>Ga0187892_10003878_pt1 | contig 26334 bp, 22 predicted proteins | sample MA1701073metaG_FD_139345 | JGI IMG/M metagenome (GOLD analysis project Ga0187892, IMG submission 139345) | Bio-ooze microbial communities from a basaltic lava cave in the Kipuka Kanohina Cave System on the Island of Hawaii, USA - MA170107-3 metaG ... | reverse complement strand
TTCTTCGCCTTGATCCCCGCCAATTTGCGCTCACCCATCGGGTGTCTCCTCATATCAAGCTCAAACCCGCGCCAAGTCTACGTCTGCGCCATCTTGCCTTCGGTCAACTGAGGAAAATAGGTTCACTGGCGACGGCGCCTGGATGGACGAGGTCGGCCACCTGTTCGTGGTCGACCGCATCAAGGACATGATCGTCACGGGCGGCGAGAACGTCTACTCGGCCGAAGTGGAAGGCGTGATTGCGCGCCACCCGGCCGTGGCCATGTGCGCCGTCATCGGCATTCCGCACCCCACCTGGGTGGAAGCGGTGCACGCGGTAGTCGTGCTGCGCCCCGGCGCGAGCCTGGCCGAAGACGTGCTGCGCGCGCATTGCCGCGAATCCATTGCCGGCTACAAGTGCCCCAAGAGCGTGGAGTTCCGCGCCGAGCTGCCGCTGTCGGGCGCCGGCAAGGTGCTCAAGCGCGAACTGCGCGCGCCCCACTGGCCGGCACGCACAACCGCCGCCCACTGAACCACGCCCTCCCTTTCTTTCTTCCCCACCTGATCGCATTGCCATGAACATTTCGGACGCCCTGCTGCCCCTGGCAGACACCGAGGAAAACCTCGAGAACGCACGCCGCGGCTTCATCGCCACCATTCCAGATGCCCACATCACCGACGCCAAGGGCCGGGTGAACTGGAGCCTGCGCGACTTCTCCTTTTTGGACGAGTCGGCGCAGGGCCCCGACACCGTTCACGCCAACTTGTGGCAGCACGCGCGGCTGAACAACCTGCACGGCCTGTTCAAGGTGACCGAGCGCATCTACCAGGTGCGCGGCTTCGACGTGTCGAACATCACCTTTGTCGAAGGCGATACCGGCGTTGTCATCGTCGACCCGCTCACCGTGGCTGAAACGGCCGAAGCGGCGCTCAAGCTGTACCGCGAGCACCGCGGCAACCGGCCCGTCACCGGCCTCATCTACACGCACAGCCACGCCGACCACTTCGGCGGTGCGCGCGGCGTGCTCGACGAGCAGGACGCCATTGCGCGGCGCGTGCCCATCGTGGCGCCCTCGGGCTTCATGTGGCACACCGTGTCGGAGAACGTACTGGCCGGCAATGCCATGGGCCGGCGCGCCATGTTCCAGTTCGGCGTTTCGCTGCCGCGCAATGCCTGCGGCACGGTGGACTGCGGCATGGGCAAGGCCGTGCCCATGGGCACCACGACGCTGATTCCGCCCACGCGCAGCATCGAGCAGGAAAGCGAGACGCACGTGATCGACGGCGTGGAAATCATCTTCCACCTGGCGCTGGAAAGCGAAGCACCGTCAGAGATGTTCCTGCACTTCCCCGGCCTGCGCGCGCTGAACATGGCCGAGATCGGCACCCAGGCGCTGCACAACCTGTGCCCCTTGCGCGGTGCGCAGGTGCGCGATTCGCGCTTGTGGTCGCGCTACATCGACCAGGCGCTGGACCGCTATGCGTCCACCGCCGACGTGGTGTTCGCCCAGCACAACTGGCCCACCTGGGGCAACGAGAAGATCCGCGGCTACCTTCGCGATCAGCGCGACATGTACAAGCACCTGCACGACCAGACCGTGCGCCTGATGAACCGCGGCCTGACGGGCATCGAGGTAGCCGAGGCCATGAAGTTGCCTGACTCGCTGTCCGGCCGGTGGTCCAACCACGGCTTCTACGGCACCATTTCGCACAACGTGCGCTCCATCGTGCAGCACTACCTGGGCTGGTACGACGGCAACCCCGCGCACCTGCACCTGCTGCCCCCTGAAGAGGCCGGCCCGCGCTACGTGCGCTACATGGGCGGCGCCGACGCGTTGCTGGCGCGGGCGCGCGAGGACTTCTCGCGCGGCGAGCACCGCTGGGTCGCCGAGGTCACCAACCACCTGGTGTTTGCCGAGCCCGGCAACCAGGCCGCACGTGCCCTGTGCGCCGACGCGCTGGAGCAAATGGGCTTTGCCGCCGAATCGGCCACCTGGCGCAATGCCTTCCTGCTGGGCGCGCAGGAGCTTCGCAAGGGCGTACCGAAGGTGCGCCGCCGCAATGTCAGCCGCGACCTGGTGGGCGCGCTGCCGATCGAGCTCTTGATGGATTCATTCGCCGTGCGCCTGGACGCACAGCGTGCCGAGGGCCTGCGCATGGACATCGAGTGGCACGACCAGGGCGCCGGCGAGACATGGGCCATGCACCTGGGCAACGCCACCCTCACCTACCTGCCAGGCACGGTGCGTGGCCAGGCCGATGCGCGGGTGACGCTGTCGCGCGCCGCCATGGCGCAGTGGCAGACACACCCGGCCGGTCTGCCCGATGCATTCGGGCAGCTGGTGACAGAGGGCGTCATCCAGGTCGAAGGCAATGCAGACCGCGTCGTGGAGCTGCTGCGCCTTCTGGAAGAGTTCGATCCGATGTTCAACGTGGTGGAGCCCTGAGAGGGCGCCCCACTCGCCTGAAGGCGCTCAGCGCGGCAGCTCGCCTGGGGCCGCGCCGGCGCGGTCCCAGCCCAGGTCGCGCACCCGGGCCACGGCTTCGTCGCGACCGGTAACGCGCAGCTTGCCGTAGATGCGGCTGAGGTACCACTTCACCGTCTCGGGCGACAGGCCCAGCGCGCGGGCGATCTTCTTGTTGGGCATGGCCTGCGCCAGCAGGCGCAGCACCTCGATCTCGCGTGCGCTGAAATCCTCGGCCGGTGCCGCGCTGCCGCTCGCGCGCGCCGCGCCGGTGGGTGCCGCGCTGGTGGCTTGCAGACGCCCCACATAGAAAGCAAGCACCGGGTCGAGCTTCTCGGTGGCGGCCAGATCGCGCACCAGCTTGCGCGCAGCCGGGTCGGCATCCAGCAGGCTACGCTGCAGGCCCAAGCGGTGGCCGCGGCTGAGCGCATCCACCAGCCTGCGCCGCGCAGTCTCGGCGCGGCCGCGACGCGCCTCGATCACCGCGTCCTGCATCATCAATTGCGCCGCCGTGCGGCCATGGCCGCGTGCCTCGCAGCGCGCGATCAGGCCGTTCACGCGCTGCGACGCGGCGTCCAGGTCACCGTGCATCAGATCCAGCCGTATGTGCGAGCGCTCGACGAGTTCGGGGATGTCGGCCAGCGCACTGGCCTGCGCATGCGCATGTGCGGCGCCCAGCGCGTCCAGGCGGGTCATCACCTCGCCGGCTGCCGTCATCTCGCCCTGCAGCTGGTGCAGGTGGATCTGGTCGGCCAGGCTGTGTGCCAGCAGTCGGTCCAGCCCGTGCTTGATGGCGTAGTCCTCCAGGCGCTCCAGGCATGCGAAGGCCTCCAGTCGGTGGCCTGCCTGCAACTGCGCCGCAGCCAGCACCCGAAAGGCGCGCAGCACCGCATCGGGAATCGAGATGCGCTCCAGCACGTCCGCCTTGCCACTCAGGAGTTCTCGCGCCTGCTTCGCATCGTCCAGTTCGTACAGCACATCGGCGAGAAGCGCGGTGGCCAGGTAGTAGGTGTCGGCGCAGGCGCGGCCGCACTGCTCGGCCTCGGCGGCGACCGCGCGGTAGGTGCGCTCGGCCTGCGTCATCTGCCCTTCCATGGCCCACGACAGGCCCACCAGGCAACGGCCCTGCAGCAGGCCCGAGGGCGTGCTCAGCAGCGGTGCACCCTGCACCACCAGCGGCAGCGACTCCTGCTGGATGCGGCGGGCGCGCTCGTACTCGCCCTGGTGCATGTACAGCCACGACAGGATGTTGTTGCGCCCGCCCAGGGCCAGCGAATCGATTCCAGGGGGCGTGTCCAAGAGGCGCGGCAGCAGCTTGAGCGCCCCTTCGGTGTCGTCGCGCTGCACCGCCACGGCCGCGCGCAGCAGCGCCACCTGGAACAGGCGCGGGTCGCCTGCCGGCAGATCGTGCTCAAGCGCATCCAGCGCCTCTTCGCAAGCGCGCAGCTCGCGCTGATACAGCTGGGCGCGTGCGCTCCACAGCCGCAGCCAGAAGCTGCGCTGCACTTCCTGCGGCGGCAGCATGCGCAGCAGGGCAATGAGGTCGCGCCGCTCGCTGCGCACGAACATCGCCTCGGCGCACTGTTCGACCAGTTCCGCGGCCTGCCGGTCCTGGCCCGCCTGGATGCCGTGGCGCACCGCTTCGGCCAACTCGCCGTGGGCGCGGAACCATTCAAAGGCCAAGGCGTGCACACTGCGCTGGCGAGCTTCGTCCAGCTGCGCAAAGCGGTCGATCAGCGTTTCGCGCAGCAGAGGGTGCAAGCGATACCAGGTCTGCGGTGGCGGACCTTCAACAGGCACCAGGAACACGTTGTCGCTTTCCAGACGCGCGAGAAGAACGGTGGCTTCGCCTACGGCCTCGGGCCTGCCGATGAGCGCCGCGCACAGCGACGGGCACACGCGGCTGCAGGGCGCCAGGCTCACCAGCACGTCGAGCGTCTGGGCCGGCAGGCGCGCCAGTACCTCCTGCTCGAAGTAGTGGGTGAACGCGCGCGCGTCGCGCAGCGGCACCCGCGCAAGACTCTCGGCCTGCGGCGGCTGGGTGCCCTGGCGCTTCTTCTTCCAGTCCACGGCAAACAGCTGCAGGCCGGCCACCCAGCCGTCGGTCATCTCGTGCAGGAGGCGGGCCGTGCGCGAATCCAGCTCGCCGACATGCAGCTTCAAGAACTGTTCCGTTTCGGCCTGCGTGAAGCGCAGCTCGCGCTGGTCCAGCGCCAGCACCTGGCCCTGTGCGCGCAAGCGCTCCTGCGACAGTGGAACGGCGCTGCGCGAAGACAACGCGATGTGCAGGCGCGGCGGCGCGTAGTCCAGCAGCCATTGCAAGGTTTCGAGCACGCCAGGGTGGCTCAGGTTCTGCAGGTCGTCCAGCACCAGCACCAGTTCGCGCCCATACGACTCGATGGCGCCCACCAGCGTGATGGCCATGCGCTCCATGCCGTCGGGGTCGGCGCTGCCCGCGTCCTCCAGGATGGCTGCCTCGCGCACCAGCTCCGGGCTGACGGCGGCTAGGGCAGCGATCAGGCTGTCGAAGAAGTGCGCGGGCTCGTTGTCTTCGGGCGCAAGCGCGACCCATGCCACCTCGAAGCCCAGCGGCACCAGCGACTGGCGCCAGGCGGCCAGCAGCGTGGATTTACCGCTGCCCGCCGGACCGGTTACCACCAGGCAACGCCGCCGCCGCTCGTCGACCAGTCGCGCCAGCAGGCGCTCGCGCACCACTAGGCGGGGCGGCACCCGGCCCGCCGGAAGCGAGGGGGCGACAGGACTGCCCTGCGGGGGAGATTCGATGCGGGTTGGCTTGACAGACATGAGGGCTTGGCGAACGGCCCCGGCGCACCGGAGCGCACCGGGGGGTTTTCGATTGTACAGCAGCGCCCGCGGCCGCACACCCCCGGGCCTACCCGTTGCGGGTGGCGACTTTGCAGGCCACGCCGGGTCTACTTTCCCCATGACAGCGGGCCGCCCACGCCACTTCGGCGATGCAGGCCCGGCCAAGCAAACGCAAGAACCAGGAGACTTGAGAATGGGCGTACTTTCCGGCATTCGCGTCGTCGAATTCGAAGCGATCGGCCCCGGGCCGTTCGGCGCCATGCTGCTGGCGGACATGGGCGCGGACGTGGTCCGCATCGACCGCCCCGTGGCCCCCGGCGACCTGGGCCCGAAGATGGAAGGCCCGCGCATCAACGTGGTGGGCCGCGGCCGACGTTCCGTCACGCTGGACCTGAAGAAGCCCGAGGCGCGCGAGGCCGCTCTGGCGCTGATCGAGCGGGCCGATGTGCTGATCGAGGGCTTTCGCCCCGGCACCATGGAACGCCTGGGCCTGGGCCCCGACGCGGCCCTGGCACGCAACCCCAAGCTGGTCTACGGCCGCATGACCGGCTGGGGCCAGACCGGCCCCATGGCCGACCGCGCCGGGCATGACCTGAACTACATCGCCCTGTCTGGCGTGCTCTCGGGCATTGGCGCCGCGCCAGGCACCAAGCCCACGGTGCCGCTGAACGTGGTGGGCGACTACGGCGGCGGCGGCATGCTGCTGGCCCTGGGCGTGCTGGCCGCGCTGGTCAACGTGAAGAACGGCGGCGCCGGCCAGGTGGTGGATGCCGCCATGACTGAAGGCGCCGCGCAACTGGGCGCAATCTTCTGGGGCCTGTTGGCCTCGGGCAATTGGCGCGAAGAGCGCGCCAGCAACATGCTCGATGGTGGCGCGCCCTGGTACGACAGCTACCGCACGTCCGATGGGCAGTACATGTCGGTGGGCCCGGTCGAAGGGCGCTTCTATGCCGAGCTGCTCGAGAAGCTGGACCTGGCCGATGCCGGACTGCCCTCGCAGCACGACCGCAAGGGCTGGCCCAAGATCCGCGCCGCGCTCGAGGCTGCATTTGCGCGTCGCACCCGCGACGAATGGAGCCAGGTGTTCGAAGGCAGCGATGCCTGCGTGGCGCCGGTGCTGAGCTTTTCGGAAGCGCCCAACCATCCGCACAACCGCGCACGCGGCAGCTTCGTCGAGGTGGATGGCGTGATGCAGCCCGCCCCTGCGCCCCGCTTCTCGGCCACGCCGTCCGCACTGCCCAAGCGCGAGCCGGCGCGAGGCGAGCACGGCGCCGCAGCCCTGCGCGACTGGGGCTTCGACGCCGAGACCATCGACCGCCTGCGCCTGCAGGGGCTGGGCTTTCAGGGCGCTGCCTGAGGTCCATTCGCAATCCAAATTTCGAAAGAGCAACGAAGTGAAAGCACTGGTAGCAGTCAAGCGCGTGATCGACGCGAACGTCAAGGCGCAAGTGAAGGCCGATGGATCCGGCGTGGACATCGCCAACGTCAAGATGAGCATGAACCCCTTCGACGAGATTGCCGTCGAGGAGGCGGTGCGCCTGAAGGAAAAGGGCGTGGTCACCGAGATCATCGCCGTCTCCTGCGGCGAGGCGAAGTGCCAGGAGACGCTGCGCACTGCCATGGCCATCGGCGCGGACCGCGGCATCCTGGTGGAGAGCACCGAGGAGCTGCAGCCCCTGGCCGTGGCCAAGCTGCTCAAGGCCCTGGTGGACAAGGAGCAGCCCCAGCTGGTGATCCTGGGCAAGCAGGCCATCGACGACGACAACAACCAGACCGGCCAGATGCTCGCCGCCCTGGCCGACCTGCCCCAGGCCACCTTCGCCTCCAAGGTGGAAGTGGCTGGTGACAAGGCCAGCGTGACCCGCGAGGTCGATGGCGGCCTGGAGACCATCTCCCTCTCGCTGCCCGCGGTCATCACCACCGACCTGCGCCTGAACGAGCCGCGCTACGTGACGCTGCCCAACATCATGAAGGCCAAGAAGAAGCAGCTGGACACCGTTTCTCCCGCCGACCTGGGAGTGGATGTGGCCCCGCGCCTGAAGACGCTGAAGGTGTCCGAGCCGCCCAAGCGCGGCGCGGGCATCAAGGTGCCCGACGTGGCCACGCTGGTGGACAAGCTCAAGAACGAAGCCAAGGTCATCTGAGGCTGCAGGGAAACAAGAAGGAAGACACGAACATGACCGTCCTCGTCATTGCTGAACACGACCACGCCACCGTCAAGCCGGCGACCCTGAACACCGTCACCGCCGCCATCGCCTGCCAATCGGGCGATGTGCACGTGCTGGTGGCTGGCGCCAACGCCGCCGAAGCCGCAGCCGCTGCCGCCAAGATCGCTGGCGTCTCCAAGGTGATCGCCGCCGACAGCGCGAGCCTGGCCGAGAACCTGGCCGAGAACGTGGCGGCGCAGGTGCTGGCCATTGCCGGCAACTACAGCCACATCCTGTTCCCGGCCACGGCCAACGGCAAGAACGTGGCCCCCCGCGTGGCCGCCAAGCTGGATGTGGCGCAGATCAGCGACATCACCAAGGTGGTGAGCCCCGACACCTTCGAGCGGCCCATCTATGCGGGCAACGCCATTGCCACGGTGCAAAGCGCGGACAAGGTGAAGGTAGTGACCGTGCGCACCACGGGCTTCGATGCCGCAGCCAAGGAAGGCGGCAGCGCAGCAGTCGAGAACGCCACGGGCGTGGCCGACAGCGGCAAGAGCGCCTTTGTGGGCCGTGAAGTGACCAAGAGCGAGCGCCCGGAGCTGACCGCCGCCAAGATCATCGTCTCGGGCGGCCGCGCGCTGGGCAGCAGCGAGAAGTTCCAGGAAGTCATGGCCCCGCTGGCCGACAAGCTGGGCGCAGGCCTGGGTGCCAGCCGCGCCGCCGTGGACGCGGGCTACGCCCCCAACGACTGGCAAGTGGGCCAGACGGGCAAGATCGTGGCGCCGCAGCTGTACATCGCAGCCGGTATCTCCGGGGCCATCCAGCACCTGGCGGGCATGAAGGATTCGAAGGTGATCGTGGCGATCAACAAGGATCCGGAAGCGCCCATCTTCTCGGTGGCCGACTACGGCCTGGAAGCCGACCTGTTCACGGCCGTGCCGGAACTGGTGGGCGCTGTCTGATCAAAGCGCGGGAGCACACCATGGCCTTGCTTCGCCAATGCCTGTTCGAAGTGCGCGCAGCAGCCCAGGCGCGGGCAGAAGCCCGAAGCGGTTCGGCGCCGAACGCTGGCCGTGTTCTGACGGCATCGCTCCCGTCGCGGACACAAGCCACCACCGTCATGCAAGCCGAACCTCTCGCACGCGACGCAGCCTGTGCCGCGCAGGTCGGCTGATTGCAGGCGCACGGCGGCCATTCAGTTCACGGCCATGAGTGCGCAGGCATCGGCGCCTGCGACTGAAAGCCCCCACTTCATTTCCCCACCATGAGCACTTCGTCCTCATTCGAATTTCCCGCCGTGCCCGAAGGCGTTGTGGAGCGGCCGAGCAACCCGCTCACGCTGGCAGCGGCACACGCGCGCCTGGGCCTGCCGCGCCAGATCCACGTTCCCGAAACCAGCATCTTCTACAACCTGGAAGCGTCGGCGCGCCGCTTCCCGGCCAAGACCGCCATCCAGTTCTTCGGCAGTGCGACGACCTACAGTGCACTCCTTCGCGACGTGGAGCACATGGCCGGCTGGCTGCAGGCGCAGGGCGTACAGCGCGGCGACCGTGTCGCAGTGTTCAGCCAGAACTGCCCACAGTTCATCGCTGCCTACTTCGCCATCCTGCGTGCCGATGCGGTGCTCGTGCCGGTCAACGCCATGCTGCTGCAAGACGAGCTGCGCCACATCCTGACCGACAGCGGCGCACATGTGGCCTTCGTCGCGCAGGAACTCCTGTCCACCGCCGCGCCGCTGCTGCAAGAGGGCCTGCTACGCCACGTGGTCGTGCATGCCTATGGCGATGCGCTGGGCGGCGACGACGCGGGCATGACCGTTCCCGACTGGGTACGTACGCCTTCAAGCACGCAGGCGCTGCCCGAAGGCGCGGTGCGCTGGCAGGCGGCACTGCAGGCGCGCAAGTCGCCCGGCGCTCACCTGGCGGGCCCCGACGACCTGTGCATGCTGCCCTACACATCGGGCACCACCGGCGCGCCCAAGGCCTGCATGCATACGCACCGCACGGCCATGACGTCGTTCGTGGGCTCCACCACCTGGCGGCGCTGCAACAGCGAGACCACCTTCCTCGCGGTGGCGCCACTCTTTCACCTGCTGGGTCTGCAGAACAACGTGAACGCGGCCATCTACATGGGCGGCACCGTGGTGCTGATGCCGCGCTGGGAGCGCGAAACCGCGGCAGTGCTGATCGAGCGCCATCGCGTGAGCTTCTGGGCCGCACTGCCGGCAATGCTGGTGGACTTCTTCGCGCAGCCGGGCATCGAAGAGCGCGACCTCTCCAGCCTGGCCATGGTCACCGGCGGCGGCGCCGCCACGCCCGACAGCATCAACCGCCTGTTGAAGGAGCGCTACGGCCTGGACTACATCGAGGGCTACGGCCTCACCGAGACCGCCACCTTCCTGTGCGCCAACCCCGTGCACACGCCCAAGCGCGTATGCCTGGGCGTGCCCACCTTCGGCGTGGACTTGCGCATCGTCGACCCCGAGACGCTGCAGCCCGTGGCTCAAGGCGAAGTGGGTGAAATCGTCGCGCATGGCTCGCAGGTGATGCGCGGCTACTGGAACAACCCCGAAGCCAACGAGCAAAGCTTCATGGTGATCAATGGCAAGCGGTTCTTTCGCACCGGCGACCTGGGCTGCTTCGACGCCGACGGCTACGTGTTCATGCGCGACCGCCTCAAGCGCATGATCAACGCAGCAGGCTACAAGGTGTGGCCGGCCGAGGTGGAGGCCACGCTCAACGGCCACCCCGACATCCACGAAGCCTGCGTGATCGCCGCGCACGATGCCAAGCGCGGCGAGACGGTGAAGGCCATCGTCGCGCTCAAGCCCGGAAGGCCCGCCGATCGAGAGGCGCTGCTGACCTGGTGCCGCGCCAACATGGCCACCTACAAGGCGCCGCGCATCGTCGAGATCGTCGAAGCCCTGCCCAAGTCGGCCACCGGCAAGATCGCCTGGCGCGAGTTGCAGGAAGCCGAACTCGCGCGCGACCAAGCCGCCAGCGACGCGCTGGCCGCCTGAGCACCCACCACGCCGCAAGCCTTCTTGAACGAGATGCGCGCCGACTCGAAGCGCTTTGAAGTGGGCCAGGCCGCCGGCATCGAGAAGCAACAGCCATGACCGCGATGCACAACGCCACGCCCTCCCCTTCGCCGGCCGATGCGCTCTACCAGGGCGCCACCATTGCGCAGATGTACCGCGCGGCCCTGCGCGCGCATCCGGAGCGCGAGGCCCTGGTGGCCGGCAATCGGCGCCTGAGCTACCAGCAGCTCGCGCAGGCCTGCTGGCGCACCATGCACGCGTTCGCCGCACTGGGCCTGAAGCGCCAGGACGCGGTCGCGGTGCTTGCCACCAACTCGACCGAATCCGTGGTCGCCATCGTGGCCGCGCAGCTCATGGGCCTTGTGTACGTGCCGCTGCATCCGCTGGGCTCGGAAGAAGACCAGGCCTTCGTACTGGCCGATGCGGGCGTGAAGGCGCTGGTGCTGGACCTGCCGCGCCATGCCGAGCGGGGCCGTGCCCTGGAGGCGCGCGGCATCGTGGCGCATGTGCTCACGCTGGGCGCTGTCGACTTCGGCCTGGACCTTCTCGCCGCCAGCGCATCTCAAAGCGACAGCGAGCCGGCGGACGAAGTTCAGCCAACCGACATCCTCAAGATCGCCTACAGCGGCGGCACCACCGGAAAGTCCAAGGGCATCGTGCATCACCACCGCACGGTCGTGACCTCGGCGCTGCAGCAACTGGCCGGCTGGGAATGGCCGTCGCAGGTGCGCTTCCTGGCGGCCACGCCGGTCTCACATGCGGCCGGCGCCATGATCCTCACAACCTTGCTGCACGGCGGCAGCGTGCACCTGCTGGACCGTTTCACGCCCGAGGCCTTCCTGGCCACCGTGGCGCGCGAGCGCATCACCAGCACCTTCCTGGTTCCCACCCAGATCTACGGCCTGCTCGACTCGGCCGAACTGGGCCGGCACGACGTCTCCAGCCTCGAAGTGGTGATCTACGGCGCCGCGCCGATGGCGCCTGCGCGGCTGGTGCAGGCGCTGGAGCGCATGGGCCCCATCTTTGCGCAGGTCTACGGACAGGCCGAAGCGCCCATGACCATCAGCTACCTGCGCCGCGACGAGCACGACCCGCAACGCCCCAACTTGCTGGGCAGCTGCGGGCGAGTGCTGCCCGGCAACCTGGTGAAGTTGCTGGATGCCACCGGCCAGGAGGTGCCCGCGGGCGAGATCGGCGAGCTGTGCGTGCGCGGACCGCTGGTGATGTCGGGCTACCTGAACCGTCCCGAGGAAACCGAGCGCGTGTTCGAGAACGGCTGGCTGCACACGGGCGACATGGCGCGGCGCGATGCGCAAGGCTTTCTCTACCTGGTGGACCGCGCCAAGGACATGATCATCTCGGGCGGCTTCAACGTGTACTCCAGCGAAGTCGAAGGCTGCCTCGCACAGCACCCCGGCGTGGCACTGTCGGCCGTGATCGGCGTGCCCCACGCCAAGTGGGGCGAAGCGGTGATGGCGGTGGTGGTGGCCAAGCCAGGCGCCACGCTGTCAGCCGAAGAACTGATCGCCTTCGTGACGCAGCGCAAAGGCGTGGTGCAGGCGCCCAAGTTCGTCGAACTGGTGGATGCGCTGCCGCTCACGCCCTTGGACAAGGTCGACAAGAAAGCGCTTCGCGCGCGCTACTGGCAAGACCAGCAGCGGCAGGTGGCCTGAGGGCCTGCCCCGCCCCGGGCCTCAGGGCGGGCCGGGGGTCCCAGTCGAACGCGGCCGGCTAGCCGCGGAACTGCGGTGGGCGCTTCTCGACGAAGGCTGCCACCGCTTCGTGATGGTCCGCGTTCTGGTGCGACAGCACCTGGAAGGCGGCCGACATTTCCAGCAGGGTATCGAGCCGCGTGTGCAGCGATTCGCGCAGCAGCCGCTTGGCCAGGCGAACCGCATGCGGCGGGTTGTCGGCAATGCTCTGCGCGATGGCGCGCGCAGCGTCCATCAGCTCGGCCTGCGGCACCACGCGCGAGACCAGGTTCCACTCCTGCGCCTGGCGCGCATCGATCATCTGGCCGGTGAGCGTGAGCTCGGTGGCGCGCGACAGGCCGATGATGCGCGGCAGAAGCCAGGCGCCGCCATCGCCGGGAATGATGCCCAGCTTGACGAAGCTCTCGGCGAACTTGGCTTCCTGCGCCGCAATGCGGATGTCGCACATGCAAGCCAGGTCCAGCCCGGCGCCAATGGCCGCGCCGTTCACGGCGGCAATCACCGGCACTTCGAGGTTGAACAAGGCCAGCGGCAGCTTCTGGATGCCCAGGCGGTACTCGCGGCGCAGCTCCATCGGCGCCATCTCGGCATACCGGCCCATGTCGCGCACGTTGCCGCCCGAGGAGAACGCGCTGCCCGAGCCGGTAAGGATCACCGCGCGCACCGAGTGGTCCGCGTGGATGCGGTCGATGGCGGCGAGGAACTCCGGCACCGCGTTGTTGCCGGTGAGCGCGTTGCGGCGCTCGGGGTCGTTCATGGTCAGCGTGACGATGCCGCCCTGCTGCTCGTACTTGAGAAATTCATTCATGCTTGGATCTCCTCCATGGCAAAGCGAAGCACCGTGCCGTTGGGCTGCGACAGCAGCGTCTCGCCCACGATGCGGTTCCAGTAGGGCTCCGAGCCATCGGCCATGCGCCACTCGTGCAGGCGCCGGCTGTAGAGCTGGAGATCGAATTCTTCCGTGACGCCGATGGCGCCATGCAGCGCATGCGCGGTTGCGGCCACGATGGGCACCGACATGCTGGTGCGCGACTTGGCAGTGGCCGCCGCCAGCCGGGTGGGCACGCGCGCGCCGGCCGCAAAAGCCAGCTCGGCGGCCACGCCGGCGCAGGCCACGTGCTCGGCCATGACCGACAGCTGGTGCTGCACCGACTGGAACTTGCCGATGGGCTTGCCGAACTGCACGCGGTCGTTGCAGTAGGACAGCGTCATGCCGAACAGACGCTCCATGGCGCCGGCAATGGCTGCCGCATGCAGCGCGGCGCTGAAGACGCCGACCTCCGCACCGTTGTCGCCCAGCGGCTGGCCGATCACTTCCCTGGACCAGCGCAGCGTGGCGCCCAGGCTGCCGTGCACGCCCGAGGCGGTGCGTTCGGCCAGCCGCGTATCGAGCAGCACCAGGTGGCCGTCGATGTCGGCCAGCGCGAATTCGGCCATGCCGCCAAAGGCCAGGTTGGCTGCGATGAAGTCGCCGTCCGGTGTGCGGCGGCCGTGGCCGGCCAGGGTGATCATTCCTTCGGGCACCGCCACGCCGCGCAGCAGTGCGCGCGCCGCAATGGTCTGCGCGGCCGGCACCGGCAGTGCATGGCGGCCGAAGGCCACGAAGATCGGGAAGACGGCCGCCAGGTCGAGCCCGGCGCCACCGGCCTCTTCGCTGGCCATCAACTCCAGGAAGCCCGACTCGGCCAGGGCGCCCCACAGGGAGGCCGGCGAGCCGCCGTTCTCGATCTGGCGGATGGCCGCCGGCGTGCACTGGTCGGCCAGGATGCTTTCAATGGCTTCTGTGAACATGGGTGTTCCTCTTGTGCTTTTCTTCAGCGCAGGCCCAGGCCGCGCGCGATCATGCCGCGCAGGATCTCGCGCGTGCCGCCACGCAGCGAGAAGGTGGGCGAGATCTGGCTCAGGTAGGCCACGGTGCGGTGCAGCTCCGGGTCCACAGGCCGTGTGGGGTCGGCCGCGATGGCGGCTTCCAACATGGCCGGAATGGTCTGTTCGAACTCGGTGCCGATGTCCTTGACCAGCGCCGCTTCCACCACCGGGCTTTCGCCGCGCGCCAGCTTGGCGGTGACGGCCACCGACAGGTTGCGCAGCGTGGCCAGCTGCGTGGTGAAGCTGCCCACCAGCGCCGCCTCGCCGGGCGACCAGCCGCTGCTGCGCAGCGCGGCGATCCAGGTGTCGAGCAGCACCACGCTCGAATACAAGCGCTCGGGGCCGCTGCGCTCGAAGGCCAGCTCGGCATTGACTTGCTTCCAGCCGCTGCCCTCTTCGCCCACCAGCGTGTCTTCGGCCAGGAACACGTCGTCGAAGGTCACTTCGGAGAAATGCGCATCGCCCGCCAGGTCGACGATGGGCCGCACCTCGATGCCCGGAAGCTTGAGGTCGGCGATGAACTGCGACAGTCCGTTCTGGCGGTCTTCGGGTGTGCCCGAGGTGCGCACCAGCGCGATCATGTAATGCGATCGGTGCGCGTTGGTCGTCCAGATCTTGCGGCCCGACAGGCGCCAGCCGCCTTCGCAGCGCGTGGCGCGGGTGCGCACGCTGGCCAGGTCGGAGCCGGCGTTGGGCTCGCTCATGCCGATGCAGAAGAAGGCCTCGCCACGGCAGATGCGCGGCAGGTAGAAGTCCTTCTGCGTGCTGCTGCCGAACTTGGCGATCAGCGGGCCGCTCTGGCGGTCGGCAATCCAGTGCGCAGCCACCGGTGCGCCGGCCGCGAGCATTTCCTCCACCAGCACGAAGCGGCGGTAGGCATCCAGGCCCGCCCCGCCCCACTGCGCGGGCAGCGTGATGCCCACCCAGCCACGCGCTGCCAGGCGGCGGCTGAAGTCGGCGTCAAAGCCCATCCAGGTGCGCGCGCGCTGCGAGGGCGCGGCAGCCGGAAGGTTGCTGGCGAGAAATTCACGCACCTCGGCGCGGAAGGCTTCTGCCGCTTGCGGCAGTTGCGCCAGCCGGAAGGCTTCGAGCAATTGGCTCATGGCTTCACTCCAGTCATTGCGCGGGAATCTCGCCGGTGGTCAGTGCGTTGGGTGCGGCCTGCTTCACCAGGTCGGGAATCAACGCGCCCAGCTCCTGCGCGCTCCAGCGGCCTTCCTTCTCGATGCGGGGCCCGGCATGCCAGCCCTCGGCCACCGTGATGCGGCCGCCACGCGCGCCGAACACGCGGCCGGTGATGCCAGCGGATTCGGCGCTGCCCAGCCAGGCCACCAGCGGCGCCACGTTGTCGGGCGCCAGTGGGTCGAACCCCTTGGCCAGCGATTCGGCACGCATGGTGGCCCACTTGCCCGTGGCGAAGATGTCGTCGGTCAGGCGGCTGGCCGCGGTCGGGTAGATCGCGTTGACCGTGACGCCGTAGCGGTCGAGCTCGCGCGCGGCAATGACCGACATCGCGGCAATGCCCGCCTTGGCCGCGCCATAGTTGGACTGGCCTGCATTGCAGTACAGGCCCGACGACGAGCTGGTGTTGATGATGCGCGCGTCGCGCTGGCGGCCGGCCTTCGATTCGGCGCGCCAGTAGGCGGCAGCGTGGCGCGAGGGCGCGAAGGTGCCGCGCATGTGCACGCGAATCACCGAATCCCAGTCTTCCTCTTCCATGTTGACCAGCGTGCGGTCGCGCAGGATGCCGGCGTTGTTCACCAGCACGTCCAGCCCGCCGAAGGCCTCGATGGCGGTATCGATCATGCGCTGGGCGCCTTGCCAGTCGGCCACGTCGTCTGCATTGGCCACGGCCTGGCCGCCCAGGGCCTTGATCTCTTCCACCACTTCCATCGCGGGGCCGCTGGTGCCGCTGCCCACGCCGTCGCCACGGCCACCGAAATCGTTGACAACCACCTTGGCACCCTGGCGGGCGAACTCCAGCGCGTACTCGCGCCCCAGGCCGCGGCCGGCGCCGGTGATGACGACCACGCGGTCCTTGCAGATCGGGTTCATGCTTTGCTTACTCCTTCACGTGGGCGCGTGCTCAGCGGCCCGAGATATCGACCTGCTTGGCCAGTTGCTGGTAGCGCGTGCGCTCGGATGCGATGAGCGCGTTGAATTCCTTGCTCCCCACGGTGAAGGCCTCGGCACCGGCGTTCTGCGTCACGTAGTTGCGGAACTCGGGTTGAGCCATGGCCTTGAGCAGTGCCGCCTCCAGCGTCTTTGCAACTGGCTCAGGCGTCTTGGCGGCCACGCCGAAGCCGATCCACACGTACAGGTCGTAGTTGGGCAGGCCGCTTTCGCGCAGCGTGGGCACGGCGGCCAGTTGCGGATGGCGTTCCTTGCCGGTCACGGCCAGCGCACGCACCTTGCCGGAGGTGATGAGCGGCATCGCGCCGCCAACGTCCAGCAACGCGAGATCGACCTGGCCGCCCATCAGATCGGTCTGCACCTGGCTGGGGGTCTTGTAGGGGATGTAGTTGAACTCCGCGCCCGCCGCCTGCTGCAGCATCAGCGCGCCGATGCGGTAGTGGTGGCTGTAGCTGGCCATGCTCACCGTCCTGGGCTTGCTGCGCGCGGCGGCAATGGCCTCGGCGTAAGTCTTGTAGGGCGAGTTGGCGCCGGTCACCAGCACGGCCGCGCTGCGCAGCGCGGTGGCCAGCGGACGCAGGTCGCGCTGTGCGTCATACGGCAGGCTGTCGTTGATGAGCGGGTTGATCACCATCGACGAGGGCGAGAGCATCAGCACGTTGTAGCCGTCCGCTGGCGCGGCCAGCAGGCTCTGCACGGCGAGGATGGCGTCGCCGCCCGGCTTGTTCTCCACGAAGGTGGGCTGGCCCAGCTCGGTGGCAGCCAGCTTGGCCGCCAGGCGCGTGATGGTGTCCGAGCCGCTGCCCGGGCCCAGCGGCACGAAGAAGCGCACCGGGTGCGCCGGATAGGTTTGCTGCGCGACGGCCGGCGCCTGCAGGCAGGCCACGGCGGCCAGCAGGCCGAGGATCGCGCCGATGACGCGGAAGGGGCGAAGGGTTTTCAAGTCTTGTCTCCTGGGAATTCAGATCGTTCGTCTATTGGTTCGTTCGGGCGGGCGCTCAGTCCACGCTGATCGGGCGCGCCAGCCTGGCCAACCGGGCTGCCTGCGCATCGACGTCGCCGAAGAGGTGGTCCTGCACGTGCACTCGGCGCAAGCAATGGCCAACTGCGTATTCCTCTGTCATGCCGATGCCGCCGTGCGACTGGATGGCGGCTTCGCACAGGGCACGTGCATGGCGGCCCACGACGAGCTTGGCGCGCGCCAGCTCGAGTGCGGCGCCGGGCGCGTCCGGGTCGTCGGCGGCGCTGGCAGCTGCAATGGCCATGCTGCGCGCCATCTCCAGGGCCACCGCCATGTCGGCGCTGCGGTGGCGCACCGCCTGGTATTCGCCGATGGCGCGGCCGAATTGCTTGCGCGTGTTGACGTAGGCCGTGGTCAGCGCAAAGGCGCTTTCCATGGCGCCCACCATGTCGGCGCAAGCGGCTGCGGTGCCGGCCGCCTGCACAGCGCGGATGGCAGCTGCGGCGCATGCACTGTCGGTAGCGTCACCCAGTGCTTCGGCTTGGACGTCATCAAGGATGAGTTCACCGGCGAGCGTGTCGTCCACCAAGCGGTAGGAACGCAAAAGTGCGTCGGATGCATCCGGCTGAACCAGGAACAGGGCTAGGCCCTGCTGCGAATCCGCTTCGCCTTCGATGCGCGCGCTGACCACCCAGTGCGTCGCCGCGGCAGCGCCCAGCACGAGCGACTTGGTGCCCGTCAGGCGCCAGCCCTTGCCTTCGCGGCGAGCACGCGTCTGCACCCAAAGCGGCGCATGCCGGGTCGCGGCCTCTTCGTGGGCCCACGCGAGTCGCGCACGGCCTTCGGCCACTGCAGGCAGCAACGCTTCTTGTTGTGCCGGACTACCGGCAGCTTGCACCGCAGTCGCGCCCAGCACGCACGAGGCAAGGTAGGGTTCGAGCAATTGCACCGCGCCAAAGGCCTGCAGCACCGGCAACCGATCCACCGCACCGCCACCCAGGCCGCACTGCGCCTCTGGAATGCCCAGCGCCGTCACGCCCAGTTCGGCCAGGTGGCCCCACAGCGCCTCGCTCCAGCCAGCCTCGGTCGCGGCAATGGCCCGGCGCTTCTCGAAGCTGCAATGCTCGCGCAGCACGCGGTCCAGGCTCTGCGCGAGCTGCTGCTGATCGTCGGAAAGTTCGAAGTCCATGGCCTACCCCAGCAGCGTCTTGGCAAGAATGTCGCGCTGCACCTCGCTGGAGCCCCCGTAGATCGAGGTGGCGCGATAGAAGAAATAGCGCGCGGCGCTGGCCGCCAGCGGATGTTGTGCCTCGGCCCCTTCGGCATCTCGGCGCTCCAGGCCGGCTGGGCCGGCCAAGCGCGCGATGAGCGAGCTGAGCGACTGCTGCAGCTCCGAGCCCTTGAGCTTGAGCACCGACGCAAAGCCGGGGTTGCGCCTGGCGATTTCCGTGTCGAGCAGGAAGCGCCAGTTGGTCACTTCCAGCGCACGGATCTCGGCGCCCAGCACGGCCATCTCGGCGCCCAGCTTGGCGTCTTGCGCCAGCGTGCCAGCGCCTTGCTGCAGCGAAGCCGCAAGCTCCTGCGCATAGGCCAGCCGTTCCCAGCACAGGCCGATGCTCGCGATGCCGGTGCGCTCGCTGGCCAGCAGGTACTTGGCGCAGTCCCATCCGCGCCCCTCCTCGCCCACCAGATTGGCCACGGGCACGCGCACACCATCGAAGAACACTTCGTTGAGGTGGTGCTGGCCGTCGATGGAGACGATCGGGCGCACCGTCACGCCCGGGCTTTTCATGTCGATCAGCAGGAAGGAGATGCCGTCCTGCTTTCGCGCGGCCTGCTCGGTGCGCACCAGGGCAAAGATCCAGTCGGCCTCGTGCGCCATGGTGGTCCAGATCTTCTGGCCGTCGACGACGTAGTGGTCGCCATCGCGCACCGCGCGTGTCCTGAGCGATGCCAGGTCGGAGCCCGCGCCGGGCTCGGAAAAGCCCTGGCAGAACCACAGGTCCAGGCCCGCCAGCCGCGGCAGGAAGAATTCCTTTTGCGCCTGCGTGCCGTAGCGCAGCAGCACGGTACCCAGCATGGTCACGTTGAAGGCGAGCGGCACCGGCGCGCAACCACGCTGAAGCTCTTCCAGCAGGATCAGCCGCTCGGCAATGCCCAGGCCGGCACCGCCGTATTCCTTGGGCCAGTGCGGCGCAGCCCAGCCGCGCTCGTGCAGGATGCGCTGCCACGCGACGGTGTCCTGCTTGCGGGGCGCATGGCCCCGGTGCAGGCGCTCGCGGATCTCCTGCGGCAGCCACTCGCGGATGAAGGCGCGCACCTCCTCGCGAAAGGCCGCCTGCTCGGGCGTCGGACGGATGTTCATGGCTTGTCTCGCTCCAGCCGTGTTCTTCTTGTCGGCCGGTTCAGTTCTGGCCGTACAGTGTGACCACGCACGCGCCGCCCAGGCCGACGTTGTGCGCCAATGCCAGGCGCGCGCCCGGCACCTGCCGCTGCTCGGCGCTGCCGCGCAATTGGTGCGTGAGCTCGTAGCACTGCGCCAGGCCCGTCGCGCCCAGCGGATGCCCCTTGGAGAGCAAGCCACCCGACGGGTTGACCACCACCTGGCCGCCATAGGTGTTGTCGCCATCGGCCACGAACTTCTCGGCGCCGCCTTCCGGGCAGAAGCCCAGCGACTCGTAGCTGATGACTTCGTTCTGCGCGAAGCAGTCGTGCAGCTCGCACACGTCGATGTCCTTGGGACCCACGCCGGCCTTCTCGTAGACGATGCCCGCGGCCTTGGTCGTCATGTGCGTGCCCACCCAGCTGAGCATCGACGGCGGCTCGAAGGATTCCTTCGGGTCGGTGGTCATGGCCTGGGCCATGATCTGGACGCCGGTGCGCAGGCCATGCTTCTTGGCAAAGCGCTCCGACACCAGGATGGCCGCGGCGCCGCCGCAGGTGGGCGGGCAGGCCATCAGGCGCGTCATCACGCCCGGGAAGAGCAAGGTGTCGTTCATCACGTCTTCGGTGGTGACGACCTTGCGGAACAGCGCCAGCGGGTTGTTGGCGGCATGGCGGCTGGCCTTGGCGCGCACCGCGGCGAAGGTTTCCATGCGGGTGCCGTAGCGCTGCATGTGCTCGCGGCCGGCACCCACGAAGGTGCGCACCGCCTGGGGCATGTCGCCCATGTCGCTGGTCAGGCCGCGCAGCACGGGCATGAAGCGCTCGCGCGTCACCGGGCGGTCGCTCCAATGCGACTTGAGCGCGCCGGCCTGCATCTGCTCGAAGCCCACGGCCAGCACGCAATCGGCCGAGCCCGACTCGATGGCCTTGCGCGCCAGGAACAGCGCGGTCGAGCCCGTCGAGCAGTTGTTGTTGACGTTGACCACCGGAATGCCGGTCATGCCGACTTCGTACAGCGCGGTCTGGCCGCAGGTGGAGTCGCCGTACACGTAGCCGGCATATGCCTCCTGTACCGCGTCGTAGGCAACGCCCGCGTCTTCCAGCGCGCGGCGCACGGCCTCGGCGCCCATCTGCGTGTAGCTCAGGCTTGCGCCGGGCTTGGCGAAGGGAATCATGCCGACGCCGGCGACCAGAACCTTTTCAGTCATCTTGTTCTCTCTCTTCAGTGAATTGGGGTTGATCGCGCGCGCTCAAAGCTTGCGCGAGATGAGGTCGCGCTGGACCTCGCTGGTGCCGCCGAACACGCGCGCAATGCGGTAGTCGCAGAAGGCGCGGGCAATTGGGTACTCCAGCATGTAGCCGTAGCCGCCGTGCAGCTGCACCATCTCGTCTATGCACTTCCACAGCGTCTCGGTGGCGAACAGCTTGGCAATGGCCGCCTCCTGCACGGTGATGCGGCGCCTGGTGTGCTCGGCGATGTAGTGGTCCACCAGCGTGCGCGCGGCCACGGCCTGCACCTTGATGTCGGCCAGCTTGAACTTGGTGTTCTGGAAGTCCCACACCGTCTGTCCGAACACCTTGCGTTCCTTCACGTACTCGATGGTCTGCTCCAGCAGGCGCTCGAGCTTGGCGGTGCAGTACACGGCGATGATCAGCCGCTCCTGCGCCAGCTCCTGCATCAGGTAGGCAAAGCCCTTGTTCTCCTCGCCCAGCAGGTTGTCGGCCGGCACGCGCACGTTGTCGAAGAACATCTCGGTGGTGTCGGCGGCCGGCTGGCCCACCTTTTCCAGCTTGCGGCCACGGCGAAAGCCCGCGCGGTCGGTCTCGACCATGATCAGGCTCACGCCCTTGGCACCGGCGGACGGGTCGGTCTTGCAGGCCACCAGCACCATGTCGCAATTGAGACCGTTGCTGATGAAGGTCTTGCTGCCGTTGATGACCCACTCGTTGCCGTCGCGAACCGCCGTGGTGCGCACCGACTTCAGGTCGCTGCCCGTGCCCGGCTCGGTCATGGCGATGGCCATGATGGTCTCGCCGCGGCAGATCTTGGGCAACCAGCGCTTCTTCTGCTCCTCGGAGCCGAAGCGCACGATGTAGGGCGCGGTGATGTCCGAATGCACAGAGAGGCTGAAGCCCGACACGCCCGAACGGTGCAGCTCTTCGGCCAGCACGGCCGAGTGGCCGAAGTCGCCACCGCCGCCGCCGTATTCCTCGGGCACGGTCACGCACAGCAGGCCCTCGCGGCCAGCCTTCAGCCAGGTCTCGCGGTCGGTGCGGCCGTCCGCGTCCCATTGCGCCTGGCGCGGCAGGCATTCGCGCTCGAAAAAGCGCCGTGCAGTCTCGCGCAGCATTTCGTGGTCCTCGCGGAACACGTTGCGTTGAATGTCCAAAGCGGTCTCCTGATGGGTGGACCAGCGGGCTGCGCATTGCGCGCACCCCTGCCAGTCGATGTACCGATTTTTCGAGTTACCACCCCGGCGATCACCACCCGGTGTGGGTGGCAGCTCCTACCCGTTTTTTGCCCCCGGGTGCGCCCTACCCCCCGGCACGGGTAGATGCCTGCGGACCGCTTTGCGGTTCACTGGCGCCCTTTGTTCTGGACTTCTCGCGCATGACCCACGCCTACCGCCTGCTTTCCAACGGCCAGCTCCTGGACCTGCCGGCCACCCTGCCCGTGCTGGACCCGGCCACCGAAGAGGAAATTGCCCGCGTGCCCGAGTGCACGGCCGAGCTGCTCGACGCCACCGTGCAGGCGGCCCAGGCGGCCTTTCCGGCCTGGCGCGACACGCCTTTCGGGCAGCGCGCCGAGCGCCTCGTGGCCCTGGCCGCGCGCATCAAGGAACACGCCGACGAACTGGCCCTGCTGATCACCCGCGAGCAAGGCCGGCCGCTGCCCATGGCCAAGGCCGAGGTCATGACCACCGTGCACTGGCTGCGCGGCACCGCCCAGCTGGCCCTGCCGATGAGCGAGCGCACCGATGCACAAGGCGTGCGCTGGGCCACGCGGCGCGTGCCGCTGGGGGTGGTGGCCGCCATTGCGCCGTGGAACTTCCCACTCACGCTGGCGGCGATGAAGCTGGGCCCCGCCCTGCTGGCCGGCAACACGCTCATCCTGAAGCCCTCGCCCTTCACGCCGCTGGCCACGCTGCGCCTGGGCGAGCTGGCGGCCGACCTCTTTCCGGCAGGCGTGCTCAACGTGCTCGCCGGCGGCGATGCGCTGGGCCCGATGCTCACCGAGCACCCCGGCATCGCCAAGGTGGGCTTCACCGGCTCCACCGCCACGGGCCGCCGCGTCATGGCGTCGGCCGCGCCCACGCTCAAGCACCTGACGCTGGAGCTGGGCGGCAACGACGCAGCCGTCGTGCTGCCCGATGCCGACCCGGTGAAGACGGCGCGCAAGCTCTTCATGGGCGCCTTTCTCAACTCGGGCCAGGTCTGCATCGCAGCCAAGCGCATCTACGTGCACGAATCGATCTACGACCGCTTTGCCGACGCGTTTGCCGAAACGGCCAAGGCAGCGAAGATGGGCCCGGGTACGCAGGACGGCGTGATGATCGGCCCCGTGCAGAACCGTCCGCAGTACGAGCGCGTCAAGGCGCTCATCGAGGATTGCCGCGCGAGCGGCCACCGCTTCCTGGCCGGCGGCGAAGTGCCTTCGGGCCCGGGCTACTTCATTGCACCCACCGTGGTGGACAACCCGCCGGAAGACTCGCGCATCGTGCAAGAAGAGCCTTTCGGCCCCGTCGTGCCGCTGCTGCGCTACGCCAGCGTGGACGAGGCGGTGCAGCGCGCGAACGCCAGCGAATACGGCCTGGGCGCCTCGGTATGGAGCAGCGACGTGGAGGCCGCGCGCGCCGTGGCCGCACGGCTGGAAACCGGCACCGTGTGGATCAACAGCGTGCACCTGCTCGATCCGCAGGTGCCCTTTGCCGGCCGCAAGCAATCGGGCCTGGGCGTCGAGAACGGCGTCGAGGGCCTTCTCGAATACACCGCGGTGCAGACCTTCGTGGGCTGAGCCGACCCTTGCATCAATCTGGAGAAAGCAGCTTCCCATGGACATGAAATCCAAAGCCGTCGTCTATCGCGCCGACGGCACCACCGTGCAGGTGGAAGACATCGTGGTGCAGGCCCCCGGCCCGCACGAGGTGATGATCAAGATGGGCGCCTGCGGCGTCTGCCACAGCGACTTGTCGGTGACCAACGGCACGCTGCCGCTGCCCGCGCCGGTCATCCTCGGCCATGAAGGCGCCGGTGTCGTCTGCCAGGTGGGCGAGAGCGTGACCGAGCTGAAGGTGGGCGACACCGTCATCAGCTGCTTCGTCAACAGCTGCGGCGCCTGCCGCTATTGCGCCAGCGGCAAGCCCAACCTGTGCGACATGGGCAACCCCACCCCCTACACCCTGCCCGGCGGCCAGCCACGCACCTTCGACAAGGACGGCAAGCCGCTGAACGCCATGGGCGGCTGCGGCGTGATGGCCGAGTACGCCACGCTGCACAAGAACAACGTCATCAAGGTCGCGCCCGGCGTGCCGCTGGACCGCTGCGCGCTCATCGGCTGCGGCGTCATGACCGGCTGGGGCGCCGCCTGCAACACGGCCAAGGTCGCGCCCGGCTCGATCTGCGTGGTGTTCGGCGCCGGCGGCGTGGGCCTGTCGACCATCCAGGGCTGCCTGAACGCGGGCGCCACCATGATCGTGGCGGTGGACATGCTGGCCTCCAAGCTGGAGCTGGCCAAGACCTTCGGCGCCACCCACGTGCTGGATGCGTCCAAGAGCGAGAACGTGGTGAAGGAGCTGCGCAAGCTCACCGGCGGCGGCGCCGACTATGCCTTCGAGTGCGTGGGCCACGGCGAGATCGTGGCGCAGGCCTACGGTTGCCTGCGCAAGGGCGGTACGGCGGTGGTCGTGGGCCTGGCCTGCCCCGCCAGCATCACCACGCTCAAGACGGCAAGCTTCGCGCTGGAAGAAAAGACGCTCAAGGGCAGCTACTACGGCTCCACCCGCCCGCGCCACGACTTCCCTCGCCTGCTGGGGCTGTACCAGGCCGGCAAGCTCAAGCTCGACGAGCTCATTACCCAGCGCTACCGCATCGAGGATGCACCCCAGGCCTTCGACGACCTCGCCAACGGGCGCAATGCGCGTGGCGTGATCGTGTTCGGCTAGGGCGCGATACCCGGAAGGGGCGCGCAGAAAGTCGAGCAGTGTGGGACCATCTCTTTGATGGACGCGGATCCGTGGATCCGGTCCGGAAGACTTCGCCCTTGTCGCTGACTTCCTCGATACGAAGTGACCCTGCGTCGCGTTTTGCTTGTGATCGCCTTCCTGGTCGCCACGGGTGCCTGGGTTGCTTTGGTGTACTGGATGACAGGGCTGGAACGCAAGGAGGCGCCCTACCTGGACATCGACCTGGCGGAGATTCCGACGGGCAGCCCGAAGTTCTACACCTTTCAACGGACACCGCTGGCCCTCGTGCGAACCACCGACGCGATGCTGGATGACCTTCAGGCGCAAACCACTCACACCTGGAACCAGCGGCCGATACCGGCCGAGCGTTCTTCGTCTACTCCCTGGTGAGCCCGGCCGACGGCTGCGAGATCGAACACGTGCCCAGGGGCGCGGACCGCTACGCGCCGGTGCGCCCGTGGCAAGGCGGCTATCGCGACCCATGCCGCTTTGGCGAATGGGACTACGCTGGCCGCGCGATCAAGCAGTACGCGGACCAGGACCCGCTGCGGCTGCAGATGGCCGACCTGGATGTTCCGGACTTCGAACTCAGGGAACACCGAATCCTGCGCATCACCCGTGCTGCAAAGCGATAGACGAGGCTGGGGCACTGATTCTCCGTCTACACTGCTGCAACGCCCACGGCCACTGCCAGTGGGCGTTTCCATGTCCTAAGGAGAAACTTTGAACCGTATTGAATTCATCGAGAAGATCGTCGCCGCGCACGGCGTGTCAAAGGCTGAAGCAGGCCGCATTCTGGAAACGGTGACCAGCACGATCGTGAACGCCGTCAAGAAGGGCGCCACCGTTTCGCTCGTGGGCTTTGGCAGCTTCAAGCAGGTGGCGCGCGCGGCCCGCACTGGATTCAATCCCCAAGCTGGCGAGAAGATCAAGATCGCAGCGCAGAAGGTGCCCAAGTTCGTTGCTGGCGCGGCATTCAAGGCAGCCGTCGACCCCAAGGTAGCCAAGCGCAAGGCCGAGAAGGCGGCAGCCAAGCCGGCGGCGAAGAAGGCCGCTGCCAAGAAGGCGAAGAAGAAGTAGCCCCAGCGCTCCGTTTTCTTGATGGCACTTCGGGGCCATTTTCGTTTTCGGAACCACGCCCGCACGCTTGCGCGCGAAACTGGCCGGCCCTACTCAGGCTCCACACCCGCGGCCCGAGCAACCTTGAGCCAGTTCGGAATGTCCGCCCGCAAGCGCGCTTCGAGCTGCCCTGGCGTGGATTGCTGGAGCTGCACACCCACCGCGGCGAACTGGGCGCATTCAACCGGTCATCGCAACAACTTCAATCATGGAGATGTTTATGGGACGACCTGCGGGGTGGATGCAGAAGTTAACGGGGCGAGGTGCAATGCGCTCACCCGGCGCTCCTTCGCTTCGGCGAGAGGTGGAGCGGCAGGGCAATGTCACGTTGGCGGAGGCGAGGCGCAAAACTGGCAGGTCGGAATGCCGCTCAGAATGCGACGGGCGGTTTTTTGGGTGATGCCGGTGAAGGCGCACCACGATTCGAAGCGCGCGGCCAGTTGCCTGCGGTATAGCGAGGCGCGAAGCAGATGACGCTTGAGCGCAAAGTGCTGGCGGATGGGACCGAAGCT
>Ga0187892_10003877_pt1 | contig 26347 bp, 14 predicted proteins | sample MA1701073metaG_FD_139345 | JGI IMG/M metagenome (GOLD analysis project Ga0187892, IMG submission 139345) | Bio-ooze microbial communities from a basaltic lava cave in the Kipuka Kanohina Cave System on the Island of Hawaii, USA - MA170107-3 metaG ... | reverse complement strand
CCCTCAGCGTGTCGGGCTTCTCACTCGCGTGAGTCCGGGCTTCGCCACTGAATCGCAGGCTCGCCAGCTTTCAGGCCGAATCGCGTTCGTTATCCTGCGGACTGATCGTTCACCTCCTGCTGCTCCCCACCCCGCCTCACGGCGACGCAGTTGCAGTTGGTTACAGGCCGGAGAGGGCGTACCTGAAGAGGACTTCCACCTCTCTGACTAAATGCGCTTTCAGGCGTACGACTCGGCGCTCTGAGAGCGGCCTCTACAATTTTTCCCAGCTCCCCTTCTCTTCGGGAAACCAAAATTGCGAGAAACACTGATTGCAAAAGTTCAGCATTCGATCCTCTTGCTGAATCTTCCTGTTCCATCTGCTATTCTTCCGCAAGTTCTCCCTTTGAGAGTAAGTTATGAGCGGCATTGAAGTCTTCTATTTGGCGATTTTTGGTGGGCTCCTGTACTTGCTCTGGCAAATCGCAAGGAAGCCGCGGGAAACTCCACAAAAATTGACAAGCTTAGATCTCTCTCCTACTCCTCCGTCTGACAGTGAAACCTCTCAGCAACCGCTAGGGCCCGATCTGTCATTACCCTACACACTGGCTTCAACCCTTACTGATTACTACCAGAAGTCCGCTCATCCAGACGCCCTAATTAGCCACCCCAACTTCGTCGAAGGAGTAGAACTCTTAAATCGCCGTGGATATTCGAGCCAAGATCTCATCGCTTACTATCATGGCGATAATGCCGTGGCGGCCTGCATGGCGTTGGAGGCTTATGCCAGGCGATCGACCGAAGAGGACATGAGAGAACAGATCCTGGCTAACATGAACGGAGTTGTGCCTTGGACGCGCTACTTTGCGTTGCGAGCCTTGAACGCCCGGACTCCGGCCCATGAATCCTTGCTCGGAAATGTGGTTGCAAGAATCGACCCCTCTTGGAGGAATTCCTTCGCAATGCAGTTTCTGAGGGACTTCATAAAGACTCGTCTTGATGGCGGTGAAGCGGGAGACTTCCATTCGGGCCATCCGCTCATCGCAGAAGAGCAGGCCGGCCTTATCCGGGAACTTCTGGAAGGGGTCGAGGGTGAACCGGCAAGAAAGCTGCTGGCCGAATTCAACTCTTCGAGAGCAACTCAGATCGGACTCGATTTTTTGAGCTCAGTTGGCCGGATCTGGAACTGGCCTGAAACCACCGATCCGGATCCGGTAATTGAAAACGAAGCCCTCTTGGCTCAGGTGGCCACGGTGCAAGCGGGGCTTTTCAAGGATCGACCGCGTTCAGTGCTTCTGGTTGGAGACAGTGGAGTTGGCAAGAGCACGATGGCTCGGGTCTTAGGAAAACGGTTGCAGAAAAGAGGCTGGGTGATTTTTGAGGCTGGTCATACGGAGCTGATTGCCGGGAAAGTCTATGTTGGCGAACTCGAAGAGCGCTTCCGGAAACTCCTTCAGCATCTGGGAGGGAAGCGGAAGATCCTCTGGTATATTCCTGATTTTCACACCATCTCATGGTCCGGTCGCCACCAACACAGCGTCACTAGCGCGCTGGATTACTTTCTGCCTCGCATTGAGCAGGGTGAGATCACAGTCCTCGGAGAAACACAGCCCTTGCCCTATGAAAAACTGGTTCAATCCAAACCAGGCTGTCGAACAGCCATGGAGGTCTTCCGCATCCATGCTCTTCCGGAAGATGCGACGCTAGAGGTAGCCCGGCAATGGGTCCGTCACTACAGGAGCGTTGGAAGACCTGAGCTGGCCTCAGAAGAAACGCTGCGTGAAGCTTGGCAACTCACCCGGCAATACCTGGTCGACAAGTCGGCTCCAGGGAATCTGCTCCAACTACTGAAGCTGGCTCGAGAGCAGCTTTCTGCGAAGGATGACCCCGATCGGGCTATCATCACGGTCAACGAACTTATCCTGACGTTGACGCAGTTGACGGGGCTCCCGGCCAGCATCCTGGATGACCGTCAAAACCTCGATCTCAGATCCCTGAGAGAGTTTTTTGAGAAACGCGTCCTCAGCCAACCCGAAGCTGTTGACTGTCTCGTGGACCGGGTTGCCATGATCAAAGCAGCCGTTGGGGATCCCTCTCGACCCCAGGGAGTGTTCTTATTTGTAGGACCCACGGGCACAGGCAAGACTGAAATTGCCAAGGCTCTCAGCGAGTATCTTTTCGGTTCTGCCGGGCGCATGATCCGGTTAGATATGAGCGAGTTTCAAGGGGAATCGCTCGAACACATTCTGGGAGACTCCAGCCGTTCCAGTGCCGGTTCGCTGGTCGATCTCATTCGGAAGCAGCCTTTTTCAGTGGTCTTGCTGGATGAGTTTGAAAAAGCGAATCCCAGAATTTGGGATCTCTTCCTGCAGGTCTTTGACGATGGAAGACTCACAGACCGCAACGGCATCATGGCAGACTTCCGTCACGCCATCATTATCATGACCTCCAATTTGGGCGGCACGGTTCCAAGTGGTACCAGCCTGGGGTTCAGTCCCGACAGCTCCAGATTCAGCCCCGCAGCCGTGGAGCGTGCGGTGAGTCACTCCTTCCGAAAGGAATTCTTGAATCGCATTGACCGGGTTCTCGTGTTTCGTCCACTCAGCCGGGATACCATGCGTGAAATTCTGCGCAAAGAACTGAGTGAAGTCTTCCTTCGTCGCGGGCTTCGCAATCGGGCCTGGGCAGTGGAGTGGGATGATGTGGCAATTGATTTTCTCCTCGAGAAAGGCTTCACGCGGGACTTGGGCGCGCGCCCTCTCAAACGTGCGATTGAGCGCTATCTGCTTGCGCCGTTGGCAAACACAATTGTCAACCATCAGTTTCCCGAGGGAGACCAGTTTCTCTTTGTTCGAAGTGATGGCACAAGCCTGAGAGTCGAATTCGTCGATCCCGATGCAGCCGAAGAGATTGAGATTCGCGCGAGTAAGTCAGGGAAACCCGATGCGGGCCCGGAACGCGCTGTCCAGATCGAGGAAGTCGCGCTCGATGCCCTGGGTACGGCCCCGGAAATGGCGTGTCTCCGTTTGCACCATGAACGCCTGAGTCAGATCGTGGGAAGCGTAGATTGGCAGGACGGCAAGCAGGCTTCTTTTTCCTTGATTTCGTCCCCTGACTTCTGGAGCTCGCCCGATCGTTTTGCGATCCTCGGGAAAGTGGAGTACATGGATCGGATTGAGTCGGGATTTGACTCCGCGGGGTCGCTGCTGAGGCGTTTGTCGGGAGGAAACAAGGAAAACAGATTGCATTTTCCGCGCGATTTGATGAAGCGGTTAGCTCAGCAATTGTACTTGCTTGAGAAGGCTTGCGCTGGCCTCCAAAGCGAACATCCCTCTGAAGCCTTCCTTCTGGTGCAGGCGGGAAGAGATTCTGGAGTGACCGCTTCATTGAACGATGAATTTGCCGTCAGGCTCGGCAAGATGTACTGCAGGTGGGCAGAAAAACGGCGCATGCAAATTCGGCCCCTCGAAGAAGCTCGAGGTGACGGCAAGACTCCCTACCATCTCCTTCTTGCGTTGTCTGGGTTTGCCGCATTTGCAATCCTGCAGCCTGAGGATGGTCTTCACATCCTGGAGATTCCTGAGCAAGAGGAAAAGTCGTTTAAACGCTGCCGAGTGCAGGTTCGCGTTGTGCCTCAACCGGACGAGCCGGTCGGACCTGGTCTAGAGCCTCTTCGTCAGCAAGCTATCCGCACGTTCGATTCCCATGGGCCGGCAAGCATCACCGTAGTGAGGCGATACCGTGAGCACCCTTCGCCACTGGTGCGCGATAGCGTCCGTGGGTGGCGAACCGGAAGACTCGACCAGGTACTGGAGGGTGACTTTGATTTGATTGCGGAGAGAGAACGGGGATGAATCGTGAGGGAGTTCGATGGCACAGCCGATGGGCTTCTGAGACGCTCAGGCCTCAAATCCCCAGAAGAAGCGGCGTCGCAGATCGCGAATGATGCTGTTAGAAGATATTCTCAAAGAAGGCTCATGGATCACGAGCCCAGCCTGGAAATAACCCACTTGTCTGATACGACGGCAGCTTGAAGGGCTGAACCACGCATGAGCTGGTATTTCCGATTCTCGGCTTGTTCTGTTTTGGTTTGCCCTCTCTTGTGTCCACTTGCATCCTGGTCACAAAGCAGCGGCGATGTGGCTCAACGCGCCACTTCTGTCCTGCGCGAAAACTGTCTGCAATGCCACAGTGAGGCGACGAGCCTGTCGGGCTTGAAGCTCACATCGCGCGAGCTGCTGTTAAAGGGCGGCACGCGCGGACCGTCGGTGATTCCTGGCAATGCAAGCACCAGCCTCTTATTTCACGCGGTTAACCATACGGGAAAGCTTTCCATGCCTCCTGGGAAAAAACTGCGGGCTGAAGACATCGCCGTATTGCGGAAGTGGATTGAGGCGGGTGCCGCTTGGCCGGAAGACGGCACTGGCCCCGACACAGTGCCGGCTTCAACCTGGTGGGCATTCCAAAAACTCGAAAGCCCCGCGGTTCCCACTTTTGCAGATAGCTGGGCCCGAACACCCATCGACGCCTTTGTTCTGCAGAAGCTAAAGGCACAAGGTCTCAGGCCGGCCGCGGAAGCAGACCCTGCTACTCTGGTCCGTCGTGTCTATCTGGACTTACACGGTTTGCCACCGACGGCGGAGCAGGTTCGAGCCTTTGTCAACGATACGGCTCCCGACGCTTATCAGCGGCTGATTGACCGGTTGCTCGAATCGCCGCACTACGGCGAGAAGTGGGGCCGCCACTGGCTCGACCTGGTTCGCTACTCCGATACCGCCGGCTTTGAGCTGGATTCCTACATTCCTGACGCCTGGCGCTATCGCGACTGGGTGATCCAGTCTTTCAATAACGACAAGTCCTACGACCGTTTCATTCGCGAGCAGATTGCCGGCGACGAGTTCTTCCCAGAGGATCCGGTGGCACAAACTGGCACGGGGTTTTTTTGTGTCGGGCCCAGCCGCGACCTGTTTCCTGACCAATCTGACATCAACCGGGAGGAGACGCTCACCGACTTTGCGGACACGACTTCTTCCGTCTTCCTGGGCCTGACGGCCGGTTGCGCTCGCTGCCACGATCACAAGTTCGACCCGATCTCGCAGCGCGACTACTACCGCCTCCAGGCTGTTTTCGCTCCATTCGTGAAAACCAGGATCCCGCTGAATCGGCTGACGTCCCTCTCTTTTGAAGTCTCCGAGAACGTTCGCGAGATCAAGCTGCGCGAAATTGGTGAGCAGATCCGAGCGGTCCAGGGCCGGTGCCGCAAAGAGTTGTTCGATCACAAGCTGATGGTCCTTCCGGCCGAAGCGCAAGAGGCGCTGCGCCTGGAAGACCCGCAGCGCAACGCGCGGCAGCGCGAGCTGGTCACGCAGTATGGCGACCGCGCCCGCGTCAACGACGACGAGGTCCGGGCCTGCCTGACCAGCGACGAGTCCACCCGCTTGCAGGCGGTCGAACGGCGGCTGGTTTCGATGTTCGCCGACTACCGGCCAAAGCCTTTTGCCTTCGGCATCACTGATATTGGATACATCTCACCCAAGACCTACCTCCCGGCCAAGGGGTCGCGCCCACGCGAGGAAGTCCAGCCGGGCTTCTTTGCAATCTTGGGCGGAGGCCAGGTGCCGCCGCCGGCCGAGAAACGCGAGGGCACCGGGCCCATTCCCCTCAACCCCACCACCGGCCGCCGGCGCGCTCTGGCCGACTGGATTGCCACGCCCGATAATCCACTCACGGCGCGCGTCATGGTGAACCGCATCTGGCAGTATCACTTTGGCCGCGGCATTGTTGCAACCGCCTCCGATTTTGGCCTGCGAGGCCGCCTGCCCTCGCACCCTGAATTGCTCGACTGGCTGGCGACCGAATTCATGACGCACGGTTGGTCGGTGAAGCACGTGCACCGGCTGATCCTGAACTCGGCTACCTACCGCCAGCATTCCACCGGCCGGCGCGAGGCTGTGGAGAGAGATCCGGAGAATATTCTCCTCACCCGTTTTTCCCGCCGCCGCCTTACGGCTGACGAGATTCGCGACTCCGTGTTGGCCGCTACGGGCAAGCTGAATCTCAAGGTTGGCGGAAGGCCGGTCGTCACGCCGCTTAGCAAGGAAGAAATGCAAACCCTCACCCAAAGGCCCGACGACGCCTGGGTGGTGACTTCCGACACGTCTGAATATCGTCGACGAAGCATCTACCTGCTGCAGAAGCGCACCTTCCGGCTTCCACTGATGGAGGTGTTTGACGCCCCGGAACCCATGCTCACCTGCCCGCGCCGGGACTCTTCCACGACAGCTCCCCAATCTCTGTCCCTGTTGAACGGCGCTTTTGTCATGGAACAGTCACGAGCGCTGGCGCGAGAGCTGGTCGCAGCCCATTCATCCGATGCCGAGCTGCTCCGCTTCATGTGGCTGCAGGTCCTGGCCCGCGAGCCCGACTCTGAGGAGGCGAAGCTGGCCGCAGGTTTTCTCTCCAGGCAGATGGAAAACGCCCGTGATCGCCTGGGGGCGGTCACTGAGATGATCCGTGGTCTATTAAACTTGAATGAGTTTCTTTATGTGGACTAAATCGAGAAGAGAATTTCTCCGTGCCGTTGGAATGGGTTTTGGAGCAGCGGCCGCAACTTCGATGCTTGAGGCGGCCACAACCCATCCGCTGGCCCCGAAGGCACCGCACGAAGCCGCTCGCGCCAAAAACGTGATTTGCCTGTTCATGCATGGCGGCGTTTCACACGTCGATACCTGGGACCCGAAGCCGGAACTGGCGCGGATCTCTGGGAATCCGCTGCCCGGCAGCTTCGTCAAAGGTCTCAAGACGAGCCGCATCGACTTCACCAAGGCGCTGGCGCGGGCAGCCGCCTGGGAGTTCAGGCGGCACGGCCAGTCGGGGATTGAGATCTCCACGCTGTTTCCCGAGATCGCGCGCCACAGCGACGAGCTTTTCCTGGTACGGTCCTGCCACGGCGATGCGTTTGACCACGCGCCAGCCATGTACTCGCTCAGCACCGGTTCACAGTTTCCGGGCAAACCCTGCCTGGGTTCCTGGGCCGTTTATGGGCTTGGTACGGAAAACCAGAACCTGCCTGCTTTCGTGGTGATGACCGACGGCGCCATGAAATGCGGGCCGCAAGGCTATGGAGCGGGTTATCTGCCGGCTGTATACCAGGGAACGGTCTTCCGCCCGGGTCAATATCCGATTCTGGATCTCGCAACGCCTGAAGGGGTTTCTGCCGGCGCCCAGCGCACCACACTCGAATTCATCAACGAAATGGACCGTCGCCATCTGGCCAGCCGTCCGGGAGATTCGGATCTTGAAGCGCGCCTGGCTTCCTACGAGCTGGCTTTCCGCATGCAAGCCACCGCTCCGGAAGCGGTTGACATTGACAAGGAGAGCGAAGCCACGCGCAAGCTCTACGGTCTGGGTGAGCCCTGGACCGATGACTTCGGCCGCAAGTGCCTGCTGGCCCGCAGGCTGGTTGAGCGTGGTGTGCGCTTTGTGCAGCTGTATTCGGGCACTCATCTCGGAGACGATTGGGACGGCGCCCACAACGACCTCATCGGCTCTCACAACAAGATGGCCGCAAAGACCGACAAGCCGATCGCCGCGCTGCTCACCGATCTGAAGGCACGCGGTCTGTTCGACTCCACGCTAGTGTTGTGGTGCAGTGAATTTGGCCGCACGCCGCTGGCCGAGGGGCGCAACGGCCGCGATCACCATCCCTATGCTTTTTCCGCCTGGTTTGCGGGTGCGGGTGTCAAAGGGGGGCGTGTTTTTGGAGCCACCGACGAGTTCGGTCTGCGCCCGGTGGAGCATCCCATCCTCAATCACGACATCAATGCCACTATCCTGCGGCTGCTCGGCCTGGATCACATCAAACTCACCTATTTCTACCAGGGCCGCGACCAGCGCCTCACTGATGTTCACGGCGAGCAGGAGTTCACCCGACAGCTGCTCGCATAGTCTGCTGCCGGTCGCGACGCTTCTCTATACAAATCTTTTTTTACGAGTTGGGTTCCAACTTCAATTTGATGACATCCGACGCTACTTACCGATGATAAACGGAGCCATATGCACCAGAAAAAAAATGGAATGATCAGCCGGCGTCAGCTGCTGAAGCTTGCCGTCGCCGGAGGAAGCGCCATTGCCGTCAAAGATGAATCGTTAGTGGGTTTCGCTCATCCCAGCAGTTTGCAGGTCACTGGAGGAGTGACTCACTCCCCGGACCCGACCTCCTCCAAGCTATCGAAAAGCGTGCTGTATTACGGAAAGGCTGAGCCCCTGCCGAAGGCGCTGAAACTGCAGGCCGGTCCTCTTTCAATGATCTTCGAACCCGAGGAAGGCTTCTTGCGCTACATCCAGATTGGCGACCGCGAGGTGCTGCGCGGAATCTATGCCGCAGTTCGGAACCGTAACTGGGGAACCATTCTACCCAAGGTTTCCGATCTCAAGCTCGAATCGACCCGAGATAGCTTCCGTCTCGCCTTTGATATGGTTTGCAAGGAACGCGAGATTGATTTCTCGTGGAAAGGCATCATCAGTGGCGACCCCATGGGAACACTCAGCTTTAGCCTGGATGGGACCGCCCGTTCAACTTTTCTGCGAAACCGCATCGGCTTTTGCGTCTTGCATCCGATTCGCGAGTGCGCGGGCAGACCGTGTGTTGTCCAAAGAGTGGATGGAAGAGAGGAACCAGGGACATTTCCCAACTTTATTTCTCCGCACCAGCCCTTTAAGGAGTTAAAAGCGATTTCGCACGAAGTGTTCCCCGGTCTCTCTGCTGAAGTCCGGTTTCAGGGCGAGGTCTTTGAAATGGAAGATCAGCGCAACTGGACGGACGCGTCGTACAAGACCTATTGCACACCCCTCGCTCTTCCCTTCCCGGTTGAAGTCAAAGAGGGAACGAAAATAGTCCAGTCCGTCGGATTGACCTTAAAGGGTAAAGCAACATCAGATCTGTCGCGCGCCGGGATGGGTCCTTCAGAGGTCATTCTTTCTCCTTCAGAAAAGGTTTCGTCTGTTCTTCCTGACATCGGCTTGGGAACCGCCAGTCTCGGCCGGCCGTTGAGTGAGAAGGAAATTGGGAGGCTTAAGGCTTTAAGACTCGCTCATCTGCGCGTCGACCTGAACCTGTCGGAACGCAATATCGCAGATGTCCTGCGAAGCGCCGCCAGTGAGGCCAGGACGTTGAGTTTGCCGCTCGAAGCGGCCCTTTTCCTGAGCGATTCTGCCGAAGAGGAGCTGAACCGATTTGAGAAAGAACTTCGGCTCATCAAGCCAAGAATCTCCCGGTGGCTGATCTTCCACGTCAGTGAGAAATCCACCAACGAGAAATGGGTTCAGATTGCACGGCGTCATCTCTCCCCGATCGATTCCAAGGCAAAATTTGGAGGCGGAACGAATGCCTACTTTACGGAACTTAATCGGGAGCGTCCTCCGCTGGCTGCGCTCGATCTGGTTTGCTACTCCATCAACCCGCAGGTGCACGCGTTCGATAACGCCACGCTGGTGGAGAACCTCGAAGCTCAAGGATATGCGGTCCGAAGCGCCCGGCAATTCATTGGTGGCCGGCCCTTGGCTGTCACACCGGTAACATTGAAACCGCGCTCCAACCCGAACGCAACAGGAGCTGAAGCCGCATCAGGCCCTGGAGAGCTGCCCGCCTCTGTGGATCCAAGACAGATGTCCCTCCTTGGGGCCGGGTGGACGCTGGGAAGCTTGAAATACCTGGCACAGAGCGGAGTCCAGAGCGTCACCTATTATGAGACCATAGGCTAGAGCGGGGTCATGGAGGCTGAAGCCGGTTGCCCCTTACCAGACCAGTTTCACTCGATCGCCGGGGCCGTGTTTCCCCTCTATCATGTGTTGATGGATATGGGTGAATTCGCCGGAGCCGAAGTCATCCCTGTGAGTTCGATCGCCCCACTGAACGTTGAAGGGATCATTCTACGGAAGGCGGGGCACATTCGAATCCTTCTGGCCAATCTGAATGCCGATTCGCAGTTTGTCCGCCTGATATACCCGAGTCTCCCGCAGTATGTTCGTGTGAAACGCCTGGACGAAACCGATGTGGAGGAAGCCATGCGCTCGCCGGAATCTTACAGGGCGGCTCCGGGGCTGCTGCAGCAGACTGCAGGAAAGCAACTGGCTCTGAGCCTTCTTCCCTTCTCGGTGTGCCGGATCGATGCGGCGACACGCACCGAGCAGGACCGCTAGTTCTGGAACTCAGTGCTGTCAACCTGGCGTAGGGCAATTGCGGCCGAAACCGGAACAATCGCGAGTCCGTTGCGGGGAGGGGGAGTCTCAATGGGCGGGAGGGTGAAAACGTTTCATCAGGCATGGTCGAGTGGGTGTGATTGATTCTGGACGGGCCGATCTTCGTGACGGCCGGCTGGGTGCAGCCGGGTGCAGATGCTAGCTGGCCTACGGAGTGGGAGTCGACAGTCAACAGCGATTATTCTGCGCAGCTTGGTCCGGAAGCCGAAACGATCGTCACCGACGGCTGTGCCGCCTGGCGGCAGCTCTCCAAACCGCTTACCCACATGTGGCCCACCACGCTGCTGGGTGCACTAGATGCGCAACTTGCTGGAGTCAGGGTGGAAGGGGGACTACGACGCGGTCGAGACCGGCGCCGGAGCCATCAACTTAGGCAACACCGGTCAGGCAGGCACGGACTGCCTTCGGGCGGTTTTCAGTGGCGCTTGCCGAAGACTATTCTGGGTTGGTCATCGGCTGGAGAAAGATCTGCTCGAACTGCTGTCGTTCTTCGCCCTCCCCAAGAGAGATGCTGCTGGGATATGGGGGCGGACGCTCGCTCGCGCAGACCCAAGCTTTTTCATGTCTGCGGCTTTTCAGCTTAGAACCTGGCTTTATAGGAAAGAGAACAAGCCGCAGACTCCTTGAAAAGCGAGAGTCTGCTCTACCCAATGCATTCACCACGACAGCAAACGTTCAGCCTGCAGATCAATGCCTCAGGCCAACCCGGCGCTGGAGGGCAACAAACCGCGGTTCCGAACGCAGGCCGTCCAGCAAGGGGTCGATGTTGAGTGTTGTCATCCAGGGCTCGCGCTCATCGCAAGCGCGCTCCAGAGCGTCGAGGGCCTTTCCCGTCTCCTCGAGCCGCGCGTAGTCTGAGGCGAGCGTGAAGTTCGAAATGTAGCGTCTTCTGGCTCGCTCCTCCCAATCCTTGGCCGTAGCCCTCACGTATCCCTTCCATCCTTGCGTCTGATAGGCCTTCTTCAACGTGGCGAGCACTTCGGGCGGGAACCCATATATTCTCCTAACAATCAGAGAGTTTTCGACCGCCAAGTCGTACAGCCCCTTCTGCGTGTAGCTCAGTGAGAGAAAAGAATAAGTGTGGGGAAAGTTCGGATCGAGTTCCACCGTCTTCAAGAGTTGCTCGATGGCTGCGTCGTAGCGGCGCGCCCAGTACAAGATCGCGCCAAGATCCCGGTTGGCCCAGGCAGAAAGCGGCTCCAGCCTGATGACCTGCCTGATGTGATCCAGAGACTCTTCAAATCTCTGCTGGTCCGCCAGGAAGTAGGCATACTGGCGCAGTGCCACCGTCGAGGATGGGTCAAGCTTCAGGGCCAGCTTCATTTCCTGCTCCCCGAGTGCGAAATCCCAGTCGTATTCGTAGGTGATAATCCCCAACATGGCGTGGGCTTCCGGCAACTGGTTGTCGATTTCTACAGCCCTTAACACCGCCTTCTTGGCCTGAGGCATCACTTCGCTGGGACGAGCCCAGCGGATGACAGCCAGCGACTCGTACGCCAACGACAGGGAGGCGTAAGCCAACGCATAGCGTTCGTCTTTCGACACTGCCTGCTTGAAGAACGGGATGCTCTTCAAGATCTCAGGCCCGGTGCGCCGCACCAGGTGGTGGAATCCCCTCAGGTAAAGCAGGTAGGCCTCGGGGTCCTGAGTGTAGCGCTTCACCAGGTGGTGCCGTGCCTCGTCTGTCAACTCCAAAGGAAGCGACTCGGCTACCCGCGCCGAGATCCTGTCTTCCACCGAAAAGACACCGGTGAATTTCTCATCGAATTTCTCTGCCCAGATCGGCTGGCCATCCGAGTTGATCAGTTGAGCCGTCACCCGGATTCGGTCCTCGGCTCGCCGGATTGTGCCGACCAACAGCGACTCGACCTGGAGCTCCTTAGCCACCAACACCGGGTCGTTCCAATCGCCCTGGTATCTGCTGATGGAAGTCGTGGGGCGGACCAAAACTTGATTCAGCTTGCTTAGCTTGCTGATGATGCTGTCGGCCATCCCGACTCCCAGGATCTGGTCGTTTTCACCTGAACCCATTGATTTGAAAGGAAGCACCGCAATCGAGTTTGCCCGGGCCTTCACCGGTTGGTTGCTGCGAGACACCCAGATGTAAACGGCAAGTCCGGCAGAGATGGCAACCGCGAGCCAAATGAGCGCCGCGGAGCGCCGGGATTTGAAGCTTGCAGACCTCGGTTCCCCAGCTTGGTCGCCCGAATGCGAGGCACTCGGCTGCAGTTCTGCATCTTGCGTTTGAGGCAGTGGAACTCTCTCTTGAGCGGATGCCGGTTGGTAAGGTAAGGACGGCTCTTGCTCCGGGTTTTGCCCTAAGGGGTCCGCCTCAATCCTTCGCAACTTCCGCGATGGCACGGATGCTTCGATTTCCCTGACCTCGGCGACGAACCGATATCCGCGTTTCGCCACCGTTTCGATGAACTGCTCACCAGGAGCAGCCTCGCCCAGGGTTTTCCTCAGCAACGAGATGTTGCTGGCGAGGTTGACTTCCTCCACGAACGAGTCTGGCCAAAGCCGCTTCATGAGCTCTTCTTTTTCAATCAGGTGGCCGCTGTTCTCCACAAGAAACTGAAGCGTGTCGAAGGCTTTCGGCGTGAGCGGGATCGTCTTTTCATTGCGGCGCAACTGGCGCTCCACAGGATCCAGCCGAAACGAGTCGAATTCGTATAACCGCTTTGTCTTCTGATCCATGAGACGAGTCTGAAAACTCTCTTAAGAAAATCCCAAGATTTTCTTATTCCGCCCAAAAGACAGATTCAGGCGGCTTCTCGTACTCTTTGCGGCGAAGCACCGCAGAAAACTGATGATAAGGAAACGGGAAGACTGAGCTGGATTCTAGCATAACCGCCAGGCTGCAGGCGAAGGTTCGGCGACCTTGCCTCCGTTTCTGTCAGGACAGAGCCGTCGCTCACTTGACGAATTGGTCCTGCTGTGCTGCGGCCAGGTGCCCAGCTTGTGGATCTCGAGGGGGGCCTGGCTTTGCAGAAACGGTCAGACTGAAGAGGGTCGAGCGACTGGCTTTAGAAGAGATCGAATCGCAAGCGATTCAATTCCAAGGAGGAAATATGAAAATGCGCGGAATGAGAAGAATTACCAGGCGGACCCTGCTGATGATACTGACTGGGCTCACCCTTCTGACCAGCCTGTCGCAAGCGGGCAATCAAAAGAGCCGGCGCCGAGGGTTTCAGAAATCCTGGCCGTTTCCCACAACTCTTGAGCCGAGGCAAGCGCCAAGCGCACCTGAGGCTGTGGCAGCTCTTGCCGACGTCTTGAAAGGCAACGTGATTCGGGTGGATGTGGCGGAGAACGGTAATCGGTTCACTTTCGACGAGGACCCAGTATTTCCGGAAGATGGGCTGCCGGCTTTCGGCAACGAGTTCATCACCGAGGGTTTCATCTATCCCTATGGGACGCTCGACGGCACCAATGGCGTTAATCCTAACGGCACTCCCGAATTCCCGGATAAGGTGATTGGACGATGGACCTGCCGCGGCTGGCATGTCGGTGATGGAGCGCATACCGAAACAGGGCCATGGGTGGCGACGCAGCAGCTCTTCGATTTCGGGGCGAAACCCGGCCGGACAACCCTGACGACGGATGGATTGGAGCTGCCTGACGTGAACGTGCCGATCCAAAGGGCCGTCACCGGAGGGACCGGAGTGCTGTCTGGAGCCCGAGGCGAGCAGGCGCAGACATTTCTGGGTTGGAACCAATCGATCGGCACAAACTCTCGTCACGAGTTCAAGCCATCGCTGAAATGAACTTGCTGAAGGACTCACTGGACTGCTAGATAAGAGCCGGTTCTGTGGCCGGGATCGCCGATCCCGGCTTAGTGACTGAACGCTTCAGATTGTGTTTGCTGGAGCCGCTGCCGGCGACTAATCCACTTGCTCAGCTCAACCACAGCGATGGGGAGAAGGATGGCCAGACCGGCAACGGCGCCGTCCGCCATCGCCGGCCGGAACAAGTCGAGGATGCGAGTCAGGGGCGCCACCGAAAACGCCAGCAACTGCAATCCGGCCATGGCGCCTGCGGCCAGCCAGATAAATGGACGGCGAGAAAGTCCCTCGAAGGCTGAGCGGGTGCGTGAACGGCAGTTGAAGAAGTGGCCGATCTGAGTCCCAATCAGGGCCAGAAAGGCGACGGTTCGCGCGTGAGGCCCTTCGCCATAGCTCGAGAGAGCCCAGGCATAAGCGGCCAGGACAATGACGGCCAGCAGGGTTGCCTGCCACGCGATTAAGACGAGGAAGGGCCGTGACAGCAGCGACGCTTGAGGCGAACGCGGTGGCTGCCGCATCATGCCTGGGTCGGCAGGTTCGACTGCCAGGGCCAGCGCCGGAAAGACATCGGTCACCAGGTTCATCCAGAGGATCTGGAGAGGCAGCAAGGGCAGTGGCAGCCCGGCGGCAATGGCCACGAAGATGGCCAAGACTTCGGCCAGGTTATTGGAAAACATCATGTGGACGAACTTGGTGATGTTGGCATAAATGGTGCGCCCGCCTTCGACTGCTTTCAAGATGGTGGAGAAATTGTCGTCGGCAAGCACCAGGTCTGAGGCTTCCTTGGCGACCTCGGTTCCGCGTTCGCCCATGGCGACGCCAATGTCAGCTCGCTTCAGGGCCGGTGCATCGTTGACGCCGTCACCTGTCACGGCGACGATTTCGCCAACCTGCTGCAAGGCTTCCACAATCCTCAGCTTGTCTTCCGGTGAGACGCGCGCGAAGACGTCGGTAGTGCGCACCATCCTGGCGAGTGCCTCCGAACTGGCATTGGCGAGATCGCGTGCGTGCAGCACCTGGAGCGGAGCGTCGCCTTTCAGCCGCAATTCCTGGGCAATGGCGCGTGCCGTCTGCATTTGATCGCCCGTCAGCATCACCACACGGATGCCTGCTGCATGCGCCCCCTCAATAGCGGCCGGCACTTCGGGACGCGGAGGGTCGAGCATTCCGGCTAAGCCAACAAACGTATGCCCCGCCTCAAAACCGCTGCTGCCGCTCGCTTCAGGATGGGGGTCGTCCAGCCACTTGCCTGCCAGTCCGAGCACACGCAACGCACGGCCCGCCATGGCCTCATTCGCGGTCAGGAAGCGCGCCCGCGATTCGGCATCCAAAGGGTGGTTCGAATTCGCAGTCGCGTAACCTGTCGAAGCGCCAAGGACGACGCCCGGCGCTCCTTTCATTGCCACAAAACAACGGCCGTCCTGAGCGCGGTGCACCGTAATCATCCGTTTCGTGACAGCGTCGAACGGGAGTTCATGAATTTTGGGGCAGGAAGCTCGCTCTCGGTCTACATCCATTCCCAAGTCATGGGCTGCAACAAGCAGGGCCGTTTCGGTCGGATCACCGACAGCTTCAAAACGATCTGCTGAGCTCCGATGCAACGCCGCTTCGTTGCAGAGAATGCTGATTCGCACCGCCTGGGTCAACAAGGTGTCGCCATTCAGAGCCAGCGGTTTGCCACCGGGTTCGATTCTCCGGCCGTCGGAAAGATAGAATTCGCGAACGCTCATCCGGTTTTCAGTGAGCGTTCCCGTTTTGTCGGTACAGATGACGGTCGTGCTGCCGAGTGTTTCGACGGTTGGAAGCCGGCGCACAATGGCACGCTCGCGCGCCATGCGCAATACGCCCAGCGCCAGAATCAGCGTGGTCACGGCCGGCAGCCCCTCAGGAACCGCGGCGACGGCGAGACTGATGGAGACCTCCACCATGATCCAGAAACCGTCGCCCCGCAGCCAGCCCGTGATCAGCACCGCCACAGCAATGGCCAGCACGACGTAGACGAGACGGTGGCCCAGTTCGTTCAGCCGGATCTCCAGCGGGGTTGATTCGTCAGGCGCTTCCGCCACCAGCCGGCCGATGTGCCCTAGCTCCGTGCTGGCGCCGGTTGCCGTTACGACGGCAATGGCATGGCCGGCAGCGATCGTCGTGCCGAGATAGAGCATCGAATGGCGATCGGCGATTGGAACTTCGGCGCTTGCAACCTCAGCGGATTTGTTCACCGCGGAGCTCTCGCCAGTGAGCGCCGACTCCTCCGCGCGAAGCGCCGCGGCTTCAAGAATTCTAGCGTCAGCCGGGACGCGGTCGCCTCCATTCAAGACGACGACGTCGCCCGGGACCAGCGCTTCGGCGTCGACCCTCCGCTCGGCTCCATCGCGGCGCACCCGCGCCGTCGTGTGCGCCTGGCGCCGCAGCGCATCCAGCGCCCTGCCCGCCTGCCACTCTGTTCCAAAGCCCACCAACGCATTTAGGACGAGAACAATCAGAATGGCAACTGATTCCACGACATCGCCCGTCACCCAGGCGATTGCAGCCGCAGCACCGAGAAGGGCCACGATCAGGCTGGCGAACTGATCGACCAAAATGCGCCAAGCCGGGCGCGGGCGAATACTCTGCAAGACGTTCGACCCGTACTTTTTGCGGCGCTCTTCCACCTGGCTGGAACTTAATCCCTGGGCCGGATTGACGTTTAATGCATGGGCCACTGCGGTTGCATCCAGGGAGTGCGGCTTTGCGTTTTCAGGCATGCGATAGGGGTTGTGGACTGGCCGCCAGCGGCCCAGTTGAGAGTGGAACGGAAGGCTTGAGCGTCTCTTGCGCCAGCCCGATTATACACGACCGTTTGTCTTCCAGATTCTTTGGGGGGCGATCCGAATCACGGATCCCGCAAGGACTTTCTAGAAGTCTTCCTTAGTTTCTTCTGGGTGGAGCTGGATTTCCAGGCGCTTGCCTGATTTGCTGGCGCGGATGGCATGATTTCGCTGCTGAAAGACAGGCAGCGCCAGATCACTGCCCAACAAAACGGGAGCAACGCGAAGAAAACTTGATTGAGAGCCAATAAATCCGTCAAATGGTGAGCGTGCGGCGTCTTTCAGGCACGATGTTTATGTTTCACAACCGTTGGGTGCTCGAATCGCAGTGCACCTTGATCAGGAGATGAGCTCATGAACCAGCCGATGAGAATACTCATTGCTTATGATGGTTCCAGTGGCGCTGAAGCGGTCCTGACGGATCTGCAGAAAGCAGGCCTGCCGAACGACGTGCAAGCCATCGTCATCTCAGTGGCCGATGTGTGTCTATGGCCGACGTCCACGCCGGAGGCCAACCGCCTTCCGGAGCCCGCCAGCGTGAAAAGAGCACACAGGAAGGCGTTGCAGGCCGTAGAGGAAGCCCGGGCGTTGGCAGCAAAAGCCAGCGAACAGCTTCGAACCCGTTTCCCCGGCTGGAACGTAGCCGCCGAGGGGCATGGGGAGTCGCCGGCCTGGGCCATCATCCAAAGAGCTCATGAGTGGAACACAGACCTTGTGGTCGTTGGGTCCCATGGGCGATCTGCCTTGAGCAAGCTGGTGCTTGGGAGTGTGTCGCAAAAAGTAATCACCGAAACCAGCTGCTCGGTGCGTGTGGCTCGCGCAGGCACCGACCCTGGGAGATCCGAGGTTCGGATCGTCATCGGAGTGGACGGCTCTGCCGGAGCTGAAACCGCAGTTCACGCAGTGGCTGAGCGCCCGTGGCCCGCCGGCAGCGAAGTTCGCTTGGTTGCGGCCCTGGATCCCATGATGGCCACGGCCGTGGAGTGGGTGGAAGGGAGAGCCACGAACGAACGGGCTTGGATGTCCAAGCGAATCGAAAACTCAGTGGAGAAGCTGCGGGCATCGGGCTTGACAGTTACTACTGTCATCAAGAAGGGAGATCCCAAACGAGTCTTGATCAAAGAAGCAAAACGATGGGGAGCCGATTGTGTTTTTGTCGGAGCAAGGGGACTGAGAGGCATTGGACGGCTTCTGCTGGGCAGTGTCTCAGCGGCTGTCGTCGCCCGCGCCAGCTGCTCGGTTGAAGTGGTGCGAAGTTACGAGTAACCAACTCTCCTGTTGATGAGAAATCCAGGCCAGGCTAGAAATTCTCGCATGGTGTTCTCGACAGTGACTTCATATCAAACATTGCAGAGTGTTGCGACTGGGGGATCGAAGTGACTCAAGCTGGCCAACAAATTCGCTACGGAATGTTTTTGATGCCGGTGCACGATCCGGCCAAGCCGCTGGCCCAGTGTTACGACGAGGACCTGGAGTTGGTGGTGCGCTGTGAAGAACTGGGTTTCGGCGAATTCTGGTGTGGTGAGCACCATTCGTCGACTTCTGAGAACATCGTCATGCCCGAAATCTTTATCGCCAAGGCTCTCGGGATGACCAAGACGATCCGCTTGGGGCCTGCCCCAGTGTGTCTGCAGTATCATCATCCGATGGATGTCGCCAGCCGGCTTGCCTTTCTGGACCATCTTTCCCATGGCCGGCTCTCCATTTGTTTTGGTGTCGGCGCTGTCCCAACAGACTTGGAGATGCACGGAATTGATCCAAAGCAAAGCGGTGCCATGATGGCAGAAGCCATCGACATCATTCTCAGGCTTTGGACGAGCGATCCACCCTATGAAATTAAGGGGCAGTTTTGGACAGTCAGTCTCAAAAAGAATGTGACGCCGGAACTGGGGATTGGTGTCATTCACAAGCCACTGCAGCAACCTCACCCACCTATCGCGGTGCCTTGCATCAGCCGAAATTCCTGGAGCGTGAAGTCGGCCGGTGCCCGAGGCTTCCACCTCTTCAGTCATCACATGGCATCACTGGGAGCACTGGTCGATCACTGGCAGACCTATGCCGCGGCGGCTCTGCGCGCTGGCCGCCAGCCACAATCGGCTCATTGGAAGGTGTCTCGCAACATCTTCGTCGCTGATACCAGCGCTGAGGCGCGGCGCATAGCCCGACAGAATTCTCTTGGCCGCTGCATTCACTACATTCTCGAACTGACCCGCCGCTTCGGAGATATCGCCATGTGGAAACGTGACGCCAACATGAGCGACGCCGAGTGTAACTTGGACTACTTCATGAACGAAGTAGTCATCGCGGGTGATCCCGATGAAGTCGCGCGCCAACTTCTCGACCTTCGTGAACGAGCAGGGCCGTTCGGCACTCTAGTCATGATTGCCCACGACTGGGACGACAAAGAGCGCTGGTTGCACAGCCTCGAGCTGTTTGCCCATGAAGTGGTGCCCGTGCTGAATGAGAAGTGGGGGTAGAACTGAGCCGGGGAACACGTGGCTGGCTCACAGAAGTGCTTGCCCAGAACAGTATCAGACCGCTCTTCTGAAAGACGCCGCCAAGAACACCAGGACTTCAAGTAGAGGCACCGCGCGTCGTCATGATACCCGGAGCCGCTTTTCCCAAGTGCCGACAGACTGCGATCATCTGTGGGAGAGCGGTTCGCATCGTCACCAGTTCTCGAAGCACGCCCCTCACGCTGCCGTCGTGAATATAGCCATCAGTTCCGTTGAGGCGCTTAGAGACTTCTGGATTCTGCGATTGGCAGCTTCAAGCCAAACCAAACTTGATCACTGTAATCGGTCGACTTGGCCCACCCGATTGCCAAGCCCAACTCCAATGGCATGTTGAATCGCGGTGTCTTTGGCCTGGAGCGATCGAGCCGGCGCACACCTCCGGGACTTTCCAGCGTGGAAGCCGAACTCATCGTCAACCCCGGGCAACTACATCACGTCAGCAGCTTCTTGACGATTTCGCCGCTCACGTCGGTCAGCCGAAAGTTGCGTCCTTGAAACTTGTAGGTCAAGCGGGTGTGGTCTAATCCCAGCAAGTGAAGAATCGTCGCTTGCAGATCGTGGACGTGGACCTTGTCCTCGATAACGTTGTATCCGAGTTCGTCGGTCGCACCTAACGTAATGCCTTTTTGGACGCCTGCTCCCGCCAGCCAGACGGTAAAGGCCCGAGGATGATGGTCCCGTCCAAGGAATTTTGAACCGTTGCGCTCTTCGTTCATCGGTGTGCGCCCAAACTCGCCTCTCCAAATCACCAGCGTGCTGTCCAGAAGACCTCGCCGCTTGAGATCCTTGATCAGTGCAGCGGATGCCCGGTCTGTCTGCTGGCACATCTCCGGCAGCTTGTGAATGATGTCGTCGCTGCGGTTGCTGCCGTGGTTATCCCACCCGCGATGATACAGCTGCACGAAGCGGACGCCCCGCTCCACCAGCCGCCGCGCCAGCAGACAGTTGTTCGCAAACGACGTCTTCCCGGGCTCGGTGCCATACATCTCGTGGATCGCCGGCGGTTCTTTGGAAATATCCATCAGTTCGGGCGCACTGGTTTGCATGCGGTAGGCCAGCTCGTAGGACGCAATGCGCGTGGCGATTTCCGGGTCTCCTGCCGCGGCCAGATGAAACTCGTTCAGTTTCCTGAGCGCATCCAGGGACTGGCGCCGTGTCTCCTGGCTCATGCCCGCAGGATTGGAAAGGAACAGCACCGGATCGCCTTGCGACCTGAAGGGCACGCCCTGATAGACTGTTGGCAAGAACCCGCTGCTCCAGCATGAGGTGCCGGCATCAGGTTGGCCACCTCCGGAGATGAAGACGACAAAGCCTGGCAGATCCTGCGATTCACTTCCGAGTCCGTAGGTCACCCACGAACCCATGCTGGGCCGCCCAAACTGCGTGGAGCCGGTGTTCACAAACAGCTGCGCCGGTGCATGGTTGAACGCGTCAGTGATCATCGAGCGCACGACCGCAATCTCATCCACCACTCCGGTCAGATGCGGCAAGAGTTCAGAAACTTCGATGCCCGCCCGCCCATACTTGCGGAACTGGTACGGAGAGCCCAACAGTTTGGGTGTGCCTTTGATAAAGGCAAAGCGCTCACCTTTGACAATCTCTTCTGGAATGGGCTGTCCGTGAAAGCGCTGGAGCTGTGGCTTGCTGTCGAAAAGGTCGAGCTGACTGGGAGCCCCGGCCATGAACAGATAGATGATGTTCTTCACGCGGGGAGTATAGTGCGGGGGTCTAGGGGCCAGCGGCGGGCCTGCAGGTTCTGCAGCCGCGAACACCCCTTCGTTGATCAGCGAAGCCAGAGCCACGCTCCCCAACCCCATGCTGCAATCTTTGAAGAAATGTCGGCGGGTCATTGCCTTCAGTGTTTCGTTTTTTTTCATCATCATCTTGTTACCTTGTCCGCCACTCTCATGGTTGAGATAGGAGTCGGTGCTCACTCCTTCGTAATCGTCTCATCCAGATTCAAGAGGACATTGGCCACCATGGTCCAGGCGGCTGCCTCCCAGACCGGAACTCCTGCCGGCCATGGCAGGTCACCGACGAGTTGCAGCACCTCTTTCCCGTGAGAGCCCTGGCTAAAGCGGGATGCCTGTTGCTTCCAAAACGCAACCAGCCGCTCTGCCTCGCCCCCTTGGGGCGGGCGGCCCAGGCATTGGCGGAAACCAAGCGTTGCGCGGGCCTGAGGTTTCGGACCGGCCTCCTTCACCATTCGCAGGGCCAGATGCTGGGCTGCCTCGAAGAACGCCGCGTCGTTTAGCGTCGTGAGGGCCTGCAATGGCGTGTTGGTACGCGGGCGCCGCACGGTGCAGTACTCCCGGCTGGGAGCATCAAAGGTGAAGAAAGTTGGATAGGGAGAGGTGCGGCGCCAAAAGGTGTAGAGTCCGCGCCGATGCCGGTCTTCTTCAAGGCTGGCAACCCATTTTTCCTCGCTGTAATGCTGAGTCCAGATGCCTTCCGGTTGTGGAGGAAATACACTGGGACCACCAATCGTCGCAGACAGCAGTCCACTGGCTTTCAACGCCACATCGCGAATGGTCTCGGCTTCCAAGCGAAAGCGTGGCCCCCGCGCCAGAAGCAAATTATAAGGATCTCGCTGATAGAGCTCAGAAGATACCTTCGAAGATTGCCGGTAGGCCGCCGAGGTGACGACTAGACGGTGCATGGCTTTCAAGTCCCACTTTTTTTCGACGAACTCGGTGGCCAGCCAGTCTAGCAACTCCGGATGGGAAGGAGGGTCTCCTTGCGTTCCAAAATCTTCGCTTGTCGCCACCAGGCCCCTTCCAAAATACCGCTCCCAGACGCGATTCATTGTGACCCGCGCCACCAGCGGGTTTCGTTCGCTGACCAGCCAGCGAGCCAGAGCAAGCCTGTTGGCGGATTCATCGCCTGGCAAAGGAGCGAACGTGGCCGGAACAGCGGCAGTCACCTGCTCTCCCTTGTTGAGAAAACTGCCACGGATGTGAACATGGGTTGCGCGCGGCTCAGCTCGCTCCTGCATCACCATCGTCTTGGGGAACGTTGGTTCTGACTCCTGGAGTCGGGCGATACGCCTGCGCGTGTCTTCGAGCTCCGGAGCTACCGAGCGATAGTAGGCCGCGAGCCGAGACTGCTGTTCAGCAGTTCGGCCGTCCGCGGGGATGGCCAGCACCGCGCGAATCGAATCCGGCAGCGACACCGGCTCTTTGGAGGAAGTGACCGCCAGCCGAAATCGACCCAAGTTCGCCGCTTTCTTTTTGGAGCGATGGCCGAGAGTGATCACGACTGCCGTGCCCTGCTCGAATCCGGCGCTGTCTTTGACCTCGAAAAAGACCGATGCTGCCGCGGGAGCATGATCTTTGGCAAGACCCACCGACCACCCTGTCCCCTTGCCCGTGAGCAGGCTATCCACATTGTAGTCTGCAGCAGTCTGCTCTGCGACCGCGCGGTCGAGGACCACGGGCTGAACGGTTTGTGGTGTCCCTCGGGCGGCTGCCTGCATGTCAATGCGGTTGAGGATAAAACTGCCATCGGAGTTTCGCCCGGGTCCGCCCGCCGGCAGGCTCGTGTCGGGCAAAACTTGAATGCGGAGACCCGTCACGCTCTTCAGGTCGGTTTGCGCCACGATGCTGTAAACATCGTTCTCCGGATTGGGCCCTTCGGCCAGGATTGAGCCATCCGGAAGCAGTCGAAGAGTTGCGCCACCGGAAGACAGCAGCCCGCTGGGTTTGATCACGGTCCACTCGACAGCTCGGGCGTCTGCCTGACCCTCCCATGTCTTCTGCGATTCGTCCAGCTGAGGCGTTTGTCTTGCCAGGATCGATTCCATCTCCGCAATCTCAGATCGAACAGCCTTCCGCTGGGCGAGTTGTTCTGGCGTAGGCGCTTCGATTTCAGGCTTCTCGTCGCGCTCTTGGCCATCGACCGTATTGTTGAAGAACGCGAAGAAACGATAGTAGTCCTTTTGTGTGAATGGATCGTATTTGTGATTGTGACATTGCGCGCAGGCGAGCGTCGAACCCAGCCAGACGGTTGCCGTTGTATTGGTGCGATCGATCACACTTTCGACGCGGGTTTCCTCGGCATCCACGCCGCCTTCCATGTTGATCATCGTGTTGCGATGAAAACCTGAGGCGATCTTCTGCGCGAGCGTGGCACCAGGCAGCATGTCTCCCGCCAGCTGCTCGATGGTGAACTGATCGAACGGCATGTTCTGATTGAACGCTTCAATCACCCAATCACGGTACCTCCACATGGACCGCAGCGGGTCGCTCTCATAGCCGTGGCTGTCGGCGTATCGCGCCAGATCCAGCCAGTGCCGGGCCCAGCGTTCGCCATAGTGCGGGGAAGCGAGCAGCCGCTCGACGACCCTTTCATAGGCATCCGGCCTTTTGTCCTCGAGAAAGGCATCCACTTCTTCGACGGAAGGCGGCAGCCCAACCAGGTCCAGACTGAGCCGCCGGATGAGTCGCGCGCGGTCTGCCTCTGGAGAGGGGTTGAGACCTTCCTTCTCCAATTTCGCAAGGACGAACGTGTCGATGGGATTGCGAGGCCAGGCCTTCTTCTTGACTGCGGGCAGAGCGGGCCGAGCGGGCTGAACATACGCCCAGTGTTTTCGATCCTGTTCCGCTGTCTTGGTTGAGTCCTCCGGCCAAGCAGCGCCCTGGTCGATCCAGGCGCGGATCAGACCGATCTGACCCTCCGACAGCGGATCTCCAGCCATCGGCATGCGCTTGCCTTCGATTTGCCCCGCAATCATCTTGACGAGCAAGCTTTCAGCACTTTTTCCGAAAATGATGGAATTGCCCGAGCCTCCGCCTTCCAGACCCTTACGTGAATCGAGTCGCAGGTCGCCCATGGGGTCCTTCGGTCCATGACACTGAACGCAATGAGAGGTCTTTGACGAAATCAACTGGCCGAGTCGCCGCTGGGGGAAGGGCGGGCGCAGGCCTTTCAGCCTTGTCCTGCGTGGCAGAGTGAGAGATCGCGAGTGCCCAGAACAGAGCGGCCCCGCTGAAAGCCAGCCGCCAGTATTCGATTGGACTTTTCATGATTCTAAGGAGTTTTTCATGCCGCGCTGCGGCGCCGGATTCGATGAAGAAGTGGGAGCCGCTCTCCGAGCGGCGTTGGCAGAGTCGGAACTCGGTCGTTCGCCGCTGAGGACAGCGGCTCCGACGTTCAGCCCTTTTTCGAAGTCTGTCGCGATTCAGAGTTGCGCGGCACTGCCGACCGGATAGCGTGACTCCAATGCTTCCAGGATCTCGGCGGTTGCTGAAACCCAGCCAAACTTAAGAGAAAAATTCTTCAGCGTCGCCGCGTGAAGATCGGGCAGATACGATGATACCGCATCCGAGACGAGGGTTGTTCTGTAGCCATGATGAAACGCTTCTCTGGCAGTTTCCTCAACGCAAATCTGTGTCACGGTGCCGGTGACGATCAGAGACTCAACGGCCAGCGAACGCAGGATGGCATCAAGCTTCGTTTGGTGGAAGGCGCCGTAGCCAAGCTTGTCGATGACGTGGTCTTCCGGCTGAGGAGAAAGTTCGTCAATCACTGCCGTACAGTCCAAACTACGATGAATGTCAGAATAGAACCGCTTGAAACCAGCCTGGCAGGCCGACGTTGGAGGTTCGAGCTTGGGCGAGAACTCCCAAAGCAGCCTGCGAGTTGGACCTGCGAGAAACCGCGTGAAAAGGATCGGCAGCTTGGCTTTCCGAAAGAAGCGAATGAGCTGCTGATGCTCGGGAATGGTATCTCGCGCCTGAGGAACTTCCATGGGAGCACCCACCCGCACGAAGTCGTTCTGCATATCCACAATCACCAAAGCTGGTTTGGCCCACCGATCAACTGCCATCAGCGTGAGTCTCCCTTCGCTGGGTTAATTACCGATTCAACGGGATTATTCTACATCGCACCTAGAAAAGCCTCGTGGGATAAAGCGCATTCGACTTTGCCCCGAAGCAGCTCACTTGGCTCCACTTCTTCCAGGTACTCCTCCAATAAGACAGTTAATGGCGACTCCCTTTGGAGTGCGGGAGCTTGCTCCCGCTTGGTGCGGGAGCTTGCTCCCGCTTTGGGAGTTGAACTCTACCACCAGCGGCAGCTTGCTGCCGCCCTGACTTACAGAGCCGAAAGGTCTGATGGTGACCGGGTCTGGCAGCATGCCGTGACGGTCTGTGGCTCGCTCAATCACCTAATCGACTTGCTTGTCGTCGAACCGGCGCCAGCAAGCTGCGTTCAGTCAAAGCGGGAGCAAGCTCCCGCACTCCAAAATTCCTACTCCCTTTCCCAGATCACCTCAAAGTCGTCGTGAATCGAGATTCTGTCCGTTTTGAAGCTGCTGAGGGTTTTGACAAACGCTGGCGTGGCTGTTCGCTCAGACCACGCGGCTGAACACCAGGGATAGCTTGACGCAACCGGCACGAGCCCGTGCCAGCGTGGGTTCTCATGCACGTAGTTCAACCGGGCGTAATAGGAACGCTCATAAGTCAAGTGAGTATCCCAATACTGATGCCAGACCTGCTGGCCGCTGTGGCTGTTCACTCGGTTTGCTTCTCTCCCGGTGAGGGAGTGGAGGCGCCGGAGTAGATCCCTCAGGGTTCCTGCGTCCAGAGGTGATACAGCTACGAAATGGTAGTGGTTGCTGAAAAGAGCCCAAGCTTATAACTGCCAGCCCAATCGTTCTGCTTCCAAGAACAGCGTAGTCTGAAGAAAGTCGAGCAAAAGCGGTTTCCTGAAATGGTGGGCCTTCAGGTAAGTTCCGGCGGTCACGATAAAGGCTCCAGGTTCACCCAGCTTGTGTACCGGACCGTGCGGCCATTGAATCATACGAAATTTTCTGTTTGGAGTGCGGGAGCTTGCTCCCGCTTTAGCTTCTCGACTCCACCACCAGCGGCAGCTTGCTGCCGCCCTGGAGTTTCTACATTTTTGTTTTCACCAAACAGGCTGGGGGTCTGGGTGTGAGATAAGAAAATAGGTCAGTCTGTTCATTTTTGTATTGACATACCGACCTGATTCTGCCATTCTT
>Ga0187892_10003876_pt1 | contig 26351 bp, 19 predicted proteins | sample MA1701073metaG_FD_139345 | JGI IMG/M metagenome (GOLD analysis project Ga0187892, IMG submission 139345) | Bio-ooze microbial communities from a basaltic lava cave in the Kipuka Kanohina Cave System on the Island of Hawaii, USA - MA170107-3 metaG ... | reverse complement strand
GGCGAGGAGAAGCAGCTGCAGGTCGTGCTGTCGCCGACGCGGATGCGTGCGCAGGGCGTGTCGATGGACGAGGTCGCGCGCGCGGTGGGCGGGTCGAACGAGAACCTGTCGGCCGGCTTCATCAACCAGGGCGGCTCGGAGTTCCTGGTCACCGGGGTCGGCCGGTTCCGCACGGCGGGCGACATCGAGCAGACCGTTGTCGCGGCGCGCGAGGGCGTGCCGGTGCGCGTGCGCGACGTGGGGGACGTGCGCGTGGGCGCCGCGCCGAAGCGGGGCGAGGGCTCCGCGAACGCGAAGCCGGCGGTCATCCTGGCGGTGCAGAAGCAGCCGGACGCGAACACGCTCTCGCTGACGCGGGAGATCGACCGCGCGCTGGCGGATCTCAAGCTGCCGGAGGGGATGCAGGTGAACGCGCGCATCTTCCGGCAGGCGGACTTCATCGAGGTCGCGGTCGGCAACGTGCTGCACGCGCTGCGCGACGGCGCGGTCCTGGTCGTGGTGATCGTGGTCCTCTTTCTCGCGAACGTGCGTGCGTCGCTCATCACGCTGACGGCGATCCCGCTGTCGCTCGTCGCGGCGGTGCTCGCGCTCAAGGGGCTCGGCGCGACGATCAACACGATGACGCTCGGCGGGATGGCGATCGCGATCGGCGCGCTCGTGGACGACGCGATCATCGACGTCGAGAACGTGATGCGGCGGCTGCGGGAGGGGGCGGGGCGCCCGGAGGGGGAGCGGCGCTCCGCGCTGCGGATCGTGCTGGAGGCGAGCCTGGAGATCCGGGTGTCGATCGTCTACGCGACGCTCATCATCATGCTCGTCTTCGTGCCGCTGTTCTTCCTGTCGGGGGTCGAGGGGCGTCTGCTGCGGCCGCTCGGCGTGGCGTACATCGTGGCGCTCTTCGCGTCGCTCGTCGTGGCGGTGACGGTGACGCCGGCGCTCTGCCTGCTGCTGCTGCCGTCGGCGCCCGCGGTGCAGTCGGGACGCGAGCCGCGCGTCGTGGTGTGGCTGAAGCGGGGCTACGCGCGCGTGCTCGATCCGGCGCTGCGGCACACGTGGGGCGTGGTGTCGCCCGCGGTCGTGCTGCTCGCCGGCGCGCTCCTGTCGGCGTTCGCGATGGGGCGGGCGTTCCTGCCCGACTTCAACGAAGGCTCGCTCACGATCGGCGCGGTGACGCTTCCCGGCACGTCGCTGCCGGAGTCGGACGAGATGGGGCGCGTGATGGAGCGGATCCTGATGTCGCACCCGGAGGTCGTGTCGGTGGGGCGGCGGACGGGGCGCGCGGAGGAGGACGAGCACGCGCAGGGGGTGGAGGGCTGCGAGCTGGACGTGATGCTGAAGATGGGGAAGCGGAGCAAGGAGGAGCTCCTGGAGGCGCTGCGGCGCGACCTCGCGATCGTGCCCGGCATGAACGTCACGATCGGGCAGCCGATCTCGCACCGCATCGACCACATGCTGTCGGGGACGCGCGCGAGCGTGGCGGTGAAGATCTTCGGCGAGGACCTGTACCGGCTGCGGGCGATCGCGGAGCGCGCGCGCCAGGCGATGTCGGGGGTGCCGGGCGTCGTGGACCTCTCCGTGGAGCAGCAGACGGAGATCCCGGTGCTGCAGGTGAGATTCGACCGCGAGGCGATCGCGCGGCACGGGCTGACGATGGGGGACGTGACGCACGCGCTGGAGGCGGGCGTGCAGGGGCACGAGGTGACCCGGCTCCTGGAGGGGCGAATGGCGTACGGGGTGGTCGTGCGCGTGGGGGATGAGGCGTGGGACACGCAGACGATCGGCGACCTGCCGATGGACACGCTGACGGGCGCGAAGGTGCCGCTGCGGACGTTCGCGGACGTGCGCAAGGAGATGGGCCCGAACGCGATCAGCCGCGAGCAGGCGGAGCGGAAGATCGTCGTGAGCTGCAACGTGGCGGGGCGCGACCTCGCGTCGGTGGTGAAGGACATCCGGGCGGCGGTGGATCCGGTGGTGCCGGCGCCGTACCGCGTCGAGTACGGCGGGCAGTTCGAGAGCGCGGTGGCGGCGGGGCGGGTGCTGCTGGTGGTCGGCCTCGGGGTGATCGTCGCGATCGGGTTCCTTCTGCACCTGGCGCTCGGGTCGGGGCGCGACGCGGCGATCGTGATGGTCAATCTGCCGCTGGCGCTGATCGGCGGCGTGGTGGGCGTGTTCGTGTCGGGCGGCGTGCTGTCGATCGCGTCGATCATCGGTTTCATCACGGTGTTCGGGATCGCGACGCGCAACGGCCTGATGCTGGTGTCGCACATCCGGCACCTGCAGGAGAAGGAGGGGGTGGCCGACTTCCGAGAGGCGGTGCGGCGGGGGGCGATGGAGCGGCTGGCGCCGATCCTGATGACGGCGCTGGCGGCGGGGCTGGCGCTCATCCCGCTGGCGCTCGGCGGCGGCAAGCCTGGGAGCGAGATCCAGACGCCGATGGCGATCGTGATCCTGTTCGGGCTGCTGAGCTCGATGCTCTTGAACATGGTGGTCGTGCCGGCGCTCTACCTGCGCTTCGGCCGGCCCATCGGAGGTGCCAAGTGAAGTCTCATGTATCAGGTGTCAGGTATCACGTTTCGTTGCGGCTCACGCCGCGGACCAGAAGCGGGGTCCGTACGGTGGCGTGGTCGCTCGCGGCATGCGTGCTGCTGGCGGGCTGCGGGTCCGCGCCGACGTCGGAGTGGACGTGGGCGCCGGAGCCGGCGCATCCCCGCCCGGAAATCGGCGTCCAGCGGGGGCTGACGCTCGCGCAGGCGCAGGAACTCGCGGAGCGCGTGCACCCGGATCTGGCCGCCGAGCGGGCCTCGATCGGGGCGGCGCAGGGGCGCGCGGACCAGGCGGGGGCGTTTCCGAATCCCGAGCTGTCGCTGCGCGCGGAGTCGGTCAAGTCGGGCGGCGGCGAGTACCTGGCGGGGGTGTCGCAGCGGATCCCGATCGGCGGGCGGCTGGGCGCGGCGCGGCGTGCCGAGGAGCTGGACCGCGAGCGGCTGTCGCGGGAGCTGGAGGCGCGGCGGCTCGGCGTGCGCGCGGGCGTGCACGCGGCGTTCGCGGCGTCGCTGCATCTCGACGCGGCGGTGCGGCTGCTCGACGAGTCGGCGGCCGACGCGGGGCGAATGGCGGCGGTGTCGCGGGCGCTCGTCGCGGCGGGGGACGGGCTGGCGGAGGACGCGGCGCGGGCGGAGCTGGCCGAGCTGCGGGCGCGGCTGGAGCGGGATCGCGCGGCGTCGCTGCGCGCGCGGGGGCTCGTCGCGCTGGCGGCCGCGATGGGCGACGCGTCGCTGCGGGTGGAGTCGGTGGAGGGGGCGCTCGAGGCGGCGCTGGCGGTGCCGGCGATCGAGGCGCTCGTCGCAAGGCTCGGGGAGCATCCGCGGGTGCGGGCGGGGGAGGCGGACGTGGCCGCGAACCGGGCGCGCATCGATCTTGCGGAGGCGCAGGCGATTCCGGACGTGACCGTCGATCTGCTCTACCGGCGGATCGACGCGACGGACGAGAACGCGTTCGACGCGGGGATCGGCCTGGCGCTGCCGCTCTTCGACGCGAAGCGCGGGCGCGTGCGGGAGGCGAGGGCGGAGGCGGCGGGGGCGGAGGCGCGGTCGCGATGGGCGCGAAGCGACGTCGAGCGCTCGCTGCGGGAGGCGCACGTGCGGCTGTCGGCGGCGGTCGAGGCGGCGCGGCTCCTGCGGGACGAGATGCTGCCGCGGGCGGAGACGGTGGCGAAGGGGATGGAGGCGCGGTATGCGGCGGGAGACGCGAGCCTGGCGGACGCGCTGCCGGTGCGGCGGGAGCGGACGGCGCTGAGGCTGGCCTATCTGGAGACGCTGCGCGAAGTCATGGAGGCGTGGAGCGAGCTGGCGCCGTACGTGAAGTGAGTCTACGGGCCGTCGCGGTGGACGATGTGCTCGGGGCTCGCCGGGAGGGCGGTCAGTCCGCGGCGCAGGAAGCCCGGGCGGATGTCGAGGCGGCGCGTGAACTCGTCGGGGAGGGCGGCGCGTCCGAGGTCGACGAGGTAGACGGTGGAGAGTTCGTGGTACGCGCGACCGTCGTAGCGGAAGAAGTTCTCGACGGTCCAGAGCAGGCGGCGGATGCGGATGGGGCAGTCCAGTTCCTCGCGCATCTCGCGGCGGAGCGCCGCGTCGGTGGACTCTCCGAGCTCGACGCGTCCGCCGGGGAGCGCCCAGAAGTCGTCCTGGGGTCCGTGGTGGAGGAGGACGCGGCCGCGGCGGATCGCGACGGCGGCGGTGCGGAAGTTGAAGCGCGAACGGCCGCGGTCGAAGGTGATCATGGCCCGATCCCCGATCCCGGATTCCAGTAGGAAACCACAAAGACACCAAGGTACCAGGAGGCGATTCAGGAGAATCGCTGACGTTGCATGCGAAGCGGACGCCACCAGCGGGGCAGCCAGAACTCGACAGGCTTGCTGGAGAGGAGCCGGCAGGGGTGGCACGCGAGTTCATCGATTGCCCCGCTCGTGTCCCACGGCTTTCCGCAAGCCGGGCAGAGGCGGCTCGGAGGACCGTCCTCTTCGCGGGCGTAATGGGAGAACAGCTCGAAGTATGCACGTACGCCGGCCCGGCGCGCAAACGCCGCAAGCACACTCCGACAGCGACGGACCCAATCGCTCCCGGGGTCCGCCATCTGATACCATCCGAGGCCTCCGTCGCGCCGGAGTGCAGCCACATCCAGTAGGCGCCCTTCCATTCTTTTTCGACGCACAGCAGCTCGCCGAGCGGCTCGGGCCCGGATAGATCACGCGCGAACCGATAGAGAGGAACGCGGCGCCGGCAGCCGGCGCAACCCAGGGGTGACGCGCTCTCGAAGGGGGTCGCAGAGTAGACGATCGTGCGAGGGCGCGCGCAGACGCAGGTGCGACGGCCTTCGAGCAGACGTTCGAAGGCGATCCGCGGCCGCGACGACAGCGTCGGCGCGAATCGCCGCCAGCACTCCAAGCCGTGCGGAGAAGCGTTGCACGGCGCGAGGGACGTCCGCTCGTGGACAATCCCGCGCAGCGTGATCGTGCGCCGTCTCCGGTCCGCCGACAAGATGTCGTCGCCTGCCAGCTGTCCGGCCCCTCGCCAGCTGCCGGACAACAGCCAGACTTCCTCAGCAGCCGTCTTCCAGGCCCGCGGCTTGACCCTGAATGTGATCGTGACGGCGAACATGGACTCTCCAACCGCCGAGGGACCGCGACGGTTCGCTCGCTACGCCAGCTCCGCGCGGACGAGCTTCTCGAACGTCTCGAACCCCACAGGGAGTCCCCGGTCGAACGTGATCACGGCGGCGGTCCGGGCGCGAACGTCGCGACCGGCTCCGCCTTGCCGCGCACGGGCACCGAAGGCAGGGGCGTCCACGCGAATCCGTCCCCCGCAGCGGCGCGCGTCGCCTCGGTCGCGAGGACCGGCACGGCGTGCTCCTTCGTGAGCGCCTCGATCCGCGACGCGAGGTTCACGGTGTCGCCGATCACGGTGTACTCGCGGCGCTGCTCCGGGCCGACGTCGCCGACCACGGCCGCGCCCGTGTGAAGACCGATCCCGATGCGGAGGGCCGGCTCGCCGCGCCCGCCGCGAACGTCGTTGAGTTCCCGGAGCGCCTTCAGCATCTCGAGCGCGCAGCCCACCGCGGCCGCGGCGTGATCGGGCCGCGGCAGCGGCGCGCCGAAGTAGGCCAGGATGCCGTCGCCGATGAACTTGTCGAGCGTGCCGCCGTGGCGGAAGATCACCTCGACCATGGCGCCGAAGTACTCGTCGAGGAGCTCGACGACGCGCGGACCCTCCATCGTCGAGGCCATGGCCGTGAATCCGCGGATGTCCGCGAAGAGCACGGTCACCTCGCGGACCTCGGCGAGGCGCGTGGGGGCGCCGAGCTCGGCGATGCGGGCGGCGACGGCGGGAGAGAAGTAGCGGCCGAGGCGCGAGCGCACCGCCTGCTCGTGCGCCACCCCGCTCACGAGCGCGCGGATGCGCCGTTCCGCGACGAGCACGATCGCCGTGACGGCCCCGAGCGTGAGCGCCGTGGCCGCGATCCACTCGGGAAGCAGCACGTTCACCCTGTGGAGCATCGCGAGCTGCAGGGGGAACGCGACGGCCGCGGTCGCGAGGATGCTGCGCCGCTCCAGCGTGAGCATCGAGACGACGATCACGGCGGCGAAGAGGCCGGTCGAGTACGACGCCGCGGCCACGGGCGACGGGGCGAAGTCGAGCGTCACGAACATGACGGCGAACACCATCGGCGCGTCGATGAACGCGACGCCGTAGTGCGCGTACCGGCCGACCCAGGGGCTGACGAACCGCGCGCCCAACAGGGCGCTTGCCAGGACGGCGTAGATCAGCAGGGGCGGGAGCTGCACGGCCCATTCGCGCTGCCGCGTCGCCAGGGTCATCGCGACGGCCAGAACGAGCCAGCCGCCCACCGCGACCGCCCGGATGATCGACATCCACGCGCCCACGCGGCGGCGCTCGTCGCGCAGGGCGCGGTTGTACGCGGCCTGGACTTCGTTGCGGAGGAAGGTGTCGGCCACCGGGACAGTGTACTTGTTCAGCGGTCGCGGTGGATGCGGTGCCGCGGGCGGGCCTGTCCCGATCCCAGATGCCCGATCCCGGATCCCGGATCTGTGCAGAAAACCACAAAGACGGAGCTGCTCCGGCTGTCGGGCGGGAAGAGCGAGCTGGCCGAGCACATGCGCGAAGGCTGCGTGATCCATCCGGTTCGCGAGCGGTTCGACGAGCGGCTCGGACGCGTCATCGTGAAGATGGTGGGCGAGGACTACCTGCTGCGGAAGGGCGGGACGGAGTTCCACTAGCTGAGCGAATCACTTCTCCTCTTCCTCGGCGTCGATGATCTCCTGCCCATATGGGACCAAACCTCAGTGCCCCGCGGGTCGAAGCGCTCGATTGAGGTGCGGTAGTCCTGTTGTCCGGTCGCGCGATGTTGCGTACGGCGAAACGGGCCAACACCGCGAACCACTCATGCCGCCTGGACACGGCTACCCCAGCTTCGCGCGGACGAGCTTTTCGAACGTCTCGAAGCCGAGCGGGATCTTCGACGCGTCGCTCGCCCCGGCCTGCGCCTGGAGCTCGCGTCCGCCGCCGCCGCCGCCGCACGCCTTGCCGACCTCCTTCGCGAGGTCGCCCGCCTTCAGGCCCTTCGACTGGATGAGGTCCTCGCGCACGCCGATCACGAAGACCGGCTTCTCGCCGTTGATCGCGAGGATCGCCGCCGCGATCTTTCTGTCCTTCGTCAGCGCGTCCATCTGCGCCCGCGCGTCGTCCACCTTGCCGTCGAACGCGCTCGCAACTATCGACTCCGAGCCGACGGACTTCGGCGTGAACTCCACCTTCTGCGCTCCCCCCCGCTTCAGCGCGCCGAGCTCCGTCTTCAGCTCCTGGATGTCCTTCGCGAGCTGCTTGAGACGCTTCGGGACTTCCGCCACCGGGCAGCCGAGCTCGTGCGCGACGGCGTCCGCGAGGTCGTAGCGCTCGCGCGCCGCCTCGATCGCCTTCGGACCCGTCACCGCCTCGAGACGGCGCACGCCGCTGCCGATCGAGCCCTCGCTCACGATCTTCAGCTGGCTGATCGTGCCGGTGCGCTCGAGGTGCGTCCCGCCGCAGAGCTCCACCGACTCGCCGCCGCCGACCGTCACGACCCGCACGCGGTCGCCGTACTTCTCGCCGAAGAATGCAATCGCGCCGCGCTTCTTCGCCTCGTCCATCGTCGTCTCGACCTTCGAGACGGGAAGGTCGGCGAGGATCACGCCGTTGCACCAGTCCTCGACCCTGCGGATCTCGTCTTTCGTCATCGCCTTCGGGTGCGTGAAGTCGAAGCGCAGGCGGTCGGGCAGCACGATCGAGCCCGACTGCTCGACGTGCTTCCCGAGCACCGCGCGCAGCGCCGCCTGGAGGATGTGCGTCCCCGTGTGGTTGCGCATGATGTCGAGGCGCCGCTCCGCGTCGATCCGCGCCGCGACCGTCTGGCCCACCTTGACCGCGCCCTTCGTTACGCGCCCGAGGTGCAGCCAGTAGTCGTCGGGCTTCTTGGTGTCGCTCACCTCGACCTCGTCGCCGAGCCACCCCGCGTCGCCGACCTGGCCGCCGCCGTCGCCGTAGAAGGGCGTGCGGTCGAGGAGCACCGCGACGTCCGCGCCCGCCTTCGCCTCGTCGACGAGCTCCGCGCCCTTGAGCAGCTGCGTGACCGCCGCGTTGTCCCTCTTCGACGCCTGGTACGCCTTGAGCGCGTCCGCGCCGATCGCCGCGATCACCGCGACCTTCGCGTCGACCGGCTTGCCCATGTCGGACATCGGGATCTGATAGCCCAGAAACGCCGTCGTCGGGATCTTCTTCGCCTTGATCTGCGCGAGCGCGCCGGTGTCCATGATCTCAACGACCTTCGGCCTGTCCGTCTGCTTCTGCTTGATCATCCGGTCGAACTCCGCGCGGTCGACGCGCGCGCCGCGGTCGTTGCAGAGGTCCTCGAGGAGCTCGATGTGCAGGCCGTGCGTGTCGTAGAGGAAGAACGCGTCCTTTCCCGAGAGCAGCTTGCCGCTTGCGAGGCGGTCCTTGAGCTGCCCCTCCGCCGTGTCGAGCGCGTCGAGGAACCTGCGCTCCTCCGTCTTGACGACCGACTCGATCGTCTGCTGCCGCTCCTTGAGGTACGGATACGGCTTGCGCATCACGTGGACGATCTCGCCCACGAGCTCGTTCAGGAACTCGCGGCGCGTGCCGAGCTTGATGGCGTCGCGGCTCGCGGTGCGCAGGATGCGGCGCACGACGTAGCCGCGCCCCGTGTTGCCGGGCATGGCGTTGTCCGCGATGCAGAAGACGAGCGCGCGCGCGTGGTCCGCGATGCGCCGGAGGCGCGCCGCCTGCTCGGTGCCGGGCGTGTAGTCGACCTTGAGGATCTCGCACTCGCGCTGGATGATCGGGACGAAGGCGTTCGTGTCGAAGTTGGAGTGCACGCCCTGCAGGACCGCGGTGATGCGGTCGAGGCCCATGCCGGTGTCGATGTTGCGCTGCGGCAGCGGCGGCAGCGAGCCGTCGCTCTGCCGGTCGAACTGGGTGAAGACGAGGTTCCAGATCTCGACGAAGCGGCCGCACGAGCACGCGGGGCCGCACGACGGCGATCCGCACCCCTGCTTCGCGCCGAAGTCGAAGTAGATCTCGCTGCACGGACCGCAGGGGCCGTTGGGCCCGTCGGTCGGCGCGTTCGACGGCCAGAAGTTGTCCACCGCGCCCGTGCGGGTGATCTTCGATGTGGGCAGCCCGATCGCCTCGTGCCAGATCTTGAACGCCTCGTCGTCGTCCTGGTAGACGGTCACGGAGAGGCGCGCCTCGTCGATCTGGAGCTCGCGCGTGAAGAACTCCCAGGCCCAGGCGATCGCCTCGCGCTTGAAGTAGTCGCCGAACGAGAAGTTGCCGAGCATCTCGAAGAACGTCTGGTGGCCGGGCGTGCGGCCGACGCGGTCGAGGTCGCCGGTGCGAAGGCACTTCTGGCAGGTCGCCGCGCGCTTGCCGTGGGTGCCGCGGCCGAGGAAGTCGTCCTTGAACTGGTTCATCCCCGCGCCGGTGAAGAGGAGGGACGGGTCGTTCGAGGGGACGAGCGAGTCGGACGGGAGGACCGCGTGGCCGTTGCGCTTGAAGAAGTCGAGGAAGCGGTCGCGGATTTCGTCGATTTTCATGGTCGGGTCCAGGGGGCGCGTGGAAGGCGGATTATGAAGGTGGCCGGAATGGGAGTCAAGCGGCTCGAGGGAGAGCCAGAATCCAGAATGCAGAATCCTGGAGGCGATTCACGACATCTCGAACCGCCTGAGGAGCCGGAAGTTCGGCCTATTTCAGCTTCACCGCGATCGTCTGGCGCTGGCTGCCGCGCACGACGCCGAGCTGCGTCGTCTCGCGCGACCGCTTCGTGAGGCGGATCCACATCTGGAGCTCGATCGCCTCCATGTCGTGCGACTTGCCGTCGACCGAGACGATCACGTCGTCCGCGCGGACGCCGCTCGAGGCCGCCGAGCCGTTGCCGTCCACCGACGTGACGCGAAGGGCGAGCTGGTCGCCCGACAGGCCGAGCGGCTTGCGCTCGTCGGAGGTCAGCTCGGCGCTCTTCAGCCCGATGTCGGGCCCGCTGTCCCACCACGACTCGCGCCACGTCACGTCCGTCTTGCGCCAGTCGGCGCCCTTGAGCTCCATCGAGGCGGTGACGTTTTTTCCGCCGCGCTCGACGACGACCTTGAGCGTGCCCCCCTTGAACGCGTGGAGCGCCCACGTGATGTCGGCCGGCGTGACGACGCGCTGGCCGTCGATGGAGACGACGCGGTCGCCAGTCTGGACGCCCGCCCTGGCGGCCGGGTCGCGCGCGTCCTTCACGATCGTGTTGCGGTCGATGTCGGGCTCGATGCCGATGTTCTGCGGCAGCGGATACCCCCAGACGGTCTCCTTCGTGATGCGGCCGACCGAAAACTCCTCCTTGCGCATGTAGTAGCCGGCGTGGTGGCAGTGGAGGCAGCCGTTGGGCCGGCGCGGGTCCTTCTGGAAGGAGACGAGGTCCTGGGTGTCGAACGGCTTCCACGGCGACGCGCCGCGGGCGGCTTCGCGCTTGTGGATGTCGAGCACTTTGCGCATCGCGTCCTTGACGCCTTCGAGGCTCTGCATCGCCGTGCCGTCTCCGTCCTTGCGGATACCGTAGCGGGAGTAGATGAAGCTCTGGGCGTTCATGAAGAACATCGCCATCGTCAGATCGTAGTCGAACTTGAAGAGGTTGATGTCGACGTTGTCCATCGTGGTCACGCGAAGGCAGACGAAGTTCTTCGAGAGCTTCGCGACGTCCGTGTCGGTCTGAGCAACCTGCTCAAACAGGGTGCGGGAGTCCCTTCAAGGCATTCAGCGGAACAGGACCCAGATCGGCTTGCCGGTGCGGCGCGCTTCGGCGAACGCCTTCGCGCGGTCGGTCAGCCAGTCGACCCGGGTCGGGTCCTGTCCCGCGACGGGCGCGGTGCCGAGCAGCGTCAGGAACGCCGCCACGCCGATCACGCCGGAGTGCAGGGGCCGCATAGCTCCTCCGCCAAACCGTTCAACCGTTCAAGCGTTCGCCGTTCACCGTTCGAACGGCAACCGTCCAACCGGAGAGCATCCCCAGCTCGGGCGCGGACCATTGCGGAGAATCAGGGGCAGTCGCACGGATCACGTTTCACGCTTCCTGTCGTTGGCGGTTGTCCGACAGCTGTCGTTGACCGTCGATCGTCCGCTGCGACGACGTGATGCGCGAAACGTGACACCTGAAACCCGGCGCACGGAGTGCGCCGCCGCTACCGCCGCGGGAGGGCGGCGATGACGACGGCGGCGAAGGCGACGTAGGAGACGGCGATCGCCGAGCAGCAGAGCAGCGGCGGAAGCAGGGCCGCGACGCAGGCGCGACCCTTGGTGATCTGGTGCGCGTGCGCGAAGGCGAACGTGCGGGAGACGACCTGGGCGACGATCTGCAGGCCCGGCACGGGCGCGAACGCCCAGAGGTCGGAGCCTACCGTGTAGCAGACGGCGCGGAACGTGGCCTCGAATCCCTTCTGCCCGCCGACCATCAGCAGGAAGAGGTGGTAAATGCCCGCCGCGACGTACACCCCGTACGTGGCGAGCGCGAACCAGACCGGGATGAACAGCACCGCGCAGACGATGATGACGCCGGTGGCGACGGCGGGCTCCGGCCCCGCCCGCGGGTTCGACGCCACGGCCATCATCATGAACGCCAGGTACGGGCCGCCGCACAGCAGCATCGGGATGAGCAGCTGCAGGTTCCAGAACGCGACGAACTTGAGCGGCGCGGCATGCCCTCCGGACCAGGGCACCCGGCTCCAGAAGTTGTCGAACCCGAACTGCGTGCCGGCCCACGTCTTCCACCACCGCACGAAGACGTTGAGGCTCTTGTCCTCCCACGGGACATTCGGCCGCGGCGGACCGGCGACACCGTGGCCGCCGAGCAGGTCCGACTTGCACCACGGGCATGCCGCCGCCATCCGCGAGATCGGCTCGCGGCAGAACGGGCAGGAGACGGTGTCGGGCGGAGGGGGAGGGACGAAAGGGGGCGGCGCGCCGTCGGCCGGGCTTGGACGTGGCTCAGGCCCCTTCGGCGGAGGCGCTCCGTGCGGGCCCCGGTGGGCCAGCAGGTTCTCGTTGCACTTGGGGCACGCCGACAGACCGTCGGCGATCTCAGCGGCGCAGTGGGGGCATTTCATCATGCCGTTCTACCGTTCGACCGTTCTACCGTTGACCGTTCACAGCGCGGCTGCGAACGACGGTACAGTCTACCGCATCCACCGTCAGACGATGCGAGGAAATCCCCCATCTGGCCCATCCGCCTTCGCCGTCCTGCGGAAGGCAGGGTCGTTGGAAAGGCTACGGCGGATGAGCCGCCTGGAGCCTTGCCAGGCGGCTCACTTGCGGACAGCCGCCGGCTTCTTCTCGTCCTCCTTTTCCTCTTTGTCGAGCTTCTCCGGCTTCTCCGGCTTCGGGGGCGACGCCACCGTGCGCGGCTCGATGCCGAGCTTGATGCGCGTCTCGTTCTCCATCTTGAGGGCGATCTCCGGGTGCTCCTTGAGGAACTCCCGCGCGCGCTCGCGCCCCTGACCGACCTTCTCCCCCTTGTAGGAGACCCACGAGCCGCTCTTCTCGAGCACGCCGTGCTCCTCGGCGAGGTCGAGCACGTCCCCCTCGTACGAGATGCCGCTGGCGAAGAGCATGTCGAACTCGGCCTTCTTGAACGGGGGCGCGATCTTGTTCTTGACGACGTTCGCACGCACGCGCGTGCCGACGTCGGACTCGCCGTCCTTGAGGTGGCCGATGCGGCGCACGTCGATGCGGACGCTCGAGTAGAACTTGAGGGCGCGGCCGCCGGGGGTGGTCTCGGGGTTGCCGAACATGACGCCGATCTTCTCGCGGATCTGGTTGATGAAGAGGAGCGACGTTTTCGACTTCGCGACCGCCGCCGTCAGCTTGCGCAGGGCCTGCGACATGAGGCGCGCCTGGAGGCCGACGTGGATGTCGCCCATCTCCCCTTCGAGCTCGGCCTTGGGGACGAGCGCGGCGACGGAGTCGATGACGATGATGTCGACGCCGTTGGAGCGGACGAGGATCTCGGCGATTTCGAGGGCCTGTTCGCCGCTGTCGGGCTGCGAGAGGAGGAGGCTGTCGAGGTTGACGCCGAGCTTGCGGGAGTAGGTCGGGTCGAGGGCGTGCTCCGCGTCGATGAAGGCGGCCTGTCCGCCCTGCTTCTGGACGTTGGCGACGACGGTGAGGCAGAGGGTGGTCTTGCCGGAGCCCTCCGGCCCGAAGACCTCGACGACGCGCCCGCGGGGGATGCCCTTGCCGCCGAGGGCGATGTCGAGGGAGAGCGAGCCGGTGGTGGTGCCCTCGACGTCGAGGCGGGTGTCGCTGCCCAGCTTCATGATCGAGCCCCTGCCGAACTGCTTCTCGATCTGCTGGAGCGCGGCCTTCAGGGCCTCCTGACGGCGTTCGCTGGCGCCGGGGGTGGCTGGAATCTGGACGGACATGGGGCCTCCATGGGGTGATGCGGCGTCCTCTCTCCGGATCCCGGGGTGCCGCTCCCCGGGAATCGTGGGGTGCCCGAGGGGTCGGAACGTCCGACGGCCATTCTCGGGAGCCCCCGCGGGGCGGTCAACGCTTTTCGCCGGACCCATGCGCGTGAGGAATGCAATCGGCGTGCCACTGCGATTCCGCGCGGCGCGGAGGGTTCGGGCGTTACCGCCGGTAACACTTCGTTACCTTTTGACACACTCTCATTCTCGCAGGGGGTGTGTCACCATGTGACACAGCCGGAGGAAATTCGGAACCCAGCCACCCTCCGCGGCGCCGACCTCCGCGGCGCGTGCATCGACCGTGTCGACTTCTACCTCGTCGACCTGCGCGACGCGCTCTACACGCCCGAGCAGGAGGCCGTGCTCCGACGCTCCCGCGCGATCCTGTCGGTCCCGCGGAGGGTATAATCCCGTCAGCCGGGGGATATGCACACACCGCAGGACGACGTTCTTGTCGGGCGCCACGTCCTGGAGCACAAGCTTGTCTCGCGCGACGTGCTGCTGGACTGCCTGTCGCAGCTCGTCCGGGAGCGGCGGACCGCCGGCTTCGCGCGCCCGCTCGGCGTCATCCTGGTGGCGCGAGGCCTCCTCACGGAGCAGCAGCTGGCCGCGATCCTGTCGGACCGGACGGGCACGCATCGGCTGGCGGGCGACATCGAGATCGGGCGCCTGCTCGTCACGGCGGGCGGAGTCTCGGCCGAGGACGTCGAACGCTGCCTCCAGGTGCAGCGGCGGGAGCGCGAGGCGGGCCGTCCGGCGCCGCCGCTCGGCGACCTTGCGATCCGCGAGGGCTACGCAACGCGGGAGCAGGTGGCGCGCGCCCTGACCTACCAGAACCGGACGGCTCATGCGTGCGGGGGGTGCGGGGCGCGCATCACGATCGTGCCGGCGCCCCCGGGGCACCGATACCGCTGCAGGAAGTGCAACGGTGAGATGGCGCCGGTCGAAGTCCCCGCGTCCGAGGGCACGCCGGTTCACGAATCGGGGCGCAGCGAGGAGAACCAGCTCGAGCTCGACCGCGCGATCGGCGCGTACCTCAAGCAGAAGTCGATGGTCCGCCGCGACCAGATGCGCGACGCGCAGAGGCTGCAGCTCGAGTTCTCGCAGTACGGCCTGGTCGTGCCGCTCACGGAGCTGCTGCGGAAGGCCGGGGCGCTCACGTGGCAGCAGGAACGCGCGCTGGAGCAGGTGGACTTCGCGGCGATCGTGCACGGCCCCGAGTGGGCCGCGCAGCTGATCCCGGGCTACAAGCTGCACCAGCGCATCGCGGCCGGCGGCTACGCGACGATCTATACGGCCCGCGCGGTGTTCGACGGCGCGGGCGTCGCCGTCAAGATCCTGAGCCGCGACCGCGCGAAGGACGCGCGGGCCGTGGCGCGCTTCGAGCGGGAGGCGGCGCTGCTGCGCCGGCTCGCGCACCCCGGCATCGTCCGGGGGCTCGAATACGGCTGTGACAAGGGACATCACTACCTGGTGATGGAGTACGTGGACGGGCGCTCGCTCGGCCAGACCCTCTCCGAGGGGGGCGCGCTCCCCGTCCGCAACGCGCTCAAGGTCGCGCGCGCGATCGGCGACGCGCTGCGGTACCTCCACGCGGAGGGCTATCTGCATCGGGACATCAAGCCGGACAACGTGCTGCTGACCGCGGCCGGCGCGGTGAAGCTCTGCGACCTGGGGTTCGCGACGCCGATTCCGGTCGGGGCGGAGGCGGAAGGGAAGCACGCGGCCACCGTCGTCGGAACGGCCGGCTACATTTCGCCGGAGCAGATGCGCGGCGATGCGGACGTCAAGGTCGGCGCGGACATTTACGCGCTGGGCATCACGCTCTATGCTCTGCTGACGGGATACGAGCCGTTCAAGGGGGTCAGTTCCGAAGAGGTGGTGGCGGAGCAGATCGAGGGAGGGCTTCCGGTGCCCAACCTCATGGTCGTGAAGGCGCCCCCGCCGGTCATGCAGCTGCTCAACCGCACGCTGCACGCGGACCGGATGAAGCGCTACCGCACGGTTGTGGACGTGATCGGCGAACTGGACCGGTTGCTGGCATGACGGTCGACGACGAGGGAGCTGTCGAGAAGCTGATCGAGGTCGGGCTCGTCACGCGCGAGCAGCTGCTCGAGGCGCAGGTCGAAGCGGAGCGCACCGGGCAGCCGCTCGGGAAAGTGCTGGTCGGGCTCGGCCACGTGAGCGCGGCGCAGCTCGAGAACGCGCGGGAGGCGGCGCAGCAGCGGTCCAGGTTCTGCCCGCGTTGCGGGACGGCCGTGCCCGTGCCGCGCCGGACGCCGAAGGGGGACTGCTGTCCGGGGTGCCTCGGACCGGTCGAGTGGCGGGAGGACCGGCACGCCGGGCGCGGGGATACCGTGACCCTGGACGTGGCGCAGCTGACGCAGGACGAGCTGCCGCCGGAGGTGCTGGTGGCCCGGAGTGACCGTGCCCGGCATTTCGGCAAGTACATCCTGATGGAGCAGGTCGGCCGCGGCGGCGTCGGCGTGGTGCACAAGGCGTGGGATACGCTCATGGGCGAATTCGTGGCGCTGAAGTTCCTGCGGGAACCGGCGGCCGTGCCGGACTCCGTGGAGGAGGCGCGGCGGACGATGGACACGCGGGTGCGCCTGCTCATCAAGGAGGCGCGCGCCGCGATGCGGATGCGGCACGAGAACGTGGTGTCGATCCGCGACGTCGGCCGCGTCGGCCCGCGGTACTTCATCGCCATGGAGTACATCGACGGCGAGACGCTGAGCGAACACATCAGGGCGGCCGCCGAGCGCGGGCGCATTTCCCCCCTGTACGACAACCCCGCGCTCTACGTCCGGATCATGCGCGACTGCGCGCTTGCCGTCCACTACGGGCACTCGCTTCCGGAACCGATCATCCACTGCGACCTCAAGCCGTCGAACATCCTGATCGACGCCGGGGGCACCGGACGCGTCATGGACTTCGGCATCGCGCGCGTCCTCGGCCGGTCCGACGAGTCGAAGTCGATCCAGGGAACGCCGGCCTACATGGCTCCCGAGCAGGTGGTGGCGGGCAGTCCGGTCGACGCCCGCACCGACGTCTACGGCCTCGGCGCGATTCTCTATGAGCTTCTCTGCGGCCGTCCGGTCTTCACCGGCGATACGTCCGAGGTGCTGCGCAGCCTGCTCGACGATACGCCGCAGTCGCCGTCGGAGGTGGTCCAGCAGGCGAAGGAGGCGCCCGAGCCGCGGCGGCGCGACGACACGCGCCGCATCACGAAGATGTCGGTCCTGGAAGGCACGTGCATGCGCTGCCTGCGCAAGGACCCCGGCAAGCGCCTGCCGACGGCGCTCGCCGTGGCCGAGCAGCTCGAGGTCGTGCTGGAAGCCCTCGAGGGCGGCGACGAGACGGGGCAGAGGGAGTTCGTGCCGCCGCGCCTGAGCGAGGCGCAGCGCGACGCCGAGTGCCACGGCGTCGACAGGGACATGACGGGACTGCGGCTCGAGGAGGCGATGGAGCGCGTCGACGGGATCCGGGCGCGGCGCGGCGACGCCCTGCGCGAGTGGGCCCACGACCGCCACCGCCACGGAGAGATGCTCGCGCAGCTGCGGGACCGGCTCGTCGAGCGGCTCAACGCGACCCGCCCCCGGCTGGAGCGCCTCAAGGTGCAGGGCACGGCGCTTGTGCAGGTCGAGATCGTCAAGGCCACGGCGCAGAAGATGATCGTCTTCCACGGCCAGCAGGCGCTGGACGTGGCCTGGTCCGCGCTGCCGCCCGCGCAGTTCGTGGCCCTGGTGGAGACCGCCGGATTGCAGTCGCCCGAGGACCGCCTGGCGCTGCTGGTCTACGCCCACTACGCGAAGCTCGTCGACATCGCGGTGCGGCTGGCGCGGTCGCTCTCGGGGACGGCCCACGAGCCGGCGGTGCGCGCGCTGATGGAGCAGACGCAGGGCGGATAGAATCGCGGCGGCCCGAGCGCTATCATGGCCGCCGTGGACGTCGCCCGGCTCCTGACGCTCGACGAGGCGGCCGCGGAGGCGCGTCCGCTCATGTCGTCCCCCTACCTCCACGAGCACCTCTCGTCGCTCGGCCTCACCGCGAACGACTTCCGCACCCCCGAGTGGGGCGCGGAGCTCTGCGCCTGGACCGTCAGCCACGTCTCGCTCTTCCGCGGCGGCGCGTTCGCGCTCCACCCCGCGCGCGATCCCGGCGCCAGCGCCCTCTACTGGATGGTGCGCTTCCTGGTGCGCTGCTACCCGGGGGAGGACTCCTCCGACTTTCTGCGCGGCGCGCGGCCGTGCATCCTGGCCGCCGCCGCCGACCGCGAACTCGCCCTCGAGGCGGAGAAGCTTGCACACCGGCCCGACCCGTAGCGGCCGTCAGCTGAGCTTGTTGCACAGTTCCCAGCCATGGCGGACGGCAGCATCCTCACTTGACGCGGACTTCTTGAACCAACCGCCAAGCACGCCAAGATCGCCAAGTAGAACGCCAGGAAACCCCTTGTGGTGGCCCTTTGCTTGGCGTCCCTGGCGCCTTGGCGGTTCAATCGGAAGTGCCCGTCGAACTGTGCAACAAGCTCAGCTGTCAGCCGTGAGGTGCCGTGCCGCCGACGAGCGATGACTGTCCGCCTTCGCCGTCTACCCTGCCAGGCGGTTCACTTCTCGAACTCGAAGTCCTCGTCCGCCAGGCCGCCGTCCAGCTTCGCCCCCTCCCACGTCTCCGTGATCACGATCTCGATCGCGTCGTCGCCCCCCTTCACCACCCGCTTCACCGGCACCAGCGTCGCCGCGTCCACCCAGAGCTTCGCGACGAACTGCTCCTTCTTCAGCCCCGTGTCGACCGTGAACTGCAGCCGCCGGCACTCGCGCTCGCCCAGCTTCTCCGGCTCGAGCTCCCGCCAGTCCGACAGCTTCCACTCGGCGACCGACGTCTGCAGATGCGCGAACCCGGCGGAGAACGACGCCGAGAGCCCGCCGCGCACCAGCAGTCGCGCGAACTCCTTCCCCAGGTCCGCGGGCGCTGGCCTGTCCTTCGCCTTCTCGCCGACCGTCACGCGCAGCGTCTTGCCGTCGCACGCGACCGCTCCCTTCACGTCCGCCTCCAGGAACGTCCCCCGGAAGTCGAACCGCAGCCGCCCGTTCGACTTCATCGCCAGCTCGCCAGACACGTCGCACTTGTCGACGTCCTTGCCCGCCCGCGCCTCCGTCACGACCCGGTACTTGAGCTGGAGCGTCTTCGCCCCGAGCAGCGCTTCCTCTATCTTCCTGTAGAGCGCTTCGCCGCCGTCCTGCACGATCAGCGCAAGCAGCAACGCGTTCATCAGCCCATTATACGGCTGACAATATGCAGAGGGTCGACAACTTTAGTTGTCACCGCTAGTTGCTGGCCCCCAACAGTTTGTGATCGCGGACCACAAGTGCAAACTTCCGTTGTCAATGGCACACTTCCGCTCCTCGATTGCGCGGCGGGATCGGCCCTCCGGGCTTGGCACGCCCCTTGCGTATGTCCCGTTGCTCTTTCAGAAATAAAAAATTAGATCCCGCTCCAACTGCCCCGACCTGTCGTCGGGGCTCTTTTATTTTAAAGGCAGTCTCAGGTATCACGTTTCACGTTTCACGTCGTCGACCGACGCCCGTTGCACGACCGGCTCTTGCGACGGCTGAGACGGACGGCGTGCGACGACCTGATACCTGATGCTTGATACGTGCGACGGCAATATCGCACAATCGCGCCCATGCTTGCCGGCCGCTGCAACGTCGAAGGCACCGCCGCCTATGCGGCCGGGCACAAGCTGCCGGCCGAACACTGGCGCGGCACGCTCGACCTCACGCTCTCGTCGTTCGGCATGGGCTCCTACCTCGGCAACCCCGACGACGCGACCGATGCAAACTACGCGGCCGCCCTCCAGCGCGCGCTCGACCTCGGCGTCAACGTCGTCGACACCGCGTCGAACTACCGCTACCAGCGCAGCGAGCGCGCCCTCGGCCTCGGCCTCGCCCGCGCGGTCGGCGGCGGCATCGCCACGCGCGACCAGGTTCTCGTCTGCTCCAAGGGCGGCTACCTCCCCTTCGACGGCGCTCCGCCGGACGACCCCGAGGCGTGGATCCACAAGGAGATCGTCGAGAAGGGCGTCGCGACGTGGGAGGAGATCGTCGACGACTGCCACTGCATGACCGGGAACTACCTGAAGCACCAGGTCGAGCAGAGCCGCAAGAACCTCGGGCTCGAGACGATCGACGTCTACTACGTGCACAACCCCGAGCAGCAGCGCCCGAGGATGAGCGAAGAGGACTTCTACGCGCGCCTCACGGATGCGTTCAAGGCGCTCGAGGAGTGCGTGGGCGACGGGAAGATCCAGTGGTACGGAACGGCGACGTGGGACGGCTACCGCGTCACGAAGGCGAAGCCGAACTCGCTCTCGCTGGAGAAAGTCCTCAAGTGCGCGGAGGCGGCCGGCGGCCAGGAGCACCACTTCGGGTTCGTCCAGCTCCCGTTCAACTTCCAGTTCGTCGAGGCGCTCATGGCGCCGACTCAGAAGATCGGCGACCGCGAGGGGAGCCTGCTCGAGGCGGCGTACGAATACGGCGTGACCGTCTTCTCGAGCGTGCCGCTCATGCAGGCGAAGCTCGTGGGGCGCATCGCGCCGGAGATGCAGAAGCGCTTCCCGGGCCTCACGACCGACGCGCAGCGGCTGCTGCAATTCGCGCGTTCGGCCCCCGGCATCTGCGCGCCCCTGGTCGGCATGAGCCGCGTGCAGCACGTCGACGAGAACCTCAAGGTCGCCTCCGTCGCGCCGCTGTCCGAGGACGACTTCAACTCGTTCTTCGGGTAGGATGCCGGGGCGTGCCCGACGCGCCGCCTTCCGTCCCGGAGTCCGAACGCTTCGGCCAGTTCGTCCGCACCGAGAAGCTCGGCGCGGGCGGCATGGGCGAGGTCTGGAAGGCGTGGGACACCGCGCTCTCGCGCTGGGTCGCGCTCAAGATGCTGCGGAAGGTCGACGACGAGGAGATCGCCCGCTTCACGCGCGAGGCCCAGGTCGCCGCCGGTCTGGCGCACCCGAACATCGCGGCGATCTACTGCGTCGGGCAGGACCGCGGCCGCCACTTCATCGCCATGCAGTACGTGGAAGGCACGACGATCGGGAGGCTGCCCCGCGGCGACCGCCGCCGCCTCGTGCAGTTCGTCCGCGACGCCGCCGGCGCGCTCGCCTACGCGCACGACCAGGGGATCGTCCACCGCGACATCAAGCCGGACAACCTCATGGCGACGCCCGACGGACGCGTCTTCGTCCTCGACTTCGGCCTGGCGCGACCGCTGCGCGCCCCGTCGAGGCTTTCCGTCTCGGGCCTTCTCGTCGGCACGCCCGCCTACATGCCGCCGGAGCAGGCGCGCGGCGAGAAGGTCGACGCGCGGGCGGACGTCTACTCGCTCGGCGCGACGCTCTACCAGCTGCTCACCGGGCGTCCGCCGTTCGAGGGGGACGACCTCATCGCGATCCTGTCGCGCGTCGCCAGCGATGATCCGCGCGCGCCCCGCGCGATCGACGCGCGCATCGAGCGCGACCTCGAGACGATCGTGCTCAAGTGCATGGAGAAGGACCGCGGCCGCCGCTACGCCTCCGCCTCCGGGCTCGCGGACGACCTGGGGCGCTGGCTCGACGGGGAGCCGGTCCGCGCCGGCCGCCCGAGCTTCTTCTGCCGCCTGCGCAAGCGCCTCCTGCGCCGCCCGGCCCTGGCCGCCGCCGCCGTGTGCGCCGCGGCGATTGCCGTGCTCGTCCCCGTCCTCGCGCGCGAGCGCGCCGCACGCGTCGTCGCCGAGCGCGAGGCGGAGCTCTGGACGACCGTCTCGCGCATCCTCGCGGACGCCGAGCTGAGCGCGCGGCACCGCGACGTCGACCGGGCGCGCGCGCTGCTGGAGCGCGGCATCGCGTCGTGCCGCGACTTCCTCCGCGCCGGCGACCGTCCGTCCGGCCGCTACTTTCTCGCGCGCCTCCTCCGCGCGCGCGGCGACGAGGAGGCGGCGATCCGCGAGCTCGACCGCGCCCTCGAGCTCGACGGGAGTTTCGTCGAGGCGCGCCTCGAGCGCGGCGTGCTGCGGACGCTCGTCTACAGCTCGACGCGGCGGCCGCGCGGCGGGGAGACCCGGACGCTGCGCGCGATGCGCGAGGGGGCGCAGCAGGACCTGGGGGCGCCGGTCGCCGCCGGCAGGTACGTGCGCGAGCCCGACGTGCTGTTCGGCCGCGCCATGCTGCCGTACGCGCAGGGCGAGTGGGCGCGGGCGCGCGACGCCCTCGAGGAGCTGCTGCGCGTCGACCGGCTGCACGTGGACGCGCTCATCCAGCTCGCGTGGACCCACCTCATGCTGGGGAGCGCCGCCGCTGCGCGGGACGCGGGCGACCGGGCGGTCGACGTCCACCGCGGGGAGGCGCGCGCGGTTCACGCGCGGGGGCTGGCGCGGCTCATGGCCGGCGACGCCTCGGGCGCGGAGGCGGACTTCTCGGAGGCGATCGCGCTGCGTCCCGAATGGCGGAACGCCCGGCGGATGCGGGCCGGCGCGAGGGCCCGGCGCGGCGAGCACGAGGCCGCGCTCGCCGACCTCGAGGAACTGCTGCGCTCGGCTCCCGACGACGCGGAGGCGCTGTGCGCCCGCGCGGCCGTGTACGGGGCCCGCGGCGACCACGCCCGGGCGCTCGCCGACGCCGAGGCGGCGATCCGCTTCGACCCCGGGCTGGTCGAGGCGCACGTCACGCGGGCGGGGGCGCTCGACGCGATGGGACGGCTCGACGAGGCGCTGGCAGGACTGGACGCGGCGCTTCGGATCGCCCCGAACGCCGTCGGCTATCTCCGCCGCGCGTCGATCGCGACCCGCCGCCGCCAGTTCGACGCCGCGCTGGCCGACTGCGAGCGCGCGCTGGCGCTCGACCCGGCGCTCGTCGACGCGCACGTCGAGCGGGGGCTGGCGCACAAGGGGCGGGGCGACCTCGACGCAGCCTGGCGGGCGTATGAGGAGGCGCTGCGCGTCGACCCGAAGCACGCGCACGCGCTCTCCAACCGCGCGAGCATCCGCATGGAGCGCGCGGACCCCGATGGCGCGATCCGTGACCTCGACGCCGCGATCGCCTTGCGGCCGGCCTTCGCGATGGCGTGGCGCAACCGCGGCACGGCCCGCACGATGAAGAAGGACTGGGCGGGCGCGGTCGCCGACTACACCGAGGCGATCCGCCTGCAGGCGGACTTCGCGGACGCCTACGCCGACCGCGGGTGGGCGCGCTACAACCTGCGCGACGTCGACGGATGCATCGGCGACTTCGAGAAGTCGCTGCAGGTGGGCGGTCCGGACTGGGACCGGCGCGGGCAGGCGGAGGACGCGCTGCGCACGCTGGGGAAGAAGCCGTGATAGACTGTCCGGCGCATGCCGGACTCGCAACCCCCGACGCAGCCCGAGCCCTCCGCGCAGCCGACGCACCCGCAGCTTCCCGCCTCCGCAGACTCCGCGTCGAACACGTTCGGCAAGTTCGTCCGGACCGAGAAGCTCGGGGCCGGCGGCATGGGCGAGGTGTGGAAGGCGTGGGATCGCGACCTCGCGCGCTGGGTCGCGCTCAAGTTCCTGAAGGGGGGCGACGACGTCGAGATCCTGCGCTTCACGCGCGAGGCGCAGACCGCGGCGCGCCTGGCGCACCCGAACATCGCGGCGATCTACGAGGTCGGCGAGGCGAACGCGCGGCGCTACATCGCGATGCAGTACGTCGAGGGGCGCACGCTCAAGGCGCACCGCTCGGAGCGCCGCGAGCAGGTGCGGATCGTGCGCGACGCGGCGCGCGCCGTGCAGTACGCGCACGACCACGGGATCGTGCACCGCGACATCAAGCCCGAGAATCTCATGGTGACGCCGGCCGGGCACGTATTCGTGATGGACTTCGGGCTCGCGCGCACCGTCGAAGGGGAGCGGTCCGTGAGCGGGGCGATCGTCGGCACGCCCGCCTACATGCCGCCGGAGCAGGCGCGGGGCGAGAAGGTGGACGCGCGCGCCGACGTCTACTCGCTGGGCGCGACGCTCTACGAGGAGGTCGCGGGACGCGCGCCGTTCGCGGGCGGCAACGCGTACGAGGTCCTGCGCAAGCTGCAGGACTACGACCCGGCGACCCTGAGCGGCGTCGAGCCCGACCTCGAGACGATCGTGCTCAAGTGCCTCGAGAAGGACCGCGGGCGCCGTTACGCGAGCGCGGGGGACCTGGCGGACGACCTCGACCGGTGGCTCGCGGGCGAGCCGGTTGCGGCGCGGCGCGCGAGCATCGGCTACCGCCTGCGCAAGCGGCTCGCGAAGCGCAAGGCGCTCGTCGCGGTCGCGGCGGCCGGGGTCCTCGGCGTCGCCGTCCTCGTCGGGCTCCTCGGCCGCGAGCGCTCGCGGCAGGAGGCGATGCTGGAGCTCTGGAGCCGCGTCGCGAAGTGCCTTTCCGACGCGGAGGCGTACGACCGCGCCGCGGAGGTCGACGCGGCCCGCCGGCGCCGCGCGGAGGGGGTCGCGCTCTGCGAGGCGTTCCTGCGTGACCGCGAGTACGCGCACGCGCGCTTCGTGCTCGCGCGGCTTTTCCGCGCCCAGAAGGACGGCGACCGCGCGCTCCAGGAGCTGGACCGGGCGCTCGCGCTGGAACCCGGGATGCCGGAGGCGCGCGCGCTTCGCGGGCTCGTCCTCGTCGACCGCTACCGGGCCCGCTACGAGGAGGACGTCCGCCGGACCGGGCTCAGGGGCAGGGCGGCGGGCACGTCGGAGGAGCTGGAGGCGGTCCGTCCGGAGCTGCGCGACCTGCGCCTGCGCGCGGTGGCCGACTTGCGGGCGACGCCCGGGCCGTCGGTGTACTTCAGCGAGGCGGAGCGGCTCCTGGGCCAGGGGCTGCTCGCCTGGCTGCAGGGGGACCCGGCGGGGGGCGAGCGCCTCCTGCTGCGCGCCGTCGAGGTCGAGCCGCTCTGCGCGGAGGCGCTGCTCGCCGTCACGTACATCGCGAAGCGGGCCAACGACCGGCGCCGAGCAATCGAGCTCGCGACGCGGGCGCTCCGCGTGCACCGCGGGCTCGTCGAGGCGTACTACCTGCGCGGTTGGATGCGCACGGTCGAGGGGGAGCTGGACAGCGGCATCGCCGATCTCACGGAGGCGATCCGGCTCGACCCGCGGCACGTGCACGCGCATCTCTCGCGGGCGCGGGCGCGCATGCTGGGCGACGATCTCGCGGCCGCGATCGGCGACTGCGACGCGGTCCTGGTCATCGATCCGCGCAGCACGGAGGCGCTGGTCGAGCGCGGGAACCTGCACGGATTCAAGCGCGACTTCGATCGGGCGCACGAGGACTTCGCCGCGGCGATCGCCATCGATCCGGATGCGATGCTCGCGTACATGAACCGCGGGGCGATGCTGCTGCAGCAGGGGGATGCGGGCGGGGCGCTGAAGGACTTCGAGGCGGTCGTCCGCATCGCGCCCGAGTTCCAGGCGGGGTGGGAGAACCGGGGGATCGCGCGCGTGATGACGGGGGACTGCCGGGGCGCCATCGAGGATCTCGACCGGGCGCTCACGTCCAGGACCGACGCCACGGAGGCGGTCTCCTGGCGCGCCGAGGCGAGGCTGCAGCTGGGGGAGCACGAGCGGGCGCTCGAGGACGCGGAGCGGGCGATCGCGCTCGATCCGCGGCTGGGGCGGGGGTGGCGGGTGCGGGGGGCGGTGCGGATGCGGAAGGGGCGGCTCCGGGAGGCGGCGGGGGACGTGAAGCAGGCGGTGGAGCTGAATCCGCGGGACGGGATGGCGTGGCTGTACTTCGGGCTGGTCCATTATCAGGCGGGGGACCGGGTGCTGGCGCGCGAGGGGTTCGACCGCGCGGTGGAGCTTTCGGCGCGCGATCCGCAGGCGTGGTACAACCGGGGAATCGTGCGGGCGGAGCAGGGGGACGGGGCGGGGGCGATCGCCGACTACGGGCGGGCGATCCAGCTGAAGCCGGACTTCGACTTCGCGTACATCAACCGTGCGCTCCTCAAGTTCCGCGGGGGCGACGCCGCCGGCGCGGAGGAGGACACGTCGCGGGCGCTGGCGGTCCGGCCGTCGCACATGGGGCACGCGACGCGGGGGTTCGCGCGGGAGAAGCTGGGGGACCGGGAAGGCGCGCGCGCGGACCTCGAAGCGTCGCTGGAGCTGGCGCCGGAGGGGTGGCCGGGGCGGGCGTCGGTGGAGGCGGCGCTGAAGCGGGTGAGGCCGTAGGTCAGTCCTGCCGGGCGAGGTGTTCCCTGGCGATCTTCCGGACGAGCGGGTCCGGGTCGTTCTCGGCCATCACGGCCACGTATTCCCGGCCCGTGGATCCGCAGCACCAGAGGAACCAGATCGACGAGACGCGAACGCGCTGCTCCTTGTCGCGCATCACGGCGGGACCGATCGCCCTGGCGAGCGCCACCATCCTGTCGGGCGGCGGGGGCGACATGAGCGCGAGGCGGCGGACGTCGGGGTTCGAGTACGCCAGGGGGGGCGTTTGTCAGGGCGTTTTGGAACACATCTTGACAGCATCAACCAAGATGCTATGATTACAACATTAGAACCACCGTGACGCTCGACGCGGACGTCCTCGCGTTGCTGCGGAAACTCATGCGGGACCGCGGGCTCTCCTTCAAGGCGGCGCTCAACCAGGCGATCCGCGACGGTCTGGCGGAGCCTCGCGCGCGCGCCTCCCGGCCCTACCGCCTCAAGACCTACCGCATGGGGTACCGGCCCGAACTCGCGCTTGACAAGGCGCTCTCGCTCGCGGCCGCGCTGGAGGACGAAGAGATCGCCCGCAAGCTGAGCGTGAGGAAGTGAAGGT
>Ga0187892_10003875_pt1 | contig 26354 bp, 28 predicted proteins | sample MA1701073metaG_FD_139345 | JGI IMG/M metagenome (GOLD analysis project Ga0187892, IMG submission 139345) | Bio-ooze microbial communities from a basaltic lava cave in the Kipuka Kanohina Cave System on the Island of Hawaii, USA - MA170107-3 metaG ... | reverse complement strand
GTCAGACTGCCGGTGCCGGTGCCAACGGGAAGACGGGCGGTTGATCGCCCGGGCAGCCGAAGAGCGAGCGCCGAGTGGCGGTCGTCGAGGTCGTCGACGTGGATGGCGGCTCGGCGACGAGCTCGAACTCGGCGCTGACGACGACAGCGTCCCAGCTGCGGACCACGGCGTAGCGCCCGGGCGACGCCTCAGCGCCCCCCCTGCCCTCCCGGGACCTGACCTCCTGGGACCAGCACTCGACGTAGGTCTGCGTCTGGCCCGGCAGGAAGCTCGGCTCACACGGGCAGGTGTAGAGGAGGGCAACCCCCCAGACCTCAGCCCCCGCCTGGTCGATCCACCTCAGCATCTCACGTCCCCAATAGCAGGCCCGGTCCGACACGTTGCGGATGGTGGCCGTGGCGATGACGGTCTGGCGCGGCGTGTAGACGGCCCGGTCGGTGCTGATCCGAGCCTCCAGCTCGGAGGGGAAGCACGAAGGCTCAGCCGGCTCGGTGGTCGAGGTTGTTCCCCCGGCCGGCCCGGGCACCGTCGTCGACGCCGGCGCCGGCGGCCGACGCTCGACGACGGTGGTCGTCACCGAGCTGGACACCGTCGTCGTCGACAGCGCAGCGGGTTGGGGGGGCCCGACAGCCGTCGACCCGCTGGCCCGGCCGGCACCGGCCGTGAGGGTCGCTGGGCGTGGCCCGTCCACGGCGAGCACCGCCATCACGGGAGCGCAAAGGCCGAGAACGCCGACCAGCCAGGAACGACGTCGCAGAGGTATGTGCCGTTCATCGGCGCCCGGCGGCGCCAGCTTGAGCACCGGCTTCGGCTCGAACCGGTGACAGTGGACCCCGCCAGCACGCGGTCAAGTGGCACCCGTTCGAGAGGGAGACCCGGCTACTGGCCGCCCTTCTGGATGTAGCTCTTCACGAAGTCCTCGGCGTTCTCCTCGAGCACCTCGTCGATCTCGTCGAGCAGGTCGTCGAGGTCGGCCTTGAGCTTCTCGCCCTGCTTGGCGGTGGCGGGGGTGCCGTCGGCGACCTCGTCGGACCGGTTGGGGCTGGGCTTGCGTCGCTGCTCTCTCTCGGCCACTGCTCGCGTCCTCCTACGAAGGGGCGGAACCCAGGGCCGCGACGAGCTGCCCGGGGGTCTCGCACCGTTCCAACAAGCTATCGACGTGTTCGGCCGTTCCCCTGAGGGGTTCCATCATCGGAACCCGTCGCAGCGGGTCGACTCCGAGGTCGAAGACCAGCGAGTCCCAGTTGGCCGCCGCGATCGACGAGGCCCACCGCTGCAGGCAGCGGCCCCGGAAGTAGGCACGGGTGTCGCGCGGAGGCTCCTCGACGGCCTCGGCCACCTCGGCGTCGTCAGTCAGGCGCTCGAGGCCCACCTTGGCCGCCAACGAGCGGGCCGGTCGCACGTCGGAGTACTGCAGGTCGAGGGCGGCCAGCTTCGGATCGTTCCACGCCAGGCCGTGCCGGTCGCGATAGCCGGCGATCATGCGGTGCTTGGCCACCCAGTCGAGCTGGCTCGACAGTGACGGCGGGTCGACCTCGAGAGCGGTGAGCACCGCCTCCCAGCGGTGGAGGACGTCGGCGCCCACCTCCTCGCCCACCGCCGCCAGCCCGCGCGTGGCCGCGTACTTCCGGGCCCGGTCAAGGTGCTCCCACTGGATCTCGAGCGCCGTCATGGTGCCGCCGTCGGCCATCGTCAGCGGCCTCGTCAGGCTGAGGTCGTAGGAGACCATCCGGTGGGCCAGCACCGGTGAGGCGAGGGCCAGGTCGACGCCGGCCAGCTCGTCGTCCTCGATCATGGCCAGCACGATGGCGGTGACCCCCACCTTGAGGTAGGTGGCCACCTCGGCCAGGTTGGCGTCGCCACAGATGACGTGCAGGCGGCGGTACCGGGCGGCGTCGGAGTGGGGTTCGTCACGGGTGTTGACCAGCGGGCGCTTGAGCGTGGTCTCGAGCCCGACCTCCTCCTCGAAGAAGTCGGCGCGCTGGCTCAGTTGGAACGGCACCCGGTCGATCCCGACGCCCGGCGCCTCGGAACCCACTTTGCCCGACCCCGTGTAGAGCTGGCGGGTCACGAAGTGGGGCAGGACGTGCTTGACGATGCGGGCGAAGGGCAAGGACCGGTCGAGCAGGTAGTTCTCGTGGCAGCCGTAGGAGTTGCCCTTGCCGTCGGAGTTGTTCTTGTAGACGCCGATCGACTGGCCGTCCGGCAACAGCTCCGACGCCGCCTCGATCGACCGGGCCAGGATCACCTCGCCCGCCTTGTCGTAGCGCACCAGCGCGCGGGCGTCGGCACACTCGGGAGTGGAGTACTCGGGGTGGGCGTGGTCGACGTAGTAGCGGGCGCCGTTGGTCAGGACGGCGTTGACGAGGTGGGTCTCGATCTCGGGGGCCAGCGAGCCGTCGCGGGCCGGGCCCCGGGCGTCGCGCTCGGGCGACTCGTCCTCGAAGTCCCAGGCCACTCGCTGGCGCGAGGCGTGGGCCACGTAGGCGTTGATCAGCAGGGACGAGGCGGTGACCGGGTTGCTGTCGCCGCCGCGCAGGATGATCCCGTACTCGGTCTCGATGCCACAGACCTTCGGGATGGCCACGGCGGGACCCTACCCCTGGCCGGGCGCCAACAGCGCCCGACGGCGACGCTGGCTAGAGGTACTGGCCGGTGCTGACACGCTCGATCGACCGCCCGCCGGTGGCCTGCCGACCCTCCGACAGCAGGGTCCGCACGTAGACGATCCGCTCGCCCTTCCGGCCCGAGATCTTGGCCCAGTCGTCCGGATTGGTCGTGTTCGGCAGGTCCTCGTGCTCCTTGTACTCCTGCTTGATCGAGGCCGCCAGGTCCTCGGCCCGGATGCCGTGGCCCTCGCCGGCGATGGCCCGCTTGATGGCCAGCTTCTTGGCCCGGCGGACGATGTTCTCGATCATGGCGCCCGACGAGAAGTCCTTGTAGTAGAGGATCTCCTTGTCACCGTTCTGGTACGTGACCTCCAGGAAGCGGTTGGCGTCGTCGGCCTTGTACATGGCCGACACGGTCGTGGCGATCATGGCCGCCACCGTCTTCTCGCGGTCGCCGTCGCCCAGGCGGGCCACCTCGCCCTCGTCGAGGGGCAGGTCGGCCGTGAGGTAGCGGCTGAAGATCTGGGTGGCAGCGGCCTCGTTGGGCCGCTCGATCTTGATCTTCACGTCGAGACGGCCGGGGCGCAGGATGGCCGGGTCGATGAGGTCCTCACGGTTGGAGGCACCGATCACGATGACGTTCTTGAGCGTCTCCACGCCGTCGATCTCGGCGAGGAGCTGGGGCACGATCGTGGCCTCCATGTCGGAGCTGATGCCCGTGCCGCGGGTGCGGAACAGCGAGTCCATCTCGTCGAAGAAGACGATGACCGGCCAGCCCTCCTCGGACTTCTCCCGGGCCCGCTGGAACACGAGGCGGATCTGGCGCTCGGTCTCGCCGACGTACTTGTTGAGCAGCTCGGGACCCTTGATGTTGAGGAAGTAGCTGCGGGCCTCCTTGTCGCCGGTGACCTCGCTGACCTTCTGGGCCAGGGAGTTGGCCACCGCCTTGGCGATGAGGGTCTTGCCGCACCCGGGCGGACCGTAGAGCAGGATGCCCTTCGGCGCCGGCAGCTTGTGCTCCTCGAACAGGTCGCGGTGCAGGAACGGCAGCTCGACGGCGTCGGTGATCTGCTCGATCTGCCCGTCGAGGCCGCCGATGTCGCGGTAGGAGACGTCGGGGACCTCCTCGAGGATGAGCTCCTCCACCTCGGGTCTCGGCAGGCGCTCGAGCAGCAGGCCGGTGCGGGGGTCCATCAGCACGCTGTCGCCGGCCCGCAGCTTGGTGTCGGCCAGCGCCTCGGACAGCTCGACCACCCGCTCCTCGTCGGCCCGGCCGAGCACCAGCGCCCGCTGGCCGTCGTCGAGCATCTCCTTGACGGTCGTGACCTCACCCGAGATCTCGGGAGCACGCGCCATCACCACGTTGAGCGACTCGTTGAGCACGACCTCCTGGCCGCGCACGAGCCTCTCGTGCTCGAGCTCGGGGTGCAGGGCGACGCGCATCTTGCGACCGGACGAGTAGACGTCGACGGTGCCGTCGTCGTTGGCGGCCAGGAAGGTGCCGTAGGCTGACGGCGGCTGGGTGAGCTTCTCGACCTCCCGGCGCAGCTCGGCGATGTGCTCTCGCGCCTCGCGGAGGGTGTAGCTGAGCTTCTCGTTCTGGGAGACGGCCTGGGTGAGCTGGCCCTTGGTCTCCAGCAGGCGCTCCTCGAGGGTACGGACCCGCTTGGGCGCGTCCTGGAGCTTGCGGCGGAGCCCGACGACCTCCTCCTCCAGCGACTTGACCTGCTCGAGGAGGGTTGCGACCTCCTGCTCGTAGGCGGCCAGCCGCCGCTCGTACTCGAAGTTCGCCGCTGGAATCACCTCCGTCTCTCGATCCCGAGCGCCCCTCAGCCCGGATGCACCCTACAGGGTCACCTCCGGAAAGCAGCGTACCCCCGGAAGCGCCCTTTTCCTTGCGATTTCCGTGTAAATTGACAGGGCGACCACGGGCGCCGGTACGCTGCGGCGACCCAAGGCATCCGACCGAAGCGGGACCGATCGCCGGGACCCGAGCGAGACAAGGCAGGGACAACATGGGCATGAAGGTGTGGATCGACCAGGACCTCTGCACGGGTGACGGCATTTGCGAGGAGATCGCCCCCGACGTGTTCACCCTGCTCGACGACGGTCTGGCGTACGTCAAGGACGGCAGCAAGGTGTTGAGCGACCCCGGTGGCGTCGAGGGCCTGGCCGCGGTTCCCGCCGGCAAGGAGGACGCCACCATCGAGTCCGCCGAGGAGTGCCCCGGGGAGTGCATCTTCATCGAGGTCGACTGAGCTTCCGCCGGCGGGCTCAGCCCGTCGGCTCCGCCTCCTCGTCGAGGTCGAGCGACAGCGAGTTGATGCAGTACCGCTGGCCGGTGGGTCCGGGACCGTCGTCGAACACGTGACCCAGGTGGCCACCGCAGCGCCGGCACAGCACCTCGGTGCGGCGCATGCCGTGGCTGACGTCGTCGACCAGCTCTACGTTGGCGGCCACGGCCGGTTCGGTGAAGCTCGGCCACCCCGTCCCCGAATCGAACTTGGCGTCGGAGCGGAAGAGCTCGGCCCCGCAACCGGCGCAGCGGTACATCCCGTCGGCCTTGGAGTGCACGAAGGCGCCGGAGAAGGGGCGCTCGGTGCCCTTGCGCCGCAGCACCTCGTACTGATGGGGGCTGAGCTCGGCCTGCCACTCCTCCTCGGTCTTCTCCACGTCGCGGATCATGACCGGGAGCGTAGGCCGGGTGCCGGGCATCACCGGTCGTCGGGCTCGGCGGGCGGCGGGTGCTCGCCGGCGAGCAGGCGGGCCACCGTGAGGAAGCCGGTGTGGGCCACCATCCGGTGGTCCGGGCGGATGGACTGGCCCTGGACGTGCCATCCGCGCTGGAGGACCTCGACCGTCTCGGCCAGGCCGAAGGGCGCGGCGTCGAGCGCCGCCCGCAGCTGGCCGACCTGGCCGATGGTGGGCAGGTAGGCCACGAAGAGGCCGCCGGGGCGCAGCGCCGACGTGGCGGGCCCGACGACACGCCACGGCTCGGGCAGGTCGAGCACGACCCGGTCGAGGTCGGTCTCGACGATGCCCCCGTACACGTCCCGCGCCTCGATCCGGTACCGCTCCTGCGGCCCGAGGAACGCCTCGACGTTGCGCCGGGCGACCGCCGCGAAGTCGGAACGCACCTCGTAGCCCACGACGTCGGCGCCGGCTCGCAACAGGGCGAGCGACAACGCCCCCGAACCCACCCCCGCCTCGAGGACGCGGGCGCCGGGAAAGACGTCGGCCAGCACGAGCAGCGGTCCGAGGTCCTTGGGATAGATGACCTGCGCGCCTCGCGGCATGGTCAGCACGTAGTCGGCCAGCGTGGGGCGCAGGACCGTGTAGCGGGCGCCCGAGCCCGAGCGGACGGTGCTGCCCTCCGGCGCGCCGAGCACCAGGTCGTGGGGCGTCACGCCGGCGTGGGAGTGGAACTCGCCGCCCTCGGCCAGCTCGACCAGGTAGCGGCGACCCTTGGCGTCGACGAACAGGGCGCGCTCGCCGGGTCGGAAGGTGCCGGGCCGCCCCTCGGTCAACGACGGTGCCGGCGGGCGGGGACCGAATTGGTGATGACGAGTCGCTCCCCCGGCGCCATCCGCTCGGAGAACACGATCCGCTCCTTTTTGGCCGTGGCCCGCCGCAGCAGCCGGAGAGACACCGAGAGGATGCCGAGGGCGGCGATCGCCCGGGAACGACCGAGGGGCGTCCGGCCCACGACCGCGCCCATGAGGATCCGGCGCACTACGCGCGCCGGATCTCGACGACCGTGGAGCGACGCCGGCCCCGACGGCGGCCGAGCAGGTAGGCCACGCCCACGAGGGCCACGCCCACGAGGGCCACGACCGCTACGGCGGCCACCACGACGACCGAGCCCCGCGCCTCCTCGGCGGTGTCGGTGACCTCGCCGCCGATCTGGCGCAGCTTGGCCGCGATGTCGGCCGGGCTCACCGGCGCCTCCTGAACGCCCCGCCAGGTCATCGGTCGCCCCGCCCGCCGCGGCCCCGAGCCGCCAGGGCAGCACCGACGGCGCCAGCCCCGAGCAGCGTGAGGACGTAGGGCACCCACGACCACCGGCCCTCGAAGGTCGATCCCGTCTCGGTCTGGAGGGCCCGCAGGCCGCCCAGCAGCAGCAGCACCAGGCCGAGCGCGAGCACCAGGCCGCCGGCCAGGCCGTAACCGAGGAAGCGGCCCACCCCCTTGAGGGGCTCGAGCGTCTCCTGCTTGACGTAGCGGACGGTCAGCTGCCAGAGGTCCCGGACGTCGTCGGGCAGCCCGGCCAGGCTTCCCGACCGCCTGCCCTTCGCCGTGCCCCTGCCCTTGCCCTTGGGCCAACCGACCATCGCGGCCTTCCTATCCCCCGGCCACCCGGCGCGCAAGCACCTCGGCCTGCTCGTCGAGGAGGGAACCCAGCCGGGCGAGGCGCGCATCGAGATCGACGGTCTCCAGGACCTTCTGGCCGTCCGCCGGACCGAGGCCGGCCAGCACGGCCACCTGCCAGGCGGCCGACGCAGGATCGGAGGAGACGTCGACGGTCGCCGGCGGCGCCGACTCGCCCAGCTCGGTGCGCAGCGCGAGCACCTGGCGCAGGCGCCGGAGCAGGGCAGCCCGCTGCTCCTCACGATCGCCGGGAGGCGCCCGATCGGGGAGGGACTCGACCCGGGCCACCGGATAGGGGTCGTCGGGCAGCCACTCCTCGACCCGGATGCGATGCTCGCCGATCAGGCCCAGGGCCCAGCGCCCGTCGGCGAGCTCGACCGCGTCCACGATGGTGGCCAGGGTGCCGACCGAGCAGCGGACGTCGTCGCCGCCCACCTCGCTACCGCGCTCGATGAGGACTACGCCGAGCCGGCGGTCGCCGTCGAGGCAATGACGGGTGAGCGTCCGGTAGCGGGGCTCGAAGACGTGCAGCACGAGGGGCATGGAGGGGAACAGCACGCTGCCCAGCGGGAACATGGGCAGCACGGTCGCGTCGGCGGCGTCGCTGGCGCTCACGCCCGACCGCCGGCCACCGCCGGTGTCGGCGGCCGCGGCTCGAGCTGGTCGAGCGGCGGAGCCTGGGGGTAGCGGGCCAGCGCCAGGGCGAGGCCGTCCTGCAGAATCGAGGCCCGCGGCCCCGACACCTCGTTGGCCAGCAACGAGAAGACCAGGGCGTCCTCACCGGAGGTCCCTTCGATCCACCCGGCGAGGCCGGCGACGCCACGGAGCGAACCGGTCTTGGCCCGTAGGCGCCCTTCGGCCGGCGTGCCCCGGAAGCGGTCGACGAGGGTGCCGCTGCGACCGGCGACCGGCAGCTGGCGCGAGACGGCGCCCTGCGGGCCGCCCTCGGCGAGCACGTCGGCGAGCAGCCGGCACGACAGCCGGTCGGCGCGGTCGAGCCCGGAGCCGTCGGCGAGCACGAGCCCGGTGCCGTCGAACCCGGCCGCCAGCAGGCCGCTGCGCAGGGCGGTGATGCCCCCGGACGTGCTCCCCTGCCCGCCGGGCCCCCGACCCAGCTCCTTGAGGAGCACCTCGGCCGCCAGGTTGTCGCTGTTCTGCAGCATCTCGCCGACCACCTCGGGCAGCGGCGGCGAGTCGATCCGGGCGAGCGTGACCGCCTCCGTTGGCACCACCCCCTCCCCCGACCCCGCCACACCCATGCCCCGGGCCACGAGGAGGCCGGCGAGCGTCGCCGCCGCGTGGGCGGCCGGGGAGGGCGCGGCGACGAGCGGCCGGCTGCCGACGACGAGACCCTTGTTGACCGTCAGGGCCGAGAGCGGGGTGATCTCGAGGCGCGACGCGTAGGTGGCGAGCCACCCGGGCAGGAATCGCTGCCCGTCGTGGCGGCTGTCGTCACCCAGCACCCGCCCCACCTGGCGCACCCCCGCTCTGGCCAGCCCGTCGGCGAGCGCCTCGAGCGGGGTCGCCAGGCGCGGGCGACCCGCGAACCCGGCGTCGACGGCGAAGTCGGCCGTCGAGAGCAGCGGGTCGGCGCCGCCGACGAGCCACACGTCGCCGGTCTGCCCGTCGACCGGCGGACCGCCGCGCACCTCGGTGGCCAGCCGGCGATCGTCGCCCGGGGGCCGGAGCAGGGCCCACGCCACGAGGACCTTGACCGTCGACGCCGGGATCAGCGAGGCGTCGGGTTGCAGGGCGACGACCCGGCGCCCTGCAGAGGTGCGGGCGTCGAGGCAGACCTGCTCGCCGGGCGGCCCGGTGACGACCCGGTCGACGTCGGCTCGCAGGCGGGTGTCCGCCACCTCCCGCCGGAGGCGCCCCGGCAGGCGGCGCAGGCTGAACACCGGGGTCTCCAGCTCGGCGACCGAGGCCGCGGCCTGGGCCGCGACGGGAGGGGGTCGCCAGGACTGGGGGGCGGGATCGCGAGGCGCCACGGCCCCGGTGACCGCCACCAGCCCCAGCCCGAGGACCAGGCCCCTGTGCGCGCCGCCGAGCACTAGGAGCCGGAAGCGGAGGGCGGCACGGGATCGGCCCTCAGGAGGCGTTTGGGCAGCTTGCCGCTGTCGCCGCGAGGGAGGTCGTCGCGCACCTCCCACGACCGGGGGCGCTTGAAGTTCGCCAGCGAGGTCCGGGCCAACCGGTCCAGCTCGGCGACGTCGAGGCCACGCCCGGGCCGCGGCTGCACCACGGCGTGGACGCGCTCGCCCCACTCCTCGTCGGGCAGCCCCACCACGGCCACGTCGAGCACGTCGGGATGGTTGTGCAGGACGGCCTCCACCTCGGCCGGGTAGACGTTCATCCCGCCGGTGATGATCAGGTCGCTCCGTCGGTCGGACACGTACAGGTAGCCCTCGTCGTCGAGGTAGCCGAGGTCGCCGACGGAGTGCCACCCCCCGTCGAGCTCGGGCATCTGCTCGACGGCGCCGTGGTAGCCGTCGATGGCCAGGGTCGTGCGCACGAAGAGCTCGCCGACCTCGCCGGACGGCAACGGCCGACCGTCGGGTCCCGCCACGAGTAGCTCGATGCCGCCGTACGGCCGCCCGCACGAGCCGGGCTTGCGCAGCTGGTCCTCCGGGCGGAGGATCGTCGCCAGGCCGAGCTCGGTCGACCCGTAGACCTCGTAGAGGAAGCCCTCGCCGAGCTTGTCGATGACCTCCTGCTTGAGGGCGTAGGGCACGGGCGCAGCGTTGGCGATGAGGGTGCGCATCGACGAGAGGTCGGCGCCGGCGAGGACTTCGGGGGTCACCGAGACGATGCGCTTGAGATGGGTCGGCGCCGCGAACGTGGAGGTGACGCGGTGGCGGGCCACGAGGTCGAGCCACTCGGCCGGATCGAAGGTGCGCATCAGGACCAGGGTCCCACCGCAGATATGAGTGAGGAGGGCGAAGGCGTTGGGCCCGGCGTGGTACAGCGGTCCGGTCGAGAGGTGGACCTCGGCGGAACCGAAGCGCAGCTCGGCCAGCATGGCGCCGAGCAGGGCCCGGTCGCTGCGGGTGCGCACCGCGCCCTTCGGGCGACCGGTGGTGCCCGAGGTGTACATCATCGCCGCCCCGTAGTCGGCGGGCGGCGGCGGCTCGGCCGTCGATCCGGCAGCCAGGACCTCGGCCCACGAGCGCGTCGCGCCCGTCCCACTCGCCGCACCGTCGCCCACCACGACGGTCTCCCGCACGGCGGGCGCCCGGTCGACGGCATCGCCCATGGCCTCGGCCTGCTCCCCGTCGACCAGGACGACGGCGGCTCCGCTGTCGGCCACGACGTGGGCCAGCTCCTCGGCCGTGAACCGGTACGACGCCGGCACGGCCACCAGACCGAGCTTGCGGCAAGCGTGCATGAACGTGATCACCGGGACGGAGTTGGGGGCGCACCACAGTCCTCGCTCGCCCGCCCGTAGGCCCAGCGCCGCCAGCCCGCCCACGAGGCGGTTGACGTCGTCGTTCAGCGCCGCGTAGGTGAGACGTCGATCACCCTCGAGGACCGCCACACGGTCGGCTGCGCCGGCCGCCCACGCGGCGAGGGGATCGGCAGGGGCGTCGGGCACGAGCACCAAGCGTAGGAAGCCCGGCCACCGAGGAGGTGCACCGGCGTCCCGGGGCGGTCCGGGCCTACGGTGACGGAGGTGAGCCCAGAGGCGGTCGAGGCCGCCGTCGACGCCTACCTCGAGGCGTGGAGCACCACCGACGAGGACCGGCGAACCTCCCTCCTCGACCGGTCACTGACCGACGACGCCGTGTTCTCCGGTCCCACGGGCAGCTTCGCCGGCCGGGACGGCGTGGCTGGGCTCATCGTGTCCCTGCGCAACCGGCTCGGTGCTGCGGCCGTGGGCCGCACGGGCCCGCTCCAACCCGCGGGCGAGGGCTTCCGCTTCGCCTGGCGGGTCCAGCGCGAGGACGGGTCGACCCTGCTCGAGGGGACCGACGAGGTCGTGGCCGCGACCGACGGGCGCCTCCGCATGATCTCGATGGTGCTCTGACTCCGTAGAACCGCCGGCCGACGCCCGTCGGCTACGGTCCCTGTGCCCGCGCGACGAGCCAAAGTCTGGGAGGCGCTCCATGACCATGACCCCGCCCCGCCAGAAGGTGGACCGCGACGAGGTCTTCCTCGAGTACACGAAGAGCATCTGCCCGGTGTGCAAGACCGTTGTGGACGCCGAGGTCAACGTCAAGGACAACAAGGTCTTCCTGCGGAAGCGCTGTCGCCAGCACGGGAAGTTCGAGGCCCTCCTCTACTCGGACGCCGAGATGTACTTCGCCTCGCTCCGGTACAACAAGCCGGGCACCATCCCCCTCGAGACCCAGACCGAGGTCAAGGACGGCTGCCCGCTCGACTGCGGCCTCTGCCCGGAGCACAAACAGCACGCCTGCCTGGGCATCATCGAGGTCAACAGCAACTGCAACCTCGACTGCCCGATCTGCTTCGCCGACTCCGGCCACCAGCCGGACGGCTTCTCGCTCACGCTGGAGCAGGTCGAGACCGGCCTCGACGCCTTCGTCCGATCCGAGGGCGAGCCCGAGGTCGTCATGTTCTCCGGGGGCGAGCCCACGATCCACCCCCAGATCCTCGAGTTCATCCAGATGGCCAAGGACAAGGGCGTCCACATGGTCACCCTCAACACCAACGGGATCCGCCTCGCCCACGACCGCAAGTTCGTGGCCGACCTGGCCGAGCTCAAGCCGCTGATCTACCTGCAGTTCGACGGGTTCGACGAGGCCACCCACCTCGAGATCCGCGGGCGGGACCTGCGGGCGGCCAAGGAGAAGGCCCTCGACCACTGCGCCGAGTTCGGCCTCAACGTCTCGCTCGTGGCGGCCATCGAGGCCGGCCTGAACCAGCACGAGCTGGGCGACATCGTGCGCTTCGGCGTAAAGCACCCCGCGGTCCGGTCGGTCGCCTACCAGCCCGTGACCCACTCCGGCCGCCACATCACCTTCGACCCCATGAAGCGCCTCACCAACGCCGACATCATCCACGGGCTGGTCGACCAGGTGCCCGAGTGGTTCCGCCTCAGCGACTTCGTGCCGGTCCCCTGCTGCTTCCCCACCTGCCGCTCGATCACCTACCTCCTCGTCGACGAGGACAACGTGGTGCCCATCCCCCGCCTGGTCGACGTCGACAACTACCTCGACTACGTCTCCAACCGGGTGATGCCGGACATGAGCGTGCGCAGCTCGCTCGAGAAGCTCTGGAGCGCGTCGGCCGTACCCGCCGGCGAGGACGGCAACACGACCGCCCCCCTCGAGTGCGCCACGTGCGGGATCGACCTCCCCGAAGCCCTCAAGTCGATCGCCGACAAGTCGTTCATGGTGGTGATCCAGGACTTCCAGGACCCTTACACCCTCAACGTCAAGGCCCTCATGAAGTGCTGCGTCGAGGAGATCACGCCCGACGGGCGGCTGATCCCCTTCTGCGCCTACAACTCCGTGGGCTACCGCGAGCAGGTCCGCGAACAGCTCAGCGGAGTGAGCATCCCGACGATCGTGCCGAACGCCGGCGAGTTGCAGCCGGTGCTGCTCACCACCCGCTACGGGTCCAAGACCTTCGGCAACGGCGAGGCCGGCGGCGGGTCCGACGGTGGTGACGCGCACGTGCCCGCCGACGCCACCAACGTGGGCAAGACACTGCGGTGACCGACGTCGCCGCCGACGGCGACCTCGACGTCAAGGCCTGCTGCGCCCGCAGCTACCAGTCCGACGTCGTGGCGCTCATCCTCGGCGAGAGCTACCACCCGGGTGGGCTCGAGCTCACCCGCCGGCTGGCCTGGGCGCTCGACCTACGCAGCGGCGAGGCCGTGCTCGACATCGCCAGCGGACCGGGGTCGACCGCGTTCCTCCTGGCCGCCGAGCACGGGGTGCGCGTCGAGGGCGTCGACCTCGGCGAGATCGCGGTGGCCAAGGCCAACGCCGCCGCGGCAGAGCGCGGCCTGGCCGACCAGGTGCGCTTCACCGTGGGTGACGCCGAGAGGCTCCCGCTCGACGACGCGTCGGTCGACGCCGTCGTGTGCGAGTGCGCCTTCTGCACGTTCCCCGACAAGGTCACGGCCGCGTCGGAGATGGCCCGGGTCCTGCGCCCCGGAGGGCGCCTGGGCATCACCGACGTCGCCCTCGACCCCGCCCGCCTCGACGCCGAGCTGGCCAGCCTGGCCGGCTGGGTCGCCTGCCTGGCCGACGCCCGGCCGCTGGAGGAGTACTCCGACCTGCTGGCCGGCGCCGGCCTTCGGGTGACGCTGACCGAGAGCCACGACGACGCGTTGGCCCGGATGATCGAGCAGATCGACGCCCGCCTCGTCGCCTTCAGGATGGCCGGAGTCGCCGCCCTCGAGAGCATCGACTTCGACCAGGCCCGCCGCCGGGTCGGGCTGGCGGCCCAGGCCGTCACCGACGGCATCGCCGGCTACAAGCTGCTGGTCGCCGAGAAGCCGACGTAGGGCGCCCGCCGCCGGTCGTCAGCCAAAGGCGACGACCAGCAGGTCGGGGACGAAGCGGGGCGCCTCGAAGAACTGGTTGAACACCACCGCCCGGCCGTCACCGGTGAACAGCGCCCGGCCCCACTGTCCCGACTCCGTGAGCTCGACGACCCTGCGGTCGGCGAGCGTCACCAGCCTCACCCGGTTGTCGGCCCCGCCGAGGGCGCTGCTGACGTACACCACGGCCCGGCCGTCGGGGGACACGTCGGCCGACGACACCTCCCGCCCTGCGATCGCAGGCACCAGCGGCGCCGGCCCGTGCACACCGTCGACCGTCAGTACCGCCACGGTGCGGCCGAGCACGACGACCTGTCGGCCGTCGGGCGTCACTGCGAAGTCGTTGCCGTCGGCGGCCGACTCGCGCTGGCCCGTCGCCGACCGCAGCTCCACCTTGCCCCCGCCGGCGACGGCGTAGCGGTCGCCCTCCAGCTCGGCCACTCGGAGCAGGACGCCGCCCAGCCCGGCGACGCCGAAGAGCGGGCGCAACGAGCCGGTCCGCGGATCCACCCGGACGACGGCCGGGTCGCCCTCGACCGGGACGGTGGCCGCCACCAGGGCGGAGCCGTCCCGCGACCACGAGAAGGTGCCGGCTCCCAGGTTGGGTGCCTCGGCCAGCGGCACGACGCGCAGGTCCCGCAGGCGTCCGTCGGCGGCCGCGGAGCCCACGACCAGGCGGGAGAGGAAGCCCTCACAGCCGTCGACGAGCACGACGCGACCACCGGGTCCGGGCACGACCTCGCCCCGCAGGGGGAAGGCCTTGGTGGCGAGCAGCTCGCGGGCGCCCGCGGCCAGGGTGACGCGCGAGAGCACGGGCTCGGGCTGACCCTCGCAACCCGGCTGGGCGAAGTCGGGGTGCTCCTCCTCCACGAAGACGGCCCGGCCGTCGAGCGACACCCCGTCGAGGAAGCCGGTGCCGACCCGCCGGGACGGAGTCGGGCGGTCGTAGGGCACCGGGCCGGGCGCCGTCGTCGCCGTCGTCGCCGTCGTCGCCGTCGTCGGATCGGTGCTCGACGGTCGGCCGGCCACCGTCGTGGTCGGAGCGGTTCCTCCGTCGCCGCAGGCCGCCAGCACGACGGCCACGGCGAGGGCCAGCAGCGGCGCGTGCCGACGGGTGCGCCTCATGGTGCCAGCGCGGCCCGGAACACGGCCCGGATGTGCTCCAGCCGCGCCGCCAGGACCTCAGGCGCCAAGGGGTCGCGGCCGAGCAGCTCCTCGAGCAGCGGCACGTCGCTGAAGTAGCTCACGAGGGCGCCGTAGATCGTGAAGAACAGCTGAGCCGGGTCCTGAGGGCGGAGACGGCCGGCAGCCATCTCCCGCTCGAAGAACACGACCGCCCGGGCGAAGAGCGGCTGCAGCCCGGCGCCCAGCTCCGCGCCCAGACGGCCTGCGCCCTCGAGCGCCTCCCGGCGGACCAGGCGCACGAACTCCGGATGGGCGACGAAGAAGTGGAAGCCGGCCACGAGGATCCGGTCGACCTGCGGCCACCCCTCGTCGGGACCCTCGGTGGCCTCGGCCACCCGCTGGTACCAGTCGGCCAGCTCGCGCTCGAAGACCTCGCGGTAGAGCGCCTCCTTGGAGGCGAAGTGGTGCAGGAGGCTCGGCCGCCGGATGCCCACCGCCTCGGCGATGTCGTTGAGCGACGTGCCCCCGTACCCGTGCTCGGCGAAGGCCCGTAGCGCCTCCGCCAGGATCGAGTGGCGAGTGCCCGCGGGGGTGGTCGAGGTCGTGGCCGCAGGGGCGTAGGCGGCATCGGCGGAAGCCATCCCACCAACGGTAATGGCCCGGTCGCGGAACGAGCGGATCCGGCGCCGGGAGGGGAACCCGGATATGAGCCTACCGACCGGTCGGTAGTAGCTTGGGCCGATGCCTCGATCGCTGGCTGGTGCCCTGCTCCTCTCCGTTGCCGTGACCCAGGTCGCGATCGTGGTCACGACCGTCTGGCTGCACCGGACCCTGGCCCACCGGGCGCTCACGGTGGCGCCGGGGCTCACGGCCGTGTTCCGGGTGATCACGTGGATCAGCACCGGCATCCGCCCCCGCCAGTGGGTCGCGGTGCACCGTCGCCACCACGCCCACACCGACGTCGAGGGCGACCCGCACTCCCCGGTGCTGCTCGGCTTCTGGGCCGTACAGCTCGGCAACGTCGTCCTGTACAAGCGGGCCGCGGCCAACCGCGAGATGGTGGCGCGCTACTCCAAGGACCTGCCGGCCGACCGCTGGGACCGCGTCTTGTTCGACCACGCCCTCGTCGGTCTGGGCATCGGCGTCGCCGGCCTCGTCGCCGTGCTGGGCCTGCGCCTCGGCCTGTTGGCCGCCGCCGTGCACACCGCCAGCTACCTGCTGCTCTCGGCCGCCGTCAACGCCGTCGGCCACACCGTTGGCCGCCGCCCGGCCGCCGACCTGCTGTCGGGCAACTCCCAGTGGCTGGCCTGGCTGACGGCCGGCGAGGGCCTGCACAACAACCACCACGCGGCGCCGACGTCCGCCCGGCTGGCCTTCGGGCCCCGCCAGATCGACCCCGGGTGGTGGCTCATCGCCCTCCTGCGACGCTGCGGCTGGGTGACGGTGCGTCACGACCGCGACCGAGCGCCGGCGGCCGCCTGACGGCAGGATCCGCCCGCCGGAGGCGACCCCCTCCTGACGGTTAGGCCAACAGGGAGCGGACGGCGGCGGCAATCTGGTCGGCGTCGATGCCGGCTGCGGTCACCAGCTCGTCCGGCTTGCCCGAGGTGGGCATCCCGGACACGGCCAGCTGGGTGACACGGAGCTCGAACCCGGCACCAGCCAGCGCGCTCAGCGCCGCCTCGCCGAGGCCGCCCTCGGCCCAGTGGTCCTCGACGGTGACCACGCGACCGCCGGTGGCCCGGGCCGCGTCCGCCAGGGTGGCGGCGTCGATGGGCTTCACGCTGTAGGCGTCGATCACCCGCACCGCGATGCCGTCGGCGGCGAGCGCGTCGGCCGCCTTGAGCGCTTCGTGCAGCGTGATGCCGGCACCGACGACGGTGACCCGGTCGTCGGGCGAGGAGCGCAGGACCCGTGACCCGCCCACGGGGAAGCGCTCGTCCGGGCCGTAGATCACCGGCGTGTTGCCCCGCGTGGTCCGCAGGTAGGCGATGCCGTCGAGGTCGGCCATGGCCGCCACGAGTTGCGCCGTCTGGTTGGCGTCGCAGGGGTAGAGCACGGTCGAGCCGTGGAGGGCACGGAAGCAGGCGAGGTCCTCGAGGCCCATCTGGGACGGGCCGTCCTCGCCGATGGACACACCCACGTGCGAGCCGACGATGTTGAGGCGGGCCTGGCTCACGGCCGCCATGCGCACGAAGTCGTACGCCCGGCTGAGGAAGGCAGCGAAGGTGGAGACGTAGGGCACCCAGCCCCGCACCTGGACGCCGACCGCGTTGGCCACCATCTGCTGCTCGGCGATGTAGCACTCGAAGTAGCGGTCGGGATGGGCGGCGCGAAAGATCTCCGAGAACGTCGAGTTGGACACCTCGCCATCGAGGGCCACGACATCGCCGCGCGTCGAACCGAGGGCCGCGAGCGCGTCGCCGTAGGCCTTGCGGGTGGCCACCGAGCTGCCGACCTCGTAGGTGGGAAGGGCCGCGGCCGCGTCGGTGTCGAAGCGGTGAGGCGTGCCGTTGGCCGTCGGCTTGGCCACGATCACGCGCAGCCGCTGGTCGCCGCCGAGCTCGGCAATGGCCGCCTCGTAGTCGTCGACGGGCTTGCCGTGGGCGTTGAGCTTGTCCTCGACGGCCACCACGCCCCGTCCCTTCTTGGTGCGGGCGAGGACCACCGTCGGCCGGCCGGTGGTGGCCACCGCCTCGGCGTAGGCGGCGTCGACGGCCCGCACGTCGTGGCCGTCGCACGTCACGGTGTTCCAGCCGAAGGCCTCGAACCGGCGAGCGTAGGTGTCGGTGTCCCAGCCGTAGCGCGTCGCCAGGCTCTGTCCGAGGCGGTTGACGTCGACGATCGCCGTGAGGTTGTCGAGGCCGGCGAAGGCGGCTGCCTCGATGGCCTCCCACATGGACCCCTCGGCCATCTCCGAGTCGCCGCAGAGCACCCAGGTGCGAAAGTCGAGCCGGTCGAGACGACGGGCGGCGAGGGCCACGCCGACGGCGATGGGCAGCCCCTGGCCGAGCGAGCCGGTGGCGACGTCGACCCACGGAAGGACGGGGGTGGGATGGCCCTGCAGCGGGCTGCCGAGTCGCCGGTATTGCAAGAGCTCCTGGTCATCGACCACGCCGACGGCCCGGTAGATGGCGTACAGGAGCGGGGAGGCATGACCCTTGGAGAAGATCATGTGGTCGTTGTTGGGGTTCTTCGGGTCGGCGAAGTCGTAGCGCAGGTACTTGGCGTAGAGGACCGCCATCAGGTCGGCGGCCGACATCGACGACGTCGGATGTCCCGACTTGGCGACTCCGCTCACCCGCACCGAGTCGACGCGGAACTGCTGGCCCAGGGCGGCCCAGTAGGTCGGGTCGTCGGCCGGTGCTCCCTGCTTGTCGGACATCGCGCTTTCGGACATTGGATTCGAGCATCCTTCCCCTGGGACCAGCACCAACGGGCGCCGCACCACCGCTGCGGGCGGGCGTGGCGGCCCATCCTACTGTCGGCTGCCGGAGGGTCACCTGCCCGCCGGCCACGGCACTAGCGTCGGCGTCGTGGACATCGTCGCCGCCCTCTTCGTCGAGGGGATCGACCAGCGCCAGGTGCCGGGACCGGCCACGAGGATCGACCTCACGGGCATCCTCTTCTCGCTGGTGGCACCCAGCCCTCCCCCCGTGACGATCGCGCCCCATCTCGTCGTGCTGCTGCGCTGCGCACCCGACGAGCCGGGCGCGGGCACCCTGGAGGTCGAGTTCCTCGATGCCGCCGGCAACCAGGTGGCGCGCAACGTGCAGCCGGTCAACGTCGTGCCCGGAAAGTTCGGCCGCCAGCTGGTGCGAGGCGAGCTGACCTACCCGGACTACGGCACGATCGAAGCCCACGTGCGCCTCGTCGACGGGCCGTCCGTGGTGGTGCCGCTCACGCTGCTGCCGAGCCCTTGAGCGACCGCCCGGGGCCGTCTCCCACCACTGCCCGCTTCGCGACCGGGCTCTCGCGCCACCCCACCACGGAGGTGGCCGTCGGCGAGGCCGTCGGCCAGGTGTTGGAGGCTCTCGGGGGAGGCGGCGCGGCGGGCGAGGCGTTCGACGGGCCCGAGACGCCGGCCCGGACGGGTCCAGACCTCGCGCTGCTCTTCGTGACCGGGCCTCACGCCAGGCACCTCGAGGGCGCGGCCGCCACGATCACCGCCGCGCTGGCACCCGGCAGCCTTCTCGGCTGCGCCGCGGTCTCCGTGGTCGCCGGCGACCGCGAGGTGGAGATGGAGCCCGGGGTGTCGCTCTGGGCCGGAACGACAGGACCCGTGGAGGGGTTCCATCTCGAGGCCGTGGGCACCCCCGACGGCCCCGCGTTCGGCGGTTGGCCCGAGACGATCCCCGACGATCCAAGCGCCCTCCTCGTGCTGGCCGACCCGTTCAGCTTCCCGGCCGAGGACTTCCTGCGCCGGATGGCCGAGGACCGGCCCGGCCTGCCCATCGTCGGAGGCCTCGCCTCCGCCGCGAACACCCAGGGCGGCAACCGCCTGGTCCTCGGGAGGGAGGTACTGCGCTCGGGCGCGGTGGCGACCTTCCTCGGCCCGGACGTCGAGGTGACCACCGTCGTCTCCCAGGGTTGCCGTCCCGTCGGCAGCCCGTTCGTGATCACCAGGGCGGAACACAACGTCGTCTACGAGCTGGCCGGGCGCCCGGCCCTCCAACGCCTCCAGGAGGTCGCTGCCCGGCTGAGCGAGTCGGACCGGGCGCTGCTGTCCCGCCACGTGCACATGGGCCGCGTCATCGACGAGCGCAAGCTCGACTTCGAACGGGGCGACTTCCTGATCCGCAACGTCCTCGGCGCCGACCCCGAGGTGGGCGCCATCGCCGTCGGCGAGCTCGTGGAGGTCGGCTCGACCGCCCAGTTCCAGGTGCGCGACGCGGCCTCCGCCGACGAGGACCTGCGCGAGCTGATGGCCGGGCGGCAGGCCGACGCCGCTCTCCTGTTCACGTGCAACGGGCGCGGCACGCACCTCTTCTCCGGACCCGACCACGACGCCCGGATCGTGTCGGAGAGCCTCGGCCGCGCCCCGGTCTCGGGCATGTTCTGCGCCGGTGAGCTCGGCCCCGTCGGGGGCCGCAACTTCCTCCACGGCTTCACCGCCTCGGTCGTCCTCCTCTCCACCAGGTGACGGAGGGCTCTGCGGAGGTGCTGACCGACAACCCGCTGGCCGAACCCGGCGCCCAGCGGGCGGCGCCGCCGTCGGTGCTGGTCGTGTTCGGGGCCTCCGGCGACCTCACGAGCCGAAAGCTGATGCCGGCCGTCGAGCGCCTCGCCCTGCGCAGGATGCTGCCGAGCGGGTTCTCGGTGGTCGGCGTGGCCCGGACCGAGATGGAAGACGAGGGCTTCCGGGAACGGATGCGCACGGTGGTCGAGGAAGACGGGGGTGGAGGCGACGAAGCGGCCCATGTGTGGGCGGCCTTCGCCGGCGGCTTCCGGTACGTCGCGGGCGACTACGCGTCACCGGAGACCTTCGCCCGGCTCGCCGAGGTGCTCGACGAGCTCGACCGTGAGCGAGGGACGGCCGGCAACCGCCTCTACTACCTCGCGACCCCACCGGCCACCTTCCCCGTCGTGGTCAAGGGCCTGGCCGCCCAGGGGCTCAACCGCCCGGCCTCCGACGACTCGTTCGTGCGCATCGTCATCGAGAAGCCCTACGGCCACGACGGAGCCTCGGCGGCGACCCTCGACGCCGTCGTCCACGAGGTCTTCGACGAGTCGCAGGTCTACCGGATCGACCACTACCTCGGGAAGGAGACCGTCCAGAACGTCCTGGCCCTCCGCTTCGCCAACGCCATCTTCGAACCGGTGTGGAACCGCCGGTACGTGAACCACGTCCAGATCACGGTCGCCGAGTCGCTGGGCGTGGGCCATCGCGGCGCGTTCTACGAGCAGGCGGGCGCGCTGCGCGACATCGTCCAGAACCATGTCCTGCAGGTGCTCGCCCTCACCGTCATGGAACCGCCCGCCACCTTCGACGCCGACGGCATCCGCGACGAGAAGGTCAAGGCCCTGCGCGCCGTCGACCTCCTCGGGCCGGAGGACGTCGCCAGGAGCGTGGTCAGGGCCCAGTACCGCCACGGCTGGGTCGAGGGCGAGGAGATGCGCGGCTACCGCGACGAGCCGGGCGTCGACCCCTACAGCCAGACGGAGACCTACGTGGCCATGCGGCTCATGGTCGACAACTGGCGCTGGGCCGGGGTTCCCATCTACGTGCGGACGGGAAAGTACCTGCCCAAGCGCGTCACGGAGGTCGCGCTGGAGTTCCATCGCGTGCCCCACCTGCCCTTCGCCGCCGACCAGATCGCGGGACTCGATCCCGACGCGCTGGTGGTCCGCATCCAGCCCGACGAGGGGATCACGTTGCGCTTCGGCGCCAAGGTGCCCGGCCAGGCCTTCACCATGCGCTCGGTGTCGATGGACTTCTTCTACGGCGCCGCCTTCCTGGAGGAGACCCCCGAGGCCTACGAGCGCCTGCTCCTCGACGCCCTCGTGGGCGATCCGACCCTGTTCATCCGATCCGACGAGGTGGCCCAGGCCTGGCGTATCGTCGACCCGGTCCTATCGGCGTTCGCGGAAGGGAATCCGCCCATGGCGCGGTACGAGGCGGGCACGTGGGGCCCTCCGGAGGGCGACGAGATCCTCCGCCGCGACGGCCGGCACTGGCGCAAACCTTGACGGCGGGCTCGCCGCCCGACGCCGGCCCCTCCGGCACCGACGCGCCCTCCATCTCCGTGCTGGGGTCCTGGCAGGCCACCGACGTGACGGCCGGGCAGGTGGAGCGCGCCCTCTCGTCGTTGCGCCGCCACGAGCGGCGTGCCGCCGTACGGGCCAGCGTCGTCACGCTGGTCGTGGTCGTGGCCGACCAAGCCGAGGCGGACGCCGCCCTGGGCGTCGTGCACGACCTGGGCACGCGCCACCCATCGCGCACCATCGTGCTGGTCGTCGGCCACCACCGCGTGCGCGGCCCCGAAGGCGGGCGGGCGAGCGGCCGACGCGACGCCGCCACCGGCCGGGTCAAGAGCGGTCGCGACGCCGTCGTGACCGTACGGGCCGTGGAGAGCGGCGGCCGGATCTTCACCTTCGAGGACGTCGTCCTCACCGTCCGGGCACAGGGACGCCACCACCTCGACTCAGTGGTCGAGCCCTTCACGCTGCCGGACGTCCCGATGGTGGTGTGGCTCCCGTCGCGACTCCCCTCGCCGGGCGACCCCTTGATGGCGGCCGCCAACGTGGTCGTCGTCGACAGCCGGGCCGTGCCGGCCGGTCCCGATGCCGGGTCCGCAGGATCCGACGAGCTCGCCGTCGCCGACGCGGTGCTCTCGGCCAGCGCCGTCCTGGCCCGCCGGATCCCCGTCGCCGACCTGTCGTGGGCGCGGCTCGAGCCGTGGCGGCGCCTGCTGGCGGGGATGTTCGAGGGACCGGCCACGCGCGACTTCGTCCGGGGCGTGGAGCGGGCCGTCGTCACCGGCAACCCGGGGCCGCGGCTGCTCCTCGGTGGGTGGCTGCTCCAACGGCTCGCGCTCCTCCCCCAGCAGGTGCGGCTCGAGCCGGCCGATCACGTGACAATGCGGATCGACGCCCGCGTCGACGGCCGGTCGGCCTCCTTCTCCGTCGAGCGCCCCCGCGAGGAACGGATCCTCGTCGCCCGCACCGACGTGCACGGCGGGATGCGGGTGGCCCAGGAGGTCACCATGCGGCGGCGATGGCCGGCGCTCGCCCTGGCGACGGCACTGACCCAGGTAGGCCACGACCGCAGCTACGAGGAGGCCCTGGCCGGGGCGCGCGCCCTTCGGGTCGCAGCACGGGGAGCGGCATGACGGCGCCCGAGGTGATCGTGGTGGACGACGTGCCGGCCGAGTTCGGCGAGCGCGTCGTCGAGGCCTTCCACGACCGGCCCTCGGAGAGCTTCTCGGTCGCCCTGTCGGGCGGGGCCACCGCCCGGCGATGCTACGAGCGCCTGGCGGTCGACGGCGCCGACCAGATCGACTGGTGGCAGGTCGACGTCTACTGGGGCGACGAGCGCTGCGTCCCTCCGGACAGCCCCGACTCCAACGAGCGACTGGTGCGCGAATCGTTGCTGGAGCGCGTCGGCGCGGCCAACGCCGTGTACCCGATGCGCTGCGAGGACGGTCCCGACCCCTACCAGCAGCGCATCGCCTCGGTCGGGCGCCTCGACCTCGTCCACCTCGGGCTCGGCGCCGACGGCCACACCGCGTCGCTCTTCCCGGGGTCGGCCGCCCTCGACGCGGATCCCGGCCGGCTGGTGGCCATGAACCGCGACCTGACCGGTGAAAACCCCCACGACCGGATGACGTTGACGCTGTCGGGCATCGCCCGGTCCCGGCTCGTGATCTTCACCGTGGAGGGCGAGTCCAAGCGCGACGCCGTCGCCGCCGCGCTCGCCGGAGACCCGAGCTGCCTCGCAGCCCGCGTCACCGCCGACCGGGTGGTGTGGCTCGTGAACCCCGCCGCCGCCGCCGGACGGTCACCCGGGGCCTGACCCGACGGGCGGGAAGGCCGGAGAGGGCCGCGCCGGGAACTGATGTACGAGAGGCCGGGCACCGCCGTCACTGAACATCAGCAGCGGGTCGGGATCCGCCCTGCCCCCGGTGCTCGCGCTGTCGGCGGGCGGTCGGGTCAGCTCCTCGGCCACGGCCAGCCCGAAGGGCCAGATGGCCGCACGCTCCACCGGCGCCAACCCCGCCCGCTGCACGAAGATCCGGACCTGGTCACCCGGGCGGCAGCGCTGCGAAGCCAGGCACAGGAGGGCGAGCGGGTTCGGCAGCTCCCGGTGGATGCTCAGGCGCTCGGGGCCTCCCGGAGTAGAAACGCCGATCCCCACCGCCAGCGGCGCCCCCACCGGGACCGGCTCCCGCACCAGCGCCCGGGCCTGACGGCTGGCGTGCACAAGGGTCAGCAGGCCGCGGGCGCGGGCCCCGACGGGCTCCTCCTCCGGTTCGGCGATGAAGGCGGTGGCCTCGTCCAGGAGCCACTCGAAGGTTTCGGCCATGGCCGGGTCCCGAAATCGCAAGCCGTTCACGCTCCCTATCATAAGGTGTTCCTAACTGAGAATCTACGGATACATGAAGACGCTCGGATTCGAGGACGGTCGGATTCGAAGACGGTCGGATTCGAAGACGGTCGGACGAGCCTCGCGGTGGCGCCTTGGGGATCGCGCGGATAGGTCTTCACCGTTGACCGGAGGTTGACCATCCACCGGTCGTCGGGTTGGCCCGGCTTGGATGCCGGGTGCACCCCAACCCCGACGACCAGTGAAAGGACTTCCCCATCATGGGCGCGCTCGATCCCGAAGTGGTAGATGCTGTCTGGTCCGCCGTCGAAGCCCTGCTGCCGCCGCCTCCCCGTGACGACCACCCGCTCGGCTGTCACCGCCCGAGAGTCGATGATCGAACCTGCTTCGAAGCGATCCTGGTGCGGCTGGTCACGCGCTGCTCGTGGGTGGACATCGAGCGCCTCATGGGCAACCGGGTCTCGGACACCACGCGGCGCGCCCGGCGCGACGGGTGGGTCGCCTCCGGGCTCTTCGACGCGCTGGCGGACGAGGCCCTTGCGGCCTACGACCGCATGGTCGGCCTGGACCTGGCCGACTGCAGTGTGGACGCCAGCCTCCAGAAGGCGCCTCGCGCCCAGGACGAGATCGGCCCCAGCCCGGTGGATCGCGCCAAGCGCGGCTGGAAGTGGTCGTTGTTCGCGGACCGCAACGGCATCCCCTTGGGCTGGGTCGCGGCGGGCGCCAAGCGCAACGACTGCGTCCTGCTGGAACCAACCCTCGCCGCCGTCGTGACCCGCGGCCTCGCCGCCGAGTGCGAGGCGTTGCACCTCGACCGAGGCTATGACAACAGCGTCGTACGAGCCGCCGTGGCGGCTGTCGGCGTGGCAGGGCTCGTGTGCGCCAGGGTTCGCCCGCGAGGCGAGGCCACGACGACCAGGACCGTGCCGCTCGGGCTGCGTTGGCGATCGAGCGCACCAACTCTTGGCTTTCCAACTTCGGACAGCTCCGTCGCAACACCGACCGGCGTGTCGCGCACCGCGTCGCCCAACTGGCCCTCGCAGTCGTCTTCCTGCTCACGGCCAAGCTCATCGACTGGCGCGACCGCTGGTCCCCGCCTGATGCCCATCCGCGGAGTCTCTTTTAGCCTGAATCCACCGATTCGCTTCGCCTCGACGAGGTGACCATCACGTAGAAGTGCCCCCTGACCTGGGAGAATGGCGGTTACGAAGCCAGCCAGATCCCCGAATCGGAGGGCACTTTCTTGATGCGATCATCTCACAGCCTCGACGCCCTCGCGGTGACCTTCGACGATGAGCGACTGGTGGCCGACGCCGGGCTCATGCTGCCGGCCACGCTGGCCCAGCATCTCGGCCTGCGGGAGCTGTTCGACGACCACGTCGACCTGGGCGACGCTGCCGGGCACGCCAACGTCGGCCACAAGGCCATGACGCTGGTCCACTCGGCGCTGGCCGGCGGCGACAGCATCGACGACGCCGATGCGCTGCGGGCGGGGTCCACCCAGGCCGTGCTGGGCCATGCCGTGCTGGCCCCCTCGACGCTGGGCACGTTCTTGCGCAGCTTCACCTGGGGACATGCCCGCCAGCTCGACAAGGTGGCTGCCGCACTCTTGGGACGGGCGTGGGCGGCGGGGGCCGGGCCGGGCGAGGCGCCGCTCACCATCGACGTCGACTCTTCGGTCGTCGAGACCTACGGCCTCAACAAGGCGGGCGGGACCAAGTTCACCTACAACAAGGTCCGGGGCTACCACCCTCTCTTTGCGGTGGTGGCCGGCACCGGCGACGTGGTCCACTGCCGCCAGCGGGGCGGCAACGCCAACTCCGGCCGAGGGGCGGCCGGCTTCCTCACCGAGACGTTCAACCGGGCCCGGGCCGCTGGGGCCAGCGGGCCCCTCACCCTGCGGGCCGACTCGGGCTTCTACTCGGGCAAGGTCGCCGCCGCCTGTCGGGCCGCTGACGTGCGCTTTTCCATCACCGTCAAGCTGAACCCGGCCATCCACAAAGCCATCGCCACCATTCCCGACGACGCCTGGGCCCCCATCGCCTACTTCCTCGACGGCGCGGATGTGGCCGAGACCACCTACCGGCCCTTCGGCCGCAAGGCCCCGCTGGTCCGCCTCATCGTTCGCCGCACCAAGCCCACTGCGGGGTCCCAACTGGCCTTGCTGGTCGACTACGCCTATCACGCCCTGGTGACCGATCGCGTCGGCGAGACGATCGCCATCGAGGCCGACCATCGTCGCCACGCCGTGGTGGAGGACACCGTTCGCGACCTCAAGTACGGCGTCGGGCTGAACCACATGCCCTCCGGGCGCTTCGGGGCCAACGCTGCCTGGCTCGCTCTGAACGTCATGGCCCACAACCTGGCCCGTTGGACCAGTCGTCTCGGACTCGGTGAGAGCGTCATCGCCACCGACACGCTGCGCCGGCGCTACCTGCGCTGTCCGGGGCGGCTCACCTCGTCGGCCCGCAGGTTCACCCTGCACATGCCCCAGCGCTGGCCCTGGGCGAAGCGCTTCTCGGACTCGCTGGCCAATCTGCGCGCCGTCGTGCTCGTTACCTGAGCCACGAGCGGAGGGCGGCGGCCACCAGTGCCGACCCGTCGAGCACCCCCAGCGGCAGACCACCCGGAAGCCCTTTCCTTCGCACGCCCGCTCAGCGGGCCATGGCGGCGCTGGGACCCCGCTCGGCTG
>Ga0187892_10003874_pt1 | contig 26357 bp, 22 predicted proteins | sample MA1701073metaG_FD_139345 | JGI IMG/M metagenome (GOLD analysis project Ga0187892, IMG submission 139345) | Bio-ooze microbial communities from a basaltic lava cave in the Kipuka Kanohina Cave System on the Island of Hawaii, USA - MA170107-3 metaG ... | reverse complement strand
TGCGGCTGCCGCGGCGGGCGTACCTGCTTCGCCTTGCGGCGCAGAGTCGGCGTCATTCGCGCGATTCCGCGTCTAATATCAGTTGAACCTGCCTTGACTTCTATGTAGAATGCGTTACTGTCGAGTACGGCCCTCCTTTCCACATCCGGGCTCCGCACGAGGCCGATGGCACTGGGAAGAGGCCCAGCCGGGCGTCCCGTATTCGAGCCGCACTGCGACTGCGCTCGAGCGGGACGCCACGGCGAGCCGTCAGCGCACCGATCGATTCACGCCGACAGGCGGCGCGCAGCCCGGCAACTCGCCCTGGTCAAACGCTCTTCGCTCGTCTCAGTCGTGTCACAGACGACGGAGGGTTGCGGGGGCTTGGCCCGCCGCGCACTTCATTTAGTGCCCCTTCATTACGCCGGCCAGCGACGCGTCGGTCCCAACCTTCGCAATGCGCTACGTGTACGAACTTACCACAAAGCCGCTCGCGACGTAAGGAAATTCCGTCGGAACATCGGCGGAATCGGAACAGGCGCACAATCTTAGCGCAATGCTGCACTCAGCTTAACAATTTCGCGCCTCCAGTTCCGAAATCCGAAATCAAGCATTCGAGCGCAACACCAATCACCGCGCCTGTTGTATGGGTGAGCCACAACGTGCGGACGAGCGGTGTGGCGGACCGAACAACGGGTGCGTGCTCGTCGCCCGGCCGGGACTACCTCAACCGCGGTTCGGGTCGGAGAGGTAGGCAAGGCGAGCGAGGGCGGTCGGACACGACGATCGCCGAGCGCCGCTGCATACGTGCATGGATCGGGCTCGCGCCACGAGTACGCGGCGCGACTCCTAATTTCGCGGTCGGAGACTGCTCCTACTTCGTGGTGGGAGAACCGGTCCTACTTCGCGGCCGCAGACCGCTCCTACTACGACGCGGGCGGTTCAGACGTGCGGTCACCGTCGGGCCAATCGCCGCTGAACACCTCGATGGCCGGGCCGGTCATGTAGACATGGTCGTCTTCGGCCCAGGCCAGTTGAAGCTCGCCGCCCGGCAGGCGGGCGGTGATGTGCCGCTCGGTCCGGCCGGTAAGTGCCCCGGCCACGCACACAGCCGAGGCGCCGGTTCCGCACGCCAACGTCGCTCCGCTGCCGCGCTCCCACGTCTTCATGATGACCCGTGAGGGATCGCAGACTTGGACGAAGTGCGCATTGACCCGTTGGGGGAAGCAGCCGGCGCTCTCGAACAACGGACCGACCTGCGGCAGGTCGACCTGCGCGAGCGGGTCGACAAAGACGACAGCGTGCGGGTTGCCCATCGAGACGCAGGTGACCTTGTACGGGCGCCCGCCGATCTCGATCGGATGATCCACGATCCGCTCGCCCTTGAGCGTGGTGGGGATCTCGCTGGGGTGCAGGCGCGGACGTCCCATGTTCACGCGGACGCTCTCGACTCGGCCCGCCCGGCAATGCAGCGTCAGGTTGAGCACGCCGGAATCGGTCTCGACGCGCATTTTCTCCTTGACGGCCAGACCATGTTCGTAGGAATACTTGGCCACGCAGCGGATGCCGTTTCCGCACATTCGGCCGCGCGAGCCGTCGGCGTTGTACATCTCCATCCGCACGTCGGCCGCCTGCGAGGGAGCGATCAGGATCAGCCCGTCGCTGCCCACGCCCGTGTGCCGGTCCGACATGACCCGCGCCAATGCCGGCGGGTCGTCGACACGCTCGGAGAACGTGCTGACGTAGATGTAGTCGTTGCCGATACCGTGCATCTTGGTGAACTTCATGGGCGTGATTCTACCGATCATTCGAGGCGTTGCACAGGCAGGGCTGGCAGAGTGTGAGAGCTAACAGCTCGTTGACCGCATAGCTTCCTGAGCCTGCGCGATGACCGTCGCCTTCGCATGAGCAAGGGGCGCTGCGAGCCTCGCCCCGGCGGCGCGGGCGTGGCCGCCGCCGCCGAATTGGGCGGCCAGCGACGCCACGTCCACGTGCTTCTTGCTGCGGAAGCTGGCGCGGGTGATGCCCCCGTCATCCTCCGTCAGCAGGATGGCGACCTCCACCGTGCCGATCCGCATGGCCACGTTGATCAGGTCCTCGGTGTCGCTGCGCTTGGCGCCACAGCGTTCGAGCATTTCTCTCGTGATCGTCATCACGGCCAGACGATCGGCCGCGTGCAGTTCGAGCGATCCAACGGCTGCGCCGAGCAGCCGAACGCGGGCCGCGGATTCGTTCTCGAACAGGTCGCGATACAGGTCATCGACGTGCAGCCCGAGCGAGACCAGGTGCGACGCGGCCGCCAGCGTCCGGGCATCCGTGTTGGAGAAGCGAAACCAGCCCGTGTCGGTCGAAATGCCCACCCACAGCGTTCGCGCGAGACCGGCATCGAGCGGCCAATCGGCAGCCGCGCACCAGTCATAGACCAGCAGACAGGCGGCCGACGCCGCCTCGTCGATCAGGTAGACGTCGGCGCGTACGTCGCGCGTCTGGTGATGATCGAGCGCGATCTTCGGCACGGCCGCGCCCTGCAGCCACGCCGCGATCGGCTCAAGCTGGGTATAGGCGCACGTGTCCACCACCAGCACGCCATCGACGCCGGCCAGGTCGGCCTCGCTCACGCTCGTCGCCCACACGTCCAGCGGGTCGCCGCGGCACACCCGGGCGTACTTGTCGGCCGGCGGCTCGAACAGCATGGCGATCGGACGCGCCCCGCCGCGGCGCACGATCGCGCGCATCGTCGCGACCGATCCGATGGCATCGCCGTCGGCACGGGCGTGTGTCACAATCAGCGGCCGCCGCCACGCCGACAGGCACGCGGCCGCGCGGCGATACTCTTGCGGCTCAATCGGCATGGGGCAGCTCCCTCACCTGGGCTACGTCACGTTCGATCTGGGCCACCAGTTCCGCGGGCGAGCCGAACTTGCGCTGCTCCCTGAGAAATCGATGGAACTCAAGCCCGACCGGCTGCCCATACAGGTCGCCAGAGTAATCGAGCAGAAACGCTTCGACGCGGCTTTCGCGCCCGTCAAACGTCGGCACGTGGCCCACGCTGATGGCCGCCCGACGCCGGCCCGACGCGAGGCGTGCAAATCCCGAGTACACACCCTCGCCCGGCACGATCAGATCAGGCTCGACGGCCAGATTGGCGGTGGGAAAGCCCAGCCCGGCGCCGCGCGAATCACCGCGTGTAACCGTTCCACACAGCAGGAACGGCCTGCCCAGACCTTGGCCGGCCGTTTCGACTTTGCCGGCTGCCAGAAGCGACCGGATCAGCGAGCTGGAGACGACCTGCCGCGCACCATCGATCTCGATGTACAGCGGCTCGGCCACCGTGACGCCAAAGCCAAACTCCGCGGCCAGCGTCCGCAACGTGTCAACGTTGCCCCGGCGGCCGCGGCCAAACCCGAAGTCGCCGCCGACCACGATGTGTCCCGGGCGGAACCGGTCCACGAGAATCCCGCGGGCAAACTCGTCGGCCTCCATCGACAGGAGCTGCCGATCGCTGTGCCCGACCACGGCCACGTCAGCCCCGCCGCGCCCAAGCTGATGCAGCTTCTCGTCGAGCGCTGTCAGCCGGCGCGGAGCACGCTGCGGGGCCACGATTGTCAGCGGGTGTGGCTCGAACGTCACGGCCACGACGGGCGCATCTTTCCCGCTCCGCAGCCCCGCGCACGTCTGCAGAATATGGCGGTGCCCCAGGTGTACGCCATCGAAATTGCCGATGGTCAAGACGCCGCCAGCCAACGCTGGAGTCACGGCGTCGAATCCATGGATGACACGCACGGGCAACTCCGCGTTGAACGGGACCACGCGCACACGAAGGCGCTCCTCCAACCGCGGACCGATTGCGGTTGTGGTTCCCTTGCCTCCCGAGCCAAGAATAGAGGCCGATCCGGCGGCCGGCAACCGCGCCGCCGCCGCAGCGGTTTGACATGCCTGCTACTGTAGGGATTGAATAGTACCGATGCCCGAGGAACAAGCGAAAGACTCGGCTGCGCCCATCGAGGTCGTCCTGTGCATCGATTCCGACGCCTACGTCCGGCTGGCGGCGATCATCCGGCACTTGAGCGTCGGCTTGATCGACCTGTCCGCCAGGATCCGGATTCTCACGTCGGCCCCGGACTTCGAAGAGCTGTCGTTCGGCCCCTTGCAGACGCTGGTCTACCAGGAGCCGAGATGGCCGCTGCACAAGCGGCGCGTTCGACGGATTCTGTCGCTGGTCGAGGATCGTCCGCCGGATATCGTGCATGTTGTTTCGGCCGGCGCCCTGGCAACCGGCCGGCAGATCGCGGAGCGCTTCGATGCCGACCTGGTCTTTCATCTCACGTCGTTCGACGACGTTGAGGCGCTGGATGCGACATCGGAAGCAAGGGTCTCGTTCACGAGCGATGGGCCGCCTGGCGATGTCCAGGCGCGCACGATCAATCACCTGATCTGTGGCAGCGACCGCATCGCGGAGCGCGTCATGCATCGGCGGGCAGCCGTCGCTCGCGAGGGCGAGCCTCCGGTCACGCTGATTCGTCCCGGGCTGCTGGCCGGCAGCAAGCCGGTGTGCTTTTCGGTGCCCGACCGCGTTCCGACCATTCTGTGTACCGCCCGCATGGAGGCGGCTTTGGGCGCGGACCTGCTGCTGGGCGCAACCGCCCGCCTGGCCGATGCCGGGCACAAACCGATGGTCTTCATGCTGGGCGCCGGGTCGGCCGAGAGCACGCTGCGCAAGATGGTACACCACCTGGGCCTGACCGACCGGGTCACGTTCGCGCGGCCGATCGCCGACCCGTTTGCCGTCATGGCGGGCGCCGACGTCTACGTTCAGCCCGAGAGCGAGCGGGCCCTCTGGGCCAAGCCGTTGCAAGCGATGGCGACCGGATTGGCCGTCGTTACGGTCGAGGGCTGCGCCTCCGACGCGTACCGCGATGGCATCACCGCAGCCGTCTGCCGGGACCGGACGGTCGACGGCGTGGCGGCAAACATCGAGCGCCTCCTGACGGACCACGACTACGCCCGCCGGCTCGCCAAGGGCGGTCAGGATCATATCCGTCAGAACCATTCTCTTAGCGCAATGGCCGAGCAGACGATGGCCATCTACCGTCAACTCGCCGTCCGTCGCAGCACGTACGCGCTCACTCGCTAAATCACCTTGCGCGATCGTAGCCGGCTGAGTGGGTGACATGGGTGCCATGGGCAAGCGGCCTTATCGCTTGCCCGTGCATCGAGTCGGAAGCCCTGTTGCGGAGCACCGCATTTTGGGTGGCATGCCCAAACGCGACGGGTCCCCAACCGAAAACAGATCGAGTTTGGGGTTCCTTAGCGCGGGCATGAAGTCACGTCAAGCCGCGTCATGGCCGCGCTTCGCTTGGGCACGTCACCCCGAATGGCGCATCGCGCACGGGCTTTGGCGGGCCGCGATGCTACGGGCCCAATCGCAAACTGATCGATTGGGGTCCCCTACCCCGTTACGGCCGGGTCGGCAGCGGCAATGGTTTCGATGACTTCATCCGCGGATTCGGCCCAACACAGGCGCTCGCGGACGAACTCGCTGCGGGCCACGCTGGCAATCTGCGCGAGGAAGAAGATCTGCAGGTTCGGCCGGTCGGCCGGCGTCACGAGCAGGAACATCAACCGGACCGGCTCGCTCGACTTGGGGCTGAAGGTTACGCCCCGGCTGCTGCGACCGAAGATGATGAACGGCGTGGCCAGCCCGGGACAACGCGCATGCGGAACGGCCACGCCGTGCCCGATGTCCGTCGGAAGCTGACGCTCACGGGCCAGCGCCAAGTCGGCAATATCAACCCCGGGCGGCATCCCGGCGCGCCGGGACGCCGGAATGTGAGCCGCCAACTCGCGGATGGCGCCCTCAGGCGTCAGAGCGCTCACGTCGAGCACGATGGCGCCGGCCGCCAAAGCGTCCTTGAGGAACAGTTTCGGCAGGCGCGGGTATTCGTCCTCGATGCGGCCGACGATTTCCTCCAGAATGTCCTCGAGCGTAATCAGGCCCACCGGCCGATCGCCGTCCATGACCACGGCCATGTTCGCTCCGTCCTGTTGAAGGTGCTGCATGGTCGCCTCGAGGTTGTCTTCGGCACGCACGGTGCGCAGCGGGCGGATCAGGCGGGTCCATTCCTGGGTCGCGCCGGGCGCCAGCAGGTCGGTCGCCAACAGGTAACCCATCGGCTTGCCGCTGCCCGGGTCCAGCACCGGCCAGCGCGAGTAGCGATCGTGAACGACGGCGTGCACGACCTGGTCGCCGCCGGCGGTGCGCATCAGCGTCTTCACGTCTGCCCAGCGGATCATCGCGTCGCGCACGCGATGCTTGCCCAGGTCAAAGAGATTCTCCATCACCAGCAGTCGGTTCAGCGACAGCTCGCCGCACTCTTCAGCGGTTGACAGCAGCATGCGCAGCTCGGCCTCCGAGTGGGCCACCTCAGTCATCTCGGCCCCGATCCCGATTCGCCGAAGCAGCCAATTCGATGCGCCGTTAAGGACGCGCATCGGCAGGTAGAAGGCGAAATACGCGGCCCGCATCGGATACGCGATGGCCAGCGCGCTCTGCTCGGCCCGCCGGATCGCCAGGCTCTTGGGCGCCAGCTCGCCAATCCAGATATGCAGGAAGGTGATGACGACAAACGCCGCCGCGGCCGAGATGGTGTGGCTGACGGCCGGCGTCCACCAGCCGGGCAGGTCGACGATGACGCCGATCACGCCCGAGAACGCCGGTTCGCCGATCCAGCCCAGCCCCAGGCTGGCGACCGTGATCCCCAACTGCGTGGCCGACAGGTAGTTGTCCAGATGCGTGACCATCTCGCGCGCCACGCGCGCCCGGCGGCTGCCCTGGCGGGCCAGCTCGTCGATCCGCGTCGCCCGCGCTTTGACCAGCGCGAACTCGGCCAGCACAAAAAACCCGTTCAGCAAGACCAGCAGCAGCGAGACCAGGATGTACAGCGGCGTAGACCAGCTCATGGTGCGTCGTCTCCGCATCGTGAAGGCGATGAGGCACGATTGCGATGCGAAGGCGTAGCTTAGCGGACTTGCTCGGCGCGGACACGGCGGCCGTCCCAAATCATCGTCCTTGTCGAGCCGGAGGTCGACCACCGCCGACTTGTGTGCCCGGGCCCAAGCAAGCGTCATGAACAGGATTCAGCGACTGTAACTTTCGATGTAGCAGCAACTTACGCGCCGTTGAGCAAGACGGGCGCACGGCGGTGTGCCCGCCATCGCCCCCGCGCCCGTGCAGGGCTTGGCTGGCGATCGGGTTCTGGGCCGTGTTGGCCGGTCGGCCGCACGATAGTAATCAAGCGCATCGCTGGCGATTTCGATACTTCTCGGTGGGACGTTGGACCGCGCGCGACTTCTCGGACGTTGTCGGCGCGCGCATGCCGCGCCCCACAGAGAGTTATGGACGGTGAAACTGAACCTCGATCGTTCCAAGCTGATGCACTTGTTGGGCCACGAAGAGGTTCCCCGCTGGATCGGGCTTTCGTTGGTGCTGATCTATGTCGGCGGATTGGCCGCCGTGGGGTACGCGGCGCTGGAGGAATCGTTCGGCGCCAGTCGCGATGCGCTTCGCCGAGCCGCCGAGCATTCGGCCACACTGCTGGCGCGCGTGCTTGACGAGGTTGACGCAGATGACGTGGGCGGGCAGCAGCGCGCCTTGCGGGCGTTCGCAGAGCCGTTGGCGTGCGAGCAACTGCGCATCTACGGCCGCGATGGGACGGTCCTGGCCAGCATCCATGCCGACGAGATTGGTCGGCCGGTCTCTGCCAATCTCGAGCATGGCACGATGCGCCCCATCCGAATGGAAGTATTCTCGCTGACCGGGCCGGCCGGCGAAGGGCGCGTCCTGTTCCGTCTGCCGGTTACCAGCCACATACGTGCGGCAGCGCCAACGTCGGCGAATACCGACCGGTTCCTGGAGGGCGTGGTCTACGTTGCGCCGGTGTCCATGGGCGTCGCCGCCGGTCAATTGCGGGCCATGGCGATCGGTGCGGCGGCGACGGCCGCGTTTCTGCTGATCTATCGCAAGCTGCGGCGACACCTGCGAAGCGCCGCGCAAATCTCCGAGAACCTGACTGCGCACCCGGCGCTGGAGCCATCGCGGCCAGCTGATCGTGGTGAGCTGCTGCGGACCGAGCTGGCCTCGCTGCGCATTGCGGACTCGCTGGGCGGCGTGGCCTGCTGCTGGAACCGCCTGATCGACCTGACCGAAGAGCTGCGGGCAGAAGCACAGCGTGCGGCGGCGGCTTCGGAGCTGCATCAGGTGCTCGAAAAAGGCGGCGGCGGCGACCTGTCCGGCGCTCTGAACGCGATTCCCGACGGCATCATCCACATCGTCGAGGAACGCCATCTGGCCTTTGCCAACACGGCCGCCTGCCGCCTGCTCGGGATTGGGGCCGACGACGATGCGGCCGTCGATCTCGATGCTTTGGCGGGGCAGGCTGCAGATGAAGCGCCGGCCCGCAGTCCGGTGCTCGAGCTGGTGCGCTCGGCGCGATTGTCAGGAGGAAACTACGCGCCCAAGAACGAAATCGTGCACGTGTCGAGCGAGGGCAGCAGCTACCGCGTGCGCATCCTGCCGCTGCGCCTGACGGCGCCCGGCCGCCAGCAGGGCGAATGCGTGGTGACCATTGCCGATGTCAGCCAACAGGTCCGGGCTGACCGGGCCCGCGAAGACTTCGTCTCGCAGGTCACGCACGAGCTGCGCACGCCGCTCACCAACATCCGGGCCTACGCCGAAACGCTGTCGAGCGGCATGTTCGACGACCCGAAGGTGATCACCGAGTGCTACAACGTGATCACCAAAGAGACCCGCCGGCTGTCGCGCCTGATCGAGGATATCCTGAGCATCTCACAAATCGAGGTGGGGACGATCCGCCTGGTTGTAGACGACGTCGACTTGCGCAGCCTGATGACCGACGCGGTCCGCGACGTCCGCGGACTGGCCGAGGAGAAGAAGATCAATCTGCAGCTCGCCTTGCCGGCCAAGCTCGAGCCGATCCGGGCCGACCGCGACAAGCTGGCCGTGGTCATCAACAACTTGCTGGGCAACGCGATCAAGTACACGCCCGAGTCGGGCGAAGTGCACGTGGCCTGCAAGGTGGCCAGCGAACAAGTGATCATTACCGTCAAAGACAACGGCATCGGAGTCCTCAAAGAGGACCAGGAGCGGATCTTTGAGAAGTTCCAGCGCGGCAGCGATCCGCGCGTGGCAGAGGAGACGGGCACGGGGATTGGCCTGACGACCGCTCGCGAGATTGCGCGGCGTCACGGCGGCGACATCGAGCTGATGAGCGCTCCGGGCCAGGGTTCGACGTTCGTCGTGAAACTGCCGCGGCGCTGCGATGGGTCGGGTGGCGCAGCGCTGTCGCTGACGAAGGGCGCCGGCCGCGATAACGCCAAGCCGGCTCGCGACGCGCGATCGGGCGCCAGCCCCGGACCCGAGCCGGCAGGGGTCCCGAACGCCGATCGATTGGCGTTGGGAGCCCCAGCCGCCGACGCGGCCGGTTAGGAGGCGAGCGCCATGGCCCGAATCCTGATCGCGGACGACGACGCGCACATGGTGCGGCTGATCGCCATGTGGCTGCTGCGCAACGGTCACGAAGTATTCGAATCGGCCAACGGGCGCGTCGCGCAAGAGGTGCTCTCGACCCGGCCCATCGATCTGGTGGTTTCGGACGTGAACATGCCGGGCATCGATGGAATCGGATTGGTCCGCTGGATTCGAACCGAGGCGAAGCTGACGATTCCGATCCTGCTGCTCAGTTCGCGCTGCGACCAGTCGAACATGGCCGCCCAGATGGCGGAGTTCGGCGTCCGGGTGCACCCGAAGCCCTTTTCACCATCGCGGCTCTTGGAAGAGATCTCGCGGTTGCTCACGGCAAAGGAGGCGGCGACCGTCTAGATGGAACCAGCCTGGAAACACCTCGATGGCGCCGCGGATCCGTCCAAGGCGGCGCCGGCGTCCGTTGCCGAGCCGGCCATCTGCATGACACCGCCAGGGCTCACCGCACAGCCCATCGTTGCCGATGGGCCAGCGCCGCACACGCCCGAACCCGTGATCGCCAGCCCGGCAGCCGCTGCGGAGACAGGTTCCGGACCGCCGGGCGGAGCGCTGCATTGCCTGCGCGACTTGCGCCGGTCGCTGAGCGGAAGGACCGGTGGCGTCGACTCGCGGCTTGCAGCCCACGTGGATAGCCAGCTTGGCCGCGTCGACTCGGCGCTGGAACTCGTGCTGCGCGAACACGAAGGCATGGCCAATGAATTGCTGCGCGTTTACGAACAGGTTGGCATCGTCTTCGAGGTGACGCGGCGGTTGGCGGAGGTGCATTCGGAGGCCGAAGTTGTGCGTTTGTTCATCGATAGCCTGCAACGCACGTACTCGCATGTGCGCTGCGGGACGATGGCTGCTCCCATGGCCGGCTCGGCCACCGATGAGCACACCGTGCAGTCAGGACCGCTGCAACACAAGGCTTGGGTCGAGGCCGCCGTTCGCAAGGCCCGAGCGCAGCGGAGCGTCGTCGTCGAGAACCGGCCGCCGGAACCCGCGGCGCCGAATGACGGCCCGGCGATGAGTAACGCGTGCGACGCGGGCCGACCTGCTGGGGACCCCAACGCCAGTCTATCGGCGTTGGGGACCGCCGTTCAAGTGCTGGTCGGGCCGGTCTTCGCAGGCGATGAGTTCGTGTGCACGATCGTCATGGCCAACGATCGCCCCGAACGCTCGTTCGACTCGTCGGACATGCTGCTGCTGGACGCTTTGGCGGTGTTCTGCGGCGACCTCATCCGCAGCTTCCGCCTGCTGCGCGAACTGCGGCAGCTCTCGGTCGACATGGTCAGAGCACTGGTCGGCGCCGTGGACCAGAAAGATCCGTACACGTCCGGGCATTCGAACCGCGTGGGCTGCTACGCCCGCGCCCTGGGTGAAGACCTGGGTCTCGACAACGAGTCGCTGCAGATGCTCGAGTGGTCGGCCCTGCTGCACGACGTCGGCAAGATCGGGATTCGCGACGAAGTGCTCAAGAAACCGGGGCGCCTGAGCGACGAGGAGTTTGCCCACATCAAGGAGCACCCAGTCCGCAGCTTTCACGTTGTCCGGGGCATCCCTCAGCTTGCGGCGGCGCTCGATGGCGTGCTCTATCACCATGAACACTACGACGGCAGCGGCTATCCCGACGGCCTGGCCGGCGAGCAGATCCCCTTGCAGGCCCGCATCATTCAGATCGCCGACGTGTTCGATGCCCTGACGACCAGCCGGTCGTACCGCAAGGCGTTCGAGTGGGAGCGGGCCTTGAAGATCATCAACGAGGAGGCCGGCACGACGGTCGATCCCGAATTGGCCCGAAGGTTTGACCGGCTGGTCCGCAGCCGGATTGCCGCCGATCCAGACGCATTGGCCAAGCTGTGCGGACCGTGGTGGGCCGCTGCAGACCCGAAAGGAACAGACCCGGCGGGTAGTGGGCAGGCGTCAGGGGACAGTGGGCAGGGTTCAGGGTTCAGGATTCAGGGTTCAGAAGTGCAGGGTTCGGGGTTCAGGGTTCAGGGCTCAGGAACGGCGGGCGCGACGCTGCGCGTCGGGTCCAGCTCAGGTGGTGGTACAGATCCCGGACGCGCAGTGTCCGGCGCGCCTTTGCCTGAACCCTGAACCCTGAACCCTGAGATGTTGGAGAGCGATTCATGAAGTTAGCGCTGTTGCTGCCCTGGTTCCCGATCATCCTGAGCGTCGGCGTGGCGGCCCGGCTGATGCGCCGCGAACGCGCGATTCCGTTCGGCATCTGTGCCGCGCTGTTCTGGATCGTGCTGGCCCAGACCGGTGTTGGACAGGGAGCAGGCGCGGGTAGCCAAAGTGTCTGGAGTGACAGTTGGGCGGTGGTCGCGCTGCTGGCCGGCAGCGTCGCTATCATCGGAATGGCAGCCTGGGCGGGCGACGAACACGATGTTCAGAGGTCAGGGTTCAGCGGTCAGGGTTCAGGGTTAAGGGTTCAGGGTTCAGCAGCGGCCGGGGCTGCGGACTCGGGGCAGGGCGGCACGTCGGCCGAGCACGCGTCGCCCCGGGGCTCATCCTTGGACTCTAACGCGGCCGTGTGTGCTGGTGAGGCCATCACGGCGTTCGATGACTGGCTCGAGCGGCATCGCAGTGACGGCGACCCATGGCCGGTCTTCGACGAGTTTGTGCGCAGCGTGCTCTATCAGATGTGCCATGCGGCGCACGTGCGTCTGTATCGCGTCCTGAGCGAAGGCGACGCATTGGTGCCGCTGGCGGAGGTCGAGCGCGGCACGCTGGCTATGCCGCCGACTCCCGAAAGCGCCCGGCGCGGCATCGTCGGCCATGTGGTCACGACCGGCTGCATGTACGTGGCGGCTGACCCAACGCAAGGGGAGCTGGTGCAGCGCCTGGCCGCCGAGTCAGACCGTCCGCTCGATTGGTGCTTCGCGATCCAACGCGGCGGCCGCCGCATCGGTGTGGTCGTGGTCGGTCAGCTCGGACACTCTCCCGGCGCGGCACTGTCGGCTCGCCGCCAGATCGACCGGCCGGCACTCGACGTCACGGCCGGCCTGATTCAGCTCTTCTGGACGGCGCTGGCCGAAGTCTGCCGGGCACGGGCGGCCGATCAGACTGATCCGGTCACGGGTGTACTCTCGCGCCAAGCCTTCCTGACTGAAGCCGAGACGGCCGCCGCCGCCTCGTATCACGAGCACGAGCCCGTCGCCGTGGCCGCCATTTCGATCGAGGGCCTGCGCCGGCTCGATGACGCCGGCAAATGGGATGTGGCCAACGAGCTGGTGCGCGGCGTCGCCCAGTTGATCCGCCAGAAAGTGCGGGCAGACGACCGCGTCGGACGCTTCGACGACGCGCGCTTCCTGCTGCTCCTGCGTCGCGTCGATTCGGAACTGGCCAGCCTGATTGTCGAGCAAATTCTGGCCAGACTCACGACGTACTGCGAACACGGGCGCGGCCTGGGCGCTCATGTCCGGGCCCGCTGCGGCTTGGCCGGAAGCGGCACGGACGCACCGCCCATTACGGCCCTGATCGCGCGAGCGCTCACCCATTGCCATGAGGCCCGCGAGCAGACGGTCATGGTCGCCACCGATCTGGGCGAAGGCACCCCAAGCGCGAAGGGGTCTCGTTTGGCGAAGGGACCCCAACGCGAATCTATCGACGCCGGGGAAGCCGCGACCCCGGAGCGCGGTGCTCTCGAGCGCACCGAAACTCGAACCCAGGATTCGGAGCGTATGGACGAGGCGCAGCCTCTTGGCGAACCGTCAGCAGTGAGTGTGTCATGAAGATCGACCGGCAAAGCTGCGGGACCGTCGACGTGTTCACGCCGTTCGGCACGCTCGTCGACGAAGAGGCCGACAAGTTTGCGAAGTTCCTGGCCGAGAGGCTGCGTTCGCCGAACCATCGGTTCGTGATCGACCTCTCGGAAGTGCCGTACATGGACAGCGTCGCGCTGGAGGGCCTGGCAACCGCGGCGGACGAGCTCGAGGCCCGGAGCATGCGTTTGCGGCTGGTCAGCGTGCCGCCCGCCTGCCGCGAAATCTTCGAGCTGACCGGCATCAGCCCGCAGTTCGAGTTCTTCGAAGACGCCGAGCAGGCGGTGAGGAGCTTCCTCTAGCCGTTCGCTGTTAGCCGTTAGCCGTTAGCAAAGGCGAGGGCTAGCTTATTCCGCGTACGCAAGGCGCCATGGGTCGTCAGACGTGTTGTGAATGAGTCGAGTTAGCCATCGGCAGCCCCGTAGGGGCGAGGGTTTGTAGCCACGGGTGCAGACCCCGGCGGGGTCAAACCCGTGGAAGTCGGGCACCAGACGAAGGTAGCCCCGGTAGGGGCGAAGGAAAGGCGCGTCCGTGTCAGATCGAATTCCGGGACGCATCGCAGGTCTTCCTCCGCCCCTTCGGGGCTGGTGGCGTTGGCGGACATCGCCATCCACGGGCTTGACCCCGCCGGGGCCTGCGCCCGTGGCTACAACCCGGGCCCCTTCGGGGCCGGCAGACCCGGCGCATGCCCCGTTCGTCTGAGGCGCAGTCTCGCGAGACTTGTCGCCCCTGCCGGGGCTTCAGCAGCTTTGTTAGCGCTGTCAAACTTAGGCGAAGGCAAAAGGGCTAAAGGCCAAAGGGTAATGGCTGAGGGCTAATGGCTAAGGGCTAACGATGATCGGACAGGCCATCAGACTAGGCGAGCAGCTTCTGGCCGACGGCGTGATCACACCCGAGCAATTGGCCCAGGCCCTGGCCAAGCAGCAGTCGTCGGGCAAGCGGTTGGGCATGAGCCTGATCGACATCGGCGCCATTTCCTCTCAGTCGCTGGTCGGCGCGCTGGCCAGCCGGATGGACGTGAAGGGCTGCGTCCTGCGGCACGGCCTGATCGACCCGAAGATCGCCCGCAGCATCCCCAAGGAAGAGGCCGAGCACCTCAAGGTGCTGCCCATGTTCCGCGTCCACGGCGAGGTCACCGTGGCGATGACCGATCCGCAGTCGTTGCCGACCATCGACCGGCTGGCCAACCTGACCGGCTGCCGCATCCGGCCTGTGCTGGTGCTCGAAGAGAACCTCGAAGAGTACCAGAAGAAGTACCTGGCGGCCGAGGTCACGGTCGACGCCTTCCTGGCCTCGATCGAAGACAGCGAAGTCGAGATCACCGAGCAAGAGGCCGTGGATGAAGGCCCGGTGACCGACCTCGACAAGATGGTCGATGGGTCGCCGGTCATCAACCTGGTCAACCTCGCCATCCTGACCGCCCTGCGCGACGGGGCCAGCGACATCCACATCGAGCCGGACCGCAAGGCTACGCACATCCGCTACCGCATCGACGGCCAGCTGCGCGAGCTGCTCACGCCACCCAAAGGCATGCACGCCGCCCTGGTCAGCCGCATCAAGGTCATTGCCCGCATGGATATCGCCGAGAAGCGCCTGCCGCAGGAGGGGCGTGTGCACCTGGTAGCTGACGGACGCGAGATCGACCTGCGCGTGTCGAGCATGCCCACCATCCTGGGCGAGAAGATCGTCATCCGCATTCTGGATGCGTCGCATCTGAGCTTTGAGCTGACTGAGCTGGGCGCCCAGGAAGACGAGCGGACCGCCATCGACGCCATGCTCAAGAGCCCGTACGGCATGATTCTGGTCACCGGCCCGACCGGCAGCGGCAAGACGACCACGCTCTACTCGTCGCTTGACCTGTTGCGCAACGAAGCTACGAACATCGTCACCGTCGAAGACCCGGTCGAGTATCAACTGACCGGCATCAACCAGATTCAGGTCAATGACCAGGTCGGGCTGACGTTCAGCCGGGCGCTGCGTTCGATCCTGCGTCAGGACCCGGACGTCATCATGGTGGGCGAGATTCGCGACGAAGACACCGCCCGGGTCGCCGTGCAGGCCGCGCTGACCGGCCACCTGGTGCTCAGCACACTGCACACCAACGACAGCCCCGGCGCCATTGCCCGTCTGACCGACATGGGCATCGAGCCGTACCTGATCTCCGCCTCGCTACTGGGCATCGTCGCTCAGCGTTTGGCCCGCACGATCTGCAAGTCGTGCAAGACGTCGTACTACCCGGCAGGCGAGCTGTTGGAACTGGTGGGCTGGTCGGATCGAACGAACGAGCTATTTCAGAAGGGCGAGGGCTGCCGCGAATGTCACAATACCGGTTTCCGCGGACGGACCGGCATTTATGAGGTCATGACGATCGACGCGGAGCTGAAGCGCCTGATCCAGCGCAGCGCGCCCGAGGTGGAGCTCCGCACGTATCTGGCCGAAGTCGGCTGGCGGACGCTGCGCGACAAGGCCCTGGACGTGGTCGAGCGCGGCGAGAGCACGCTGGAAGAAGTGCTGCGGGTCACGCGCGCCGAGCCGCTGAACGTCGCCAACCCGTGCGGCGCCGAAGCGGCCGACGCGTTGGTATGAGAAGTCCTGAGTGCTGAGTCCTGAGTCCTGAGTGCGGATCGAAATCTGCCGGGACTCAGGACTCAGGACTCAGGACTCAGGACTGACTTATGAACCTGGTCTACGACGCCATCGATGCGACCGGACGTCAGGTCAATGACGTGATCGAGGCAGACAGCTCGCGGGCCGCGGTCGAGAGCCTGCGGCGCAAGGGGCTGCTCGTCACGCACATTGTCCAAGCCGACGCGCGTCAGGCTGTGCGAGCGCAGACGGCGCGCGACACGGCCGCGTCGGTCCGCTTCCCGCTGAAGGTCCTGACACTGTTCACGCGGCAGATGGCCATGCTCCTGCGTTCGGGCAGCGCCGTCGTGCCGGCCCTGTCGGCCATCGGCCGGCAGATGAAGCGGGCCGAGCACGCCAGCCTCCTGGCCCGCATCCGGCTCGACCTGGAGGAAGGCACGACGCTGACCGACGCGCTGCGCAAGTATCCGCAGGCGTTTGACCCGACCTATTGCGCGCTCGTCGCGGCCGGCGAGGCCAGCGCGAACCTGGCCGAGATGTTCGACCGGCTGGCGCGCGTGATCGGCAAGCGCAAGGCCATGCGCGGCAAGATTACCGGGTCGCTGGCGTACCCCGTGCTGCTCATCGGACTGTGCTCGGTCATTGTCACCGTGCTGATGTTCTTCGTCATTCCGCGCTTCGGCGAGATGTTCCGTACGCTCGGCGCCGAGCTGCCCGCCTCGACCTCGTTCATGCTGAGTCTGTCGGAGCACCTGCGCGACTACTGGCCGGTGTGCGCGGCGCTGGTGTGCGGCGTGATCATCGCCGCGGTGCTTCTGGTCAAGACCATCGGCGGACGGCAGTGGTGCGCCGACGTGCAGACGCGGCTGCCGGTGATCGGTCGGCTGCGATCACGGCTGATCCAGGCCGAAGCGTTTCGCATCCTGGGCCTCCTGATTGAGAGCCGCGTCGGCCTGCTCGACGCGCTCGACCTGGCCCGCCGTGTGACGGGAAACCGTCGGTTTCAGAGCATGTTTGACGCGATGGAGGCCGCGGTCTCGGGCGGCGGCGCCATGAGTGCCGCCATGGAGGCCAGCACGCTCGTTGCCCCTTCCATTTGCCAGGCCGTGCGGACCGGCGAGGACAGCGGCAAGCTCGGCGAGTCCATCAGCTACGTGGCCGATATCCTGGATGAGGAAAACGGCGAGCTGGTGAACGCCGCCATGAAACTGATGGAGCCGTTGATTCTCATGGGCATGGGCGTGGTGGTCGGCATTGTGGCCGTGTCGCTGTTCATGCCGTTGTTCGACCTGACTTCGGCCGTGAGGTGAATGAGTCGATGACGGAAGTCGAAACAGCTACGGATCGGCCGGCCGCTCGCCCAGCGGTGCGCGAGCCGGGCCGCGAGACGCCTCGGGGGCCGGCCCTTACCCCGATCGGCCTCGACATCGGCCAGTCGTTCATTCGCGCCGTTCAGCTCAACCGCCAGGACTCACCGGCCGGTCCGCGCTGGCGCGTCATCGACGCTGCGCAGTGGGAACAGCGGCCCGGAGCCGATGCAGGCCGGGCGTCCGCCCCAGGCTTACCGGGTATGACTACGGACGCCGCCGGCCGACTCGAACGCGGCTTCAGGCAGCGCGTGTTCCGCGGCCGGCGCGTGGTGGTCGGGCTGAGTCCGCCGGACGTCGACTTGCATGCGCTCGAGCTGCCTCCGGAGGCCGAGGGTGAGAACCGCACGCCCCTGGCGGCCGCGGCACGAATCGAGCTCGAGCGGCTCATGCGCAGCGAGGAGGGCTCGGTCGAGACCGATTTCTGGCGCGTCCCGCCCGGGCGGGCCAGCCGCATTACCGCCCTGGGCGTCGGTGCCGCGCGAGCGCGCGTGTTGGACATTTGGAATCTGTGTCGAGACGCCCGCGTCGACTGCCGGGCGATCGATGCCCTGCCGTGCGCCCTGGCCCGGCTCGGCAGCCTGCTGCACGTGGCGCCGCCGCGGCATGTGTGGGCCGCGCTCGATATCGGCCTGCGAGCCGCCCGCCTGACGATGTGCGTGGGCGAGGTGCCGGTCCTGGTGCGCCTGCTCGACGCCGGCGGTCAGAAGTGGACGCAGCGCATCGCCGACGGATTGCAGGTCAGCCCGGAGTCTGCCGAACGGCACAAGCGCGATCACGGCTTGGCTCTGGCGCGGCGCGGCGTGCGCCGGCGCGGAGCGGCCGGGGCCGCCGATATCGGGGCCGCCGCTGGCTCCGGAGCGGCCGACCTCAGCGGAATGATCGCCGCGGTCCTCCGCGTAGATATGGAGCACCTGGTGGCCGAAATCGAACGCTCGTACAGCTACGTCATGCAGTGCTATCCGGACCGTTCGGTCGGATCACTTCTGCTGGCGGGCGGCGCCGCGTTAACGCGCAATCTCGATCGCTACCTGGGCGAGAAACTCGGCATCGAGGTGCGCGGCGTCGATGAGTACGTCGTGGGTGCGGACTCGCCCCTGATCTGGGACCAGTCGCAGCGGCAGCAGGCGGGCCAGTTCGCGGCAGCCATCGGTCTGGCGCTCTATGGAGGTCCGCTGACGTGAGGCCGGTCTACGTCAACCTGGTACCGGCCGCCCTGCGGATGCACGCCGCTCGACGCCGCCGCCTGACGCGCTGGACGCTGGCAGTCGCCAGCAGCGCGGCGCTGGCGGCCGTGGCCGTCGGCTTCTCGTTGCACAAGCAGGCCCAGGCCGCGGCGCTACGCAATGAACAGCGTGGGCTCTCGGCACAGCTCTCGGAGACGAGGGCCAAACTCACCGCGGCCGCCGACGAGGGCCGCAGGCTGAAAGCGGAGGTCCAGCGGGCCGATGCGCTTCGCGCCAAGCGCTGCTGGTCCGGGATGACCGGGCTGGTCGCAGCTTGTATGCCGCAGGAAGTGTGGCTGACGTCCATGGCCACCGACCCGCACATGCCATCGGCCGGTGCGCCCGTTCCGTTGCGGCTGGCTGCCGCCAACAGCAATTCGTCGGAGCCGGTGACCATGTCGGCCCCGACGCTGATGCAATTACATGGCTACGCATTGGACCACGAGCGGCTCTACGAATTCATGGCCGCCCTGAAGCAGACCGGCGTCTTCCGCAGTGTCGAGTTGCTCAAGGCCGGCGCCGAGCCGCTTCGGCAGGCCACGGCGATTCGGTTTCAGTTGACGTGCGGCTGGTAGCAAGGATGGATTTCCGATTGTCGATTTCCGATTTCCGATTCGCGCCGCGGCGCGCTGGTGAAATTGGGCACAAATCGGAAATCGGAAATCGACAATCGGAAATCAGAACGTGACTGGCAAACCACTGTGGACGACCGACCTGGCGGGCGCCGCCCTGACCGCCGCAATCCTGGCCTGCGGCGGGTACTTCGGCGTGCTGCGCAGCGATGCGGTCGCCGACGAGTTTCGTCAGCTCACGCATTCGACGCGCAACCTGCGCGTGCAGTTGGCCGAGACCCAGGCCCTGCTCACTGAGGCCCAGTCGGTGGCCGACACCAGCCGCGCTGAGCTGGCACAACGCGGGCGGTTGCCTCAGCAGACGCCGCTCGAACGCGATCTGCAGACGCTGACACAGTTCGCCCGCGAAAACCTGCTCAACATCGCCGAGGTGCGCCCGCTGGGACCTGTCCAGTATCCGGGCGTCATTGAGCTGCGCTATGTGCTGCGTGTGTCCGGCACGTTCGATTCGCTGCTCGGGTTCCTGGCTGCGTTCGAGTCGTCGCCGTTCTGGGCCGACCTGACGCACCTGAAGATCGACGCAGCCACCGCCGGCGGCGAGACGCCCGAGCGGCGGGCCGAGTTGACGGTCAGCTTTTTCGCCTCCGTCGAGAGCAAGACCGGTTGAGGAGCCAAGCTGACGGGATGAACTCACGCAAGAAGATGATCTACGGTGGGATCGTGGGCGCCGGGTTGATCGCGCTCCTGGTCGATCGGCTGCTACCGTCCGATATCGGTCCCGGACCGGCCGAGGCCGTAGCGTCGCCGGGATCCCACGCCGCGGCTGCCGCGCCGCTTACCGCCAACCCGCTGCCACAGGTGGTTGCGTCGCCTTTCCCGCCCGGGCTGCGGACACAAACCGGAGTGCGCGACGTTTTCGCGATCAGTCCGGCCGTCAGCGAGCGGCTCGATGCACAAGCGGAAACCGCCATCGACGGCTCGCCCGCCGCGCGGCGACCTGGGATGCGTCCGCGTGCGGCCGAGTTCCGCGACGAACACCGGTTGACCGCTGTGCTGCGTGACGGACAGACGCAGATTGCCATCGTGGATGGCCGCTGGGTGCGCGAAGGCGAGAAGATCGACGGGTGTCCGCTACGCCGCGTCGATGGGCAGACGGCCTGGTTCGAGTGCGCCGACGCGGAGGCCGAACTGACCTTGCGCGGCACGCAGCCGTAAGCGTCCGAATCGCCGCGGGCATATTCGGACCTCGGCGTCAGCCGATGGATGAAGTTCAGAGGTCGCCGCGTCAGGTTTCAGACACGCGCGGCAACGGACGATATCGTACTTAGCCATAGCGCGGTTTCCACCGACGGTCGCGTCGCTGAAAGCCGTGCCAAGGGGACGCTAGCCGCAAACGGATCGCGGCTGGAGACGCTCAGCCCTGCCGCAACACGCGAACTGGAGAGTGCGCCTATGCTGTCGAAGAATCGCAGACCGGCATTCAGTCTGGTCGAGCTCGTGATCGTGATCGTGATTATCGGCGTGATCGCCGCCATCGCCGTGCCGCGCATCAGCCGCGGCGCGCGCGGGGCGTCCGATTCGTCCGTGCGCGGGTCATTGGCGGCCTTGCGCAACGCGATCGACCTCTACGCCGCCGAGCACGGAGGACTCTTCCCCGCTCAGGCGGGCGACGGCACGAACGCCGTCGGCAGCGAGCTGGCGTTCCTGAACCAGCTCACCAAGTTCACCGATGCCGCCGGGGCCTTCTCCGCGACCAAGACCGCCACCGCCATTTATGGTCCGTATTTGCGGGCCGGCATGCCGACCATCCCGGTCGGTCCGAACAAGGGCGGCGCCAATGCCGCCAAGGTGAAAATGGGCAATACCGGACCCGTGGTCAGTGAGGGCACCGGCGAGGGCTGGGTCTACAACTACCTCACCGGCGACATTATCGCCAACACCGACGACGTGGACGAGGCCAACGTCGCCTACAACACCTACTAGCCGCAATCGAATTGTAATCTTCATGCGAGCCGCTCGATCGCCGACCGCGGTCGAGCGGCTCTTGCTTTGATGGAGCCACAGGTGCAGCGCAAGTCCTTCAATGAGCGAGCCGAGCCGTCCTCGGCCCCGCGAGCCGGGCCGTCCTCGGCCCGGCAACTCGGCCTCAGCTTGGTCGAAGTCGCCATCGGCGTCGTCGCGATGGCAGTCGTGGTCGGCGCCTCAGGCACGGCCGTGCACATGGTCGCCCATTCCGGCACGACGGCCGAGAAGCAGACGCAAGAGCGCGCCGCGCTGAGCATCGCAGCCAACCGGCTGTGCCACGAGCTGTCGATGGCCGTGCAGGTCACCGAGCTCACCGGCACGAGCATCACCTTCTCGACTCAGAACACGGCCAGGGACGGCACACAGACACTGCGCTACGCACTCGAGAGCGGCAAGCTCACGCGTCAAGTCAATGGCAGCACGGCGGTGCCGATCATCGATCCGTGCGCCGAGTTCGCGATGATGGCCGATGTCGAAGGTGTGCTGACCGACCCCATGCCGACCGACAGCGCCGAGCTCACCGTGGCCGAGCACCAGTCGTATCCATCCATCGCCCTCATCACAACCGCGGAGAACTCGATCTCAACGTCGTCCTGGCAGGCGCAGACATTCGTTCCGACCAGCGCCTCGGCCACCTCGTTCAAGGTTTCCGGCGTTACGGTGACCGGTCGGCGAATGTCTACTTCGACCACCGGCACGCTCACGGCCCAGATTCGGCCGGTCCAGGCCGGAACGGACGATCCGACCTCGACCGTCATCGATCAGGCTACCTTCGACGTGAGCCTGCTGAGCACCTCCGCTGCGGCGATTCCGATGACTTTCACCAACCCGACCCCGCTCACCATCGGTCAGAAGTACGCGGTAGTGTTCTTGTCGAGCCGCGGCGATACGAACGTTCGAATCACGTATGACAGCATCAGCCTCGAGCCGCCGGACGATCAGACCGTCTACCGCCGCACAACGAATTCGGGTGGTTCGTGGACACCGATGCCAGGTTTGAACCTGCGCGACACCAAGTTCCAGCTTCGCGGCCGGTACCAGACGGCCGACTCGAACGCCAACCGCGCGTTCGCACGCGGCCGGCTCCGCTCGCTGTGCGTGCACCTGGCGCCGCTGGCGGGCCACGCCGGCATGACGTTCGACGGCGGCGTCGTATGCCTGAACCAGCCGGACATGACCGGCTTCGTGGCCAACGACCTGCCGTTGATTCGCCAGCCGAACTAGTCTGCATGAGGCGTTGACTCGTTGAGTGACTTTTTGCGACGGATGATGGACGCAGAGCCGCAGAGTCCGCAGAGGGAAGGAGTGGTTATGAGGCGCCTAGCCTGCGTTCCCGCTTTGCGCCTCCCTCAGCGTCCTCAGCGCCTCTGTCCGGGACTCATTAGCGGAGCGCGCGCGTCCCGGATCTGCGTCCCTTTTTGCCGCCCGGCGTTTTCTTACATCGAGGCCGTCATCTCGATGTCGATCATGGCCGTGGGACTCACCGCCGGGATGCGGCTTTACGGCTCGTACGCCCGCGGGAAACAGGTCGATTCCGAGTGCGAAGTCGCACGCGAGCTGGCCATGGGCCTGGCCAGCGAGATCGTCGGCAAGCCGTTCGAAGACCCGACCGCCGCGGCCGGCTCGTTTGGGCTGGAGTCGGGCGAGTCGAACCGGGCCAGCTTCGACGACGTCGACGACTTCGACACCTGGTCCGAGTCGCCGCCGGCCCTGCCGGGCGGCGCGCCGCTGGCGCCCGGCTGTCACGTCGGGTACACGCGCTCGGTCGTCGTCGACAACGTCGTTCCAACGGCGCTGGCCACCACGGCTGCCGACGGTTCGACGGCCGCCAAATGCATTCGCGTGAAGGTCGAGCGGAACGGACGCGTCGTCACTCAGCTCACGATCTTCCGTTTCCGTAACGGTGCCTATGACTGATCCGCGCTTGACAATCCCTCAAGCTCAATCACAGTGCGCGGTGCGTAGCCATGCGCGGGTGGCATGGCCAAGCGCCAGCGCGGCCATGCCCTGGGAGTTCATGCCCGCGCTGCGCTTGGGCATCCCACCCATGGCGCGGCTTCTCGCACCGTCATTTCGCCCGCCGGCGCGATTCGCCGCTCGCGGCGCGGCGCTCTACGCCACCACGCTGCTGCTCTGCATCACGGTTACGGGCGCGGGGCTCGGCCTGGTTACGCTACAGATGGCCCATCGGCGGTTGCAGCGAAACCTGCAGCTTTCGGCCCAAACCTCGATGGCGCTCCAGTCCGGTATGGACTGGACGTTCTGGATGGTCGACAGCGATCCGAACTGGCGCACGTCGGTCGTCTCCGGTCAGGACTACGACCTCGCCTCGGTCGGGCTCGATCAAGTCACGATGCGGCTTGAGGACACCGACGGAAACCTGGCCGACGACGACACCGACCCGGCCGTGTTGACCGTGACGAGCGTGACCCAGATCGCCGCCTCGGGCGGCCAGGCCGTCTGCACGCGCCGGCTCAGGCTCACGGCGGCGCCCGCGCCCCATCGCGCGCTGGCCTTCACGGTGTTCAGCCGCGACGCCGTCGCCTTCACCGGTGGCGTGGCCGTGTCCGGCCCGGTGCGGGCACAAGGGAATATCACGGATGACGGAACGACGGCGCTGACGGCCGGGGCGTCTTTCGAGACCGTCACGGGCAACACGATCAGCCCAGGGCTCCAGCCCGTCACCTTCGCGAGTTCGGCGATGGCATCGCCCGCGCCGGACCTGGCCTTCTACACGAACCAGGCCACGCTCCTGGCCAGCTCGAGCGGCGGGAACTTCGACGTCCGGGACGCGGCATTCACATCAACGTCTTCGTCACAGGGTGCCGCGAACGCCAACGGCGTCTACTGGATCGACGCCGGCGGGCAGGAGGTGAGGCTCGAAAACGTCTACGTCAAGGGCACGCTGGTCATCACCAATACCCGTGGGAGCGACATCAACTTCGAAAGACCCTGCCGGCTCGAGCAGGGCACGCTTGGATACCCCGTCCTGCTCGCGGACGCGGCGACTGGCCGCATCGAGTTCGCTTTCGCCAGTGGCGAAAGGCTGGACGAAACCCGCGCGAACCGTGACTTCAACGGCGACGGCGATTCCGCGGATCAGGTCTCGCCGGCTATCAGCGGCTTGGTCTGGACGCGATCGGCGTCCGTCATACTCGGCAACTCAGGCTGGGACTTCACCGGCTGCATCATCGGAAGCAACATCCAGGTGACCGGTGGCGTGCAGCTCAAACGGGACGCGACCATCAGGTCGCGCGTCGTTCCCGGATTCACGGATGGTCGCCTTCACATCGTCCGCGGCACCATCGCCGAGGTGGCGGTCGAGCCATAGAGGGTTCAGAGTTGAGGGTTCGGGGTTCGGGGTTCAGGGTTCAGGGGTGGCATGGGCAAGCAGCGATGAAGTTCGCCGGCGATGTCGTGCTGCTGGGGTTCAGGGTTCAGGGGTGGCATGGGCAAGCAGCCTTATCGCTTGCCCGTGCTGCGCGTCGAGCGGCAGGCTTCAGGGTTGAGGACTCAGCGTGACAAACCGTAGGCACAGGCCGTCCACCCAGCGCACTCAGCGCCTCTGTCCGGGACTCGCTGGCGGAGCGCGCGTGTCCCGGATCTGCGTCCAGAAGGCATTCACGATGGTCGAGATCGCCGCGGTTTTGGTCGTCATGGCGATCCTTCTGACCGTCGCCATGCCACGCTACGCCAGCTTCATCCAGACCGACCGCCTCACGCGGGCAGCAGCACGCGTGTCGACGGACCTGCGTATTGCACAAGCCGAGGCGATCAAGTCGCAGCGCTACGTGACCGTTCAGTTCTACGTGGCCGAGAGCGCCTATCGCACGATATTCGCTTCGGACGGCGCCCTCGTTCCCGGGCCTAAGTCTGTGCGCCTGGCGGAATCGACGTATCGCGTCAGCTTGGTCTCCGCGGGGTTCTCGGGCGAGGCCGAAGCCGTGTTCGACCGCTTCGGCATGCCGCTGGCCGGTGGAAACGTCGTCATCGGCATCAACGACCTGCAGATCACGGTCACGCTCGACGGCGCCTCGGGCCGAGTGAGCACGGGGCCGATCCAACGGACGGTCACTCCGCTGGCGATTCCAGACGCGGCTCCGAGGTCCATTATCTTCCCGTTGCGCAAGTTCATTCCATTGTGACGCCCACACCGGGCCCGGCTCCGAGGCGCGTGTGGATGTGGCCCGAGCAGCAACTCTGCGCGCTGCGTAGGCCGGCGCTCGCCCGACGAAGCGCTGTCGACGCAGCTCCGTGGCTTCGATATGCTGCGGCGATGCTGCCGGAGAACGATGCGCTCCACCAACCGTGTGAACCTATGACTGACCACAAGATCTCTTCCGTGGGCATTGCCGTGCTGCTGGTCGCGATCACTGCCGCAATGGCGGACGATCCGAGCGCGCGCGAGCACGCCTTCGACCGCGACGAGCCCGGCAAGCTGCCCGCGGCGTGGCGGGTCGACTACACCCGCCCCGATCCGGGCAACGCCGAGTGGGTCGTGGCCGTCGACGGCGCCGCGCCGTCACCCAAGCACGTGTTCAAGCTGGCCAAGGCCGAGAGCGCGGACGGAACGTACAACGTGGCGATCGCCGACGAGCCGAAGCTGGCCGATGTCGACCTGTCGGTGAAGCTTCGGCCCGACTCCGGCCAGGTCGATCAGGGCGGCGGCCTGAGCTGGCGCTGCCAGGACGCTGATAACTACTACATCTGCCGCATCAATCCGCTCGAAGGCAACTTCCGCGTGTACAAAGTGGTGGACGGCAAGCGCACGCAGCTCCGTTCCGTCACGCTCGAGACCAGGGCCGGACAGTGGTACACGCTGCGGGCCACGATGATGGGTGATCGAATCACCTGCTACGTAGACGGCGAGCCACACCTCGCGGCGGCCGACGATACGCTCAAGGATGCCGGCCGGATCGGCCTGTGGACCAAAGCCGATGCGGCCAGCTCGTTCGACGATCTGACGGTCCGCCCGGCCCGCGCCCCGGCCACGCAACCGGCTGGAGACGCGCGCCCCAACTGACGGTGCGCTGCCATCGAAGCTGGCCTTGCCCTGTGCTGTTCTTTGTGTGGCATGACCAAGCGCAAGCGCGGGCATGCGGGCCTCCGGGGCATGGCCGCGCTACGATTGGCCATGCCACACGAGATTGCGATGAATCGCGCACGCGGATCTAAGGGCTCTTCAAACAATAACTTTTACTTTTTCTAATGGCTTCCGCCACGGCGGTCCGATAAGTAGTATATGGCGGCGGTCATGGCGGACAAGTACTTCATGACTCTCTTGGCAACCTTGA
>Ga0187892_10003873_pt1 | contig 26357 bp, 22 predicted proteins | sample MA1701073metaG_FD_139345 | JGI IMG/M metagenome (GOLD analysis project Ga0187892, IMG submission 139345) | Bio-ooze microbial communities from a basaltic lava cave in the Kipuka Kanohina Cave System on the Island of Hawaii, USA - MA170107-3 metaG ... | reverse complement strand
TGAAGGACTGCCAGCGGTCTCCGCCGGCGGAGGTGTTCGAGCCGGCGTGGACCTGGTCCGGGTTGCAGGCCGGAACGATGCCGGCGCCGGCGCGGACGTACGTGCGGAACCAGAAGTCGTCGTTGGCGCCCACGCTCGACCGGCCGCCGGCGTAGGCGCCGGCGATCTGGAGGTGCCAGGCGTTCGTCGCGGTGAACCGCACCGTGTAAGTGCTCCCGGCCGTCACCGCGACGACCGGCGCGCACAGCGCGATCTGCGTGACCCCCGCGCTCAGCGCGAGGCCCTCCTCGCGGTGGAGGAGCGCGCCCGTCCCCTCGCCGTAGTGGACTTCGAGGACGTTGCCGGCGGAGGCGTTCTGGCAACTGAGGTCGATCTGGCAGAGGTCCCCGGTCACCGCGGGCCGGAACGATTGCCAGCGGTCGCCTCCCGCCGACGTGTTGAAGGCCGTCTGCTGCTGATCGACGCTGCACTGGGCGAAGAGGCTTCCTCCCAGGGCGACCGCCACGATCGTCCAGAAGATCGGACGCGGGGTGCGCATGTCATCCTCCTTGCGGGCCACGTGATCTCCCCGACCGACGGGTGGCGATGTTAGCCTGTGCGCCCACCGATGAAAGCGCTCATTCCCGGCCGCCGCGCATGACCGCGGCGAGTCGCGATCCGCTGGCGGCCGCGCCGGGTCCGTGCCCCTGGTACATGGGCCCGCGCTCCCCGCGGGTGGAGGGGCACCGTTGGGCGCGCGCGGGGGAGTCGGACGCGGAGGCCGGCAAGGTCCTGCTCAGGCGCGGCGGAGCGGTGGTGCTGGTGATCGAGATGTACGCCTACGTGCAGACGCTGCCGGGTCCGGACTTGTCGTGGGAGTGGCCGACCCGCGTGGCGCGCGATCCGCGCACCGGACGGATCCGGGGCGACGGGATCCGGATCGCGCCGTTCACGCTCGACGAATCGCTGCGGCGGCTCGCGTGACCCTCTACCGCCCGCGCGCTGGGCGCTACGGCTCCACCACGAACTCGTCGAAGCTCACGCGGAGGTCGGCGACGCCCGAGCAGGTGTAGAGCGACGGGCCCACCTGGAGCGTCGGGCCGAGGTCGGGCCGCGAGAACGTGCGCAGGAGCTGCCAGGTCATCGAACCGATCGGCCGGTAGGAGACCGAGAGGCCCGCGCCGCGGCGCTGGAGCCGGAGCTGGCCGTCGGGCTGCGGGATCGGCGCCAGGACGTACGTGCTCTGCGAGCTCACCGTCGTCTTGTCCTCCACCGCGACCGCGCCGTTCCCCCGCCCGAGCACCCCGTGCACCCAGTTGCGCTGCCCGGGCGCGGACGCGGGATCGCGGGCGAGGACGCCGCCCAGCGAGAAGTTCACCGACGGCGGCTGCGCCGGGCTCGCGGCGCTCCGCGCGTGCACGGTCACGGAGGCGGTGAAGTCACCCGTGATCTCCTGGTAGACGAACCCGCCCTCGGCGTCGTTGAACCAGCAGGCGGGCTGCGCGAGCTGCAGGTGGAGCTGGCCCCCCGAGACCGACACGGTCATGGCCTGCGGGCGGAGGTTCCGCCACTGGGGCCCGAGCGCGGTCCCGTCGAACGGATCGCTCAGCGCCGTGAGCGGGAGGATCGCCGCGGCGATCGCGTTGGTTTTCGCGAACGAGCCGCCGGCCACCACCGCCTGCGTGAAGATCGGGATCAGCGGCAGGTTCGCCGGCAGGAGCAGCGGCAGCCGCGCCACGCCGCCGCCGTCCACGGGCAGCGCCGACAGGATGTACCACGGATCGAGCAGGTCCAGGCACAGCGAGACCGGCGCCGGGAGACACGTGCCCGCGCCGAGCCCGGTGGGCGAGAACAGGAAGAACGCGAGCGCCCCGGCGGGCGCGCCCTCGACGCGCAGCTCCACGAGCTGGCCGGCGACCAGCGGCGGCTGCGAGAGGGTCTGGGCGGACGCGAGGGCGGCGAGGAGGAGCGGCAGGGCGGGCGTTCTCATGAGCGTCTCCGGAAGAAGACTACACCGGGGAGGTCGGACGGGGGGCGCGGACTTGACCCCGGCGGGGCCCCGCCCGATGCTTCCCGCCGGTGCGTGGGCGCGGGCCGCGGGTTTGGAGGATCGACGACCATGCCCGCACCGAAGAAGAAGCGCTGGTCCCAGCGCGTGACCCGGGAGAGCCGCGCGCTCGTGCTCGAGCCCGGCGTGTTCCTGCTCCCGACCGCCCGCAAGGTCGCGCTCTCGCTCCGGCGCTCCGCCGAGGCGAGCCGCACCCGCAAGACCGACGCCTTCCGCTCGGCCATGTCCATGCTCAACTTCTTCATCAACCGCGCGGGCAAGCAGCTCGAGGCGGACCGGCGGGCCCGGCTCGAGGCCGCGAAGGACGAGCTGCGCGCGCTCTACGGCAGGAAGCGACAGGCCGGGCGGACCCTCACGCGGCGAAAAGGGGTCAGGAACCTTTTCCGCGGCGGAAGAGGTTCCTGACCCCTTTTCGGGAGTCGACTCATGAGATGCATCGTCTTGCTCTGGTCCGTCGCCGCCTTCGCCGGCTGCGTGCCGGCCGTCGCCGAGAAGGTGGACCTCTCGCCGGAGCAGCTCCGGAAGACCGCGACCCACGTCGTGGTAGGGGAGGTGCTCGCGGTCTACGAGCGGACCGACCAGGACGGGAGCTGGAAGCGCACGCGCCACGTCGCCGAGGTCCGCGTCTCGGACTGCGAGAAGGGGGAGGGGCTCAAGAGCGGCGACCTCGTCTACGTCCGCTACTGGCGGCGCGCCTGGCAGGGACCGGGGGCGCCGCCGCCTTCGACCAACGGTCACCGCGGCCTGCCCGCCGAAGGCGAGCGGGTGCGGGTTTACCTCGCGCGGAACGCCTACGACGGGTTCGGCGAGGACAACCAGGACGGCGGTTTCAACGTGATCGGCGCGAACGGATTCGAAAAGCTCAAATGAGGCGTGGCTTCTCCGTGGGTGGACGACGACCGCGGGGCGGTCGCTCAGAGGCGCGCCTCGCCTGGATCGACCGCGGGGAGGACCGACCAGTCGATGGGTATTCCCGAGGATTGGAGCGCCGCGAGCCAGAAGAACGGGAACCCGGTGGGTACCCGGAGGAGCACGCGGAGCACCCGGCGCCTGAGCTCGCCCGCCTCGGCGGTGTCCGCCCGCAGCAGAGCGTAGAGGGCGCGTTGATCCTCACCCGATCCCCGGTCGAGGAGCTGAGCGAGCACCTCGTCACTTGCGAGGTCCAGCGCCTTGCGGTTCCAGAGCGCGCGCGACCGGCGGAGGACCTCGAGGGGCGCGTCCATGGAGCTCAACCCCTTCCCCCCTCGCGGCGTTCGAGAACGAGCTTCGCCAGGAAAGAGGCCCAGAACCGCCCTCTGGTCTCGAGATGGGGCCAGTCCGTCCAGGGGGGCTTCACTCCCTTGTAGCTGCCGAGCTCCAATCGCGAGCGGTCCTGCGGCTGCGCGGCGGCGAGGCGATCGACCAGCTCGACGAGGGGCGGGCTTTGTCGCGGACCGCGTCCATAGATCGAATCGAAGGAGGCGAACGCGGATGCGACACGACCCTCTCCCAGCTTGTCCATCAGGACGACGGCATCCAGGTAGTCCCTCGTGGTGTCGCGGTCCAGCAGCATCCAGGCCTTGATCCGCGCCATCTCGGCCAGCGTTGGAACGCGGATCCCGGAGATCGATTCCGTCTCGAGAGGCTGCGTCCTTCGAAGCTGGCGGATCCCCGTGAGCACGCCATCCAGCTCCCCGAGCACCTGGACGGGTTTCGTGATCCGTTCCGTCTTCCATCCCTCTGCCGACTCGAGAGTGGCAAGCACCTCGTCGAAGCGATCGCGCAGGTCCTGCACCACATGGTCTCCATCGAGGCTGAGCCGATGCCCCGCGTGTACCACCGCGGCGCTTCCACCTACCAGGATCGTCCCGGGGACGAGCGCCTGAAGACGGCGCATCGCGGCCAGGAGGCGATCCCATTCGTCCGGGGCGGGAGGCCGTTCCTTCATGAAGTCTCCGGCCGCCATGATACCCGTGGCGCGGGAGCCGCCCGACGCTACTCCCGCTGCGCGCGCTCGCCGGTTTCCATGCTCCAGTCGGGGCCGAAGAAGCCGGCGGCGCGCACGCCGGCGAGACCGAGCTCGAGCGTCTCGGGGCCGAGCACGATCCAGTCGGGATAGTGGACCCCTGACGTGAAGTACGGCAGCCGGTCGGTGAGCCGCATCCCGCGCGCGTCCGCGCCGGTCACGATCCCGACCAGCGCCCGCGCACTCCCGCGCCGCGGCTGCACGATCAGCGCGCCGCACCCCTCGGGCACGGGCGGCAGCGACGCGTTCTCGAGAAGCGCCGGCCACGCGCGGTTCGTCTTCGCGTTCCCGTAGAGGACCACGCTCCGCTCCTGCTCCGCGCCCGGATCGAACGCCGTGTCCGCCACCACGTCGAACGCGCCGTTGCCGCGCACCCAGAAGGTCTCCGCGTCGTAGCGCGCCTTCGCGAAGGCCCACGCCCGCTCCTCCTCGCTCCCGCCCGTCGCGTACACGAGCTGCGCGCGGTTCTGGAAGGCCTGCTTGAACGGCCCGCCGCGGTGCGGCCCCTTGAGCGCCGGATCGAGCGGACCCGCCAGGACCCACGCGTCGTCGCGACGCTCGAGCCGCAACGGGTCAGGACCCGCGGCGGGTCCTGACCCCTTTTCGATCTCCAGCTTTCCGCCATCGAGCTCGAAGCGCACCGGGCCCGGCGCGAGCTGGTCCACCCGGAGCGCGAGCCGCGCCACGTTCTCCGTGGTCCCCCGGAACCGCCGCGCGAGCGGATCGAGCCGGAGCCGCACCCGGCTCGGCTCGAGCGAACGCCGCTGCGCCTCGATCTCCACCCAGTGACAGCGTGACGAGACGGCCGGGTTCACGGTCGTGAACGCGACGTCGCGCACGGCGTCGAGCATCGGCCGCGCGCGGCGCGCGAACAGCTCGAACATCGGCCCCCAGTCGACGCAGTCGGTGCCGGGCTCGTCGGACGCGTCCCACCAGTGGCCGGCGCCCGGCTGCTCGTGCACGGTGAGGTCGCGGTGGCCGGCGAGCTGCTCCTTGAGCCGCCGCGCCTCGCGGACCGGCACGTTGTCGTCGGCGTCGCCGTGGAGCACGTAGAGGCCGAGCGCGGCGAGGTTCTCGAGCAGCGCCGGCGTGTCGCTCTCCGCCTCCGCACGCCGCACGAGGCTCACGACCGCCGGGTCGGGGCCGAGGAGCCGCCGGCCGCCCTGGTACGTGCGGAAGCTGGCCCAGCCGGCGCTCGGCCCGAGCGCGGCGAACCGGTCGGGGAAGTGGACGCCGACCTGCCACGTCCCGTGCCCGCCCATCGAATGGCCCGTGAGGCAGACGCGCGCCGGATCGTGCGGGAGCTGCCGCGCCGCGTCGTCGAGCACCTCGAGCGCGTCGAGCCGGCCCCAGTCCTCCCAGTCGAAGCCGAACGGCCGCCGGTTGGTCGCCGCGACGACGTGCGCCCAGCTCTTCGCCGCGTAGGCCTCGGCCTGGCCCTGCGCCTCGACGCCCGCGCCGTGCAGCGTGAGCACGAGCGCGGGCCGCGGGTCGAGCCGGGTCGCGGGGAGCACCGCGTAGTACTGCACGGTGTCGTCGATCGCGCTCCGGAACGTGCGGCGGTGCAGCTCGCCCGGCCGCCGGACGCGGAGCGTGACCGACGCCTCGTGCCCCGCCGCGCCCTCTCGCTCGAGCGCGAGCCGCACCTCGGCGCGGTCGCCGGCCGCGCCGCGCGCGTCGATCGAGAACGGGACCTTGCGCGCCGAGAGCGGCGGCACCGGGGGAAGCGCCGAGATCGTGCGCCGCCCCGCGCGCTCCGCGACGATCCGCAGGCGGTCCTGGAGCTCGCCCGTTGCGTTGACCACGACGACGGCGGCCAGAGCGGAGTCCTCGCCGTCGAGCAGGTCGGGAAGCGTCGCGTCGGCGGGGTCGAGGAAGACGGGCGCGGGCGGGTCCGCGAGCTCCGCGCGGAGCTGGCCCCGGCCGCACGAGAACAGCAGCACGTTCCTCCCGGCGCGGACCGCGATCGGGATCCGGAACCGCCCGGAGTCGTAGGGATCGCCCGCGCGCGGCTCGCAGTTCACGTAGACCATGCCGTGCGCGCGGGCGTGGAGCAGCCGCACGCCCGCCTCGTGCGCGTCGAAGGCGAGGCACGCGTATCCGCCGCGGAGCGCCTCGTGCCGGAGCCAGCCGTCCTTCCCCGCCTCGACGCGCGTCCACGCGCGCGAGCCGCCGCCCGGGAGCGCGACCGTCTCGTCCGCCTTTGGCTCGCGCCACGTCCCCGCGACGATCGCCGCCTCGACCGCGTCGGTGTGCGCCGGCTCGCGCCCGGCCCGCCCCGCCGCAGCGAGCACGAGCGCCTCGCGGAACGGCTCGTGCGCCTTCGCGCCTCCGATCGGGAGGCTCGCGATGAAGAGGGCTGGAAGCAGGACCTTTCGGGCTTCCAGCTTCCAGCCGGTTCTCATCGTTCCGAGGCCTTCCGGAGCTTGGGCCGCGGGCGCGACTTCCAGACGTTCACGTCCTCGCGCAGGAACTCGACCGCCTTCTCGAGCTGCTTGTCGACGCCCGCCGCCAGCTCGCCCGGCTGCGGCCAGATCACGAGGTCCGGGACGCAGCCGTGGAGCTCCATGTCCTCGCCGTCCGGCGTGTACCAGCCGCGGAACGGGAGCCGGATCGTCGCCAGGTCCATCAGCGACGTCGCGCCCGTCGAGATCACGCCGCCCGCCGTCGGCACCCCCACCAGCCGACCGCGCCTGAGCGTCTTCACCGCGTGCGAGAAGATCTCCGCGTTCGAGAACGAGTTCTGGTTGCAGAGCACCACGATCGGCTTCGACCACGTCGCATACACCCGCCGGTCCTGCGGGTAGCCCTCGCCGCCCCCGCGCGGACGCGTCACCGCGTGCTCCGGCTGCGTCAGGCACGTCAGCAGATGGTCCGCGATCGAGCCGCCCCCGTTGTCCCGCACGTCGATGACCAGCCCGTCCTTGCCGTGCCCCTGACGGTAGAGCTCGGTGTCGAACCTCACGAGGTTCCCCTCGCCCATCGACGCGATGTGGACATAGCCGAGCGACCCGCGCGAGAGCTTCTCCACCTGGGCGCGGTTGTCCTCGAGCCACTTCTCGTAGAGCCGCCCGCGCACCGCGCCGTAGGTCGCGGGCCGGATCGTCACCGACCGCTCCTTCCCCTCGGCGTCCCGGACCTGGAGCCGCACGTCGCGCTCCGCCCGCCCGGTCAGGACCTTCGCGATCTCGACCTCGCGCGAGACCGACGTTCCGTCGATCGAGAGGATCACCTCGCCCGGCCTGAGCCGGCTCTCCACCCGGTCGGCCGGCGTCCCCTCGATCACGTCCCGGATGCGCAGCCCCGGCCCCTCGAACGCCGGATCGAAGCGGGCGCCCAGGTGCCCGGTCACCTCGCGCCAGGACTTGTCGTCCGCCCGCGCGGCCGGCTCCCGTATGTTGAAGCCGAGGTGCGAGCCGTTCAGCTCGCCCAGCATCATGCCCACGACCGTCTCGAGCGAGTCCTCGTCGAGGCAGGTCTCGGCCAGGGGCGCGTACTTCTGCCGCACGGCGGTCCAGTCGCGGTTGCCGAGGCGCTCGTCGTAGAACCGGTCGCGCATCGTGCGCCAGGCCTGATCGAAGAGCGCCCGGTTCCGCGCCGGCACCGAAACCAGCTGCGGCGCGCTGAAGGCGTAGGCCGTCGCCTTCCCCTCGGCGGTCACCGAGGTGGGCACCCCCGCCTGGAGCCAGACGACCTGGTTCCCCTCCTTCAGCCAGCGGCCGCCGCCCCCCGGCGTGGGCGTGAAGGCCTTCGGCGTGAACTTGTCCGGGAACTCGATCGTCCACGAGCCGGCCTTCCCCTCCCACGAGCCGTTGAACAGGAGCTTCTTGGAGTCCGGCGACCAGATCAGGCCGGTCTCGCGCGAGTTCGGGATCGTGACGCGGCGGAGCCGGTCGCGGATCCCCTCGAAGTCGATCCGGACCTTCACCGGCTCGTCCGCGTCCTTCTCCGTCCCCTCGTCCTTCTCGTCCTTCTTCTCCTCCTTCTTCTCGTCCTTGGACCCGCCCGGCGCGGGCTTCGCGCTCTTGTCGGGCGCGGACGTGCGCTGCGCGCTCCACTCGAAGCGGGCGCCCTGGAGCTCCCACGTGCCGGTCGCCTTCCCCGCCTCGACCCGCCCCTCGACCGACATGGTCTCGCCGTCGATCGTCACCGTGAGCCGGATCGCGCCGGTCGCGCGCTCGAAGGTCCCCTCGACGTTGCCCGAGCCCTGCGAGCTCGTGTAGCTGCCGGTGACCTTCGAGCCGTCCAGCGCCATCGTGAGCGTGAACGGGAGCCCGTCCGCCGGGAAGGGCGCCGGACCCTGGGCCTTCCCCTCCCAGGTCCCGGACAGGTCGTCGTCCGTCTTCGGCGCGGCCGGCGCCGCCGCCCCCGCCTTGGGGTCCTTCTTCTTCCTGTCCCGGCCCTCCATCTTCTTGAGGGCCTCCTCGAGCTTCCGGTGGCGGGCGGTCTCGTCGTCCTTCTCGCGCGCGAGGTAGACGTACCAGATGTCCCACTCGTCCCCCGCGCGCCGTCCCGTGAAGGCCAGCGCCTTGCCGTCGGGGGACCAGACCGGCCCGTCGTCGTCGTCGGGGTGGCACGAGAGGTTGAACGGCTCGCGCGAGCGGTCCAGCGGCATCACCCAGACGTCGCTGTTGAAGTCGTCGTCGTCCACCGCCCACGCCAGCCAGCGGTCGTCCGGCGAGATGTCGAAGCTGGGCGGGTTCCACGAAGTCACGAGCCGGTCGGGCGCGCCCTTGCCGAGCTCCATCGTCATCAGGTCGCCGGCGCCGCGCACCCAGGCGAGGCGCCTGCCCTGGTCGTAGACGCGGAGCCGGCTCTCGACCTCGGGGTCCTCGGTGAGCCGCTTGAGGGTGAACCCCGTGTTCCGCCACCAGTACTGCTTCTCGTCCGCGCGGGTGGCCGTCCAGAGGTCGCTCTGCCCGCCCTGGTCGCTCACGAACACGAGCGTCTTGTGGTCCGGGGTGAAGACCGGGTCGCGCTCCTCCTCGGGCGTGCGGGTCACGGCCACCGGCTCGCGCAGCTCGGTGTCCATGACCCAGATGTCCCCGCCCGCCGCGAACGCGACCTCGCGCCCGTCGTCCGTGACCGCCACGTCCTGCGCCCGGTCCAGCGTCGTGCGCCGCTCGACCTCGAGCGTCGGATCGCCCGCGTCGAAGAGACCGATCTTCTTCACTTCCCCGGTAGCGGGATCGAGCCGCCAGAGGTCGAAGAGGTGGAGGAACACGATCGTCGAGCCGTCGCGCGAGATCGCCGGGAACAGGACCCCGTCGTCAGTGTATCGCGTCAGCTCGGTCCGCTCGTCCGTGACCATGCCGGCGCGCACGAGGTTCGGTCCCGAGACGTAGTAGTGGGTCTGTCCGTCCGGCGCCCAGAGCGGCCAGCGGCAGTTCGCGTCCCCCTCGTGCAGCCGGCCGATGATCCCGCGGTCGCGGTGGAGCAGCCAGAGCTGACCCTCCTGCGATCCGCGGTAGCCCTTGCGGTAGACGGGGGGGCTCTCGCGGACGAACAGGCAGAGGTTGCCGTCCCGCGAGAGCGTGCCGTCGCTCCCGTAGTCGTCGAAGAGCAGCCGCGGCGCGCGCGCGCCGTCCCGCGGCTGGAGGAAGAGGCGCTCGGCGCGGCGCCACCAATGGTCGCGGGTGGCCGAGACCAGGAAGCCGTTCCCGTCGGGCGCCCACTCGATCAGCCGGTACCCCTCGGTGTGGGAGGTCACAGGCCTCGGCGCGCCGCCCGCGGCCGGCATCGTGAAGACCTGCATCGACCCGGTCCGGTCCGAGACGAAGGCGATCTCGCGGCCGTCGGGCGAGACGCGCGGCATCACGTCGCGCGCGGGATGCGCGGTGAGGCGGCGCGCGGCGCCGCCGGCCGTGGGCGCGGTCCAGAGGTCGCCGCGCCAGGAGAAGTACAGCGTGCGGCCGTCGGGCGAGAGCGCCGGATCGCGCACGAGCCGGATCGGCATGCCGCCGTCGGTCTGGGCCGGGGCAAGGGGCGCGAGCGCGAGGATCAGTAGCGGGCTGAGGTTTCTGGGCATGGCCTCCTCGTCAGGGGGACGTGAGGCGCGATTGTAGGAGGCGCGGCCGGACCCGCCAGCGGGCTGCCCGCGGGCCGAGCCCGTTGACCCCGCCCGCCGGCGCCGGTACACGGTGGGGGCGGCATCCGCACTGGAGGCTCCGGCATGACCCTCGACGAGACCCGGCTCAAGGAGTTCCTGGGGCGCGTGGTCGGCGACCTGGGCGCGGCCATGAGCGCCGTCCTGGTCCTGATCGGCGACCGGCTGGGGCTCTACCGGGCGATGGCCGGCGCCGGCCCGCTCACGCCGGCCGAGCTGGCGGCGCGCGCCGGGATCGCCGAGCGGTACGCGCTGGAGTGGCTCTCGAACCAGGCGGCGGGAGGCTACGTCGCCTACGACGCGACGAGCGGACGCTTCACGCTCCCGCCCGAGCAGGCCCGGGCGCTCGCCGACGAGTCCAGCCAGGTCTTCCTGGCCGGTGCCTTCCAGATCGTCGCGTCGCTGTTCAAGGACGAGCCGAAGATCGCGCGCGCGTTCCGGAGCGGCGAGGGGGTCGCCTGGCACGAGCACGACCAGGCCCTCTTCGACGGGGGCGAGCGCTCCGTCCGGGCCAGGTACCTCGCGAACCTGGTCAGCTCCTGGATCCCCGCGCTCGACGGGATGGTCGCCCGGCTCCGCGCCGGGGCGCGCGTGGCGGACGTCGGCTGCGGGCAAGGCATCTCCACCATCATGATGGCGCGCAGCTTCCCCAAGTCCCGTTTCACCGGCTTCGACTTCCACGCGCCCTCCATCGAGAGGGCGCGCGCGGCGGCGCGCGCGGCGGGCGTGGAGGCGAACACGCGGTTCGAGATCGCCGATTCCAAGGCATTCCCCGGGAGCGGCTATGACCTCGTGGCCTGCTTCGACTGCCTCCACGACATGGGCGATCCGGTGGGCGTGGCCGGCCACGTGCGGCGGTCGCTGGCGCCCGAGGGGCTCTGGATGATCGTCGAGCCCTTCGCGCACGACCAGCTCGAGGAGAACCTCACGCCGGTCGGCCGCCTCTTCTACGCCGCCTCGACGATGATCTGCGTGCCGGCGTCGCTGGCGCAGCCCGGACGCGCCGCGCTCGGGACCCAGGCGGGCGAGGCCCGCATCCGCGAGGTCGCGACGCAGGGTGGCTTCCGGCACTTCCGGCGCGCGGTCGAGACGCCGTTCAACCTCGTCTTCGAGGCGCGGCCGTAGTGCGCGCGCGGTGGCTCGCGTGCGGCGCCGCCGCGGTCCTCGCGGTCGGGGCGGCGCCCGGTCTCCAGGTGCGCGCGGGCCCGGAGCCGCTGGCTGGCTCCGGCCGCGGATCCGGGGGAGTGAAACTCCCCCACTCACCTCCGGATTCCTCTGCTCGTCAGCTCGAGCGATCCGCCCCGATCGAGGACCCGCTTCTTCAACGAATCTCCGATTCCTAGATGGCGCAGGGAACGAAGCGCTCCGACCTCGCGCGGGGCGCGCTCTTCGGCCTGGGCGCCGCGCTCCTCGTCGGCGTCCCCGCCCTCCTCGGCGGGCTCGACGAGCTCGAGTACAAGGCCCGCGACGCGCGCGAGCGGTGGTTCCTCGGCCGCCGCGCTCCGGGCGCCGGCGTGGTGCTCGGGATGCTCGACGAGACCTCGCTGGCCGAGCTCAAGAAGGACGACATCGTCTGGCCGATCCCGCGCTCGCTCTACGGGCAGGTCGCCCGCTGGGCCGCGAAGGCGGGCGCGAAGGCGGTGCTCGTGGACCTCCTGTTCACGGAGCCGTACCGGACCGCGGGAGAGGACCGCGACTTCGCCGCGGCGGTCCAGGAGGCGGGCAACGTCGTGATCGGCTGCTTCCTCCCGTCCGACCGGGAGGGGCCGCAGGTCGCGGGCGGGGATGCGCGGCTGCTCGAGCAGGCGCCGCCCGCCGCCGGCGCGCCGATCCGACGCTCGCGGCCCGGCGTCAACCTGCCGATTCCGGAGCTGGACGCCGCGGCCCGCCGGCTCGGCTTCACGAACTCGACCGCCGACTCGGATGCCCTCGTCCGGCGCGCCGACCTCTTCCTCCGCTACCGGGACCGGCTGATCCCTTCGCTCTCGATGGCGGGGGCATTGCTCGCGCTGGGCGATCCGCCGGTCTCGTTCACGCCGCGCGGGAACCTGATGCTCGGCGGGCGGATGGTGCACCTGAACGGCGAGGGGCGGATGGCGGTGAAGTTCCGCGGGAAGGCCCAGGCCTTCCGCACGGTGAGCTTCTACAACCTCGCGAAGTCGGCGCTCACCGAGCCGCCCGAGACGCCGCTGATCCCGGCGGCTGAGTTCCACGACAAGGTCGTGATCCTCGGGATCAACGTGGTCGGACAGGAGGACGTGCTCGACACGCCGGTCGGGAAGCTCCCCGGGCCCGAGTGGCACGCGAACGTGATCGACGGCCTCTTCCGCGCCGAGGCGCTCCACGAGACCGGTCGCGCCGTGACGCTCGCGCTGATCCTGATCTTCGCGCTCGCGAGCGGGGTGGTCACGTTCGCGTTCACGTCGGCGCGCGTCTTCACGCTCTCGGTGCTCGGGCTCGAGGCCGTGCTCACGGCGGCGGCGGTGGGGACCTACGCGGCCGATCTGGTGGTGGACTGGGTGGCGCCGGGACTCGCGATCCTGGTGGCGTACTCGGGGGGCAGCGTCTTCCGCTACTTCACCGAGGGGAAGCGCAAGCGGGAGCTGAAGCGGGCGCTGGTCTCCTACATGGCGCCCGAGATCGTCGAGGAGGTGCTCAAGGACCCCGAGAACCTCCAGCAGGGCGGCGCGCGGAAGGAGCTGACGATCTTCTTCTCGGACCTGAAGGGGTTCACTTCGCTCGCGGAGGCGATCTCGCCGGAGGAGCTGGTCGCGTTCCTGAACGAGTACTTCACGCTGATGTGCCGGCCGATCATGGAGGAGCGCGGCGTCATCGACAAGTTCATCGGGGACGCGATCATGGCCTTCTTCGGCGCGCCGCTCCCGCTCCCCGACCACCCGCTCCGCGCCTGCCGCGCGGCGCTCTGGAACCAGGAGGAGATGGCGGGACTTCGCGCGCGCGCGAAGGAGCGGGGGCTCCCGGAGGTCTACGTGCGGATCGGGCTCCACACCGGGCCGGCCGTCGTGGGGAACATGGGCTCGGACACCCGCTTCGACTACACCTGCATCGGCGACACCGTGAACCTCGCGTCGCGGCTGGAGGGGGCCAACAAGTACTTCGGCACGTGGATCCTGGCCAGCGAGGACACGTGGCGTCCGGCCGCCGCGGAGCTGGAAGGGCGCGAGCTGGGCCGGATCCGCGTGGTCGGGAAGAAGCAGCCGGTGGCGCTCTTCGAGGTCCTGGCCGGACGCGGGCGGCTCCCGGAGGAGGAGCGCCGCTGGCTCGAGGTCTTCCGGGAGGGGCGCGCGCACCTCCAGGCCGGACGGCTCGACGAGGCGCGCGCGGGCTTCCTCCAGGTGAAACGGCTCCGCGGCGGCGAGGACCGGCCGTCCGACCTGCACCTCGAGGCGATCGAACGGCACGGCGCGGCGTGGGACGGCATCTTCCAGATGGAAACCAAGTGACGGGGCGCCACGGTAGAATTCCGTACCCCTCAGGAGGCTCACATGACAAGACGGGCAATCGCCCGACGCCGCGCCGCGGGCTGGCTGGCGCCGCTCTTCCTCGCGGCCGGCTCCGCCCTGGCGCTGGGTCTGGCCACCACCGCGATCGTCACCGCCCGCGAGGCGAAGATCCGCTCGAAGAAGGTGCTGCTCGGGGCCGCGATCCCCGGCGGCGACGTCAAGGAGGGGGACCGCCTTACGGTCAACCTCCGGGAGGACCCGTGGGTCAACGTGACCTTCGGGACCGTCACCGGCTGGATCCACGGCAGCGCGGTGAGCGAGCGCAAGGACGTGGTGCTCACGGGCAAGGCCGAGTCCGTGCGCTTCACCGGTCAGGACGTCTCGGCCGGCAAGAAGGGCTTCAACGAGGACGTCGAGCGGGCCTACAAGACCGAGAACCCGGACCTCGCCAGCGCCTTCGCCGAGGTGGATCGCGTCCAGGCGATCAAGGTCCCGGAGGAGGAACTCCTGAAGTTCGCCGGGGCGGGAAGGCTCAAGCCGGCGGAGGGCGGACGATGAAGGCGCTGCGCGTCACGATCGGGTTGTCGCTGGCCGCGCTCCTCGCCTGGGGCTGCCGCGAAGTCACCCGCGGCCTCGAGTCGGTCGCCGACGCCGTCGCCGAGGGGTCGGAGGAGGGCTCGACGCTCCGGCAGGGCGCCGAGGCGGTCCGTTCCTTCGCCCGCACCTTCAAGGAGCTGGACCCGGCCGAGGAGCACTACATCGGCCGCGCCGTGGCCGCCTCGCTGATCTCGCGTCGCACGATCGATCACGCGACGCCCGACGTCGAGCGCTATCTGAACCAGGTCGGCCAGGTGCTCGCGGCCTCCTCGCCCGACGTGCGCCAGACCCACTCCGGTTACCACTTCGCGGTCCTCCAGAGCGACACCGTGAATGCCTTCGCCTCTCCCGGCGGGACGATCCTCGTGACCAACGGCCTGCTCCGGCTCTGCCGGAACGAGGAGGACCTCGCGGGCGTGCTGGCCCACGAGATCGCCCACGTGACGCTGCGCCATCCGCTGAAGGCGATCCAGGCCTCCAACCTCACGGCCGGGCTCAAGTCCGCCGCGGAGGCGACCGCAACGCACCAGGCGCGCAACCAGACGCCCGAGCAGCGGCGGAAGATCTCCACGAGCTTCGGCAACGTGATCGGGGACATCGGTCACGAGCTCGAGAAGGGCTACGGGCAGGACGACGAGTTCGAGGCGGACCAGCGCGCCGTCCGGATCGCGGGCGCGGCGGGCTACGACCCGGCCGGGCTCAAGGCCGTGATCGCGCGCCTCGGACAGGAGCAGGGGCACGACGGGTTCCTGGCGACCCACCCGCCGGCGTACGCGCGGCTCCAGCGGCTCGGCGGCCAGTCCGGGCCCGCGCCATCCGCCGACGGCGTGCAGGCGCGCACCGAGCGGTTCCGCCGGATCATGAAGCCGTAGTGGAGATCCCCCGCTGGGTGGGTGGGGGCGTCGCGCTCGCGTCGGGCGTGGCGGCCCTCGCGGCCCACCGGCTCGCGCGGCGGCAGGAGGCGAAGAACCCGCGCCTCGCGGGTCTCCTGCGCTTCTGCGGCAGCATCTTCTTCCCGTCGATCGGGCTCTGGGGGCTCTCCGTGCTGGTGGGGCTCCACCGGGCCGTGGAGCGCCAGGACGGCGAGCGCCTCCAGCGTGTGGCCCACTGGATCCACCACGTCGTCGAGACGCTCCTCTGGATCGCGGGCGTCTACGTCGTCCTCGGCTTCCTGAACGTCGCGCTCTTCACCGACCGGCCGGACCGGCCGGGCCGGATCTTCGTCCCCTCGCTCTTCCGCGACCTGATCCGCAGCGCGATCCTGGTCGTGGCGTTCTTCATCGTGGTGGGCACGGTCTGGGAGAAGGACCTCTCGCCGTGGATCGCGCTCGGCGCGGCCGGCACCTTCGTGCTCGGCTTCGCCACCCAGGACACCCTCGGAAACCTCTTCGCCGGGGTCGCGCTGCTCTTCGAGCGCTCCTTCAACGAGGGGGAGTGGGTCTCGTTCCAGGGGCAGCTCGGACAGGTGGATCGGATGACCTGGCGCGCCACGCGCATCCGGACGCTGGACAACGACTACGTCGTGGTTCCGAACTCCTCGATCGCCAAGGACGTGATCGTCAACCACAGCCGGCCCACGCCGCTCTCGGCCCGGCGCATCCAGGTCGGCTTCTCGTACGAGGACCCGCCCGGCCGCGTGAAGCGCCTCCTGGTCGAGGCCGCGTGCGAGACCGACGGAGTGCTGGGCGCTCCGAAACCCGTCTGCCACACCAAGGACTACTCCGACTGGCAGATCGTCTACGAGGTGAAGTTCTACATCGACCGCTTCGATCAGGTGTCGAGCATCGAGGACCGCTTCCGAACCCGCATCTGGTACCTCGCGCGGCGCTCGGGGCTCACGATCCCGTTTCCCATCCAGGTCTCCTACGAGACCCGCGTGCGGGGGGAGGGGCCCCGGACGCGCGAGGCGGCGACGCTGGCGCGGTCAAAGCGCGCGCTCGCAGGCGTCTCGCTGTTCGTGCCCCTGTCCGAGGCCGAGGTGGAGGAGCTCGCCCGCTCCGTCCGCCCGCTCGACTTCGCGGCCGGCGAGCGGGTGATCCGCCAGGGGGACGCGGGCGCGAGCCTCTACGTCGTCCTTTCGGGAGAGGCGGCCATCGTGCTCTCGACGCAGGGCGCGGCGGACCGCGAGGTGGCGCGCCTCGGGGCGGGCTCCTTCTTCGGCGAGATGTCGCTGATGACCGGGGAGCCGCGAACGGCACACGTGATCGCGGGCGACGGCCTGGTGCTCCTCGAGGTGACCAAGGAGAGCCTCGGGCCCGTGCTGGCGCGGCGGCCCGAGCTGGTCGAGGAGATCGGCCGGATCATGGCCGAGCGGAAGATCGGCCTGGAGCAGGCGCGCGGCGATTCGATGGGGGAGGCCGCGCGGAAGGGACAGCTCGAGGCGCAGACGCGCCCGCTCGTCGCCCGCATCCGGCGATTCCTGGGGGTGTGAGAAAAGGGGGTCAGGAACCTCTTGAGGTTCCTGACCCCCTTTTCTCAGAGCGTGATCGCGAGGCAGTTCGTCACCAGCCGCGCGGCGCCCCCCGACGTGGCGTGAAGCGCCTGCCAGAAGAGCGTCACGCCCGTGAGCCCGGCCGGGACCGGGAAGGACTGCGCCGTGGTCGGGAGCCGGGGAGTCGCCGGGAGGGCGGCCCCGCCCATCGGGACCAGGAGCGCCGGGTTCAGGCACAGGACGCCGAGCGCACCGAGGTCGGTGTCCACGCGCGAGGTCGAGAGGAAGAGGAACGCCGCGTCCCCCGCGATCCCGAAGTGGTCCAGCGTGACCGAACCGGGCGAGGACCAGCCGGGACGCGCGCCGAGCCCGGAGAGCTGGCCGGCCGCCAGGTGCTCGTAGAGGAACGCGAGGTAGTCGGGCCGGAACTGCGAGATCAGGTTCCAGGGCGCGTGGCCGGCGCCCTGGAGCGGATGCAGCTCGTGCGGGAGCCCGATGGCGGTCGCGCGGGCGTCCAGGGCGACGGCGTGCGCGTAGGGGACCGTGGGGTCGGCGGTGCCGTGGATGATGCAGAGCGGCGGCTCGCCCGGCTCCATCTGGTTCACGTCCTGGAGCGCGCCCCACAGGTCCACGGTAGCGCGCACGCTCGAGGAGAAGCCGGGGTTCCCGCTGTTCCCCTCGCCCGGGATGTGGGCCACCGCGAGCCCCGTGTACGCGCCGGCCGAGCTTCCGATCGTCGCGATGCGGTTCGTGTCGATCCGCCACGCGGCCGCGCTCGCGCGGAGGAAGCGCACGGCGGCCTTGGCGTCCTCCATCGCGTCCGTGATCACCTGCGGCGTGATGGGCGACCCCGGCGGCGCAAGCCGGTAGTTGATCGAGACCGCGAACCAGCCCCGGCGCGCGAAGTCGGTCGTGAGCTGCACCATCTGCGGGTCGCCCTTGTCGCCCCCCACGAAGCCGCCGCCGTGGATCACGACCATCGCGGGGCGCGCCGGGCTCGGGTCGCCCGTCGGTTCGTAGCGATCGAGCCGCAGCGTCTCAACCTGGCTCGTCCAGCGGTTCAGCGCCGATCCGTAGGCGAGGTTGTTGGCCCGCGTCGCGCCCGCGAACACCAGATCGCGGAAGAGCGCGGTCTGCGCGGCGAGCGGAGCGGCGAGGAGCACGAGGGCGAGCAGGTGACGACGCATGAGGACCTCCAGACAGGGAAATGGTGTCACTCTTCATTTCCGCGGCGGAAATGAAGAGTGACACCATTTCTATTCCACCGGAACCACCTTCCACCACAGCTCGCGGCCGATGCGTGCGCCGAAGACCACGCGTTTTCCGTCGGGCGCGAACGCCGGCGGGCCGACGTCGTCCAGCTCCCCGCCGGCCTTCTCCCCGACGAGGATCAGCGACTTTTTCCCCCGCCGCACACGGCAGGCGACGACCTTCCCGTCCGGAGCGAACACCGGAGCATCCACGCGGTCGAACTCGGGGCCCCGCTTTCCGTCCACCACCAGGCACCACCGCCCTCCCTGGGCCATCTGGTCTGCGTAGGAGCTGAGCGCGGTGAAAGCGTCCACCTGCGCGCCCGTGGCCGCCGCGTAGGCGACCCGCCGGCCGTCCGCGCTGAAGACCGGGTGACCCACCACGTCGAACTCGAAGGGACCCTTCCGGTCACCCACGACCACTCCCATCTTCCCGCCCTCGAGCGCCTTGAAGGCCAGGGCCCCGCCGGGAGCGAAGCACGGGGCCCCCGCCGAGTCGTGCTCCTCGCCGACCACGCGCTTCAGGATCGAGGCGCCCGGCTGACCGAGGGTACCGAGGAGGAGCAGCAAGCAGGTCATGATCGGGTCTCCGGCCCATCCGCAGGGCCCGGAGTCTAACCGCGAGACTCCGCTCCGGTTCCGCCGGCCGTCGGCTGGTAGCTTTGCCGCACTGGAGCTATACATGCGACATGGCCCCTCCGCGGACCCTTCGCGAGCTGAAGGCCGCCGGCTCGGGACCGGTGACCGTGAAGGACGAGATGCGCCGGAACCTCCTGGCCATGATGCGCCGGAACGAGACGCTCTTTCCGGGCATCGTGGGGTTCGAGGAGACGGTCGTCCCCCAGATCGTGCAGGCGATCCTGTCGCGGCACGACTTCATCCTTCTCGGACTGCGGGGACAGGCGAAGACCCGGCTGCTCCGCGGGCTCGTGCGCTTCCTCGACGAGTCGATCCCCGCGATCGAGGGGTGCCCCATCAACGACAGCCCGTTCGATCCCGGCTGCGCGCCGTGCCAGCGGCTGCTCAAGGAGAAAGGGGACCAGGTCCCGATCCGCTGGATTGGCCGCGAGGAGCGCTACCGCGAGAAGCTCGCCACCCCCGACGTCACGATGGCCGACCTGATCGGCGACATCGACCCGATCAAGGCGGCCTCGCTCCGGCTCGAACTCTCGCGTGAGGAGGTGATCCACTACGGGATCGTGCCGCGCACCAACCGCGGGGTGTTCGCGATCAACGAGCTCCCCGACCTCCAGCCGCGCATCCAGGTCGGGCTGCTCAACATCCTCGAGGAGCGTGACCTCCAGATCCGCGGGTTCCCGGTGCGCATCCCGTTGGACATCCTCCTGGTGTTCAGCGCGAACCCCGAGGACTACACGAACCGCGGGAACATCATCACGCCGCTCCGCGACCGGATCGACTCGCAGATCATCACGCACTACCCGGTCAAGCTCGAGGACGGCATGGCGATCACGCGCCAGGAGGCGTGGCAGGAGCGGGGCGGCGAGGTGGAAGTGCGCATCCCGGATTGGATGCGCGAGGTGGTCGAGGCGATCGCGGTGCGCGCGCGCGCCAGCGAGTTCGTGGACCAGACGTCCGGGGTGAGCGCGCGGCTCCCGATCACGGCGCTCGAGAACCTGATCAGCGCGGCCGAGCGGCGCGGGCTCCTCCTGGGGGAGCGGCGGACCTGGACGCGCCCGTGCGACCTCCAGAGCGCGCTCCCCGCGGTGACCGGGAAGATCGAGCTGGTCTACGAGGGGGAGCAGGAGGGGCCGCTCCGGGTCGGGAAGCGGCTCATCGGCGAGGCGCTCCGCGAGACCTTCCTGCGCTATTTCCCGGACGCCTACCGGGAAGGGGGCGGGGGGAAGGAGGCGGGGAGTGGACCCTATCGCGCGCTGGTCGAGTGGTTCGCCAAGGGGAACCGGGTGGAGGTCTCCGACGCGATGTCCGCGGCCGAGCACTTCCGCGCGCTGGACCAGGTCCCCGGGCTGCGCTCGCTCGTGAGCCAGCACCTGGGGGGAGAGCGGCCGGAGGAGCTGGGGCCGGCGATGGAGCTGGTGCTCGAGGGGCTCTCGTGGTCCTCGATCCTCTCGCGCGACGAGCTGGGACGGGGCGCCTCCTACGGCGACCTCCTGAAGGACATGTTGAAGGGGATGGAAGGGGGCGCGGGGAGGTCCCGCCGGCGGCGCCGCGACGTGGAGGAACGGGAGGAGGAGGAGGAGCCCTAGTGCGCGTCCGGTACCGCGAGTACTCCGGCGAGGACGAGGCACGGGAACGCCGGTACCAGCGCTTCCGCCGGGTCTTCATGCGCATCCTGCTCGTGAACGGCGGCGACGCCGAGGACGCGCTGGACCGGATCGAACGGCACGGCCGGGAGAACGGCCTCTTCGCCACGCGCGCCGAGTTCCAGGAGTTCCGCCGGCGCCTCGAGGAGGAGGGGTTCCTCAAGCGCGGCGCGGGCGGCGGCTTCGAGGCGGGTGCGGGCGCCGGGCGGGCCGTGCGCGAGGACGCGCTGAAGCACATCTTCTCGGGGCTGCGCGGTCTGGGGTCGGGCGAGCATCGGACGGCGCACTCCGGGGAGGGGCTGGACCCGCTCCCGGAGACGCGGCCCTGGCGGTTCGGGGACTGCGCGCAGGACATCGCCTGGCTCGAGACCTTCAAGGGCTCCTACCGGCGGGCGGGGATCGAGGACTGGAACCTCCGCGAGGAGGACTTCGAGGTCCACGAGAAGGAGCATCTGGCGAACTGCGCGACCGTGCTGCTCCTGGACATCAGCCACAGCATGGTGCTCTACGGGGAGGACCGGATCACGCCGGCGAAGCAGGTGGCGATGGCGCTGGCCGAGCTGATCCGGGTGCGCTATCCGCGGGACGCGCTGGACGTCGCGGTCTTCGGCGACGACGCGGAGCGGATCGCGGTGGGGGACCTGATCCACGTGACGGCCGGGCCCTACCACACGAACACGCGGGCGGCGCTCCAGCTCGCGCACGAGATCCTGCAGCGGCGGAAGCACCAGAACCGGCAGGTCTTCCTGGTGACGGACGGGAAGCCGTCGGCGATCACCGAGGAGGGGATGGTCTACAAGAACCCGTTCGGCCTCGACCCGCGGATCGTGAACAAGACGCTGGACGAGGCGGCGCGGCTCCGGCGGAGCGGCATCCCGATCACGACGTTCATGATCGCGAGCGATCCGTATCTGCAGGGCTTCGTGCGCCAGCTCACCGAGGTGAACCGCGGGCGGGCCTACTTCGCGTCGCCCGAGAACCTGAGCGCGATCCTCTTCATCGACTACCTCCGGGGGAAGCAGCGGACGGTGGGGTAGACTCGCGCGCGGAGAGTCTTCCGTGACGACACCGGCGCATCCCGACCTCGGCGCGCGGATCGGCCAGGTGCTGGCCGATGCCTCGCCGCCGGGCGTCGCCTCGGTCTGGCTCTTCGGCAGCCAGGCCGAGGGGCGGGCGCATCGCGAGAGCGACGTGGACGTGGCCGTCCTGCTCCGGTGGGACGTTCATCCGAGCATTCGGGAACGGTTCGACGAGCGGGTGCGCCTCAGCGCCTGGCTCGGCGGCGAGCTGCGCCGAGACTCTGTGGACCTCGTGATCCTCAACGACGTCTCCCCCGAGCTGGGCCGGCGGATCGTGACCGCTGGTCTCCGGGTCTACTGCGCGGACGCCGAGGCCGACCACGCGTACGTCCGCGACGTCCAACTCAGGGCGGCCGATCTCGACGTCTTCCTGCGCCGGATGCGGGCGCTGAAACTGGACGCGCTCGCGAAGCCATGACCTGGATGGTCGAGCGCCTCGCGGAGCTGCGCCGACATCTCGAGCACCTTCGGGGTCTCAGGGCCAAGGCGGGGAGGCGGGAGGACCTCGAGCGGGACCTCTCGCTGCACAACGACGTCCTCTTCTCGCTGCTCACCGTCTGCCGCTTCGCCGGGATCGTGGCCGGCGTGCTGGCCAGTAGACGGGAGTGATCGGCCGACCAACCCACGTGGGTGAGTCGCTCAGCGCCGCTTCAGCGGGCGAGCGGTCGCATCGACCTCGTGATCCCGGCACGTCCACTTCCTGTGGCGGACGACCAAGGCACGGCCTGCCGACGTGCACGTGAGCGAGATCGGTCTCCGCGCCCGATCCTACGCCGCTGGCGTGGCGGGCGTCGAGGGGCGGTCAGCGCGCGGCTGGGGCGGGACGGAGACGGAGGAGGCGCGTGCCGCCGAGGCTCGCCACGGTCTCGAAGCGCTCGGGGTGCGCGCGCAGCGCGGGCCCGAGGTACTCGCGCGTGAGCGGGTCGAACTCGTCCTCGAGGATCAGCGTGCGGCCGCGCGCCTCGATCTCGCGGAGCGCGCGCTCGGGATCGCGCGTGAACGGATAGGCCGCCGCCTGTACGCCGCCGAGCAGCGCCGCGATCGTCGGCTTCCGGCACAGGAGCACCGCTTCGCCGTCCGCGTCCCGCGCCTTGCGCGCGAGCGCGATGTAGCGGCCGAAGACCCGCACGGCCGCCGGCGACTTCTCGCCCCACGTGTGCGCGTCGAACCAGCGCGCGAACCGGATCGTCCCGCCCATCCCGGGCGGCGGATGGAAGTCGAGGTCCCGGAAGTGCGCCCTGAGCAGCCGCGCGTCCCCGAAGAGCTGGACTGCGCCGAGCAGCGCCGCCGCGACGATCAGCGGCTTCCCGTTCCGGAACGGGAGCAGGAGCGCGAGCACCAGGAGCGGCAGCACCGGCACCAGGAACCGCGGGTCGGCCCACGGCCAGACCAGGAGCAGCGCGGCCTGCGCGCCCACCACGAACGCGAACGGCCGCGTCGGCGCCCGCAGCATCAGCAGGAGGCCGGCCGCGCAGAGCGCGAGCACGCCCCAGCCGACCGGCCGCGGCAGCCACTCCGCCACGAGCCGCGCCGGCAGCTCGGCCGCGTAGAAACGCGCGTTCAGCGAGACCCGCTGGAGCAGGTCCGCCGCCGTGGCCGGCCCGGCCGTCGGATCATAGGGGTTCTTCGCCAGGAGCTGGCCGAGATAGCCGCCGCCGCCCGCCACCGTCCAGGCCGCCACCGGCGCGAGCGCGGCTGCGAGGAAGAGCGCGATCGGGGTCCACCGGCGCCGCGCGACCACGAACGGGACCAGCGCGGCGAAGAGCGCGATCCCCGCGCTCCGCGTGAGCCAGGCCGCGCCGACCAGTGCGCCGCAGAGGGCCGCGCTCCGCGTGCCGCCGCCGCCGCCCCGGAACCGCTGGAGCGCGAGTAGCGCGCCCAGCGTGAAGAGCAGGAACGGCACCTCCGAGAGGATGCGGAGCAGCGAGAACACGAAGAAGGTTCCGCCCCCGAGCAACGCGGCCGCGGCCAGCGCGCCCGCCACCCCGACGTGCGGGAGGAACAGGAGCGCGGTCAGCGCCAGGCACCCGAGCGCGCAGAGCACGATCGTGAGATGGTGCGCGAGGAAGCCGCCCGCGCCGATCAGCTCGGCGGGCACCAGCAACGCGGGGAAGAGCGGGGGATAGAAGCCGTGCGCCGGGAGCCCGGGCGTCCAGAGCTCGCGGTAGCCGTGCCCGCCCGCCAGCGAGTGCGCGAGCAGGAGGTACTGCGCGCTGTCTCCGCCGAGGTCGCCCAGCTCGCCCGTGACCGGCAGCAGGAAGAGCGGGAGGAGCCCGATCAGCACCCAGGGGAGCCGCTGTTTCACGCACCTGCTTTCGGGCGGGGCCGCTCCTTCCTTGAGGGGTATAATCCGCCGGCCCTCATGAGCACGTCCGAGACCTACTTCCAGCGCGGCTTCCAGCTCCCCGTCGCCGAGCGCGGACGCATCCTCCAGGGCTACAAGAGCCCGGTCGTCGAATGGCTCCGCCACCACGGCTTCGTGCTGGCGGTCGGCGACCTCACGATGCGCCTCGCGCAGGAGTTCGGCTTCTGCTACGGCGTGGACCGCGCGGTGGAGTACGCCTACGAGGCGCGCCGCCGCTTCCCCGACCGGCGCATCTTCCTGACCGGCGAGATCATCCACAACCCGGGCGTGAACGCGCGCCTCGAGGGGATGGGCATCCGCTTCCTGGCCGCGCGCCCGCCCGAGCGCTACGGCGGGCTCCAGGCCGGCGACGTCGTGATCCTCCCCGCCTTCGGCGTGACCACCGCCGAGTTCGACGAGCTGCGCGCGCGCGACGTCGTGCTCGTGGACACGACGTGCGGCTCGGTGCTCAACGTCTGGAAGACGGTGGAGCGCAACGCGCGTGACGGCTTCACCAGCGTGATCCACGGGAAGTACTGGCACGAGGAGACGCGCGCCACCGCATCCCGTGCCGGGCTCTCCCCGGGCGGGAAATACCTCGTGGTCCGCGACCTCGACGAGGCCGCCATCGTCTGCCGGATGATCGAGGAGGGGGGCGAGGCTGCCGAGTTCCTGCGCCGCTTCGCGCCCGCGGCGACTCCCGGCTTCGAGCCGCGCCGCGACCTCGACCGGATCGGGTGCGCCAACCAGACCACCATGCTCTCCTCCGAGTCGCTGGAGATCGCCGACCGGCTCCGCGAGTCGGTCCGGCGGCGCGTCGGCGACGAGGCGCTCGCGGCTCACTTCCGGAGCTTCGACACGATCTGCAGCGCGACCCAGGACCGTCAGGACGCGGTCGAGCGGCTGGTGCGCGACGGCGCGGACCTGATGATCGTGATCGGCGGCTACAACTCGTCGAATACCGGGCACCTCGCGGAGATCGCCGCGGCGGCCACCACGACGTTCCACATCGAGAACTCGGGATGTATCCGGAGCGCCGACGAGATCGCGCACAAGCCGCGCGGCTCGAAGCGCGAGGCGGTCGCCCGCGGCTGGCTGCCGGCCGGTCCGCTCCGCGTGGGCATCACCTCCGGCGCCTCCACGCCCGACAGCGAGGTGGGAGAGGTCGTCGAGCGACTCCTCCGCTTCCGGGGCTGCCCCGAGGCGACGCTGGAGGAACTGCGCCGCTTCGTCCCCCCTGAGCAGCCGGTGTGAGAAAAGGTGCCACTCTTCATTTCCGCCGCGGAAATGAAGAGTGGCACCTTTTCTACTCCAGCTCCTTCGGCTCGAAGACGCGGCCGCCCTTCACCACCCGCGCGATCCGGCGCAGGTTCTTCACGTCCCCCAGCGGTCAATAGCGCCACGAACGCGTCGTCCACGGGCCGGTCGTCCACGCTGTGGACCAGCACGTCGCACCCGCACTCGACCGCGGCCCGCGCCGTCTCCAGCTCGGTCGCGTGCACGCCCACCCGGATGCCGCGGCCGTGGCTCTCCTCGACGGTTGCCCGCACGATGGGCCGGACCGCCTCGACCTTCGCCCCGCGGCTCACGATGAACCAGATCTTCACGAGATCGGGCTTCCGCTCCGCCTCGCGCCGCACCAGCGCGCGCGCCTCGTCCGCGACCTTGATGATCGGCGGATCGTCGGTCTGGAGCGCCGGCGGCGCATACGAGGAGACCAGCGGTCCGGCCACCGCCACGCGCGGCGCCGCCTCGGCCTTGCGCGCCAGCTCGCGGACCTCGAAGTTCCACATCGGCCCGCCCACGTCCACGGTCGCCGTGACCCCGCTCCGGAGCCGGCGCCGTAAGGTCGCCGGAAGCCGCTCCCGGATGCCCTTCAGCTCGTCCGCGTACGGGACCTTCGCGCGCAGGTCGATCACGTCCGGGCGCGTGTAGAGGCCCGCCGACTGGAAGAAATGCACGTGGGCATCCACGAGGCCAGGAGTCACCCACTTCCCCTTGGCGTCCAGCACGCGGGCGCCTTCGGGCACGGAGACGCGGTCGCGCGGCCCGGCCGCCGTGATCCGCTCCCCCTGGACCAGCACGACCGCGTCCGGCACGGCCGGTCCGCTGGGCCGCCAGCGCCGCCCAGAGCGTCAGGAGGATCATGCCGCGAAGATAGCCGGGTACGCGAAAGGGGTCAGGACCCGCCGCGGGTCCTGACCCCTTCGAGAGCGTTCCGATTACTGCCAGGTCACCGTGTTGATCGAGATGCCCGGGTTGTCCGAGCAGACCCGGAAGGTCGCCGAGCCGTTGTTCTGCACCGGGGTGTTCGAGGCAAACGTGATCACGACGTTGTTGCCGACCGCGGCGTTCACGGTCCGGACCACGACGCCCGAGGGGACCGAGATCATCCGTGGGTTGGCCAGCCCGCCGGTCGGGACGGTGAAGTTGACCGTCGCGATCGTCCGGGCCGTGCCGGTGGTGTTGGTGATGGTGAACGGAGCGTTCTCCAGGCGGCTGCCGCACGGACCGGCCGGCGCGCAGGTCCCGACTCTGACGTTCACCAGGTTGGAGACTGCGACCGGCGGCGATCCGGGAGAGCCGTTGTCCAGCAGGATGGCCTGGGCCGCGAACGAGAAGTTGTCCGGCAGGATCCCCGGCAGCGTGAACACCGTGTTGCCGCAGGGGATCGCCCCGTTGGCCGGCACCGCGGGGAGCGCGATGGGGAGCGAGGAGGCGAGGATGAAGCCGGTGTTCGCGCCGCCGCCCG
>Ga0187892_10003872_pt1 | contig 26361 bp, 21 predicted proteins | sample MA1701073metaG_FD_139345 | JGI IMG/M metagenome (GOLD analysis project Ga0187892, IMG submission 139345) | Bio-ooze microbial communities from a basaltic lava cave in the Kipuka Kanohina Cave System on the Island of Hawaii, USA - MA170107-3 metaG ... | reverse complement strand
TTCCCATCCCGAACAGGACAGTGAAACGCTTCTGCGCCGATGATAGTGCGGATTCCCGTGTGAAAGTAGGACATCGTCAGGCTCTTACAGCACGAAACGCCCAACCGCCGGTTGGGCGTTTTCGTTTTAGGGGCTGTCAATAACCCCGGCAAAAAAGCCCATCCCGTCAGAGCTGGGCTTTTATATTGGGTGCGGCTGAGCCGTGCGTCTCGGGAAACTCAGGCATTCAGCAGCATTTCCCCCTCACGAATGGCGGCCCCTGAGCGCACCAAATCCAGCGTGAGTTCGTCAAGCCAGCGGGACAGCTCCAGTTCCGGAAAGTGGCGCTGCTGGACCATGCGGAAATATGCTGTCTGGTTGGCCCACACCATGAACTCGGACAGGTGCACCTGCTGCAGTTCCAGCAGCTTGAATTTCACCAGCACCTTGGCCGCGTGCAGGGCGTGCTTGCGCGGGGCGCGCATGAAACCGTCGAGCCGCGAGCGTGCCACGGCGAGAGATTTCGCGACATCCGAAAATACGCTGCCGTGTCCCGGGATCACGATCTTCGGATTCAGCGATTCGATCAGATCAAGGGTTGCGCGCAACTCTGCAAAGGCATCGATGCCTTCCAACTCGGGGAAGACGACGCCAAAGCCGTTTTCCCACAGGGCATCGGCTGAAATCAGCGTTCGCGACTGCGTCTCGAACAGGATCACCGAATGCGGATCATGACCGGGCGCGCTGTGGACTTGCCACGCCCTGTCGGCCAGCTGAATTTCGCTGCCGGCTTGCAGCAGTGCCTCAAAGCCGAAGGCTGGGCAATGCTGGCCTGTCGGCGTGTAGGTCAACAATTCGGGATCCCAGTTTCTGACATAGGGCGCCAGCCCCGGGGGGATCAGGGTCTGCAATCCCGGGTAGCGCCTTTGCAATGCCGCGTTGCCGCCGCAATGGTCGCTGTGCAAATGGGTGTTGAGCAGTCGATCGAGGGGGCGCTGGCCGAGTGCGCCCTCGATGAGGGCCACGGTTTGGCCGGCATGCGAGAAGTAGCCGCTGTCGACCAGCGCCGTGCCGTCGGCGCCGGTGAACAGGATGTTGTTGGCCGACAGCCAGCCCCGTTCAAAAACGGTGATTCCGGGTGGCAGCCCCTGCGCTGCAGTCATGTCATGCTATCAAAATAAGAGCGATCGGGATTAGCCACCATTGCGCAATTCGCGCCGCAGGATCTTGCCGACATTGGTCTTGGGCAGATCGTCGCGGAACTCGATGTATTTGGGGCGCTTGTAGCCCGTCAGATGCTGCTGGCAATAATAGGCGACATCCTCCTCGGTCAGCGTGGCCTCGTTCTTGACCACGAAGACCTTGATCGCCTCGCCCTGCTTTTCGTCGGCTACACCAATGGCGGCGCATTCGACGACGCCGGGGCACAGGGAGATCACATTTTCCAGTTCATTGGGGAAGACGTTGAAGCCGCTGACAATGATCATGTCTTTCTTGCGGTCGATGATCCTCGTGTAGCCGCGCTCGTCCATGATGCCTATGTCGCCGGTGCGCATGAAGCCGTCGGCTGTGAACGCGTTTTCATTTTCCTGCGGCTGCTTGTAATAGCCGGTGGTCACGTTCGGGCCCTTGATGCAGATCTCGCCGGCCTCGCCCTGGGCCAGCGACCGGCCGGTGTCGTCCTTGATCGCGATCTCGATGCCGGGCAGAGGCAGGCCAATGGTGCCGGTGAACTCCTTGTTGGTCACGGGATTGTTGGTGCCGATGGCGCAGGTTTCGCTCATGCCCCAGCCCTCGATCATCGGACAGCCCGTGGCCTGCAGCCAATGCCTGGCCGTGCCCTCCGAGGCCGCCATGCCGCCGGCCTGCGACACGCAGAGGCTGGAGAAGTCCACCGACTTGAACTGCGGATGCTGGAGCAGAGCGTTGAACAGCGTGTTGACAGCAGGCAGCATGTGGAACGGCCGCTTCCTCAGCACCTCGATGAACTTGCCGAAGTCGCGCGGGTTGGGAATGAGCGTCAGGTGCGAGCCCCAGCGCATCGCAAGCAGGCACAGGGTGAGCGCGAAGATGTGGTAAAGCGGCAAGGCGGCGATGCTGTTGGTCTTGCTGACATTGCCTACGCGCTGGAGCGCCGGCGTGAACCAGGCCTCGGCCTGCAAAATGGCGGCCACGATGTTGCGGTGAGTCAGCACCGCACCTTTGGACAGTCCGGTCGTGCCACCCGTGTATTGCAAGAAGGCGATCGAATCCAGATCGCTCTGGCTGGGCTGCAGGCTGCGCCCCTTGCCTTCGGCCAGTGCGCGGTTGAAGGGGGTGACGCTGCGGCCCTGCCCGAGCGAGAGCTTGTAGGCCGGCACCATTTTGGCCAGATGGCGCACGGCGAACGTGATCCAGCGGCCATACCAGAAGCCCAGCAGATCGCCCATGGAGGCCATCACGACCTGATTGACCTCGGTTCTGTCGATCACCTCGGCCAGCGTGTGGGCGAAGTTCTCGAGAATCACGATCGCGGTGGCGCCCGAATCCTTGAGCTGATGCTCCAACTCGCGCGCGGTGTACAGCGGGTTCACGTTCACGCAGGTATAGCCGGCGCGCAGCACCGCGGCCATGGCGACGGCGAACTGCGGAATGTTGGGCAGCATGATGGCGACGCGGGCTCCGGGCTCCAGGCCGCGGCCTTGCAGCCAGGCGGCCAGGGCCGCGGACAGTTCATCGAGCTCCCCGTAGGACATCCAGCGGTCCATGCAGACCGAGAACGGATTCGCGGCGTGTTTCTTGAACGACTCCTCCAACAGATGGTCGAGCGAGCGGTACTGGTCGGGCTCGATGTCGTGCGGAACGCCCGCGGGATAGCTGTTCAGCCAAGGCTTGTCCATGCAAAAAACTCCTTCTGCGCGCATTCTGGCGAGGCGCGGCGCCAGCCGTTACCGGGCTTGTCCTAGGGTACGACGTAGTTCAGTCTCGCAGGTGACAAGCTGCGCGTCGAATAACCGCTCGAGCTTGTGTTCAGAGCCTCAGTCCAACCAGGCGCAAGGCTCCACGGGCGGTGCAGACCCGTGCCATAGTTCAGCCATGTCCACCCCCCCATCTGCGCCAATGCTGACCCTGGCCCCCACGCTTGCCACTTCGTATGCTGCACTGCCCCCCAAGGGGGCCGCAGTCGCCTTGGGGCGGCCCGGCGGCGACTGATCCCATGTTGGCCCGGCTCCAGCAAATCACCACCTTGTCGCTGCTGGCGGCGGCACTGGGCTGGCTGCTGCTGTTCTGGGGCCAATCCCCCCTGCTGGCCTGTGCCGGACTCGTGCTCATCACCATGGGCCATTCGGTCTTCCTCGCCATGGAATTCGTGGCGCTTCGGGCCGTCAACCAGCGCGACCCCGTGCCCCAAGCGGGCTGGGGCGAGCTCCTGCGTGCCTGGTGGGGCGAGACGCTCACGGCGCCGCGCGTGTTCTGCTGGCGCCAGCCCTTCTGGTCCAACGCGGTGCCCGACGCTGTGGCGCCCGCCGCGGCCGTCCAGGGGCGGCGGGGCGTGGTGTTTATTCACGGCTTTGTTTGCAACCGCGGGCTGTGGACACCCTGGCTGAAGGAACTCCGGGCCCGGGGCCATGCGTTCGCGGCCGTCAACCTGGAGCCGGTGTTTGGCTCGATCGACGACTACGTGCCCCTGATCGAAGACGCGGTGCAGCGGGTAGCGCGCGTCACCGGCTTGCCGCCGGTGCTGGTGTGCCACAGCATGGGCGGGCTCGCGGCGCGGGCCTGGCTCAAGGCGCGCTCGGCCGACGCCCGGGTACACCATGTCATCACCATCGGTTCGCCCCACCATGGCACCTGGCTGGGCCGCTTCAGCCTGGCGCGCAACGCCCGGCAGATGCGGCTGGGCAGCGACTGGCTGCGGCGGCTCGAACAGGACACGCCGGCCCAGCGCCATGCGCGCTTCACCTGCTGGTATTCCAACTGCGACAACATCGTGTTTCCCGCTTCGACCGCCACCCTGGCCGGCGCAGACAACCGGCTGGTGCGCGGCGTGGCCCATGTGCAGCTGGCCTTCGATGCCGCTGTGATGCGCGCGTCGCTGGCCCTGATCGCGGCCATGTAAGATCGCCTGCTGGCGCCGGGAGTGGGCTGCAGGGGCCGCCTCCGCCGGTCACAGGTCCGAGCCGGCGCATAAGAAGAAGGAAACACAAACCATGCCCTTGATCGTCGTGATGGAAGACGATGCCGGTACGCGGATGCTGGTGGCATCCGTGCTCAAGAAGGACGGCTACGAGGTGCTGACGGCGCAAGACGGCGCGCAGGGCCTCCAGCTGGTCGAGGAGCACCGCCCCGCGCTCGTCATCAGCGATGTGCAAATGCCCGCGATGAACGGCTTTCAGATGCTGGCCGCCGTGCGCCAAAATCCGGCCCTGGCCCCCACGCCTGTGATCCTGCTGACCTCGCTGCAGGAGCGGGCCCACATGCGCCTGGGCATGAACACCGGCGCCGACGACTACATCACCAAGCCGTTTCACCCCGCCGAACTGCGTGAGGCCGCCGCGGCTCAGCTCAACAAGCGGGTCATGCAGGCCAGCTTGCAGAACATGGCGGTCGACGCGGCCGTGCAGGCGGCGCTGGAGGCGCAAAAGCACAAGCTGGCCCAGCTCTACGAGCGGCGTCTGGCCAAGGAGCTCAGCGACGGCTGGCCCAGCGGCGACGGCAGCGCCGGCGACGAGAAATTCGCCCAGGCCAGTGTGCTCTATGTCGACATGCTGAACTACGCCGCGCTGGCCGAGCGGCTCAGCAGCAGCGAGCTCAGCGAACTGGTCAAGAAGTTCTATGGCAGTGCCGGCGACACGGTCCACCTGTTCGGGGCGCGCCACATGCAGTTCATCGGCGAGGGCCTGCTCGGCGTGTTCACCGACAGCACCGACACCCGCTCGGTCAACCACGGCCTGCGCGCCGTGCGTGCCGCGCTGGGCCTGGTGGATTCGGCGCACCGCATGCGCCACTATTTGCAGACGCAGTTTTCGGGCCGAGCGCTGCCGCGCTTTGAGGTCAACGTGGCCCTGCACAGCGGCCCGGTGACACTGAGCCGCCTGGTCGATCCGCTGCACGCCACACCGGCCCAGACCCTGCCGGTCGGCGACGCCGTCAGCGCCACCTTGCTGCTGCAAAAGCAGGCCCCGGCCCTGGGCTGGACCATTGCGGCCAGCGTGAGCCTGCTGCGCGGCGTGACCGGTGCCGTCAAGACCGGCGCCCGGGCGCTGGTGGCGCTGCCGGGCCGCATGGCGCCCATGGATGCGACCGAACTGCTCGGACTGGCCCTGTGATGCGCAGGGCCCCATCGACGCGGCTCGTTCCACTGGGCCGGTTGCTCGCAGCCAGCCTGCTGCTGCTGGCGCTGGTGCCGGCCCTGCTGGTGGCGGGCGTGATGGCGCGCGGCAGTTCCCTGGCGGTCGAGGAACTGGCCGGGGGCATTCTTTTCAACGTGGCGGCGCGCGTTCAGTCCGGCACCGAGGCCCATCTGGCGCAGGCGCACAACCTGCTCAACGGCCTGTTTCCCGAGCTGATGAATTCCGAGCAGAAACAGCGGGCCCGCGACTGGCTGCGCGACCCCGAGTCGTTCGAGGCCGTGGCCTTTGCGCTGACGCGACAGTCGCCTGATGCGCCCCATCTGTACTTCGGCAACCACAGGGGCGAGTATTTCGCCGTCGAGAACGCGGCCCACAGCGCCACGGTCCGCTGGCGCGGGCCCGGCGATGCCGGGCGGCGCTCCTTCGAGGCAAGCCGTCCAGGCGACAGGAGTCGGCCCTTGCCGACCGAGGCGACCAACTTCGAGCCGCGCACCCGCGCCTGGTACCAGGGCGCATTGCTCGCCAAGGGAAGAAGCTTTTCGGCCATCCAGGCCGTGGCAGGCAAGCCGCAGCTGATGATCACGCTGTCGCAGCCGGTCTACGACAGCGATGAAGGTGCAGCGGGCGTGTTTGGCGTGGACTTGTACCTGCAGCGGCTGGCCGATCTGCTGCGGACGCAGAGCATCAGTGCCCACGGCGCGGCTTTCATCGTGGACGAGACGGGCTTGCTGGTCGCCGGCTCGGCCGGCGACACACTGTTCCGTGAACAAGAGGGCCGGCTGCTGCGCCGCAGTCCAAGCGACAGCGCCAACTCCGTGATTCGCCAGAGCTTTGCCGAACTGCAAGCCCAGCGGGAGCGCCAGCGGGAGGACTCGGTCGCCAGCACCACCGCGCTGCGGCGCCTGCCGCGCGACGGCGATGCGCTGATGATGGTGCAGCGCCCCTTCGGCGAGGCGCTTGGCCTGCGCTGGACCCTGGTCGTGGCCGCGCCCGAGAGCGACTTCACCGCCGACATCCGTCGCGCCTGGACCGTGTCGCTGGCGGTGATCGCCGCCCTGGTGCTGCTGGCCGCGCTGATCGCGGTCCTGGTGGCCCGCGGCGTCGGCCGGCGTCTGCAAGGCCTGAGCCTGGCGGCCGAGCAACTGGGGCGCGGCGAGGTGCCGGTGATCGAGCAGGGCACGCGCATTCGCGAGGTGCGCCAGCTCTCCGAGGTCCTGCACGACAGCGCTGCGCAGCTGCAGAGCTACCGCGCCCAGGTTCAGGCCGACGCGCGGGCGCTGCAGCAGGCCAACGACACGCTGGAAGCCCGGGTGCAGCAGCGCACTGCCGAACTCGCCGCCTCGCGCGAGGAAGCGCTGGGCGCGGCGCGCGCCAAGGCGGCCTTTCTGGCCACCATGAGCCACGAAATTCGCACCCCGCTCAACGGCGTGGTCGGCATGAGCACTCTGCTGGCCGAAACCCCGCTCGACCCCGAGCAGCGCGACTACCTGGAGACCATCCGCCTGTCCAGCGACCAGCTGCTGGCCGTGATCAACGACATCCTCGACTTCTCCAAGATCGAGTCCGGCAAGCTCGAGCTCGAAGCCGAGCCCCTGAGCCTGCGCGCCGCGGTCGAGGAGGCCTGCGACATCGCCGCGCCGCGTGCGCGCGAGAAGGGGCTGGAGCTGATCATCGACATTCCCGAAGCCAAGGCCGCGCAGACCCAGGCCGACGCGGTGCCCGAGGCCATCCGCGGCGACGTCACACGGCTGCGCCAGGTGTTGATCAACCTGATCAACAACGCCGTGAAGTTCACCGAAGCGGGCGAGGTTGCGATCCATGTGCGCCGGCTCGACATGGCCGATCCGCAGGGCCGCGCCGTGATCGAGTTTCGCGTGAGCGACAGCGGCATCGGCATCCCGCCCGAGCGGCTCGCGGCCCTGTTCGAGGCCTTCACCCAGGGCGACGCCTCCACCACCCGCAAATACGGCGGCACCGGCCTGGGCCTGGCCATCTGCAAGCGGCTGGTCGAACTGATGGGCGGGCAGATCGGCGCGCACAGCGAGACGGGCCGCGGTTCCACGTTTTGGTTCACCGTGGCCGCGCCCGTGGCCGAGATGACGCCGGCGCTGAACCCCGGCGAGGCCGGCGCGCTCGCGGCCAAGCGGGTGCTGGTGGTGGACGACCATGCGACCAACGTGCGCATCCTCACGCGCCAGCTGCAGCTCTGGGGACTGCAGGTGGCCAGCGCCGAATCGGGCGCGCAGGCCCTGCATTGGCTGGAGCAGGCCGCGAGCCTGCCGGATGTCATCATCACCGACATGCACATGCCCGCGATGGACGGCGTGTCCCTGGCCCGCGCCATCAAGGCCCGGCCCGAGTGGCGCGACATTCCGCTGCTGCTGCTGAGCTCCGGCTTCATGCCGGTGGCCGACGACAGTGCCCAGCTGTTCGACTCTCGCCTGCTCAAGCCGGCGCGCCAGACCCAGCTGTTCGACACCATGGCGCGCTGCCTGGCGCCGGACCACGCCGCGCGCAGCGAGGCTGCCGCGCCCATCAGCGATGCCAAGAAGCACATCACCGTGCTGGTGGCCGACGACAACGCGGTCAACCTCAAGGTGGCCTGCGCCATGCTGCTCAAGCTCGGCTACGACATCCACACCGCGGTAGACGGGCGCGAGGCGGTGGATGCGGTGGCTCAGACCATGGCGCGCGGCCCGCGCTTTGGCGCAGTCCTGATGGATGTGAACATGCCCGACGTCGACGGCCTGCAGGCCACGCGGCAGATCCAGGCCGCCTGGGGCGCCCAGGCGCCCCCGATCATCGCGCTCACGGCCGCCGCCTCGGCCGACGACCGGCTGCGCTGCGAAGCCGCCGGCATGGACGACTACCTGACCAAGCCGCTGCAGGTGGCGGCCTTGGCCCTGGCACTGGAGAAATGGGTGCCCGCGAGGTTGCAGGATGCTATCAATTCAATAGCGCATCACGCCCCATCCATGGGGGTAGAGCAGCGAATTGATGTTGACGGGGAGCCGCTGGACGCAGACCGGCCCCCGCTGATGGACTTCGGCCGTCTCAACGAATTCCGCGAGTTCGACGACGAGGACCTCAGCATGACGCGCGAAGTCGTGAGCCTGTTCGTCAACGACGCGCCGCAGCGCCTCCAGGCCATCGTGGCGGCGGTCGTGGCCAACGATGCGCAGGCCCTGTCGCGGGCCGCGCACGCCCTCAAGGGGGCTGCCAGCAACATCGGTGCGCTGGCCATGCACGCGGTCTGCGTCGGTCTGGAGGCCGAGGCCCAGGTGCCATTGGACGCCGAAGCGCGCCTCGATCAACTCCATGAACTCTGGCAAAAAACCCGTTCTGCCCTTGAGAAATGGGAATGATTTGCTATTAACTTTGTGGCGAACCATGGCGCCAGCGGCCGCCCCTGTCAGCTTGAGTTGGAGATGACTGTGCTAGATTGGGCCGCATATGGACGAGCGACCCCTTGCGACCCCCGCCCATGACAAGCTGTTGGCCGCGCTGAGCCCCGAGCTGCGCGCGCTGGCCTGGCGAGGGCAGCCGCGCCGCTTTCGCAAGAACGCCGTCGTGCTGCGCGAAGGCGAGATGGGCGACAGCCTGTATGTGCTGCTGCAGGGCAGCGTCAAGGTGTTCGCGATGGACGAGAGCGGGCGCGAAATCACCTACGGCACCATTCATGCCGGCGACTACTTTGGCGAGATGTCGCTCGACGGCGGTCCCCGCTCGGCCTCGGTGATGACGCTGGAGCCCTGTGCCTGCGCGGTGCTCTCCAATGCCGAGGTGCGGGCGCACCTGGTGCGATCGCCCGGTCTTGCCTTCAGCATGCTCGTGCGGATGATCCGGCGGGTTCGGGCCACCACCGAAAGCGCGCGCAACATGGCGCTGCTCGATGTCCATGGCCGCGTGCTCGCCCTGCTCGAAGGCCAGCAGGGAGCCGCGCCCGAAGGCGCGGCGGTGGTGCTGCGCAACCTCACGCACCAAGACATTGCCAACCGCGTCGGCGCCTCGCGCGAAATGGTCAGCCGCCTGCTCAAGGAACTGGAGAAGGACGGCTACATCGAGCTGGGCGTCAAGCGCATCACGCTGCTGAAGAAGCTGCCGGCGCGGTGGTAGGGGCCCGCAGACCAGCGACCAGCGACCAGCGCTACATCGTGTTGATAATCCGACGCGTTGCCTGCGGCGCGGTATCGCTGGTGCCGCGCAGACGCACCACGGCACCACTGCGCGTCCCGGCGGCCCGTACTCCGGTCAGCGCCGGGCTCTCGTCGCTGTAGGCCTGGGTGTCGGGCACTTTGACGACCCCCGGGCGCGCGGGCCGAGCCTCGTCGGGGTCGGGCTTGCGCGGCGAATAGTGTGCCCAGTCCGGATCGGTCGGCCCCACGATTCGCACACCGCCGACCGACACGGTTTTTTGGCCGGTGGCAATGCTGTTGAAGTTGCCGCTGCGCCGGATCGGCGTCGGGTTGGCCGGGTCGTCGACCCAGGCGTCCATGTCGTAGTGCGCGTCTTCAAAGTGCGACTGGCGGGCGCCGGTGCGCGTGCCGATCACCACATCGTCGCGTTCTACATAGGCGTCCATTGTCACCGAGCTGTCGGCCATGTTGCTCAGCCTGACCCGCCACACCCCGCTGGGCGCGGTGACGACGCCGGCCTCAAAACTGAAGCTGGGGGCCACGGCCAGCAGGGCGCAGGTGCCGGCGTGCCCGGTGGCGACCGACTTCGGATAGATCAGGGCGCACAAGGGCTGCGTGCCGCCGTCCGTCCACATCCGGGACTCGCCCCAGGCCAGGGCCGGCAGGGCGGCGCGGCCCGGCGGCGCGACTTCGATCGTCACGCCATGGGCCCCCTCGGGCAGCCATATTTCGAGAAAGTTCTGGGTTAAATCAGCCGGTTGTCCCCGCCAATGGAGCGTGACATGCTCATTTTTCGATAGCGTTACGTTAGCGTGTGTGCGCAGCTGGTAGCTGTTGCCCGCCGCCAGAACAATCTGCAGCCGGCCGTCGCACAGGTCCACCAGCTGGTCCATGGCGGCTTCCAGCACAGCGCTGCCATCGTGCGGCCCGGCCAGCGTGCCGAAGCTGATGTTCACCGCCACCTTGGCATCCGGGGCGCAGCGCGAGAGGATGTACATCAAGCCGTCCAGCACATGAACGTTCATCGAGCCACCCGAGGTGTCGGCCACCGTGTCGTAGTCGAGCTGCACGGCCACGATGTCACAGCGGCTGGCATAGTCGTCAGCCGGTGCCCAGCTCGGCGGCGCGTCGGGCCTGGCGACTTGGGCCAGCAAGGTGCGCGGGCCGCAGGCCAGGTCCAGCACATGCGTGCCGTGGCTGACCGGTTTTCGCAGCGCGGACAGCTTGAATTCGCTGTACACCAGGCTTTCGTCGACCAGCCCGTTGTAGGTGTGACGCTCCATCGCCTGATCGATAGCGGCGGCCTCTAGTTCATGACCGTAGCCGAGCGCTGTCGGCGTACGCCCCACGCCCTTGCCGTCTTGCCGCCAGAAATATTGCGTGCGCGCCAGGCCCTGGCGCAGGAAGTTGACGCTGGCCAATGCGAGGCCGTCGTCGATCAGGCCGACCACCTTGCCCTGGAGCAGGGCAGGGTGCGGCGCCGCAGGAGCGGCGCCCGGCGCAGTCGGGTCGTCGGCATGCGGCCCAGCGGGCAGGCCCAGCTCGCACCGCTGCACCAAGGCATGGAGCCTGCCACCTGGCTCGATATGCTGGAAGAAAGCCGGTTTGACGCGCGCTGTGCAGAAACGCAGACCCACGGGCGCGGCAACCGAGGTGTACACCGCTGGCACCTGCAGCCACTGCGGCGAGCCTGCACCAATGAATTCGGCGATGCTGGTGCCCGGGCTTAATTCGATGGCCAGCGGCAGCCACTTGGGCTGCTTGCCGCCGTAGCCCGCAAATTGATCGGCTTCGGCCCAGACCAGGTAGGGGTCGAAGCCATCGGTCGCGCCGGGCTGGGCCCAGTCGATGGCGGTAAAGCCGCCTATGGGCAGTTTGCTCCAGCTCATGGCGGGCCTACTTTAGGGGTTGCCACTCTGTGGCGGCCTTGGACCACATGAAGGCCATCAGCGGTGAAGCGGCAACCTCCTCCTTGTCGGCCTTGCGCTGGTAGTAGCCACTTCGGTTGTCATCCATGGAAACGCGCAGGTCGAAATCCAGCGCTGCGCCATCCCTACCGGTGAATTGGGGTCCGACAAAGCTTCGCTCGTGCAACGAGGCGCCCACACAGCGCGCCACAAAGAACTCGCCCAACGCCGTGCCCAGCCAGCGGCCCACGGCACTGTCCACCGGGTAGTGAAGGCCAGCGACCGTGCGATTGACGGCAATGCGCGCGGCTTGGCGTTGCAACTGCTCCCTGTAGCGCGCTCCTGTGCCGTTGGCGCTTTGCAACAGGGCCTCGACCACGGTGGCGACTGCGAAGGCCTCGGTGGCATGCCCGCTGGGCCAGCTCGCATGCCCCGGTGTGGCAATCATGGGCTGGATTTGTGGTGACAGTTCCATCGGGCGCGGGCAGGCGAAGGCGTGTTTGAAGCGCATCTCGATATCGGAGGTCATCAGCAGGGCCAATGTGACCAACTCCAGCGTCCATTTGTGGCGGTGTGGCTGCAGGCCAATGATCGAACCCCAGAACGGCCCCTGCGGCTGCATTTGCGTGAGAATTTCACTCCCGCGGTCTTCGCGAAGCTCGGCATAGTTGGCCACCAGATCAACTTGCTTGTTGAATATCGCGGTTGTGGGACGAACCAGCTTGACCAGGTTGATGTCCTTGAGGGGTTGGCGGGTGACGTCGACAAAGCCGAGGGCCATAGCCGCGTCCGGGTCGGCGACAGCGAAATGCAGGCCCGATACCAGTTCAAGCACACAGGCCCCCAGGCGCGGTCCCGAGTCCCAATACTCCAGGCGCTCTGGCCGATCCACAGGGGTTGGCAGTGTCATGGGCAAGCTCGCGCCCTGAAACGGCCCGACAAGTGCGGCACGGCTCTTGTTCAATGCGTCCGACAGCAAAGCGTCAGAGGCGGCTCCATTGCCGGTGCCCGCTATGCCGGCATTGCTGGAAATCCCTGCGATGCCTGCAATGCCAGCGATACCTGCAATTCCGGCTATGCCTGCTATACCTGCCATGTGTAACTACTGCGTGTTGTTGGTGATTGATTAATCTGGAGCGCCAGCGCGTACAAAGGTGTCTTGCGCAAGCTGACTTAAGCGGTGTCCTCGCGCGGGCGTGTTTTTCATGAATCCGGACACCGTGAAACCTGGATCAAGACGCATCATCTCGGCAACTGTTTGCTTTGATTCGGCATACTGCCCGAGCTGAAACTGCGAAATCGCGAGCGCACGCAGCGTTGACGTGTGGAGCCGGTTGGCCCTGAGCGAGCGTTGCGCCAACTCCAGCGCTCGCGCAAAGTTCCCATCAGACAGTGCCGCCGTCGCGGCAAGCGAGTCATAGAAGTAGCGCAACGGATCGAGGGGGGAGAGTCGCAGCGCTTGTTCCGCGCATTCTGTGGCGAGCCGGCCTTCGTCCTTGAATGCGTGCATGGTGCCCTTGAGCAGCCATGCCAGTGATTCATTGGGATTGACCGACAGCGCTTGCTGATAGCGCTTCACAGCACCGCCCATGTCCTTGAGCAGGTTGGTGCGGACCAGTCCATCGACGGTCAAGGCCAGAGCACAATCAGGCTCGCTATCCAGGGCTCTCTTGGTGCAATCCAGAGCCAATTGAGCTTCATGGGCTGGATTCTCCGTCCAGCCTTGCTGCACTCGCAATACATGCCATTTGGCCAGCCAGGCGTGCGGCACCGGATGTCGGCGGCTTCTGTCGATCAAGTGTTCCAGCATCTGCCGGGCTCGATCAAAGTCTGACAGTGCATTGCGGTGCATCAATGCCAGCGCACCCAGCAGCAAGGTGTAGCCTTCCAGCGTGGGGAGGGCATGGCTGCGAGCTCGTTGCAATTGATGCGACATCACGGAAGAGCTGATGGCGGCTACCAGTCGGGCGATCAACTCGTCGTCGGTTTCAAACAAGCCGCGGACCTGGCCCTTGAGGCTGTCGGCCCAAGCCACATGGCCGGTTTTGGTATCAATCAGTTCCACAAACAGGGCCAGCTGTGTCCCAGCACTGCGGCAGGTTCCCGAGAGGATGTAGCTGGCGCCCAGGTGGCTGCGGATGTCTTGCACGGCCTCGTGCCGTTCGCGAAACACGGTGGTGGACAGGCGCGAGATCACGTGCAGTTCGGACGTGCGCGACAAGGCGGCAATCACCTCGTCGGCCAGCGCCTCGCCCAGCATGGCATGGTCGGGCTCGGCGCTGCGCATGGCAAAGGGGATGACGGCAATGGTGGGACGCAGGTCCAGCTGCATCGTGTGACCCGGCGGCACGACGGGCGCATGGCTGGGCGGACCTACACGGTAAGCCCGCACCGGCTTTTCCACATGCTTCAGATAACACTCACCCAAGTCTTCAATGTCGGCATCCAGGCTGGCCGTGAGCTGGTCGCGTAGCTCGGCCGATACGACCAACTCGCCCGGTCCAGTCAGCGTGCCAATGCGCACGGTGAGGTTCACGTCCGCGCCATAGATGTCATGCTGGTCGGCCACAAACTCGGCCACATGCGCGCCCATGCGCAGGTGCATCTGCTGCTCAGGCGGCAGGATCGCATTGGCCTGGGTGCTGATCTGCTGCAGGGCAAACGCGGTTTTGATGCAGCCCAGGGCCTCGCCAAATTCCAGCATCAGCCCGTCGCCCAGGCTTTTGACGAGGCGGCCTCCGTGCAGTGGCAGCAGCTGCTCCACGCGCGCCACGAACTGCTGCCAGCGCTGAACAAAGTCGCCCTCGTCTTGCTCCATCAGCCGCACCGACTCGACCACGTCCAGCACCAGCAGCACCTTGGTGTGGCGGGGCTGGGCGAACGCAGAATCGGTCAGGGAGGGGGGCACCATGGATGTAACGGCGTGAAACAGCCCCCAATTTTCCAGGAGGAAGCGTTCGGGGGAAATATTTGACGGTGTTTTTGCAACGCCGAACCCAAGATGTGTTGTGCCAGCGCCTCTGTTTGAAGGAGATGCGCTGCGCCAGTACTTCCCCGGAACTAGTCCTGATCTGAGTGGACGCCCTCGTTGTCATCCGATCTTTCGATCTTGATGCAGGCGCTGGCCCGCTACTCGGCGCTGTCAAGTCAATTGACCGTGGCATTTGCGGTGGTCGCGAGTATTGGGCTACTTCTCCACTGTGCGCCGGACAAGATTGGTTCAGTTCCGCCGCTGGCTGTGGGCATTCCGTCAGAGGTCGCTGTGCTGTGAACTCATGCATTACTTGGGTGCTTGGCTGGGGTACGCGTGCCTCTCCGCCGCCATCCCGTTTGTCCGGGCTTTGTTGCGCAGGCGGCCCCCGACTGATCAGGCCTCCACGGGCAGCAGCGTGTCAGCCGCCAGCTCGGGCAGGCTCTTCACCCGCTCATAGATCGGGGCGAAGTCGGCCGAGCTCAGCTCGAACAGCTGCTCGAAGCTGTCGATCACGAAATAGGTCTGCTGGAAGGTGTCGATCTTGTAGCGCGTGCGCATGGTGCGCTCCAGCTCCAGCGGGACGCGGCTCGGGGCCTCGCTGTGCACGGCGTATTGCAGCTCGCCGGGCGAGCTCAGGATGCCGGCGCCGTAAGCGCGCAGCCCATCGCGTTGGCGGATCAGCCCGAATTCGATGGTGTACCAGTACAGGCGGCTGAGTTGCTCGCAGGCCCCGAGCGCATCGGCCTTGAGGCCGGCTTCGCCGTAGCGCTGCACATAGTCGGCCAGCACCGGATTGAACAGCATCGGCACATGGCCGAACAGGTCGTGAAACACGTCGGGCTCGACGATGTAGTCGAACTCCTCGGGCTCGCGCAGCCAGTCGGTCACCGGGAACCTGCGCTTGGCCAGCAGGCTGAAAAACGGCACCTCGGGAATCAGGCCCGGCACGGCCACGATTTCCCAGCGCGTGGCCTTGTGCAGCCGCTCGTTGATTTCCTCGAAGCGCGGGATATGGTCCTTGATCCCCAGCTTGGGCAGGGTGGCGATGAACTCGTCGCAGGCCAGGCCTGGCACCAGGGCCGCCTGGCGCTCGTAGAGGCGGCGGTACCGGTCGTGCTCGGCCGCGGTGTAGCTCGCGTTCTGCGCGCAGGTGTAGTCGGGCCCGGCGCGGCTGTAGTCGCCGCGCGGGGGGCGCTCGCTGGCGCCATAGACAACAGGTTCAACCGCCATGGTGCTCGGCCCTTTACCGCTGGTCCTGATCGTTCGACCTTGCAGCGCGAACGGGGTTCAAGCCGCCTTCTTCGCCTCCAGCACGCCGCGGCGCATCTGGTCGAGCTCCATGGTCTCGAACAAGGCCTTGAAGTTGCCTTCGCCGAAGCCCTCGTTGCCCTTGCGCTGGATGAACTCGAAGAAGATCGGCCCGAGCTGGTTTTCGCTGAAGATCTGCAGCAGCAGCTCGCCCTGGCGGCCGTCGACCAGGATGTTGCGCTGCTGCAGGGCGCCGATGTCCTCTCCCAGGTTGGGGATGCGGCGAGGCAGCAGCTCGTAGTAGGTCTCGCTGGTGTTCAGCAGCTTGACGCCGCTCATCTGCAGCGCATCCACCGTGGCGTACAGGTCCTTCGAGCCCAGCGCAATGTGCTGGATGCCTTCGCCGTGGTACTTGTCCAGGTATTCCTGGATCTGGCCGGCCTTCTCGTTGCCTTCCTCGTTGATCGGGATGCGGATCTTGCCGCAGGGGCTGGTCATGGCCTTGCTCTTGACGCCCGTGGCCTGGCCCTCGATGTCGAAGTAGCGGATCTCGCGGAAGTTGAACAGTCGCTCGTAGAACTCGGCCCATTCGGCCATGCGGCCGCGGTGCACGTTGTGCGTGAGGTGGTCGATGTAGGTCAGGCCAAAGCCCTCGGGGTTCAGCGCTTCGTGCGCATCGATGCCGGGCAGGGCCTCGAAGTCCACGTCGTAGAAGCCGATGTTGCCGATGTCGCCCTCCTTGGCGCCATTCTTGCCGCGCCAGCGATCCACCAGGTAGATCAGGCTGTCGCCGATGCCCTTGATCGCGGGGATGTTGAGCTCGCCCGGGCCGGCATGGTCGGCATAGCCCCAGGCGCCCAGCGAGATGGCGCGCTCGTAGGCGGCCTTGGCGTCCTGCACGCGAAACGCGATCGCGCAGATGCTGGGACCATGCTGGCGCGCAAAGCGCTGGGCGAACGAGTCGGGCTCGGCATTGAGGATGAAGTTGATGCCGCCCTGGCGGTACAGCGTCACGTCCTTGTGGCGATGCCGGGCCACGGGCTTGAAGCCCATGCGCTCGAACAGCTCGCCCATGGCTTGGGGATCGGGCGCGGCGTATTCGATGAATTCGAAGCCGTCGGTGCCCATGGGGTTGTCCCAGGCGGTGGACGGGGTGGCTTGTTGCGGCAGTGCTGCGTTCATGGGCATCTCCAAAAGGCTTGTAAAGACTGTAGCGGCGCAGCGCAGCACTTTTTCTGCAAGTTAAGGCGCAGGATTTGCTTATTGCGCAACAAAACTGCAAAATATTTCAGATGGAAGCACTCGACAAGATTGACAGGCTGATTCTGCGCAGCCTGCAGGCCGACGGCCGCGCCACCTACGACCAGATCGCGGAAGCCGTCAGCCTGTCGCCCAGCGCCGTGCTGCGCCGGGTCAAGCGGCTGGAGGAGGCGGGCGTGATCGACCGCTATGTGGCCCTGGTCAAGCCCGAGGCCGTCGGGCTGGGGCTCACGGCCTACCTCAACGTGCGGCTGGAAAAGCACACCGAGAGCCACAAGCGCAACCCCATGGACCTGTTTCGCGCCAGCGTACAGACCTGGCCCGAGGTGGTGGAATGCGTGGCGCTGACCGGCGACATGGACTACCTGCTGCGCGTGGTGGTGCAGGACATGGCGCATTACAGCCGCTTCATCATGGACACCCTGCTCAAGCACCCGAGCGTCGAGGACTGCAAGACCAGCTTCGTGCTCGACCGCGTCAAGGCGACGACGGCCATGCCTTTGTAGGGGCTAGCGGGCCCGGCTAATCCCATGTAGGTTGGAGGATCTAGGGAAAACCCTTATATTGACCCCATGGTTGAACCCAAAGATCTGATCAAGGCGTCCTTGGAAGCGGGCCGCGAGTTTTTCCGGCCGCCCGGGAGCCGCCCGGCGCCGGAGCCCGGCGCCAAGGCTGGGCCGCTGGTCGTGCCGATCCGCTCGATCGGCGCCAGCCACCGCGAACGTATCACTGCCCACCTGCTGGCGCTCAACGCGCACGACCGCTACCTGCGTTTTGGCTATGCCGCCAACGACGAACAGATCCGCCGCTACGCCGAGGGGCTGGACTTCGAGCGCGACGAGATTTTCGGCATCTACAACCGCCGCCTGGAGCTGATCGCGGTGGCCCACCTAGCGTTTTCCGGCGAGCCGCAGTGCGAGTCCTGCGCCGAGTTCGGCGTGTCGGTCGCCGAGCGCGCGCGCGGGCGCGGCTATGGCGCGCGGCTGTTCGAGCGCGCCGCGATGCACGCGCGCAACGAAGGCGTGGAGCTGCTGTTCATCCATGCGCTGAGTGAAAACACAGCGATGCTCAGAATCGCGCGCAACGCCGGGGCTACGGTCGAGCGCGAGGGCTTCGAGTCCGAGGCCTACCTGCGCCTGCCGGCCGCCACGCTGGACAGCCGCATGACCGAGATCGTCGAAGAGCAGTTTGCCCGGACCGATTACCGCCTCAAGGTCCAGGCCATGCAGTTCTGGGAATTTCTGGCCGGCCTGCAGGAGGTGCGCCGGGGCGTGCGCGAGGCCCGCCACAAGTCCGGCGCCTGAGGCCCGGGCCGCGCCCGGCCCCGGGGGCTGGCGGGGCGTCACCTCAATCCGCTATCCTTGAGGTTTCCCAACTACCGCACGTCCTGCACCCGCCGTCTGTGTCAGACCCCCATCCCGCGCGTCACTCCGAGAAGGAAGACAAGCGCAGTTTCCTGCAAAAGCTCGCCGAGTTCATCCACCCCGGACCGGACTCGAAAGACGAGCTGATCGACACCTTGGCCGAGGCCGAGGACAACCAGGTCATCGGGGCCGAATCGCGCGTGATGCTCGAAGGCGTGATCCGCATGGCCGACATGACGGCCGGCGACGTGATGGTGGCCGCGCCTCGCATGGACCTGATCGACATCGACGCGCCGTTCGACGAACTGCTGCACCTGGTGATCGACACCGCGCACTCGCGCTTTCCGGTCTACGAAGGCGAGAAGGAAAACATCATCGGCATCCTGATGGCCAAGGACTTGCTGAAGCTGCAGCGAGCGCCCGGGCTCAACATCCGCGCCCTGCTGCGCCCGGCCGTGTTCGTGCCCGAGAGCAAGGGGCTCAACGACCTGCTGCGCGAGTTCCGCGGCAACCGCAACCACCTGGCCATCGCGATCGACGAATTCGGCCGCGTGGCGGGCTTGATCACGATCGAGGACGTGCTCGAGCAGATCGTCGGCGAGATCGAGGACGAGTTCGATATCGCCGAGGACGAGGGCGACATCTTCGGCCTGGCCGACCGCACCTACCGCGTCAGCGGCGACACCCCGGTCGAGCGCGTCTGCGAGGCCTTTGGCCTAGCGCTGGCCAGCGGCGACAGCCAGTTCGACACCATAGGCGGCCTGATCGCCCACGAGATGGGCCATGTGCCCAAGCGCGGCGAGCGTCACAGCCTGGCCGGCCTGAGCTTCGTCGTGCTGCACACCAAGGGCGGCGCCGTGCGCTGGTTCAAGGTCTCGCCGGCCGGCGACGAGGACAGCACCGGCTGATGAAGGCCTTGCGGCGCGGGGCCGTCCCGCTGGCCCTGTCGCCGTTCCTGTCGCTGGCCTTGTCGATTTGTGCCGGCCTGGCGCAGGCCTGCTCGATCGCCGCGCCCTGGAACGGCCAGCCCGTCTGGTGGCTGCAACTGCTGTCGCTGGCCGTGCTGGCCTGGCAGATCGGCCGCTGCACCTCGTGGACCGGCGCCGCGCTGCGGGGCTGGCTGTTCGCCACGGCCTGGCTGACCGGTACCTTCTGGTGGCTGTTCATCTCCATGCACACCTACGGCGGCCTGGCGGCGCCGCTGGCCGTGCTGGCCGTGCTCGCGCTGGCCGGTTTTCTGGCGCTCTACTACGCCGCGGCTTGCGGCATTTTTGCGGCACTGGCCCCCGTCAACCGGGCGTGGGGTGCTATTGTTTTTGCAGCGCTCTGGCTGCTGGCCGAACTGGTGCGCGGCAGCTGGTTCACCGGTTTCCCCTGGGGCGCGGGCGGCTATGCCCATGTGGACGGCTGGGCCCGCCCGCTGGCGGCCTGGGTCGGCGTTTACGGGCTGGGCTTTGTGGCGGCGGCGGTGGCGGCCTTGCTCGCTGGCTGGATCAGCGGGCCGCGGCCGCGCCGCGTGGCCGCGCTCGCGCTGGCGGGCCTGAGCGTGGCGGTCGCGGCCCTGCCCGCGCGCGACCCGGCCGAGCGCGCGGCGCCTGCCGCACCCCTGGGCGTGACTCTGCTGCAGGGCAACATCCCGCAGGACGAGAAGTTCCAGGGCGGCACCGGCATTCCGCTGGCGCTGCAGTGGTACGGCGAGCAGTTGCACGATGCCCGCACGCCGCTGGTCGTGGCGCCCGAAACCGCGATTGCGCTGCTGCCGCGGCAGCTGCCCGAGGGCTACTGGGCGGCGCTGCGGCAGCGCTTCGCCGCCGGCGAGCAGGCGGCGCTGATCGGCATTCCGCTGGGCAGCCACCAGCAGGGCTACACCAACTCGGTGCTGGGCCTCCAACCCGGCCAAGCCGCGTCCTACCAGTACGACAAGCACCACCTCGTGCCGTTTGGCGAATTCATCCCGCCCTTGTTCCGCTGGTTTACCGAGATGATGAACATCCCGCTGGGCGACTTCAATCGCGGCGCCGTGGGCCAGGCTTCGTTCGAGGTCGCCGGGCAAAGGCTGGCGCCCAACATCTGCTACGAGGATTTGTTCGGCGAGGAGCTGGGCGCGCGCTTTCGCGACCCGGCTGCGGCCCCGACCATCATGGTCAACCTCAGCAACATCGCCTGGTTCGGCAACACGGTTGCGATCGACCAGCATTTGCAGATCTCGCGCATGCGGTCGCTGGAGTTCGAGCGGCCTATGCTGCGGGCCACCAACACCGGCGCCACGGTGATCATCGACCACCGCGGCCGTGTCACCCATGCGTTGCAGCGCCACACGCGCGGCGTGCTGGTCGGCGAGGTCGTCGGCCGCACAGGCACGACGCCCTATGCCTGGTGGGTGTCGCGCTTCGGCCTGTGGCCGCTGTGGCTGCTCGGGCTCGCGCTGGCGGCGCTGACAGCCTGGACCGGCTGGGCAGGCGTGAGGGCGGCTCGGCGCGCGTCGGCGCCGTAGCGGGCGGCTGGACGGGCCGGCCCCGTAAAATTACGCGTTTGCGCGGACTTGTGGCTGTTTTGATTCTCAAAAAAGCGCCGGGCCGTCCCAAGTTTTTTTGCTAGCCCTCGACAAAAGTATCGTGGGAGCGAAGCGACCGAAACTTTTGTCGAATTTATGCTCACGTTTCAGCAAATCATCTTGAAATTGCAGTCCTACTGGGACGCCCAGGGCTGCGCGCTGCTGCAGCCCTACGATATGGAAGTCGGCGCCGGCACATCGCACACTGCTACGTTTTTGAGAGCACTCGGGCCCGAGCCGTGGAAGGCGGCCTATGTGCAGCCGAGCCGCCGCCCGAAGGACGGGCGCTACGGCGAGAACCCGAATCGCCTGCAGCACTACTACCAGTACCAGGTGGTCCTGAAGCCCGCGCCGGCCAACATCCTGGAGCTGTACCTGGGCTCGCTCGAAGCCTTGGGCTTCGACCTCAAGAAAAACGACATCCGCTTTGTCGAGGACGACTGGGAGAACCCGACGCTGGGCGCCTGGGGCCTGGGCTGGGAGGTCTGGCTCAACGGCATGGAGGTCACGCAGTTCACCTATTTCCAGCAGGTCGGCGGCATCGACTGCAAGCCCATCACCGGCGAGATCACCTATGGCCTGGAGCGCCTGGCCATGTATTTGCAGGGCGTGGACAACGTCTACAACCTGCAGTGGACCGATGGCTTGAGCTACGGCGACGTCTACAAGCAAAACGAGGTCGAGCAGTCGACCTACAACTTCGAGCATTCCGACGCCGAGTTCCTGTTCGCCGCGTTCGGCGCGCACGAGAAGCAGGCCCAATATTTGATGGAGCAGCAGCTGGCGCTGCCGGCCTACGAGCAGGTGCTGAAAGCCGCGCACAGCTTCAACCTGCTGGACGCGCGCGGCGCGATCAGCGTGACCGAGCGCGCCGCCTACATCGGTCGCATCCGCAACCTCGCGCGCAGCGTCGCGCAGAGTTACTACGACAGCCGCGAGCGCCTGGGCTTTCCGATGGCGCCGCGCGAGTGGGTCGAACAGTTGATCCAGAAGGCTTCATGAAGCATTGCGGGACAGACCGGAGCGCAGCGCAGCTCTGTCCTCAACTGATTAGAGAAAAGAGATGACTAGCAAGAACCTTCTCGTTGAACTGTTTGTCGAAGAGCTTCCGCCCAAGGCGCTGAAGAAATTGGGCGAGGCCTTCGCCGCGCTGCTGTTTGAACAATTAAGGGCCTTCAGCCTGACCACGGCCAATTCGGCAGTCACGAGCTTTGCGTCGCCGAGGCGATTGGCGGCTCATGTTTCTGACGTGTTGACTCGAGCTCCGGATCAACCAACGATCAAGAAGCTCATGCCTCGGAAGGTGGCTTTTGATGCTTCGGGCAATCCAACGCCAGCCCTGCTGAAAAAGGCGCAGGCGACATCCGAGAGCTGCGCTGCCCTCGTCAAGAGTTGGCCCAAGGGCGAAGACGAACAGAATAGGTTGTTTTTCCAAGCTGACGGCAAGGATGAGGCGCTATTTTTCGCGACAGTGCTTCCTGGTACTGGCATCCAGGTTGGGTTGCAATTTGCGCTCAAGGACGCCATCGGCAAGCTGCCCATCCCCAAGGTCATGAGCTACCAGCTCGACTCCGACTCCGGTTGCGAGCTGCCCGGCTGGAGCAGCGTGAGCTTCGTGCGCCCCGCGCACGGCCTGGTGGCCCTGCATGGCAGCGAGGTCGTGGCGGTCCAGGCGCTGGGCCTGAAGTCGGGCCGCGAGACCCATGGCCATCGCTTTGAAGCGAGCGTGGACCCCGTGGTGCTCCAGGACGCCGACAGCTACGCCGTCGCGCTGGAGCAGGACGGCGCCGTGATCGCGAGCTTTGAGGCACGCCGTGCCGAGATCGCACGCCAGCTGGCGGCGGCCGCAGCCGATGTCGGCGGTGGCGTCAAACCGATCGAGGATGACGCGCTGCTCGACGAAGTGACCGCGCTGGTCGAGCGCCCTCACGTGCTGGTCTGCGAGTTCGAGAAGGAATTCCTCGACGTGCCGCAGGAATGCCTGATCCTCACGATGAAGGCCAACCAGAAGTACTTTCCGCTGCTCGATGCGGCCGGCAGGCTCACGAACCAGTTCCTCGTCGTCAGCAACATCCGCCCCGACGATGCCAGCGCGGTCATCGGCGGCAACGAGCGCGTGGTGCGCCCGCGCCTGGCCGACGCGAAGTTCTTCTTCGACCATGACCGCAAGAAGACGCTGGAATCGCGCGTGCCGGGCCTGGCCAGGGTCGTCTACCACAACAAGCTCGGCACCCAGGGCGAGCGCGTGGCGCGCGTGCGCGCCATTGCCAAGGCCATCGGCGAACAGCTCGGCGGCGAGCCGCTGGCCGCCTGGGCCGATCAGGCCGCGACGCTGGCCAAGGCCGACCTGCTGACCGACATGGTCGGCGAGTTCCCCGAGCTGCAGGGCGTCATGGGCCGCTACTACGCCCGCCACGACGGCTGGAGCGAGGAAATCGCCGACGCGATCGAAGACCACTACAAGCCGCGCTTTGCCGGTGACGCGCTGCCGCGCGGCCCCGTCGGCATCGCGGTCGCGCTGGCCGACAAGCTCGAAACCCTGGTCGGCATGTTCGGCATCGGCAACCTGCCGTCCGGCGACAAGGACCCGTTCGCGCTGCGCCGCCATGCGCTGGGCCTGATCCGCATGCTGACCGAGAAGGACCTGCCGCTGGATCTGGCCCGCCTGGTCGCAAGCGCCGCCCCGGCGTTCGGCGACAAGATCCAGGACGCCAGCGCCGCGCTGGTGGACTTCGTCTACGAGCGCCTGGCCGGCAGCCTGCGCGAGCAGGGCTACAGTGCCCAGGAGGTCGACGCCGTGGTATCCCAGCGTCCGCAGCGCCTGAGCGACGTGGCCAAGCGCCTGGCCGCCGTGCGCGCCTTCGCTGCCCTGCCCGAGGCGCCCGCACTGGCCGCGGCCAACAAGCGCGTGGGCAACATCCTGAAGAAGGCTGTTGAAGCGGACGCCCATGTCAGCGAAGTGCTGTTGGCCGAGCCGGCCGAAAAGGCCTTGTACAGCGCGATGCAGCAGATTGCGCCGCGAGCGGGAGCACAGTATGACGCCGGCGACTACACCGCCTCGCTGCAGACCCTGGCCGCGCTGCGCGAGCCGGTCGATGCCTTCTTCGACGGCGTGATGGTGAACGCCGAACAGGCCGACCTGCGCCTGAACCGCCTGGGCCTGCTGGCCACGCTGCACGCGGCCATGAACCGCGTGGCGGATCTGTCCAAGCTGGCGGCTTGACGCTGGCGGCTGTACCGCGCACGATTGCCCCATGCCTCATCAGCAAGAGATCGACCGTTTCACGTTGGCGTTTCACCGCCAGGCAGTGGAGCGCCTGCGCCGTGAGCCGCAACTGGTGGACCAGGCTCTCGCCACGCTGGAGCGCTGGCGAGAACAGCGCGGCGCGACAGCGTCGGATGCCTATCTCGCGCAGTGGCGTTCGCTGTTGCTCGATGGTGTGGATCGGATCGAGCGCGAAGTTTGTGCCGACGATGCGCGGGCCGCAACCTTGCGGGGCGTTTCGCCCTTGGGGTTTGTGCTGTCTGCTGCCGAGCGCAAGGCGTTGCGGCAAGCGTCGGGGTTGTAGGCGATGCAACGCTCCGAGGTAGAACACGTGCTGCGCGCAGCGGCGGCCATTTCCAGGGAAAGTTCCTTCGTCCTGGTGGGCAGCCAGGCCATTGTCTTGCTGCTCGATCATCCGCCCGAAGAGTTGCTGGTGTCCACGGAACTGGATCTCTACCCAGCCCTGAATCCGGAGAAAGCGGATTTGATTGACGGTGCCATTGGGGCGCTCTCGACGTTCCATGACACATTCGGCTACCACGCCGATGGTGTCAGCCCGCAAACCGCCGTTATGCCGCAAGACTGGATGACTCGTTCGAAGCTGGTTTACATGGGGGATATCACGGCGATCTGCCCCGAGCTTCACGACCTGGCCGTCTCCAAGTGCGTGGCAGCCCGCGACAAGGATGCGGATTTCGTCAGGGCCCTGCTCAGCAACAGGATGATCGAACTCGACACCCTGGTGGCGCGCATCGGCCAGCTCGATGCCGCCCGGTATCCTGTGGCCAGCATCACCGACTGGGCGCGCCGCCGCGCCATGGAGGCCCGGCCATGACCATGAAGCTCCTCATCCTCGACCGTGACGGCACGATCAACGCCGACAGCGACGACTTCGTCAAGTCGGCCGACGAGTGGGTGGCGCTGCCCGGCGCGCTGGAGGCGGTTGCCCGGCTCAACCATGCGGGCTGGCATGTGGTGCTGGCATCCAACCAGCCGGGCCTGGGCCGCGGCCTGTTCGACATGGCCGCGCTCAACGCCATGCACGCCAAGATGCACAAGCAGCTGGCGGCCGTGGGCGGGCGCATCGACGCGGTGTTCTTCTGCCCGCACAGCCCCGACGAGGGCTGCACCTGCCGCAAGCCGCTGCCGGGCCTGTTCGAGCAGATCGGCGAGCGCTACGGCATCGAACTCAAGGGCGTGCCGGCGGCCGGCGACAGCCTGCGCGACCTGCAGGCGGCGGCCGCCGCCGGTTGCGACCCGCACCTGATCCTGACCGGCAAAGGCGCCCAGTACCGCGACCAGCCGCTGCCCGGCACCTTTCCGCCGGGCACGCGGCTGCACCAGGACCTGGCCGCGTTTGCCAGCTTCGTGATCGCGCGCGATGCGCAGGCCAAAGCCGCCCCGGTGCCGTGACGCTATTAATTTGATAGCATCTTGCGCCCATTTCTTCCGGACTGCAAGCCTAAAACAATCCCCATGTCACTGATTCGATCGATCCTGCACGGCCTCTGGATGCTGGTGACCGTCATTCCCTGGGCCATCGTCATGTTGGTCGCCTCGATCTGGCGGCGCGGCACGCCGTTGTGGTGGATGGCCGTGCGCTGGCTGCGCTGGGCCATCGACGGCGCGCGCGTGATCCTGGGCATCCAGATCCGCGTCTCGGGCATGGACAACCTGCCTCAGGGGGCCACCAGCGGGGCGGTCCTGCTGGTCAAGCACCAGTCCACGCTCGAGACCTTTTTGATGCCCACGCTGATGCCGCACCCGCTGGCCTATGTGTTCAAGAAAGAGCTGCTCCATGTGCCCTTCTTCGGCTGGGCCATGGGGCGGCTGGACATGATCCACATCGACCGCAGCCTGCGCACCCAGGCCTTCCACAGGGTGGTGGAGCAGGGCAAGCGCCTGTTGGCCAAGGGCGTGTGGATCATCATGTTTCCCGAGGGCACGCGCATTGCGCGCGGGCAAAAGGGCGTCTATAAAAGCGGCGGCACCCGGCTGGCGATCGAGACCGGCGCGCCGGTGGTTCCGGTGGCCGTCAGCTCGGCCAAATGCTGGCCGCGCAAGGCCTTCATCAAACACCCCGGCGTGGTCGATGTGTCCATCGGCCGGCCCATCCCCAGCGCGGGCCGCAAGCCCGATGAGCTGATGCGCGAGGTCGAGGCCTGGATCGAGGCCGAGATGCGGCGGCTCGATCCCGAGGCTTATCGCTAAACTGTGACCATGGTGCGTCGTGAAGTGAAGATCGATCCGACTCCGCAAGGAGAAGGGACGAGCTTTGCCTGCTGCGCCTGTCCAGCGGGTGAAAGTCCCGCCCCGGTAAGCGTCGGTGCGCCGGGTAGCA
>Ga0187892_10003871_pt1 | contig 26364 bp, 25 predicted proteins | sample MA1701073metaG_FD_139345 | JGI IMG/M metagenome (GOLD analysis project Ga0187892, IMG submission 139345) | Bio-ooze microbial communities from a basaltic lava cave in the Kipuka Kanohina Cave System on the Island of Hawaii, USA - MA170107-3 metaG ... | reverse complement strand
GATCAATTCGTTACCGGTCGCGAGGTATGGCGTCGCAATGCCGGTTCCGGTCAGCGACGCCCCGGATGGCGCGGCCCCGCCCTGCGGCGGGCGGAACGAACGAGAGGGAAAGAGAGCGATGCGATGCAGGAATATTCGCAATGATCGTTCCCTCTCCCGCGCTTGCGGGTGAGAGAATAGGTAGAAGCGCCTCTTTGAGGTGACGCGCGCCCCGCCCTACGCCCCCAGCACCACCAGCGCGTCGACCGCGACGACGCCCTGCCCTTCCGGCAGCACCATCAGCGGGTTGATGTCGAGCTCGACCAGCCGGTCGCGGTTGGCATCGGCATAGGACGCGACCGCCATCACCGCGTCGACCAGCGCGTTGAAGTCGCCCTTCGGCCTGCCGCGATAGCCGTCGACCAGCTTCATGATCTTGAGGCTGCGGATCGCGCGCTCGACCGCGCTGCGCTGGGTCGGCAGCAGCAGCATCGCGGCATCGGCAACCAGCTCGACCAGGATGCCGCCGGCACCGATCACCAGCGAGAGGCCGAATTGCGGATCGCGCTGCACGCCGACGATCAGCTCGGCGACCGTACCCGTCACCATGCGTTCGACCAGGAATTTCTCGACCTTGAGACCCGGCTTGTAGCGCGCGACGCTCGTCGTCATGCGCGCGACCGCATCGGCGACATCGATCTCGCTGCGCAGGTTGAGCGCAACCGCGCCCGCCTCGGTCTTGTGCGCGAGCACCGGCGCCGCAACCTTGACGACGGCCGGGAAGCCGAGCGCGCCGGCGGCCTTCGGTGCCGCGGCCGCATCGACCAGCCTGCTTTCCGGAACGGACAGGCCGTGCTTCGCCAGCGCAACCTTGCCCTCGTGCTCGGAGAGCAGCCGGCGGCCCGCGCCGACCGGCGGCAAGGACGGCAGCAGCGTCGTCGCGCTGCCGCCGGCCGCTTCGATGCCGGCCACCAGCCGCGCGCGGCGCGAGGCGAGCGCCCAGGCGCGCAGCGCCTGGCAGTGACCCTGCAGCGGCACGATGCCCGCCTCGATGATCTTCTCGCGCACGCGACGCGGCATCGATTCCGACAGCGAGGCGGTCAGCATCGCCGGACAACCGGTCGCCTGCGAGGCGGCGCGCAACGCGCTGATCGCGATGCTGGCCGAGGAAATCCATTCCTCGTCCAGTTCCCAGAAATCGAGCACCAGCATGCCGGCGTCGTAGGTTTCGCCGAGCATGGTCGAGAAACAGCGCGTGAGCTGATCCTCGTGGCCCCAGAGCGAGGTGTTGTAGTCGAGCGGGTTCGCGATGGTCGCGAAGTTCGGCAGCTGCTCGCGCAGCGATTCGCGCTGCGCCCGGTTCGGCGGTGGCAGCTCAATGCCTTCGTCGGCCGCGATGTCGGCCGTCACCAGGCTCTCGCCGCCGGAACAGGTGAAGACGGCGAGCTTATGGCCCGGCCACGGCCGCATCGCCGAGACGAGCTTCAGGGTCTCGAGCAGCTCGTCCTGCGAGTAGACGCGCGCGATTCCGAGCCGCTCGAACAGCGTGTCGTAGAGCCTGTCGTTGCCGGAGAGCGAGCTGGTGTGGCTCATCGCGAGCCGGGCGCCGAGCTCCGAACGGCCGGCCTTGAGCGCGACGATCGGGATGCCGCGGTCGAAGGCCATCGCGCAGGCGCGCGCGAAGGCCGGAATGTCCTTCAGCCCCTCGATATAGAGGCCGATCGCGGTGACGCGCGGATCGTCGACCAGCGCCTCGATATAGTCGGCGACTTCGAGGATCGCCTGGTTGCCGCAGGTGATGACGTAGGCGAACGGCACCGAGCGTTCGTTGATCGTCAAATTGAGCGAGATGTTGCCGCTCTGGCCGATGAAGGCGATGCCGCGCTCCTGGCGCTCGCCGCCGAAGCCCGAGGCGAACATGTAGGCGCCGTCGAGATAGTTGAGCAGCCCGTAGCAGTTGGGACCGGTGAGCGCGATGTCGCCGGTCGCCTCGACCAGCTTCCGCTGCAGTTCGACGCCCTCGCCGCCGACTTCGGCATAGCCCGCGGCATAGCCGACCGCGCCGCCGGCGCCGACGGCATCGAGCTGGCGCACGGCTTCGATGGTGAGCTCGCGGTTGACGCCGATGAAGGACGCATCCGGCGGCTCCGGCAGGTCGGCGACGGTCCTGTAGCATTTGACGCCGCAGACCTCGTCGAGCTTCGGATTCACGACCCAGAGCTTGCCCTCGAAGCCGTGCTTGAGCGACAGGTTGATCGCGAGCGTGAGGTTCTTGCCGCCGATGAACGCGAGATGGCGCGGCTTCAGCAGGCGCTGCAGGTTCCTGAGGCGTCGCGCGTGACGACCCGCATTCTTCGCACCGGCAATCTCGTTCATCGTGCCCTCGTCATCGGTCGAGTCCCATCAGATGCTGGCCGCCGTCGACGACAACCGTCGTGCCGGTAATGTAGCGACCGGCCGGCGAGCAGAGAAACGCCACCGCCCAGGCGACCTCGTCGGCCTCGCCGATGCGCGGCACCGGCAGTCGCTTTCCCCAGGCGAGCATCTCGTCGCGGCCGTAATTGTCGAGCGCCGCGGTGTCGATCGTGCCGGGCGCGACCGCGTTGACCGTGATGCCCTTCGGACCCCAGGCGAAGGCCAGCGACTTCGTCATGTTCTCGACGCCGGCGCGCGCCGCGGCCGAATGCATCATCATCGCGGAGCCGCCCTGCGTCGACAGCACGATATTGACGATCGAGCCGGGTCGGCCTGCGTCGATCAGGCGCTGCGCGAATTCGCGCGTCACATGCCAGGTGCCGTGGAGATTGAGATCGATCACGGCGCGAAACCCGTTGGCCGAGATCGCGAGCGGCTCCGCTGCGAACTGGCCGCCCGCATTGTTGACGAGGATGTCGGGCACGGTGCCGGCGCCCGCCATCGCATCGAACAGCGCGGCGACTTCGGTCTCGTTGCGGATGTTGACGGTGCGCGCAAACGCCGCAGCGCCCGTTGCGCGCAGGTCGGTCGCCGCCTTCTCGAGCCGCTCGGCATTGCGTGCGGCGACGGTCACCCCGGCACCGAGACGGGCGAGTTCGTGCGCGATCGCAAGACCGATGCCGGTGCCGCCGCCGGTCACAAGGGCGTGTCGGCCGGCGAGCAGGCCGGGGGTGAAAATCTCGGAACCGGGCATGGCGGAGGGCATTCCCGTCGAAGGCGGCGGGACAATGCCGATTTTCCCGGCGCGGCGCAATCCGGAGGCATGGTGCGCCGCCCGGGAGATTGTACAATGCGGGCGGGATGATGACTCAACCGACGGAGCGTTTTCGATGACTGGACGGATTGCCGGGCTGACGCTGTTCCTGCTGTTTCTTGCGCCGGCCGCCTTCGCCGAACCCATCCCGATCGAACGGCTAAAGAACGACTACGAGCTATGCGTTGCGAGCTGCCCCGCCAATGTCGACATCTCGTCCTGCTCGAACTACTGCCGCTGCGTGAATGCCGGCGTTCAGCGCACCTTCACGCTCGAGGAGTACATGAACCTCGCCACCGGTTTCTCGACCGACCAGGTGGCCGACCAGGCGCTGATGGACAAGTTCTTCGGGATCGTCGGCGAGTGCAAGGTCGCCCTGCCCCAGCCCGAGGCGTCCGGGACGACGCAATGATGCCGAAGGACCGACAATTGCACGCCGAAGCCTCGCCGGCGGACGAACCGGTTCCGCAATGAACCGTGTGGTCATCACCGGGATGGGCTGCATCTCGGCGCAGGGACACAATGCCGCGCAATGCTGGGCGGCGATGAAGGCCGGGCGGAGCGGCATCGGCCCAATCCGCAACATCCCGGTCGAGCGCCTGAAGGTCGCGATCGGCGCCGAGGTGCGCGACTACGATCCCGAGCAGGAGTTCGAGCGCAAGCAGGTCGCGCTCTACGATCGCGTCTCGCAATTCGCGATGACCGCCGCGCGCGAGGCGATCGCGCATTCCGGCCTCTCCTTCGAGGGCGGGCTCGGCGCGCGCACGGCGGCGATTCTCGGCAGCGGCATCGGCGGCCAGACCACGATCGACGAGGGCTATCAAAGGCTGTACGGCGACAATGTCGCGCGCGTGCACCCGTTTACGATCCCGCGGCTGATGATCAATGCGCCGGTGAGCCACCTCAGCATCGCCTACGGCGTGACCGGTCCGAGCTTCGTGGTGGCGAGCGCCTGCGCGTCGGCCAACCATGCGATCGCCATCACCTTCGACATGGTGCGGCGCGGGCTGGTCGATGCCGCCATCACCGGCGGCACCGAGGCGCCGATGACGGTCGGCGTCATCAAATCGTGGGAGGCGATGCGCGTGATGTCGCCGGATACCTGCCGGCCGTTCACCAGGGACCGGCGCGGCATGGTGCTGGGCGAAGGCGCCGGTGTGTTCGTGATCGAGACGCTCGATCACGCCAAGGCGCGGGGTGCCGCGATCATCGCCGAAATCGCCGGCTGCGGCATGTCGTCGGATGCGCACGACATCGTGCAGCCGAGCGAGGATGGCGCCGTCGATGCGATGCGCAAGGCGCTCGACGATGCCGGCACGGCTCCGGCCGACATCGACTATGTGAACGCGCACGGCACCGGCACGCCGGCCAACGACGTGACCGAAACGCGCGCGATTCGCCGCATCTTCGGGGCGGACGCCGACCGGATACTGGTTTCGTCGACCAAGTCGATGCACGGCCATGCGCTCGGCGCCGCCGGCGCGCTGGAGCTGATCGCGGTGCTGGGGGCGCTCACCGAGGGAATCGTGCCGCCGACCGCCAATTTCACCGAGCCCGACCCGGACTGCGACCTCGACTATGTGCCGAACGAAGCCCGAAAGCATCCGGTGCGGGCGGCGCTGTCGAACTCGTTCGCCTTCGGCGGCCACAACTGCGTGCTCGCGCTCCGGCAGTACCGGGGCTGACGCCCCGCGGCATCCCGGTCACGGAAACGCCACGGATCGGGCTTTAATTTTCCCCGAACCGGGCGCACATTGGGTTGTTGGCGTACGCGCGGTACGCCGGACGACCATTCGATGATCTCGACGCGAACGAAGCGGGCAGCGATCGGCCGAACGCGGCGCGGCAGGCGCACAGCGATCCGGGGCGCACGCCGTCGCGCGGCCGTTCTCGGTGCGGTCGCGCTGGCCGTCGGCCTCTGGAGCGCGCAGGCGGCCGGCGCGCTCACCTATTTCCGGATCGGCACCGGCGACGCCTCGGGCACCTTCTTCGCGATCGGCAGCGCGATCGCCGGCGCGATCAGCAACCCGCCCGGCTCGCGGGCCTGCGATGCCGGCGGAAGCTGCGGCGTACCCGACCTGATCGCGGTGGCGCAGACCTCGCAGGGCTCGATCGACAATATTCGCTCCATCGCGGCGGGGCAGATCGAATCCGGCCTCGGCCAGGCCGACCTCGTCTATTGGGCCTCGATCGGCGAGAGCGTGTTCCGCGACAACGGACCGGTGGAGAACCTGCGCGCGATCGCCAATCTCTACCAGGAGAGCGTCCATATCGTGACGCGCAAGCATGGCGGCGTCTGGACGATCGACGATCTCGCCGGCCGCCGCATCGCGGTCGGGCCGGAGCAATCCGACAGCCGCGTGACGGCGCGGCTTATCCTCGCCGCCTACGGTCTGCGCGAAATCGAGTACGAGCCGGTCTTCGCCTCGCTCGGCGATGCCGCGCGCATGCTCGAGGCCGGCACGGTCGATGCGATCTTCACGGTCGGGCCGTACCCGATTCCGATCATCGCCGATCTCGCCAGCACCACGCCGATCCACCTGATCCCGCTCGACGATCCGGTGACGGCGAAGCTGCGCGAGCAGTACGGGTTCCTGGCGGTCGACGTGATCCCGGACGGTCTCTACAGCGGCGTCGATGCGACGGTCACGCTCGGCATTGGCGCGCTCTGGCTGGTGCGGGCCGACCTCGATCCCGAGCTGGTCTACGAGGTGACGAAATCGCTCTGGCATCCCAAGACGCGCCTGATCCTCGACGAGGCCGGGCCGATCGGACGCCAGCTGCATCGCGAGACCGCGCTGGCGGCGCTGCCGATCGCGTTGCATCCGGGTGCCGCGCGTTACTACGCCGAGACCGCCGACCAGCGCTGAGCGAGGGTGGCATCATGGTTCGACAGGCTCGCCATGAGGCTGGATGTTCTTCAACTTCAGATCAACGACCTCATCATCCTGAGCCTGTCGAAGGATGAGGCGGGACGCAGCTCAATCCAGGTCCGCCGGTTTGCGCAGGACGATCGTGTAGACGCCGTCCCGTTCGCTGCTTTCGAGCAGCTCGGTGCCTGTCGTTGCGGAGAAATGCTCGAAATCCTTCGGCGCGCCCGGATCGGTCGCGAGCACCGTCAGCGTGTCGCCGGCCGCCACCGATTTGAGCGCGCGCCGGGCCTTGAGCACCGGCAGCGGGCATTTCAGGTCGCGGGCATCGAGCGTCTCGGGCATGGCGGCGACCCTATCGCCGGAGCGCGCGCCGGGACAAGCGCCATCCGCCGCAAGCCCGCCGTGCGGCCGCATCGAGCATTGCGCGCCGCCGCCGGGCCTGCGAGCCGGACCCGGATAGGCTAGTCTGCGGCCGACGAATCCGTCCTGCCGGAGCAGACCCTTGGCCCGCCGCGAACCCGCCGTCGACACCTCGCCGCCCGTGCGCGACGAAATCGTGCCGACGACCTGCTACATGTGCGCCTGCCGCTGCGGCATCCGAGTGCACATGCGCAACGGTCAGATCCGCTACATCGACGGCAATCCCGAGCATCCGGTCAATCGCGGCGTGATCTGCGGCAAGGGCTCGGCCGGCATCATGACGCAGCACGCGCCGAGCAGGCTGCGCGCGCCGCTATTGCGCACCGGGCCGCGCGGCTCCGGCGAGTTCAAGGAGATTTCGTGGGAGGAAGCGCTCGGCATCGCGACCGGCTGGCTGCGCGACATCCGCGCAAGCAATCCGAGCAGGCTCGCCTTCTTCACCGGCCGCGACCAGAGCCAGGCGCTGACGAGCTGGTGGGCGCAGCAGTTCGGCACGCCGAACTATGCCGCGCATGGCGGGTTCTGTTCCGTCAACATGGCGGCGGGAGGACTCTATTCGATCGGCGGTTCGTTCTGGGAGTTCGGCGAGCCCGACTGGGAGCACACGCGCTATTTCCTGATGTTCGGCGTCGCCGAGGATCACGCCTCGAACCCGATCAAGATCGCGCTCGGAAAACTGAAGGGGCGACCGAAGGACAGGCGCGCCAAGTTCGTGTCGATCAATCCGGTGCGCACGGGCTATTCGGCGATCGCCGACGAATGGATCGGCATAAGGCCGGGTACCGACGGACTGTTCGTGCTGGCGCTGGTGCACGAGCTGCTGCGCGCCGGCAAGATCGATCTCGACTATCTCGCGCACTACACGAACGCGCCCTATCTCGTGGTCGGGAATCCGGGCGGCGCCGACAACGGGCTCTTCGCGCGCGACAGCTATGGACGGCCGCTGGTCTGGGATCGCGTCTACCAGGAACCGGTCGAGGCAACCCGGCCGGATGCGAAGCCGGCGCTGACCGGCACGCACACGCTGCCCGACGGGTGCATCGTCCGGCCGGTCTTCGAACTGATCGCCGAACGCTATCTCGATCCGCAATACGCGCCGAACGCGGTTGCCGGGCGCACCGGCGTTCCCGCGTCGACGATCCGGCGGATCGCCGCCGAGATGGCGCATGCGGCCTTCGAGCAATCGTTCGAGCTCGACGTGCGCGACTGGTGGACCGACACCAACGGCGGACGGCACGGCAAGTTCCGCGGAAGACCGGTCAGTATGTATGCGATGCGCGGCATCTCCGCGCATTCGAACGGGTTCCATACCTGTCGCGCGCTGCATCTGCTGCAGATGCTGCTCGGCACCATCGATACGCCCGGCGGTTATCGCTACCGTCCGCCCTTCCCGCGCCTCTCGCCGCCGCCGGCGCAGCCTTCGGGCTTCGAGGGCGAAGTGAAACCGAACACGCCATTGCCCGGCGTGCCGCTCGGCTTCCCGAGCGGGCCGGACAAGCTGCTGGTCGATAAAGAAGGCAAGCCGCTTCGCATCGACAAGGCGTTCTCGTGGGAAGCGCCGCTGGCGCTGCACGGCGCGATGCAGATGGTGATCCACAACGCCTGGAAGGGCGATCCGTATCCGATCGATACGCTCTTCATGTACATGGCGAACATGGCGTGGAACTCGGCGATGAACACCGAGGGCACCATGCGCATGCTCGCCGACAAGGATGCGGCGACCGGCGATTACAGGATCCCGCACATCGTCTATTCGGATGCGTATTTCTCCGAGATGGTCGCCTACGCCGACCTCGTGCTGCCGGACACGACCTATCTCGAGCGCCACGATTGCATCTCGCTGCTCGACCGGCCGATCAGCGATGCCGATGCGGCGGCCGACGCGATCCGCCAGCCGGTGATCGCGCCAGACCGCGATGTGCGGCCGTTCCAAGACGTGCTGCTCGATCTCGGCGCGCGGCTCGGCCTGCCGGGATGCGTACTGGAGGACGGCAGCCCGCGCTATCCCGGCGGCTACCCGGACTACATGATCAACCACGAGCGCAAGCCCGGCACCGGCATGCTCGCCGGCTGGCGCGGCCATGACGGCGCGCTGATCGGGCGCGGCCCGAAGAACCCGAAGCAGCTCAAGCGCTACAAGCGCAACGGCTGTTTCTGGCACAGCGAATTGCCGGAGTCGGGACGTTATTACCGGTTCGCCAACCGCGACTATCTCGAATGGGCGGTCGGCATGGGTTTCATCGACCGGGTCGAGCAGCTCACGTTGCAGCTTTACAGCGAGCCGCTGCAGAAGTTCCGGCTGGCGGCCGAAGGTCACGGCAATGCGCAGCCGCCCGACTCCGAACGCGCGCGCATCCGGACCTATTTCGATCCGCTGCCGATCTGGTATCCGCCCTTCGAGGAAGCCGCGTTCAAGCACGCCGACTATCCGCTGCATGCGATCACGCAGCGGCCGATGGCGATGTACCATAGCTGGGGTACGCAGAACGCCTGGCTGCGGCAGATCCATGCGCGGAACTTTCTCTATATGTCGCGCAGGATGGCGGTGCGGCTCGGGTTGAAGGACGACGACTGGGTCTGGATCGAAAGCCCGCACGGCAGGGTGAAGGCGCCGATCCGCACGATGGACGGCGTCAACGACGACACGGTCTGGACCTGGAACGCGATCGGCAAGCGCGCTGGCGCCTGGTCGCTCGACACGAATGCGCCGGAAGCGACCAAGGGTTTCCTGCTCAATCACGTGATCTCGGAATTGCTGCCGCCGCGCGAAGACGGGCATCGCTATGCGAATGCCGATCCGGTCACCGGCCAGGCCGCCTGGTACGATCTGCGGGTGCGGATCGAGAAATGCGCCGAAGCGGAAGCCGGCGAGACGGCGCCGCAATTCGCGCCGCTGCCGAAACCGCCGGGATTGTTCGAGCCGCTGAAGAAGCTGCGCTACGGCGCCTGGTTCCGGAAGTCCGACGATCGCGAGGCGGCGCCGTGACAAGTCTCCCTGCGAACCGCAGCACGAAACGCCTCGGCCTCGTCATCGATCTCGACATCTGCGTCGGCTGTCACGCCTGCGCGACCAACTGCAAGGAATGGAACAGCGGCGGCCATGCCGCACCCCTGACCGATCTCAACCCGTACGGCGCCGACCCGGACGGCGTCTGGTTCAACCGCATCCACAGTTACGAGGTGAGCGGCCCGCTCGATGCCATCACGGTGCACTTCCCGCGCTCGTGCCTTCATTGTGAAAAGCCGGCCTGCGTGGAGGTCTGCCCGACCGGCGCCTCGTTCAAGCGCGCCGAGGACGGGATCGTGCTGGTGGCGGAAGATCTCTGTATCGGCTGCAAGCTCTGTTCCTGGGCCTGCCCCTATGGTGCGCGCGAATACGATCCGAGCGAGGGCGTGATGAAGAAATGCACGCTCTGCGTCGACCGGATCTACAACGAGAACCTTGCACCGGAAGAGCGCGTGCCCGCCTGCGTCGCCTGCTGTCCCGTCGGCGCGCGGCATTTCGGCGATCTCGGCGACCCGGAGAGCGCGGTTTCGATCCTGGTTGCAGAACGGCAGGGCGCCGATCTGATGCCGGAGCTCGGCTACCAGCCGACGAACAAATATCTGCCGCCGCGCCCGCGGCGCGACAGGGCGCTGAATGACAAAGACCCGCGGTGCCTCGACCCGGTCGCTGCCGCCGACAAGATCGGCAGCAGCCTGCACCCGTTCCTGCGCTGGGTCGATCGCATGCTCGGCGACCGGTAGCGCATGCATCCGGCGCTTTCGGTGATCCTGTTTACCGTGCTGTCGGGAATCGGCACCGGCATGCTGGTCTGGCTGCCCGTCAACCTGGGTATCGGCGACCTCCCGGCTCCCGGCATCGCGCAATGGTCTGCCGATCGCTGGTTCGGCGTCGCCGCGTTCTGCGTCGCATTCGGCACGATCGCCGCCGGACTCGTCTCATCGACCTTCCATCTCGGCCATCCCGAGCGCGCCTGGCGCGCCTTCTCGCAGTGGCGTTCCTCGTGGCTGTCGCGCGAGGGCGTGATGTCCGTCGCGCTGTTCGTGCCAACCGGCCTGTTTGCGCTGGGCGTCGTCCTCTTCCAGCGCGCGGATGGATGGTGGCTGGTGGCGGGTTTTGTCGGAGCGACCTTCTGCCTCGTTACGACATTTTGCACCGCGATGATCTATGCCTCCCTCACGCCGGTGCGTGCCTGGAACCAGGTCGATGTGCCGCTGAACTACATCGTGCTGTCGCTTGCGAGCGGTGCCGCCTGGCTGGTCGCCATCGCGCGGCTGTTCGACCAGCCTTTCTCCTACGCCGATCTCGGCCTGGTCGGCGCAGCGGTGCTCGGCCTGACATGGAAGCGCTCTTACTGGAAACTGATCGACCGAATCCATGCCGGACGCGACGAGCCCGGCCCAACGACCGAAAGCGCCATTGGAATCGCGCGCACGCGAGCCCAGACGGCGCGGCCGCTCGACCCGCCGCACACCGAGCAGAATTATCTGATGAAGGAGATGGGCTTCGTCGTGGCGCGGCGCCACGCGCTCAAGCTGCGACGGCTGACGATGCTGTTCGCCTTCATCCTGCCGGTCGCGCTGTGGTTTCTCTCGGTCTGGCTGATCGCGCCGGTCGCCGCCGTGTTGCTGCTGATCGGCGCCATCTCGATGACGGCGGGACTTCTGATCGAGCGCTGGCTGTTCTTCGCCGAGGCCAAGCATACGATAACCTTATACTACCGCGGCAATTGAATTACGTAAGCCTTTGTAAGATAATGAAACTATCCTACGGTAAGATGCCTGTGGCATGCGTCCGGATCATTGAATTCGCGTGCACAACCCGTAGTGTAACCCTTCAGTTTTTCCTTCACCCCGGAACCTCATTGATCCCGGAGGAGAGGCCCATGCTTACCGTTTCGAAATCGCTCCTGGTTGCGACCGGCGCTCTCGCGCTCCTGATCGCACCGCTCTCGATCGATCCTCTGTCGTCCCTCGTCGTGGCCAACAGCGCCATGGCCGAGAAGGGCGGCAATGGCGGCGGCAACGGCGGCGGCAATGGCGGCGGCAACGGCGGTGGCAACGCCGGCGGAAACGGCAACGGCAATGGCAATAGCGGCGCCAGCGCCAGCGGCGACGCCGGGACCGGCGGCAGCAACGCCGGCGGCAACGGGATCGGCAACGCCTACGGAAAAACCGTCGCGAATGCCAACGCCACAAACAATGGCAACGGCAACGGGATCGGTCACGCCTACGGCTACGGGACCGGTACGCCGAGCGTCAAAGACGACCTGCATCCGAGCAAGCTCGGCCGGCTGAACGCGTTCATGAACGCGTCGACCAATGCGCTGAACAACAGCTCGCCCAATTCCGCGCTTGGCGCCGTGGCGCAAAATTATCGCGACGTCCTCTCGGCCTATCTCGGCGGCGACGTCAATGTCACGGCCGACGATGTCGCCAACGCGATGGCGGCGGCGGCCAACAAAACGGTGACGCCCGACCAGGTGAACGCGATCAACGAGCGGCTCGCGGTCGAGAATCCGAACGACCCGAACCTTGCGGGCCTGTCGAACCCGACCGACGACCCAGCGGTCGAGGCTGCCAACGATGCGCTGGCGGCCGACATCGCGACGCGTGCGAACGAAATCCAGGCCGAAGAAGAGAATCAGGGTCTCGGGCAGCGCGTGGCATCGTTCTTCGGATCGATTTTCTAGGCATTGATCGATCTTTCAGGGCGAAAGGCGACGCGCTCAGGCCAGCGACGGATAGCCGCGCGCAATCGCGTCCTGCTCCATGCGGTCGATGGCAAGATAGGCATCGTCCGGCAGCACGACGACGTCCTTGAGGAAGAGCCGTTCGCGCGCGGTCGCCAGCGCGGGATCCGACATCGCGCGTGCGAGGCCGGCGCGCAGCCGCGCGATCCGGTCGGCGCCGGCGGACCTCGCGGTGATGAAGGGCAGCAGCGGCGCCTCCTCGCTCATGGCCAGCACGCGCACGCCCGTCGCCGCTTCGGGCCGGTAGCGGCGCAGCGTCTCGTAGGTCACGCAATCGATCGCGGCGATGTCGGCCTCGCCCACCGCGACCGCGCGGATGCTGGTTTCGTGGCGGCCGCTCTCGATCACGCGGCCGAAGAATTTTCCGTCGACCGCGAACGGCGCCACGCTGGCCCGCAGCGCATTCATGCCGGAATGGGATTCGGTATCGTTGAAGGCGGCCGTCTTGCCGCGCAGATCGGCGAGCGATTTCACCGGCGATTCTTCGTTGACCAGGATTACGCTGCGATAGGTGCCGCGGCCGCAGCCTTCGACCGCATAGGACGGGGTCGCGACATAGGCGACGCGATCCTTGAGCGCATGGCGCAGCGGATAGCCGCAGGTCTGGCTGAAGAGCAGGTCCGGCGAAAGCCAGTGCGCCTGATGGTCGGTCGGCTGCTCGAGCCGGTCGGGCACGCCGTCGACGCCTTCGAGCCGGAACGCGCGCGCCAGGCCGTGCCAGAACGCATCCGTCGCGGCCTGCATCTCGTGCAGGTCGTACATCGGCAGGCTGGCGCGGCTCATGATCCGGGCGAGCTCTCCGGATAGCGCGGCAGCTCGTCGCCGATTTCGTAATAATCGCCTTTGGACGCGACGAAGATATGGTGCGTCACCTTCAGGTCCGGCATCCGGTCGAGCGTACCCGGCGCGATGTCGACGACGGGATGCTTCTCGTCGCGGAAGAACAGCGTCGAGCCGCAGTTCTGGCAGAAGCCGCGCCCGACGCCGGGCGAGGAATTGTACCAGCGCAGCGCATCGCCGCCGTCGATCTCGATTCCGTCCTGCGCGACCGAGGTGTAATAGCCGAGCCCGGCATGATGGCGCCGGCACATGTGGCAGTGGCAGGCGCTGATACGCTCGCGCAGCGTGCCGAAAACGGTGTAGCGCACGGCTCCGCACAGGCAGCGCCCGCTGCCCGTCATCGCACGATCGGTACTCATGGCATGCCCTCCGGCCGGCGCGGGCGGCTCACGATCCGGGCCAGTTCTCCGCGAAGCGCGGCAGGTTGTCGTCGATCTCGTAATAGTCGCCCTTCGACGCGACGAAGATATGCTGCGTCACTTTGATGGGCGGCATCTCGTCGAGCGTGCCCGGTACGATATCGATAACGGTGCGATTGTCTTCCCGGATGAAGAGCGACGAGCCGCATTTCCGGCAAAAGCCGCGATGGTTGCCCGGGGAGGAATTGTACCAGCGCAGCGCGGCACCGCCGTCGATCTCGATATCGTCGTTCGATTCGACCGACGTCCAATAGCCGAGGCCGCCAAGGTGGCGCCGGCACATGCGACAATGGCAGGCGCTCACGCGGTCGCGCAGCTTGCCGTGGACGGTGTAGCGCACGGCGCCGCACAGGCAACGCCCGCGCCCGGTGACCGGGCGGCCCTCATGGGTCGCGGCACCGCTCATCGCGACGTTCCCGGCAGTTGCGGCAGCCCGTCGTGGATCTCGTACCAGTCGCCCTTGTCGGCGACGAAAATATGCTTCGCGACCGTCAGCCCGGTCGGCTCGTCGAGCGCGCCGGCATTGATCGAGACGCGCGCCTCGCCGATCGGCTCCCAGAACAGGCTCGAGCCGCATTCGGCGCAGAAGCCGCGACGCGCACGCGGCGAGGACCCGTACCAGCGCAGCCGGTCCTTGCCCTCGAGCGCGATGTCAGCCCATTGCGCGCTTGTGTAATAGGCCGGGCCGCCGTGATTGTGCTGGCACTGGCCGCAATGACACACGATGACCTCGCGCAGCGGGCCGGCGATCGTGAACGACACGGCACCGCACAGGCAGCGGCCGGTATGCCTGGTATCGGCCATCAGGCCCGTCCCTTCGCGCCGCGATCGAGCTCGGCAAGCAGGTTGCGCAGCAGGTCGATCACGGCCGGCGGCTGAATCTTCGCGGCGCGGATCAGCCCGTCGAAATGCGCCGTCAGGGCGCGGATATGCTCGGTGCTGTTGAACACGAAATACATCTGCCCGACATAGATGGTGGCGCGCAACGGCCCGAACACGGTAATCGGCGCCGAATAACGGTCGCGCGCATCATAGAGGAACCATCGGAACGCCGGGTAGAGCTCCCCGATCAGTTCGATCATGTGGCGGAGCTGTTCGGCACGGTCGACCGCCGGCAGACCGCGCCAGTATCCCTCGCCGCGGGCGAATCCTTCGAGGCCTTGGACCGAGCTGCAGACTTCCATGTCGCTCTCGGGCCGACGCTGGGCCTGCAACCGCGCCATGGCCGCCTCGATGCGCGAGGCCGATACCGGCTCGACCAGCGTGTGGTATTCGTAACGGATCACCGCCGCGGTCTTGAACAGGTCGGGCAGCGTCGAGGGGACGTAGCGGATCTTGTAGCCTTTCGCCTCGCTGTGCCAGCGATTGAGCCGCTCGTCGGCCGGCGACAGGCCGCCGGGTGCGATCTCGAGCGGCTGCGTCAGCACGTCGGCGCCGAGTCCGCCCTGCTGCGTCAGGCCGAGCAGCCAGTCGACGCTGACCTTGCGGTCGCGCGCGATGGCCGCGAGCGTTTCGGCGCGCGGCAGACGCTTGCCGTCGCCCGCCAGCACCTGCGACAGGGTCGAGCGGTCGATGCCGAGGCGCTTGGCGAAGCCGGCACGGCTCAAACCGCTGCGGCCGATCACCTCGGCGAGCCGGTCGCGCAGGGTTTCGACGGTCTGGATGCGCTCGTCGGTCTTCATGCCGGAGACCTGCTGTAGTTGGACGACTGTGGTGATAATTATCACCATCATAGAGAAAATGCTCCCAGATGCAACGTTCTGTGAGCGTTCCCCCGTTGTGGAAACGGACTTCTGTGGCGCAGAAATGACCGGGTTGAACCTCGGGAATCCGCTTCCATGGTGCGCGCCGCCGTCCAAGCCCCCGCGCTTGCCGCGACCGACTGGCCCACGCTGGGCCTGACGTTCGCGGCCTACGCGGCCTTCGGCCTCGCGACCTGGTTCCATGCCGACATCCCCTGGTGGGCGCTGGCGCCGGTCGGCGGCGCCCTCGTGTGCTTGCACGGTTCGCTGCAGCACGAGGCGGTGCACGGGTTCCCCTTGCGCGCGCGCCGGGCCAACTCGCTCCTGGTCGGCCTGCCGCTCTCGCTCTGGATGCCCTACGGCGTCTATCGCACGACGCATCTCGTGCATCATCGCGACCAGGATCTGACGCTCCCGGGCATCGACCCCGAAAGCTACTACGTCGATCCGGCGCGCTTGCGAAGCCTGCCGCGCTGGCACCGCGCGCTGCTCGAGGCAAGCAACACGCTGCTCGGCCGGCTGCTGCTCGGGCCATGGATCGCGACCGCCGCCACTTTCGCGCAGGGCGCGCGCGATCTGCGCGCCGGCAAAAAGGATGCGATCCTCGACTGGAGTTTCTATGCGATCGGCGTCGGCATTCTCTGGATCTGGGTGGTCGAAATCTGCGGCATGAATCCGCTCGTCTATATCCTGTGTTTCGCCTACCCGGGCACGTCGCTGACGCTGTTGCGTTCCTTCGCCGAGCACCGCGCGGCGGACGAGACGAGCGCGCGCACCGCGATCGTCGAGGCGGGCTGGTTCTTCGGCCTGCTCTATCTCTTCAACAGCTATCACGTCGTGCATCACAACGAGCCGAGCCTGCCCTGGTACCGGCGGCCGCGGCGTTATCGCGAGCGGCGCGACGCGTATCTCGCCGCCAACGGCGACTATGTGTTCGACAGCTATGCGACGATCGTCCGGCGCTACCTGCTGCGCCGCAAGGAACCGGTGGCCCACCCGCTCGCGGGGTGAGAGCGCGGTTCGTCCTTCCTTCTGCTACGCCTGCGAGACGCCGCCTTCGCGCTTGCGGCGTTCGACGAAGTCCCAGACGGCTTCCTTGCAGGCTGAATCCATCGCCGGTTCTTCGTAGAGCTCGGCGGCGCGCTTCCAGATCACGTTGGCGCGCTGGGCCGTGTCGAGTGCACCGGCCTCGCGCCAGGTCTCATAGTTGCGCCAGTCGGAGAGGATCGGCGGATAGAAGGCGGTGTCGTAGCGCGCCAGCGTGTGGGCCGCGCCGAAGAAATGTCCGCCCGGTCCGACTTCCCTGATCGCATCGAGCCCGAGCGCATCCTCGTCGACCACGATCGGCTGCAGGAATTCGCCCATCATCTGCAGCATCTCGACGTCGAGCACGAATTTCTCGAACGAGGCGACGAGACCGCCTTCCATCCAGCCGGTGCCGTGCAGCAGCATGTTCACGCCGCCCATCACCGCGCCCCAGATCGACATCTCGGATTCGTAGGCGGCCTGACCGTCGACCGCGTTGGCGGCGCAGGCGTTCGACGAGCGATAGGGGATCCGGTAGCGGCGCGCGAGCTGGCCGCCGGCAAAGGCCGCGCGGACATATTCCGGCGTGCCGAAGGCCGGCGCGCCCGACTTCATATCGACATTCGAGGTGAAGCCGCCATAGAGCGCGGGCGATCCCGGCGAGACCATCTGGATGAAGGCAATGCCGGCCAGCGCCTCGGCGTTCTGCAGCGTGAGCGCGCCCGCGATCGTCGCCGGCGCCATCGCCCCCGACAGCGTGAAGGGCGTGATGCAGACCGGCTGGCGGTGGCGCGCCATCTCCATCAGCCCCTGCAGCATCGGGATGTCGAGGCGCAGCGGCGAGTTGGTGTTGACGATCGAGAACAGGCCGGGCTCGCGCGCCAACCGGTCGCGGTCGATGCCGCGGGCGCGGCAGACCAGCTCGATCGCATCGGCGATGCGCTCGCGGCCGAGCGAATAGGCGTGGATGACCTTGTCGGTCATGGTGAGCGCCGCACCCAGCGCATCGAGATGGCGCGTGGTCGGCGGCAGGTCGGCCGGCTCGACGGGGTAGCCGCTCATGAAATGCACGATGTTGAAGCTCTGCACGAGCTTCAGCAGCGCGGTGTAGTCGTCGAACTTGCCGGGCCGGCGGCCGCGATCGAGATCGTTGACGTTGGGGGCGCTGGCGACGCAGCCGAAATTGACGTGGTTGCCGCCGAAGGTCAGCGCGCGCTCGGGGTTGCGCGAATGCAGCGTCACTTCCGACGGCGTCTTCGCAACCGACTCCAGGATGAGCCCGCGGTCGAACCTGACGCGCAATCCGCCTTCCTCGACGTCGGCGCCGGCCCTCTTGAGGATCTCGCGCGCCTCGGCATCGAGAAACTCCATGCCCTGCTCTTCGAGGATGCGCAGCGAGGCGTCGTGAATGCGCTCGACCTGCTCTTCGGTCAGCACCTCGATCGGCTTGTAGTGGTTGCGATAGCGGCGCCACGGCAGCTGCTGGATGCCGGCGTCCTTGCTGCGCCGCGGACGACGACGCGGTGTCACCGCCTGTTCCATCGAGAGAAACCTTTTGCAACCGACCGGTGTCGGGCGGGCCGACGGGGCGGCATGATTGGCATAGAAGCCCGGGGCGCGAAAGCGGGATTTGGCAGCCGCCCAAGCGGCCCCGTACCCGCCCGCGGGCGCGTGGCGGCGCTCCCGGGTTGCCGGGGGACCGGTCTGGTTGTAGAGCCGGGGCATGGATCCCCTGCTCCTCGACGGCAAGCCGGTCGACATCGACGCGGTGGTGTCGGTTGCCCGCCAACGACGGCCGGTCGCGCTCGGTCCCGCGGCCGAAGCGCGCATGGCGGCCGGCCGCGCGATCGTGCTGCGCCATCTCGATGAGGGCAAACCGGTATACGGGCTCACGACCGGGCTCGGCCCGCGCGCGACCATGATGCTGCCGGCCGAGGTGCTGTCGGAGTTTTCGCGCATCACGGTGCGCGGCCGTGCGCACGGCGTCGGCGAGCGGTTGGGCACCGATTCGGTGCGCGCGGCGATGCTGGTGCGTGCGGTCGGGCTCGGCTTCGGCGGCGCCGGCGCCGACCCCGCGATCGCGCGCCAGCTCGTGGCGCTGCTCAATGCCGGTGTGCATCCCATCGTGCCGTCGATCGGCTCGATCGGTGCGGCCGACCTCGTGCTGATGGGTCATATCGGGCTCGTGATGATGGGCGAAGGCGAAGCGGAGTTCGGCGGCCGCGTCATGGGCGGGGGCGAGGCGCTGAAAGAGGCCGGCCTTTCGCCGGTCGCGGTCGGACCCAAGGATGGCATCGCAATCGTCTCGTCGAACGCGATCACGGTCGGCCGCGCGGCGCTCGCAATGGCGGATGCGCGCCGGCTGCTCGACCAGGCGACGCTCGCGGCCGCGCTCACGATGGAAGGGTTCCGTGCCAATCTCTCGCCGTTCGATGCGCGCATCTCGGCGCTGCGGCCGGCGCCGGGACAGGCCGCGATCGCCGAGCAGATCCTCGCGTATCTCGCGGGCGGCGCGCTGACCGAACCGGGCGCGGCGCGGCGGGTGCAGGATCCGCTCTCGATCCGCTGCATCGCGCCGATCCATGGCAGCCTCAGGGCGGCGCTCGATTTCGCCGAAGCCTCGATCGAGTCGGAGCTTGCCGGTTCGGGCGACAATCCGTCAGTCATCGTCGCGGACGATGTCATCCTCTCGAACGGGAATTTCCACCTGCCGGCGCTGGCACTGGCGTTCGACACCGCTGCGATCGGACTTTCGCAGGTCGCCAACTCGATCGTGATGCGCGCGGAGAAGCTGCTGACGGAGCGGCTCTCGGACCTGCCGGCAACGCTCTCGCCGCGCGGCACGACGCGCGCCGGCATGGCGCCTTTGCTCAAGACCGGTCAGGCGCTGGCGATCGAGATCGCGCAGCTCGCGCACCCGGTTTCGGTCGATTCGCGCAGCAGCGCCGACGGCGTCGAGGACGATACGCCGAACGCGCCGCAGGCGGTCGCCAAGTTCGAACGCGCGCTGGAACGGTTCCGGCTGCTGGTCGCGATCGAGCTCGCGGTGGCCGCGCAGGCGGTCGAGATGGCGAAGCCGGCGCGGCTCGGCCGCGCGACCGGCTGGGTACAGGCTTCCGTGCGGGGCGCCATGAAGCCACTCGACGAGGATCGCGGTTTCGGCCGCGACGTCGAAGCCATTGCGGCGATGCTCGGCGACGACGCGCTGTGGCGCCGCGCCGGATCGCCGCCGGCATCCAAATAGACGAAACGCGCGTCGCCGGACGCGCGTCGTTCAAACTGCGGAAAAGGTTCGGCCGACAGACGCCGTACAGGGGAACGCCGTCTGTCGGCCGTATCAGGCCCGACCGACTGTCCCGACCCGTCGGGGCATCGCGGGTCGTGGATCAGTTGGTGTTACCACCGTCGGTCTGGCCGTCGTTCGACTCCTGCATCTGCTTTTCGAGCGCTTCCTGCTGCGCCTCGAACTCCGCCTGGGCACGTGCGGCATCCTGCTCGGCCTTGATCGCATCCCGGTCCTTGAAGGCGGGCGCGGCCTCGAGCTGAGCCTGCGACATGTCGACATAGACCAGGTTCTCGTCCAAGCGAACGTCGAACTGGTCCCAGGAGAGCGCGACATCCTTCGCACCGAGGCCGAGGAAGCCGCCGACGGCCACGACACCGCCGACAATCCGGTCGTTCTGATCGAACAGGATGCCGGACAACGTGCCGATCTTGCCCTGCGAGCGCGACATGACGTCGGTGCCGATCAGGTCGGTCGTCAGAAGCTGGTTCGATTGCTGCTCTTCGATAACGGCCTGCTGAACCACCGGCTCGACGCCGGGTTCGACGCCAGTCGTCGCCGGCTCGTCGGCGGTCTGCGCGAAAGCACCGAACGATGCCATCGACAGCGCGAGCGCCGACGCGGTCAGTAATACTCTCTTCATCGGAACATCCTCCGTTACGGAAAAGCGACGGTCCGCCGCTTCGCGTGGCCGTGCTCTCTCGCCAAAGGTTGGTCGAACGATGTGACGGTTCAACCGTCCGGTCGACCTACCGGCGCGACATCGGCATACGGCCGATTGCAGCCGGCAGTTCGGACCGCGCCCGCAACGGATTGTTTTCGCAACGGAAGTCGCGGTTTCAGCGCGACGCGCGCATCACCGGCTGTGACAGAACGAGGGCGCGCGCCACAAAGAAACCACCGGCAACCCCGCGCCGCCGAGGGTCAGGGCAGCGGTTGGAGCGCGAGACTCGGCGCCGGTTGCGCGTTCGCGAGTTCGAGCCGGTCGGCCACGATCGGGATCTCGACCCAGGCCTCGGGCGTGTAAGTGACGCGCAGCGAGACGCCCGTGAGTTTGGCGGGATCGGTCTCGCCGTCGAGCGACCAGAGCGTGATCTCGCGCGCGATGTCGGACCCGTCGTCGGGAACCCATTCGAGTTCGGGCAGTGCCATCAGGCTGTCGGCCAGCGAGGCCAGATCGTCCGCGCGGATGCGCAGGGCGGCGCGTTCGATCATGCCCTCGTGCGAGGCATAGGCGATGATGCCGAGCAGGTCGGGCTGTTCCTGGAACATCGGGTCGAGCGTCGCCGACCAGGGCGTCTCGACGCCGGCGAAGCGGATCAGGCCGCGGCTGTTCGGCACTTCGAGCATCGCGAGCGGGCCGTTGGCGGTCAGCATCTTCCGGCCGTTGACGAGACTGAAATAGGTCTCGGCATCGAGCGCGCCGCAACAGCCATAAAGCGTTGTCACATAGCCTCGCCGAACACGCCGAGTTAATGCGTCCCGTCCTCTTCCGCGACCGTCTCGATTTCCCATGCCGGCGTCAGCGCACCATCCGCGCCAATATCCGAGGCGACGACGCGCACCTTCGGATTCTGCGATCCGTCCATGTCGGTTCGGCGCGTCAGGGTAACGTTCTCGGCGAGCAGCAAGGTGCGCGGGCCCTCGGCCCCGGCCGGCCAGAACGAGACGACATCGTAGCTCCGATTCTTGACCTTCCATTCGATAGCGCCGTCCTGCGCGCTGATATCGATGCTCGACGTGGCTTCCTCGGCGGAAGCGGCCAGCGGTAGCACGGCGGCAACGAACGCCAGCACTGCAGGCAACAAAGCTTTCTGTGTCAATGCATTCCCCCCTTCGCAATTGTCATTCTAGTTTTGTATCCGTTGCAACGAGAAATGATCAGACATTCGTGCATTTTCGAGATCGAGTCGATCACCCGAAACCGGCACTTCGATCCACACTTCAGGCGCGAACGTTATCCGGAGCGTCAAGCCAGAAAGGCCACTCACGTCTTTTAAACTATCAAAAGCTTCGTAAGTGAGTTCCCGCGTGGGCTCTTCACCGTTGCTCGATATCCAGATGACCTCCGGCGCTACCACCAACTGCTCAATGTGCTCAATTTCAAGTAACGGCGTTCTCGTGAGGATAGAGAATCCATCGATCGGCCCCTTCAAAGAGGCATAGATCAAGAATCCAACCAAATTTGGGTTGTCCATGAAAAACGGCCGTAACGTTGCGGACGAGATAGTCTCAACTCCGACCATCCGCACCGCGTCGTCGCTATTGAGCATCTCCAGGATCGCCGGATCAACATTAGTGGTCAGGAGCCAGTTGCCGTCACTCAAGCTAAAGAAGGACCTCGCATCCAGCAGATCGTCGCCTCCATACAGAGTTGTCATGTATGCCTTGCCCACGTCGCCGATGCGTCGAATGCCGCCGCTGTCCGCCACCTCTTCAATCGTCCACGCTGGCGCCAACGTGCCGGATTCCAATACTGCAGAAGCCGTCACCGTTACTCGAGGAGGACCAACTCCATGGATCTTCTTTCTGACGGACCCAACAAGGATTTCGTTTGAGGAACTGGTCTGATCAATCAGCAGCGTGCGCGGGCCCTCAGTACCAACGGGCCAGAACGACACCACGTCGTAGGTGCGGTTCTCGATCTGCCATTCGACAATGCCGTCCTGCGCTGTAAATGAAATGTGGGAGGTTGCCTCTTCGACCGTCTGCGCGGATGCGGTGATCGGCAGCACCACCAACATCGTCGCGACCAGTGTTGTTATGAGGTGCGGCATTGCGTCACGCGTACCTTAGTGTCCGGCCGAGGCCGAGACGCTGCGCCTTTTCCAGCATCGCGGCGCCGAGCGCAATATCCGAGAGCGACAGCCCGCGATGCCAGAACAGAATCGTCTCGTCGTCGCTTTCGCGGCCCGGTTTTTTTCCGGCCACGATCTCGCACAGTTCGCCGTAGAGCGTCCGCTCGGTCAGCTTGCCGGCCTCGACATGCGCGCGCAGGCAGCCGAGCTTGCCGGTCTTGCACTGGCCCCAATCGTCGACGACGATCTTGTCCATCACGTCGGTGAGACTGAGCTCGACCGCACTCATCGTGCCGTACGGCACCACCAGCGCCCCCTGCTTCACCCATTCGGTCTTGAACAGCGGCTGCGGCGCATCGAGCCGTGAGGCCTCGACCATGATGTCGGCGCCCTCGAGGCAGGTTTGCCAGTCGTCGGTCGGAATCACGTCCTTGCCGAGATCCTGCGACAGTTGTCGGGCGAAGGAGCCGCGGCTTTCCGGCCGGCGCGAATGCACGCGGATCTCCTCGAAATTGAACAGCCGGTCGAGCAGCCGCACGTTCCAGTAGGCCGAGCCGCGCGCACCGACATGGCCGAGCGTGCGCGGCTTCGACGGGCCGAGATATTTGGCGCCGAGCGCCGTCATCGCGCCGGTGCGCATCTCGGTGATGGCGGTCGCATCGACGATCGCCACCGGCATGCCGGTGCGCGGATCGAACAGGTTGAGCAGCGCCATCTCGGACGGCAGGCCGCGCTTCCAGTTGTCGACATAGTCGCCGACGATCTTGACGCCGGCGACGTTGAGCGGCGCGACGTAGCCGCGCAGCACGTTGAAATGACCGCGGAAGGCGGGATCGGGCTCGAGATGGACGCGCGGTTCGATCACCGTCTCGCCGTGGCCCTGCGCCAGCAGGCCGCGATCGACCGCGATCAGGATCTCGTCGTCGGTCATCCGGAGCGCGTCGATGTCGGGCCCATTCAGCCAGACGATATCGTGACGATGGCTGTAGCCGCTGCCGTGCACGGTCAGCTCCCCGTGCCGATCTCGCCGATATGCGAGCGCATGATCTGCTGGAAGCGCGCGCGCACGCCGGGCTCGGACTCGTGCTTTCCGCCCATGACGCGCCAGCGCCCCCCGATCATCACGTCGCGCACGGGGTTCTCGTTGCCCGCGAAGACCAGCGCATCGAGCAGCAGGTCGCCCTGCTTGCCGACCAGCGACGGATGATCGCCGTCGAGCACCAGCAGGTCGGCGCGACGGCCCGGTTCGAGCCGGCCGACATCGCGCGCGACCGCGCGCGCGCCGCCGTCGAGCGCGCGCTTCCAGAGCGCGGCACCCACCGAGCCGCCGCCCTGCGCTGCCAGCCGGTTGCGTCGCTGCCGCACCAGTCGTTGTCCGTATTCCAGCCAGCGCAGCTCTTCGACCGGCGACACCGAGATATGGCTGTCGGATCCGACGCCGAACACACCGCCTTCGGAGAGATACTCGATCGCGGGGAAGATGCCGTCGCCGAGATTGGCTTCGGTGGTCGGGCAAAGTCCGGCGACCGCGCCACTCCTCGCCATGCGCTCGCGCTCGGCACCGGTGATGTGCGTGGCATGCACCAGGCACCAACGCGGTCCGACGTCGAACGTGTCGTACAGAAACTCGACCGGCCGCTGCTTCGACCAGGCGAGGCACTCCTCGACCTCGCGCATCTGCTCGGCGATATGGATATGAATTGGCGCGGTCCGATCGATCCCATCGAGCGCCGCGATGCCGGCTTTCAGCAGCTCCGGCGTCACCGCGCGCAGCGAATGCGGCGCGATGCCGAGCCGGAATTGCGGGTCGTCGCCGAAGCGCGACTGCAGCGCATCGAGCAGCGCCGCATAGGCATCCATGTCGTGCAGGAAGCGACGCTGGCCGGCAGCCGGCTCCTTGCCGCCGAACCCGCCGTGGCAATAGAGCACCGGCAGATGCGTGAGACCGATGCCGGCAACGCGCGCGGCGTTGACGATGCGCTGCGACATCTCCGCCGGGTCGTCGTAGGGGTTTCCGTCCGGATCGTGATGCAGATAGTGAAACTCGGCGACCGAGGTGTAACCGGCCTTCACCATTTCGATGTAAAGCTGGGTCGCGATCGCCTCGACCTCGTCCGGCGTCAGCCGGCCGACGAAACCGTACATCACGGTGCGCCAGGTCCAGAAACTGTCCTCGGCGCCGGCACTGGTCTGGTTGTTGCGCTCGGTCAGTCCCGCCATCGCGCGCTGGAAGGCGTGGCTGTGCAGGTTGGGCATGCCCGGCACGACGGGGCCGGTCAGGCGCGACGCCTCGCCCTGCCCGGTCGCGATGCCAATCGCACCGAAATTGCCGTCGCCGCCGACCTCGATGGTGACGTCACGCGCCCAGCCTTCCGGCAGCAGCGCGCTCTCGGCAAAGAATTTTCGGGAAGCCATACGGGCACCGGACCTGTATCGTGTGCTGACGAGATTACGATCACATGTGTCGCCGCTCAACGCCACCCGAAAGCAGCCGATGAAAATCGAAACGCCCTGGGACCGCGTCTATATCAATGCGAACCTCGCCACAATGGCGCCCAACGGGCGATCCTACGGCGCAATCGAGAACGCCGCGCTGGCGGTCCGGGACGGTCGCATCGCCTGGCTCGGTCCCAAAACGGAGCTGCCCGCCAACCCGGCGAACGCGCCGGTCTGGCGCGAGGCGGTCGATGTCGGCGGCCGCTGGATCACGCCCGGGCTGATCGACTGCCACACGCACCTGGTCTATGCGGGCGACCGCGCGCGCGAATTCGAAATGCGGCTCGAGGGGGCGACCTACGAGCAGATCGCGCGCGCCGGCGGCGGCATCCGCTCGACGGTCAAGGCGGTGCGCGCGGCGAACGAGGACGAGCTGGTCGCGCAATCGCTGCCGCGGCTCGATACGCTGATCGACGAAGGCGTCACCACGATCGAGATCAAGTCGGGGTACGGACTCGAGACGGATGCCGAGCTGCGCATGCTGCGCGCCGCGCGGAAACTCGGTGAACTGCGCGACGTCACGGTCAAGACGACCTTCCTGGCTGCGCACGCGCTGCCGCCCGAGTACGAGGGCCGCGCCGACGACTATATCGACGCGGTCTGCCTCGAGATGCTGCCCGCGGCGCATGCCGAGGGGTTGGTCGATGCGGTCGATGCGTTCTGCGAGCGGATCGGCTTCACGACCGAACAGTGCGAGCGCGTATTCGTGGCGGCGCAGGCGCTCGACTTGCCGGTCAAGATCCATGCCGAGCAGCTTTCCGACATGAAAGGCTCGGTGATGGCGGCCCGGTTCGGCGCGCTCTCGTCCGATCACCTGGAGTATATCGAGCAGGACGGCATCGATGCGCTGGCGAAGGCCGGCAGCGTCGCGGTGCTGCTGCCCGGCGCGTTTTATTTCCTGCGCGAGAAGCAGCTGCCGCCGGTGGACGGATTCCGCAAGGCGGGCGTACCGATCGCGCTCGCCTCCGACTGCAATCCCGGCAGTTCGCCGGTCACGTCGCTGCTGCTGATGCTGAACATGGCGGCGACCCTGTTCCGCATGACGCCGGAAGAATGTCTCGCCGGCGTGACGCGGCATGCCGCCAGGGCGCTCGGCCTCGGCGACACCGACGGCACGCTCGCGATCGGCAACCGCGCCGACCTCGCGATCTGGACCATCGCGCATCCGGCGGAGCTGACCTACCGGATCGGCTTCAATCCGCTGTGGAAGCGCGCGCGGCGTTAGCGGCTGGCGATCCGCTGCAGTTTTCCTCTCCCGCGCTGCGGGAGAGCATCTGTGTTGGCGATCAAGCATGGACTGGCACCCAAGTCCGGTCTTCCTTGATCAGGATGTTGGCCAGGACGACGAGCTTCCGCATGACTGCGGTGAGGGCGACCTTAGGCTTTTTGCCGGCGTCGCGAAGCCGGCGATAGAACGCGCTGAGTTGTCGGTCGTATCGGGCCGCGGAGAGCGCCGCGCAATAAAGGAGCCGGCGGGCGTGCGCGCGGCCGCCCCTGATGCGG
>Ga0187892_10003869_pt1 | contig 26383 bp, 23 predicted proteins | sample MA1701073metaG_FD_139345 | JGI IMG/M metagenome (GOLD analysis project Ga0187892, IMG submission 139345) | Bio-ooze microbial communities from a basaltic lava cave in the Kipuka Kanohina Cave System on the Island of Hawaii, USA - MA170107-3 metaG ... | reverse complement strand
TGATCGCGTCATCGATGATGCCGATTTGCGCGCCATCGAGGTGGCGATCTTCGAGGGGACGAGCTGCGCCGGTGCGGATGTGAACGTCGACGGGGCCGTGACCGCCGCCGATCCGACGGCGTTCGTGCACCTGGCGCCGCGGTAGGAAAGGACCGTCCCACCATTCAAAATGCGCCTTCCTTGCCCGCCGGGGGGTCAAACCCCCCGGCTGAAACAGCCAAGCTCGCTGAAGCGAGCTCCCCACCCGACCAACCCTCCCGATTGCCGAAAACGTTTGGCACGGCAGGTCATTCCGTGTAGAAAAAACGATCTGGCTTATCGGATGGACGACCTCTCAACCCATTGCTGGCCGGCAGCGATTGGGCCGCGGATTGTGCGAGTCGCACGTCTGACCGGCACGTTCACCCGGTACTAGCCCACTGTCAGTTTTAGGAGCACGTGCATGCCCGCGAAGAAGATCTACATCATCATGCCCGCCTACCAGGCGGCGAAGACGATCCGCAGTGTATTCGATCGCCTCCCTTCGGAGTTCAACGAGAAGGATCATCGCATCGTCGTCGTCAACGACGGCTGCACCGACGGCACGGCGGACGTGGTCAACGCGATCGTCAAAGAGCGTACCGATACCGAGATGATCACGCACGAACGCAACAAGGGCTACGCCCAGGCGCAAAAGACTGGGTTCACCTATGCGGTGAAGCAGGGTGCCGATATCGCCGTACTGCTGCACTCCGACGGGCAGTACGCCCCCGAGCTCCTGCCCAAGCTGCTGGCGCCACTCGAGAACGACGAGGCCGACGTGGTCCAGGGCTCGCGTATGCTCGACGGCGGCGCGCTCAAGGGCGGCATGCCGATGTACAAGTACATCGCCAACAAGTCGCTCACCGCACTCGAGAACCTGTGCTTCGGCCTCAACATGTCGGAGTACCACAGCGGCTACATGCTGTACTCGCGCAAGCACTTGCAGTCCTTCGATTTCACCCGTCTGAGCGACACCTTTCATTTCGATGGCGAGATGATCCTCATGGCGTCGAAACACGGGAACCGGATCAAGCAGATCGGTATCCCGACCCGCTACGCCGACGAGAAGTCGCACCTGAAGCCGATCGAGTACGGCTTCGACGTGCTCAAAATCCTCTGGAAAAACTTCCGCGGCGGGTACAATTTCTAAGAGCTGCGCCAACGTGTAGCGACTTGCAAGGAGAGACAGCATGAAGATTCTAGTCACCGGGGGGGCCGGTTTTGTGGGCTCGTTCCTCGTCGAGGAGCTGCACAAACAAGGCAACGAGGTCCGTATCTTCGACAACTTCGAACCCCAGGTACACGGTGGCGGCCCGCCGAATCTGCACTCCTTGATGACCCCGAGCGGCGGCTTCGTAAAGGGAATCGAGATGCTGTGGGGCGACGTCCGCAACGCCGCCCAGATCGAAGCAGCCCTCAAGGGCGTCGACGCGATCATCCACTTCGCCGCTCAGGTCGGCGTCGGCCAGTCGATGTACGAGATCGTCAAGTACGTCGACCACAATACGACCGGCACGGCGGTGCTGCTCGAGCTGCTTTCGTCGCGCAAATACCCGATCAAGAAACTGGTCGTCGCTTCGTCGATGTCGATCTACGGCGAAGGTGCTTTCGATTGCCCGAAATGCGGCGAAGTCTATCCGAGTTTGCGCGCTCTCGCTCAGATGCAGGCGAACGATTGGGAGGTTCGTTGTCCCAAATGCAACGCGACCGCCAAGCCGAAACCGACACCCGAAACCAAGCCGTTGCTGCCGACCTCGATCTACGCCGTCACCAAGCGCGACCAGGAAGAGATGTGTCTGTCGATCGGCCGCGCCTACGATATTCCGACGGTGGCGCTGCGCTTCTTCAACATCTACGGCCCGCGCCAGGCTCTCAACAATCCGTACACCGGTGTCGCCGCGATCTTTTCCTCACGGCTGCTCAACCACCGCGCGCCGGTGGTGTTCGAGGACGGCAACCAGTCGCGCGACTTCGTCCACGTCAGCGACATCGTCCAGGCCAACGTGCTGGCGCTCACCAAGGACGCCGCCAACTTCGACGTGTTCAACGTTGGAACCGGGCGGCCGACTTCGGTGGGCGAGATCGGTTCACTGCTGGCGAGAAAGATGGGAGTGGAGATCAAGCCGCAGTTCGAGAACAAGTTCCGCGAAGGCGACATCCGTCACTGCTACGGTGACGTCTCGAAGATCAGTAAGAAGCTCGGCTACTCACCCAAGGTGAAGCTCGAGGATGGCATTGAAGATCTGATCTCCTGGGTGCGCGAGCAAAAGGCTGAGGACAAGTTTGAGCAGGCCAACGCCGAGCTCAAGGCCCGCGGTTTAACGCGTTAGTTAGTCCAGAAGCTCCAGCACCCGTTCCGGCGGCCTCCCGACGACCGCGTGCTTTGCAGAGATCAGGATCGGTCGCTCGATGAGGATCGGCTGCCGCGCCATCGCCGCAAGGATGGCAGTGTCTTTGGCATCTGCTGTGAGGCCTGCGTCCTTGTAGGCGCTTTCGCCGCGGCGCACCCACTGCGAAGCCGGCAGGGAGAGACGTTCCTTGAGCTCGCGCAGCTCGGCGGCGGTCAGCGGTTCCTCGAGGTAAAGACGTTCGCGGAAGGCAACTCCGCGCTCTTCGAGCAGAGCCTTGGCGGCCCGGCTCTTCGAGCAGCGCGGGTTGTGAAGCAGCGTGAGTTTGTTGGGAAATAGAGGCTTGCTCATGGGGGTTGGTCTACCATGGACCGCCCGTTTTTGAACGACCCCGCAATCCGACCGGAAAATTCACTGCTATGTACGCCCGCTTGCGCAGCCGCACGGCAGCCTCCGCCTGGGCCGACAATTTGCTTTACCAACGGCGTCCGCGAGGATATCGATTCGGGTGGTGATTGAGATGAGGATACTGGTGCTGGGAATCGTTTTGGCTTCTCGAGCCGCACTGGCGGCGGAGCTCGAGGGCTTCGAGGCGTGGGAGGAGGAACCGGTCAAGGTGCCCGGGGCCGCCTATGTCGATCCAGGTTTCCGGCCTCCGCCGCCACTCGACCACCACCACTACCACCCGACGCTGCAGGAGGTGCCGAAGGCCGAGCGCAACGCCGAGTCGCTCGATCTCAGCGTTCCCTTGCATGCCCGCCGCGGCCTCACCGCGACGGTATCGTTGCGCTACCGCAAGGTGCGCGGCGAGGCCATCGTGCGGATGTCATTCTCTCCCGGGCTACAACTCGAGTACGCGAGTCTGCCGCCGGTCCAGGGACCCGAAGGCGAGCTCCTGTGGTTCGGCCTCGATGGCCCGATGGGGAGCTTGAAGATCAAAGCCCGCATTCAATCCGACGTCCCCGTCGGCACCGCCCTGCTGATCCACGCCGATCTGATCGACGGCTACGGCAACGTCGAGCAGCAGACCGAAACGATCGTCGTCCGCTAACCTCGTTGGAGCAGAAGGTCTTCGCCCAGAGCGCGCAGATCACTGACGAACTCGTCGGCCCGGGGTGGTGTGTTCCAGCGGACCAAACGCCAGTCCTCTGCAGTGACACTCAGCAGTACGCGCGCAAGATCGGCGGGAAAGACTCCGGCAGCTTTGCTGCGCGCGTCCTCGATCGAGGCAGCGAGGCGCAGCCCATAGCGGCAGCAAAAACCCCAGATGTCGGCGAGGTCCTTCGCTTCATTGCGATCGAGGGCCGCCGTTACCTTGTTTGCGAGGATGTTCTCCGCACTGTCGAGCCTGCCGAGTACGGGGTGGACACGGATCTCGCCAATGTGCGCCGGCACGTCGTTGATGAGCTCGATCTTCAGAGAGATCTCAGCTGCATTGACGACGAGGCGGACGAACCGTTCTTCTCGCAGACCGACTGTGACCTGCCATTGATCCTGCAGTACGTCTAGCAGCCGTTGCGCCCAAAGGCTGAAGTCAGCTGCATCGTTGACGAAGAAATCCAGGTCCTCCGACAGCCTGTGCTGAAGATAGCCGCGCGACGCAGCAGTGCCTCCGGAGAGGTAGAAACCGCTGTCGATTCCACCGATCACGGCAAGTACTTTGTCCTGCAGAGGGTAGAGCTTGTCGAGGAAGTAGGTGCGATCCATTCACGAAGCGCGTGCAAGCTCGGGGTGGTGTTGCGGAAGCCATTCGACCAGAAAGTCGAACCCCCGACGTCTGCTTTGCGAGCGGATCCGCTGCCGCCAGCGCGGCCAGCCGGCAACCAGACGCGGAAAGCCAAGCAGCCGCACGATCTCAGAGTAAGGCGCATGCTCCAGCAAACGCACCGCCGCCCAATCCTGATCCAAACGACCGACGGTGATCTCGCCCGACAGCAATTGAGCGAACTGCTGCTCCGTCAGATCGTAGTCCCATAGATACGATAGTCGCTGGGTTGTCATGCACGCTACTTCTAACCTGTCCAAAAGTAGCACGGGCCTGGAAAGCACGCGAAGCGATTGTGGTTTCGATCCACCTCGCAATGTTCTTGGTGTGAAATCACCGCGTCTCGGCGCCTGCGGTGAGCGATTTATTCTCGGGTTGGGGTTAAACCCCGGCAGGCCAGCGATCCTTCCAGGGGATCGCCTGCTCTAGCTGCGCCGCGACCCGCAAGAGCACATCCTCGCGACCGTAGGCCGCGACCAGTTGCGCTCCGACCGGCAACCCGTCGGCCGTCGCATGTACCGGCAACGAGATCCCCGGCTGGCCGCTCTGATTGAACAATGAAGTGAAGCAGCCGTACGGCGCCGAGCGCGCGTAGGCTTCCAGCGGGTTGTCCTTGCTGGGCACCAGGTCGCCCAGTGGTGGCGCCGGCTGCGCCGTGGTCGGCGTCAGCAACAGATCGTAACGTTCCCACCACGACGCCAGACGCCGGCCGAGAGCATGGGTCGTCTCGATCGCGGCGATGTAGCGCGGAGCGGTGCAGGCACGCCCGATTTCAGCCAAGGTCCACGTCAGTGGTTCGGTGTCCTCGGCACTGATCGGCTTGCCGACTTTATCAGCGACCGCATCAATTGTCCGCGCGATGCAGCAGGCGACGATGGTCACGAACGAGCGCACCGCCTCCGGATCGGCGAGCGCTTCCGGAAACGATTCCTCGACGTGATGGCCGAGGTTGCCGAGTGCCTTCGCTGTCAACGTTGCCGCCTCGGAGCACGCGGGATGAACCTCGATGCTACCGTTCGGCGACTTGGTGAGCAGTCCGATACGCAGCGGCCGCACGGTGGTCTTGATCTGGTCGACGTAGAGCCGCTCCGGCGGCATCGCGGCGTACGGATCGCCGGGGACACCGCCCTGCGTGATGTCGAGGATCGCTGCTGTGTCGCGAACGCTGCGCGACACGACCAGCTCGCACGAAAACCCAGCCCAACGTTCCCCAGCCGAGGGCCCGAAGGAGCTGCGGCCACGCGTCGGTTTCAGACCGACGAGGCCACAATGCGCCGCCGGAATACGGATCGAGCCGCCGCCGTCACTGGCGTGCGCCACCGGCACCATGCCCGCTGCAACTGCCGCCGCCGCGCCGCCGCTTGATCCACCGGCGCTGTGGCCGAGATTCCACGGGTTGCGCGTCGCTCCATAGGCCTCCGGCTCGGTCGTCGGCAACAAACCGAGCTCCGGCGTATTGGTGCGGCCGAGACAGACGAGTCCTCCACGCCGGATGCGCGCCGCGAAATGACTGTCGACACTCTCCGTCCAACCGGCATCCTTCAAGAAGCGCATGCCCATGTGACATGGAGCGCCGGCTTCCTGTCCGCCTAGGTCTTTCATCAAGAAGGGCACGCCGAGCATTGGAGGACGCGAATCGTCGTCGGCACGACTCAACCCGTCCAACTTCCGCGCTTCATCGCGCGCCCGCTTGAACGCGGGCATGATGACCGCATTCAATTGTGGGTTCTTGCGTTCGATTCGTTTGATCGCGGCGTCGACCAACTCGGTTGCCGAAACCTTGCGGGCGCGAACCAGCGCCGCTTGCTCGACGGCATCCAGGATTTCGAGCTCATCCATGGCGCACCTCCGTCACATCATTTGCTGCTGCGTACGGCTGCCCATCACCCGCGCCGCCACGAGTGTGACGATCGATCGGGGCACCACGCGTATTGCCGTACTCTGCATCCAGTTTCCCCAGCCGGAGATCACCGACGGCTGACGCCCGAGCGCATCCAGAGCGGTGGCGACGACCTTTGCAGCCGGTTCCCCCGGATGCGGCGTTTCGAAGGCAACGGCCTGAAATTCGGACTCCGTCGGCCCCGGCTCGAGGACGAGCACGTCGACGCCCGATCCCATCAGCTCCGCCCACAACGCTTCGCCGAAGTGGCGATCGAAGACTTTGGTGGCGCCGTAGATGTTGTTGAATGGCAACGGTTGAGCACCGGCGATCGATCCCGTGATGATCACCGCGCCCTTGCCGTGCTCAAGCATCGGCGGCAGCAGCCGGCTGGTGAGCACGACGGGGGCAATGCAGTTGAGCTCGACCATCGAACGCAGGCGATCGCTTTCCTGCTTGGCAAAGCGACCGGCGTAGCCGAAGCCGGCATTGTTGATGAGGATGCTGATGTCGAGATCGGCCACTTGTGCGGCCAGTTTTTCGGCTCCGCCCGGTTCGCCGATGTCGATCGGAACGATACGCGTACGGACGTTACAAGTTTGCTCGAGACTGGCAGCCAACTCTTTGAGCCGATCCTCGCGCCGTGCCGTCAACACACACGATATGCCTTCGCGCGCCAGCGCTCTCGCGAATTCCTCACCGATTCCCGCCGAAGCACCCGTGATTAGAGCCCACTCGCCGTAGCGTTCGCGCAGACTCCGCCGGCGCGGCTGAAAACGGTCACGCTCCTGCCAGAGCGCGTAAGCCAGGAGAGCGCACGGCACTGCCGCGACAATGCCCGCGATCCAACCGATGGCGCCGCCGCGGTGAAACGCTCCCCAAATGAAAGAGGAGAACGCCATCTGCCCGAGATAGACAGCCGACCACGGCCACATCCACGACGACATGCGCCAGAATCCGTAGGCGCCGGCAGCATAGATGACGAAATGGATGATCTCGACCAGCTTGGCGCCGCCGCCGCGGAACATCAGGCCGAGAAAGACTTCATGATCGCGATGTCCGGGTTTGAAGAAGAAATCCCACGGGATGTAGATCGCCACGTAGTAGAAGCACAGAAACATCAAGGCGTTCATCCACCATGGACGCCGTCGCAATTGCTGTCGCCACCAGATTCGCATCGGCTCTATCTCCTGCCTCGGTCGCGGCGAGCCTTGCAGGGTGTCCGCGCCGACGCAACCCTTCGTCGGCGATGTCCTGCGGCGCCCGACCTTGCTATGTCCTCCCCAACGCAGCGGAGGAAAAGCATGTCGTACGAAACACTGACGGTTGAAGTCGATGGCCCCATCGCGCGTGTGTGGCTGAATCGTCCCGAGCGCCGCAACGCCCTCAACGCTCGCGCTCTAGAGGAGATCGCTGCGGCGTTCGCCGAGCTGCAAACGTCCTTCGAGGCGCAAGTGATCGTTCTCGGCGGCCGCGGGCCGTCGTTCTGTGCCGGCGCCGATCGCAAGGATCCGCCGGCGCGATTGACGCGTAGCACCGGAGCGGGACCGCGCGAGCGGCGTTATGCATCGTTGATGGGCCGGCGTGCACTCGAGGCGATCGAGCGCGTCGACGCGATCACCGTGGCGCGGCTGCACGGCCACGTCATCGGCGGCGGCGCCGTGCTCGCGCTGGCGTGCGATCTGCGCATCGCGGCGGCGGACACGATCTTCAACATTCCCGAGGTCGACCTCGGCATCCCGCTGACCTGGGGCGCCGCCCCACGACTCGCACGGGAGGTCGGCGCGGCGCGGGCGAAGGAACTGATCCTGTTGTGCGACCGCTTCGACGGCGAAGCGGCGGCGCGCTACGGACTGGTCAACCGCGCCGTGCCCGCCGATCAGCTCGATGCGAATGTCGACGACTGGGTGCAGCGGCTCGCCGGCAAACCACCGTGGGCGGTGCACATGACCAAGTCGCAGTTCAAGGCGTACGCGGCAACGACATCGCTCGGCGATGTGACCGAGATGGATGGCGACCTGCTGACGGCAGCGAGCGCGGAAGATCCGGGTCGATTCGCGTTCGGGCGGTCCTAGAGACCGATCGAGATGCCGTACGCGCTTGCGATGTAGTGTGCGTCGTCCTGGCCGATGAAGCCGCTCCCAAAGCCGATGCGAACGGCAATCCCCACCGCAACGGCGAAAATCAACAATAGAGAGATTCGCCGACTGCTCATTCGCAATCACCGCCGCGACGCCGGTAGTGTCCCAAATATTGGGTCAAACCGCCGTCGCGCCTTGCGTAACCACCCTCTCAGGTTTTTGCTCGCCCAAGGAACCGCGCGTCGCGTGTATCGACCTGCACCGACTCACCCGACTCGAGATAGCTCGGCACCTGGATCACCAGTCCGGTTTCCAATGTCGCCGGCTTCGTTTGCGCTTGTGCGGTCGCACCTTTGATTGCCGGGTCGGTCTGCTCGATCTTGAGGACGACGGTTTGCGGCAAGTCGATGCTGATCACCTTGCCGTTGAATACTACGGAACGGATGCCGCTGAGGCCTTCCAGGAGGTATCCCGCATCATCGCCGAGCTCTTCGCCGCTACGCGAGAACTGCTCGTACGATTGCGTATCCATGAAGTGGTAGGCTTCGTCGTCCTTGTAGAGATATTGCACCGGCCGCAACTCCAACTGCGGCTCTTCGATCCGATCGCTGGCTTTGAAGGTCTTGTCGAAGACGTTGTTGGTGCGCAGGTTGCGGATCTTGGCTTTGACCAGGGTGGCTGCGCCGCGCGCCGACGGGGAATGCGTACGCACGTCGAGAACGCTGTACGGGTCGCCGTCGAGCTCGATACGGCCACCGCGCTTGATATCACTGGCGTTGATCATCTGAAGTTGTCTAGCACGGTGCGCGAGCAGGGGAAATTGAGACCTCTCCCCTCGATCCCCTCTCCGCGGCGGAGAGGGGAGGAGTGAAGCTTCCCCCTTCCCGTCCGCGGGAAGGGGGACAAAGGGGGTTAGGTCTCCACCATCTTTCCCGCCGCGCGCAGCGCCAGTGCGATGATCGTCAGAGTGGGATTGTACCCCGATCCGGTGACGAAGACGCCGCCATCGGTGCAGTAGAGATTCTCCAGCTCGTGAAACTTGCCGAACGCATCGCAGACCGACGTCGCCGGGTTGTTGCCCATCCGCAAGCCGCCCATCAGGTGGCGCGAGCTCGGCGGGCTTTCCGGATCGAAGGGCTGCGTGAAGCCGAACTGCGCTCCCGCCGCTTCCTGAACCTGCAACATCAACGGCTTGTAGAACGCCGCCGCGTCGAGCTCGAAACGATGATTGTCATACGTGAGTCGCGGAACCGGCGAGCCGAAGACGTCCTTGACCGTTGGATCGAGGTCGACCCGGTTCGTCGGCTGCGGCGCGTCCTCGGCCTGCATGATCATCACACCGATGTGCGCCTGGAACGGGCTTTCGATCAGCAACTGCTTGAGCGACAGGCCGACGAACGAGGCGAAACCGCGCGCATCTTCATTCAGGCTCTCTTTGGCGGACCGAATCGGTTCCGAAGATGTACCGAACTCGATCACGCCGCCGAGCGGGAAATCCGGGTGCAGCCCCATGCCGCCTTCGGTTACACCGCGGAAATCGGACATGCCCGCGGTCACCGACTGGCCGCGCTCACCGTGCAGGCGCTGCTTGTAGATGCCGACGCTGACCGTTTGGAAGTGGAACAGGAGGTGACGGCCGAGCTGATCGCTGCCGTTTCCCAAGCCCGGACCCCCGGGATCCGAGAGGAAACAGAGGCGAACACTCTCGATCGCGCTGGCCGCCAGAATGAAGCGGGTGGCGCTGACCGAGCGCCGTTCGCCGTCGTCGTCGATGTACTCGGCGCCGACGATGCGCCGATTGATCGAATCGTACAGCAGCCGCTGCACCGTCGAGTTGTAACGCACCTGACAGTTTCCCGTCAGCAGCGCCTTGCGCAGCGTCGTCACCGCCGCCGAGCCTTTCGAGTTGTTCGGGCAGCCGAAGCCACTGCAGAAGCCGCAATTTACGCACGCCGGGCGGCCGTCGTACGGCAGTGAGTTGATCGCCGATGGATAACGAATCGGGTGATAGCCACGCTGGCGTGCACCGTTGGCGAGGACGCGGCCGACGTACATCTCATGTGACGGCGGCAGCGGATATCCAGCCGAGCGCGTCGAAGCGAAGGGATCTGCGCCATCCCCCGATGCGACGCCGCCGACTCCCGAAAGGCGTTCGGCCTCGACGTAAAATGGCTCGAGCTCATCGTAGGTGAGCGGCCAGTCGGCAAAGCTCGTCCCGTCGAAGCTGCGCCCGGCCGCGTTCAGCGCCGATGCCATGCGGAAATCGACTTCGTTGAAGCGCGGGTACTTCATGTCGGCGTGCACGGTGCCGCCGCCGACGGTGCGCGGCAGAACATTGACGTCACGATGGGCGAGCGCGATTCCCGCAGCGGTGCGCCTGAACGTGCGCGGCTCGACGATCGGATCCTGCGTGATCATCTCGCGGATCCGCATCTTGATCTCGTCGTTGCTGAAGAGCGGGAAAGGCAGGCCGTCGGGGTTGTCGAGGCCGGGAAAGTAGTTGTTGCCGGTTTCGAGAACCACGACCTTGAGGCCGGCTTGTGTCAGTACGTGGGCGGCGGTGCTGCCGCCGGCGCCGCTGCCGATGATGCAGACATCGAACGGCGAATCGAGTGAAGTGTTGCCGAGGACGTTGGGGACGGCAGAAGGCGATGATCCGCCCATCAGCTGCCCACTTCGAAGCAGTACGGGTTGCGGAAGCGCATCCCGGGTCGTGTCTGCTCGGCTCCGGCGACGACCGACAGGAAGTTGATCACTCTGCTGGTGAAGCCGGCGCAATCTTCGTCGGGATTCGGCTTCGAGTTCGGTTTGTCCGCACGGTCGATGTGCTGCTGCGTCCCCTCGTCGTATCCGAGGGTGTAGCCGAGCGGCTGACTGTCGCCGTCGAAACCGACCAGCTCCCAGCCGACGAAGTCGCGGTTGCCGCCGTACACCGGATCACACAGCAATCCCTCCATGACGTGCTCGGTGATCAGATTGATGAAGGTCGAGGGCGTTTCATCGATGACCATGTCTTGCTGCTGTTCGGTCAGGCGGAAGAAGTTCGGCCCGAAGGTTTCCGAGCTGATGCGATCGAGCTCGGTCAGACCCTGACGGTACTTGGCGCGCAGATCGACGAAGGGTGAGTCGAGGGCGAGAGGGTTGTCCGCCACTTCCGGTACGCCGTCGGCGCCGTCGAGCCGAACGGTCCATGAGATGCGCTGTAGCCGGTTGAGAGGCAGGAAGTCGTTGAAGGCGTTGCGCGGAAAGGTTTCGGTGGACTGCCCCGCGGCGAAATCGCCGAACGGTTTTCGTCCGCTGAACGGAGCGCCGGCGAAGATCGGCTGCGCTTCGAACAGTGTGATTTCGGCGCTCTGGGAATCGGCGGCCCTGATGGATTCATCGAAATTGACATCGGCACCCGAGCAAGCCGGATCCGCCGGGCTCCCGAGTTGCTGCACGATCGCGGTGAGGTCGGCAGCAGTGCGCTGCCCGTCGCAGTTGGCGTCGGCAGCCGGCAGAGCGCTGAGCATGCCCTGGAGGTAATCGGCTACGCGGGCTTCGTGCGCGCCGGGAAGCGTGTCGGTCGGAAGGATGCGCGCCGTCAGTGCGTCGAGATCGCGGTACTCGCGCAGGTTGAGGAATGGGCGGACAATCCCTTGGTTGTTCAAACGCGGCGGCTGTGCCGCCAGGCGACGCAAGGGAAGCAACGCGGAAGCGGCGCCGGCGAGTTTGAGGAGCTGGCGTCGAGTGAGCCTGACGTTGTGACGACCACCCATGACGGTGGTGTCTACGTTGGCTTTGTCGAGCTTGTCAATTGCGTCGAGAGCGACGCGGTTGGATTTCGATGCCTGCCCGCTATCGAATGACGCGCCGGTACTCGGCGGCTTCGGGTTGTGGATCCCGCTACGGACCACCTCAAGCTGCAGCCAACTGAGAGCGACAGCCACTATCGTTTCAAGTATCCACACCGAGTGCGTACCAGCATCGGCGCACCGGCAACGCATCGCGTTCCCGAGCGCATTGCCCGCCAGATTCGCCGCGACTACCGCTGGTACTACGAGACGTTTTACCCCGGTTTTGTCGAAGAGCGCGATTCCTGAGTTGATTCGCGACCGTCGGTTGCTCTAATCATCAGGCAACCGCACTCGGCGAATGTGACAGAATAGGAATCCGCGAAGTGGCGAACGAAGACGAACTGCCGCGCCCCGAGCCAAAAGAGATCGACGAGAAGCTCTCCCTCGAGCTCAAGCATTTGCAGGAAGACGCCATCCTGCGCGGCAAACCCAACGGCGACGAGCGCTGCGACAACTGCCTCTACTATCTGAACCCGGACGAGGACATCTCGTACTGCTGGCACTCGAAGCTGCGCGTTCTCGTCGGCGGCGCCTGGTGGTGCCAGTGGTGGGAGGCAATTCCAGAGGATTAACCAAGCCACAGCGTGGCTCGTCGCTCGTGGCTCGTCCCTCGCCTTTCCTGGAGAAACGAGCGACGAGAAACGAGCGACGAGCAACGAGTGACGAGCAACGAGGAACGAAACAATGTACACATGCGACGAGCTAGACAAGGCGTTCCAGACCTACTGGCAAGCCGGCGCAGTCGGCGAACGCTGGGACGACTGGGCCGACTTGTTCACCGAGGACGCCGACTACGTCGAGCACATCCTCGGCAACTTGAAGGGTCGCGAAGCAATCCGTGCCTGGATCAAGCCGATCATGGCGCAATATCTCGAGATCTACACCGCCTACGAATGGCACACTGTCGATCCCGACAGCGGCCGCGTCATCGTCTACATGCAGAATCGCCGCGATCATCCGAGCGGCAAAGGTGTGATCGACTTTCCCGGCATCACGATTCTCGACTACGCCGGCAACGGAAGATGGAAGCGCGAGGAAGATTTCTGGTCGCTTCCCGAAGCCACGAAGGCGACCGAGGACTACGAAGCGGCGCGGAAACAATACGACCCCGACCACCGCACGAAAGCAACGCGATCGAACTGGGGCAGCGGCCCGGCGTGGACCAGGCGCTGAGGGCGGTCTTCGCCTAAGAGGGCTGTCTGGGCCCGCCGGTGCGATCGTCGATACAACCCTTGAACGGCACCGATTGCGTTCGCAGATCGCCGCTCACCGATCCTCCGACCAGCGTACCGTCGATCATCATGTCCGTGACGTCGACGTCGGCGTTCGGCGCGAGGATCGAACCCGGCACCTTCGTCCCTTCGATCGTCAACTTCCCGGTCTCGCAGAAACTCCACAGCAGCGTCTGCGCCGAAATAACACCCGAGTCAATGCGGATCGCGCGCAGTGCCGCTTCGATGCCGATGACACGCACGACGACCGTCGCTCCGTACGGCACCGGGATGGAGATCCAGATCCCGTCCGCGAGGTCCTCCGCCGCAACGTCGAAGACGTTGACGTCGGGATCGGTTCCACTCAACTGCATCTCGGTGCCGTCGATCAGCACTTCGCCGTTGGCGGGCAGGTTGAGCACGTTGCCGCAGAAGGTCGCGAGTGTCGTGTCGGCGGCGGCGAAGTCGATCGGTGAAGCCTGGATCGCTGCGCCGCCGTTCTCGTAGGTGACGTCCGCGAGCCCGCAACTCTCGCCATAGACCGCGTTGCCGTGGATGACACCGCCGTCGCCGTCCAAAACCGTGCCGGCGACGATGACGTCCTGCAACTCGGTAACTCTTGTGCCGATGTGGCACTTGTCGAGGTACACGGATTCGCCCGCCGCCAGTGACCCGGCGATGTCGCTCTTCGAGAGGTCCATGGACGAGCTTGCATAGACGTCCTGCAAGCCGGCGATCCCCAGCGGGTCCTCGACGCACGCACCGAGGGGAGACGTTGCCGTCGGGGTAGCGGTGACGGTCGGCGTTGGCTGCGGCGTCGGTGTGCGAGTCGGGGTCCCTGTTCGAGTCGGCGTCCCTGTGCTTGTCGGCGTGAGCGTTCGCGTCAGCGTCGGCGTACGGGTTGGCGTGAGCGTGCGCGTCGGTGTCGGCGTGCGTGAAAGTGTCGGCGTGCGAGTCGGGGTTATAGTCCGTGTGTTCGATGGCGTGCGCGTCGGCGTGATCGTCCGCGTCAGCGTCGGTGTGCGCGAGAGCGTCGGCGTGCGTGAGAGTGTCGGCGTGCGAGTCGGCGTCTGAGTCGGCGTCAGGGTGGGTGTTCGGCTCGCGGTCGGTGTGCGCGTCAGGGTCGGTCCCTGCGTCGCCGAGTTCGCCGGCGTCGGCGTGATTGTCGGTGTCGATGTCCGCGTCAGGGTCGGCGTCGTTGCCGGTGTCGCCGTGGACACCGGCGTGTGGGTCAGACTCGGCGTCGCTGTCGATGTCTCCGTCGGCGTCGCTGTTTCGGTCTCCTCGGGCGTGTCCGTCGGTGTCGGCGTGTCCGTCGGCGTCGCGGTCTCGGTCTCGGTCGGCATGTCGGTCGGCGTATCCGTGGAAGTCTCCGTCGGCGTCTCGGTTGGTGTCCCCGTCGGCGTGAGAGTATCGGTTGGGGTCGGCGTCGATGTCGGCGAAACGGTCGCTGTATCCGTCGGCAACGGTGTCGATGTATCTGTCGGCGATGCAGTAGGCGTGTGAGTCGATGTCGGCGTCTCCGTTGACGTCGATGTACGGGTGGAAGTCGCTGTTGGCGTATCGGTCGGTGTATCCGTGGCCGTCTCGGTCGGTGTCTCGGTCGGTGTCTCGGTCGGGGTATCGGTCGGGGTCGTGGTGTCGGTTGGTGTCGGCGTGCTGCTGGGCGAAGCGGTGGCGGTATCCGTGGGCGTCGAAGTGTAGGTTTCAGTTGGCGTCTCCGTAGGCGTATTGGTCGGCGTCGTCGTCGGCGTCGCGGTTGGTTGTGGAACGACGTTGAGCGTCACCCAGCTTTCGGCGGTTGCGCCGCGGTTGTCCGCGATGGTGTAGCTGAACGAGTCTTGCCCCAGGAAGCCGTTCGGCGGTTGATACGTAAAGCTGCCGTTCGGAGCTACCGACACTGTCCCGCCCATGGCGGACGCGGACGTGAAGTTAACGACCAGGATCGAGTCGAGGTCGGGATCGCTGTCGTTGGACAACACACCGGGTGCACCGACGGAAGTGAGCAGTCCGGCGAACGCGTCGTACGCGTTCGGCACCGCAGTCGGCGCGGCGTTGGTCGCGTCGCCCACCAGGGTCGTCAGGGTGACGTCGTTGCCGGTGTGGCCGACGTAACTGATTTGAACGGTAACGGTGCCGACCGTGATCGTGGATCCTTCGGGCAAGGTGTTGAACGTTCCGGTGACGGCGTCGCCGCCGTCGTTGTCGACGACGCGGAAGATCTGGCCGACGGCTGGCTTGAAGGCATTGAAGCCGAGGATCGGCAGCGAAGTTCCGCCGAAGCTGACGGCGCCGTTGACGTTGACGCGATCGTAGTTGGTGCCGACGCCGACTCCGAGCAGATCGAGGCGAAGACGGGCATTGCCCTGGAGCGTCAGGCCATTGGTGGTGAAGATTCCCGGGACGGCTCCGAACGAGGAGCCAGGCGTGATGCTGGCAGTGGAAGTTACGCTGCCGGCCGTTCCCGTCCCCGACAGACTGCCGCCGCCGCCGGAGACGCTGATGTTGCTCGATGGCTGGTTGCCGTCGATCTGCGTCGGACCCTGCACCGTCGTGAGGCCGGTGTAGGTGTTGTTGCCGCGGAGGAGGACGACGGGGTTGGCGCCGCCGACGGTGACGGGACCGGGGCCGCTGATGACTCCAAAGAGATTCACTCGTGCCGTGATGTTGAGCCCGCCGGTGCCGAGCGTGAGGTTGCCGTTGAGGTTGAGTGTCCCTCCGGTTGCGGCCAGCTGAACCACGCCGGCGGTGCTCAGGTCCAGGGCGTTGTTGATTGTGGTTGTCGAACTGACGTTGTGGGCGATCGAACTGGTGACCGCGAGGCTGTTGCCGCTGAGTGTGTATCCGGTGCCTTGAATCGTGATGCTGATGACCGATAAGCCGCTGAGGTCGTTGGTGTTCGATCGGTTCGAGGCGGTGACGGGAAAGACGAGACTGTCGCCGTTGATTGGAGAACCCGTGTCCCAGTTGCCGGCATTCGACCACGACGAGTTTGTGGCGCCCGTCCAGGTTCGCACCAGCGGGTACGCAGGCGTTGCACGCAGACCAACCAATGCGATCACGACGATCGCCAGGAAGAACTGAAAGGCGGCGTACTTGGACCGGTGGAGCTGAGCGAGTCGGCGGTGGCTCGTAGAGTCAACTGTCATGGAGTGTGCTGTGTCTGGTTGCCCGTATCCCGCTCCCTCATCCCTCCTAAGCCGGCCATAGCAGGAGAGGTGCCGCGCGCGGCGAACGGGCGTGCCTTGAGATATCAGGAGGCACCGTCGAGCTTAGCGTCGTGGCGTTGGCGATCGTCGCAAAGTGCGGTGAACGTTGGCGTTTGGCTGTGCCGCACGCCTGGATTCCTGCTTTGCGATGCGGCGTGGTTGGTTAACGGGCGCGGCTTGGCGCTTACCTCAGGCGCAATCTGGTTCGATTACTGAGCGCAGTGCCGGCTCGAGCATGACGACGTGAGTTACGCCGACCGTGGCGAACACGCGCTCGTGTTGGCGGCTGGCTTCAATGAGTCGATCGAGCATGTACTCGTCGCGCCGCCGATTCGCGAGGCGTGAGATCCTTTGCGTCGGCAACTCATCGCGCATCGGATCGGTCGCCATCGCCGTCACCTGGCGCGCTGACAACGCATGGCCGAGTACGCGCTGGTGCTCCTCCTCGATCAAAGGCCAATCCAAGCATTCGATTCCGAGGGGAGGCCCGATGAGATCGAAGAAGTCACGGAAATAGCCATCGTAGTCCATGCGCGCCGTCTTGCGGTTGAAGGACGCCAGTTGGCGCACGACCAGATAGACGAGCGCATCACCCGTTCCGATCTCGCGGCGCAAAAGAGCTGCTTCCTCGGGAAGAGGGATGTCCATGCTGCAAGTTTGAATTCCAGCGCCCGCGGCTAGATAGCGCACCAAGCCCGACTCACCGTGGCGGCGAATGGCGATCTCGCGCTCCGGCTCGACAGCCGGTGGCGTACCTTCATGCATGGCAAAGGTGGGCGCGAGCTTGCGGAAGGCGCTTTCGATCTGATCGAAGATCGGGTGCTTCGGGTCGGTGGTGTGTTGTCCACCGAAAAGCACCAGCCGAGCGCCGGCGTGCCTTACGTCGACGACGTAAGGCACTGGATGGCGAACTGCGGCGTACTCAGGAAAGCTGAGGATGTGGCGCGACGACGCCACCAGCAACCAGGCTCAGCCCGCCGCCACCGCCCGCTTCGGCTCCTCTTGCCGCGAGTTGTTGCCGGTGATGGCGTGCGTGCGGAACTGCTCTTGCGTCAGCCCCAGGCCCATGATGCCCGCCTGCAACCACTCCTGCTCGCCCTTCATGACGCTGGCCGCGACCTTGTTCTTGTTGTTGTCGTCGTTGCTCCACAGCGCCTTGAACGACTGTTCGACTTTGCGGCGCGCATTGCGGCAGTGCAGATCGGCGAGCTGCAGCGCCTCTTCGGCGTTGGGCTTGCCCTTCTCCTTCAAGGTGCGGGCATGCGACATCGTCGCCACCATGGTGAAGAGCTCCATGACGACGTCGACGCAGCGGAAGAGAAACGCTTGCTTGCGCTCCATCTTCGCCTGATACACCGCCATGCCGTGGAAGCTCTCGCGCGCCAGCTTACGGCAGCTACGCTCGACGAAGCGCATATGCGACGCGAGCTTGCCCCATTCGCCGTACGAGAAGCGGCCGGCGATTCCCTTCAGCCACAAGGGCGGGTACCAGGTCGCATAGAAACCCAGGATCTTCGGCATCGCCGCCATCTTCTGGCTCATGCCCGCTTTCGGATCGATGATCGAGCCGGCGACCTGCAGATGCTTGTCGACGGCTTCGCGCGCCATGAACAGATGCATCACTTCGCTGGAACCTTCGAAGATCAGGTTGATGCGGCAGTCGCGCATCAGACGTTCGATCGGGATGCCGGCTTCGCCGCGCTCGATCAGCGAGCGCTCGGTTTCATAGCCGCGACCGCCACGGATCTGCAGGGTCTGGTCGATGAGCTCCCAGGCACGCACCGTGTTCCATTCCTTCGCCGCGGCCGCTTCGAGACGGATGTCGTAACCGCCGCGATCGGCCATCTGGCTGGCGAGCTTGGAGACCGAATCCATGGCAAATGTCGTCGCCGCCATGTCGGCAATGCGGTGCGACAGCGCTTCGTGCTTCCAGATGGGTACGCCCCACTGTACGCGTTCGGTACACCAGCCGCGCACCGTCTCGATGCAGGTCTTGCCGATGCCGGCGCAGGCGGCGGGCAACGTGAGACGACCGGTGTTCAGGGTGATCAAGGCGATCTTCAAGCCCTTGCCTTCCTCGCCGATGACGTTGGTGACCGGTACCTTCACATCCTTGAAACTGATGACGCCGTTGCCGAGGGCTTTGAGGCCCATGAAACGGCAGCGATGTTCGACCTTGACCCCAGGCCAATCGGTCTCGACGACGAAGGCGGAAATCTTCTTGGTCTTCGGATCGCGGGCCATGACGACGAGCAACTCCGCCAGAGTGCCGTTGGTACACCACAGCTTCTCGCCGTTGAGGATGAAGTAGTCTCCCTCGCGCTCGGCGACCGTCGACAAGCTGGCGGGATCGGAGCCGACGTGCGGCTCGGTGAGGGCGAAGGCGCTGATCGCGCCCTTGGCACAGCGCGGTAGGTACTTCTTCTTCAGCTCCGGGGTACCAAAGAGCTTCAGGGGTTGGGGGACGCCGATCGATTGATGGGCCGAGAGCAGCGCGGTGATGTTGCCGTCGTAGGAGCCCACCATCTCCATCACCTTGGTGTACTCGCTGACGGTGAATCCGAGGCCTTCGTAATCCTTGGGAATCTTCATGCCGAAGGCGCCGAGCTTGCGCAGCCCGTTGACGACGTGCTCGGGGTACTCGCCGGTTTCGTCGATGACTTTCGAGTCGACTTCGTTGCGCAGGAAGTTCTTCAGAGCGTTGTAGAACTGGGTGAATTCCGGCCGTTCGGCTTGTTCAAGGGGAAACGGGTACATCAGAGGAAGCGGCAGGTTGCCGAGAAACATTTCGCGGACACAGGTTCGTCCAACCCACTCCTTTTCGCGGGCGTCTTCCGCGACCTCTCTCGACTCTTCCTCGGTTGTAATGCGCGCGTCGGTAGCACCCATGGTTGTTGCTCTCCGTAAGGATTTTCGTCTGCCGGTTTGTTCCGAGGGCTTCGGTACCCCGCCCTGGAGGCCAGACTCCGCACTTGTACTCAATGGGAGGAGTTCAATGCAAGCGTGGGGGGCGCCGGCGGATCTCGATCGTGGGAACAGCGTCGAGGCGTTTCGCTACCAACCGGCGCGCCGAACGGGTAGAAATGGCAGGATCATGCGACGCGACATCGTACATGTGGGCGCGGGAAACCTGACCTATGAGATCCGCGAGATCGTCGCCATCGGCCGCCGGCTGCGCGATCTCGGGGTCGAGGTGACGTGGGAGAATATCGGCGATCCGGTGCAAAAGGGCGAATCGCCGCCGGACTGGATGAGGCAGATCGTCCGTCAGCTCGTCGAGGATCCCAAGAGCTGGGCGTACTGCGATACCGAGGGGGTCGCGTCCACCCGTGAGTTTCTCGCCGAGCGCGTCAACGAGCGTGCCGGCGGCGTGCGTATCGCGCCGTCCGACATCCTGTTCTTCAACGGCCTGGGCGACGCGGTGTCGAAAGTCTACGGCCAGCTACGCCGCGAAGCGCGGGTACTCGGTCCGTCGCCGGCGTACAGCACACATAGTTCCGCCGAGTCCGCCAGCAGCGGTTATCGTCACCTGACGTACGATCTCGACCCGTACAATGGCTGGTTGCCGGACGTCGAAGACATCCGCATGAAGGTGAAATACAACGATTCGATCGCCGGCATTCTGCTTCTGAGTCCCGACAATCCGACCGGTGCCGTGTATTCACGTCCCATTCTCGAGGAGATTGCCGAGATCGCGCGGCAGCACGATTGCTTCATCATCACCGACGAGATCTACGCCCACATCGTCTACGACGGCCAGCGCATGCACGCCAGTGAATGGGTTGGGGACGTGCCGGCGATCGCGATGCGCGGTATCAGCAAGGAGTTTCCGTGGCCGGGCTCGCGCTGTGGTTGGGTTGAGATCCTGAATCGAAAGCACGACGAGAACTTCTCGCGCTACTGTGACAGCCTGCTCGCCGCCAAGCGTCTGGAGGTGTCGAGCACGACGCTGCCGCAGATGTCGATCCCGCCGATCATGAGCGACCGACGCTACGCCGATCACCTGCGCCGGCGCGAAAAGCTGTTCAACGCGCGTGCCGATGAAGCGACGGCCGCGTTTGCCAATTGTGAAAGCGTCGTCGTCAACAAGCCCGGCGGCGCCTTCTACTTCACCGTGATGTTCAGGGACGGCTTGCTGAACGATCACCAAAAGCTACGGATCGAACATCGCGAAGTACGCGAATGTGTCGAGCAGATGGTGCAAGGCGTCGCCCCGGACAAGCGCTTCGTCTATTACCTGATGGGCGCAACCGGAATCGTCGTCGTACCGCTATCGGGGTTTCAATGTGCCCATTCCGGATTTCGCATTACCCTCCTCGAGTCGAACGACGAGAAGCGGGCGTGGATGTTCCGCACGCTGAGGGAATCGATCGATGCCTACGTGGGGTCGTGAAGCGCGAAGAGTGAAGAGTGAAGCGTAGGAGATCGCGCTTCGCCGCTCCTCTTTCTTGCGCTTCAGCCTTCACCTTTCACGCGTCGTTCGAGCTTCAGCAAGAACTCCTTCAAATGCGTACCGCCGTAGTATCCGGTCAGTTGTCCGCTACCGCCGATCACACGGTGGCATGGGACGACGATCGGTAGCGGGTTGCGGCCGTTGGCTGCTCCGACAGCGCGTGACGCCGTCGGTTTGCCGAGGCGTTTGGCGAGCTCACCGTAGGAGATGGTTCCGCCGTAGGGGATCTTGTGCAGCGCATTCCAGACGCTGCGCTGGAATGCCGTGCCCAGCGGCGACAGACGCAGATCGAAGCTCTTCAACTCACCCCGGAAATAGGCGTCGATCTGCTGGGCGGCGGCTTTGAACGGCGCAGCCGACTCGACCGAGCCGCGCGGCGGTTTCTTCGCTCCCTTGCCGGCCTGAAAGTTGATTCCAGTCAACCCGTCCTCGTCGGCCGTGAGCAGAATGCCGCCGAGCGGACTTGAAATCGTCGTGTGGTAGTTCATCTGACTTCCTCCTCTTGCCCGTGTCTTCAGGTCCGTTTGGATCTTGTAACGTCGATATTCCCCGCCGCGCCCAGCCAGAGGTACATCGCCGCGTAGGCCCGCCACGGCCGCCAACGTTCAGCCAGGCGCAGCAGGTCGGTGTTGGAGATCAACTTCCCCCCGTTTGCGATTGCTCGACGCAAGCCGAGGTCGCCTTCTGGAAACGCGTCCGGCTCGCCGAACGCGCGCATGGCGATGTACTGCGCCGTCCACTTCCCGATTCCACCGATCGCTGTTAGCGCCTCGACAGCCGACTCGAGGCCGGGTGCGGCATCGCACGGCAACATGCCGTCGCAGGCTGCCGAAGCGACGTTGCGCAGCGTCTGTGCCCGCGCAGCGGTCAACCCGACGGTACGCAAGTCGGCATCGCGCAGCGCGTCGGGCCTCGGAAAGAGATGCGTGAGCCCGTTCGTCAGATCCATCGGCAGCGGCTTTCCAAACGCTTGCGCGATGCGTCCGGCGATGGTCGTGGCCGCCTTTACCGAAATCTGTTGTCCGAGAACGGCGCGCACGGTGAGCTCGAACGGATCCCAAGCGCCGGGAACTCGCAAACCGGGCAGAGCGCGCACGGCGGATTTGAGAACAGGGTCGGCGCCGAGATCCTCAGCGATTCGCACCGGATCGGCGCTCAGGTCGAACATGCGGCGAACGCCGTCGATCACTTGCGCTAGGCGCGCGGTTGCAGGCAGTTGCATTCGAACTACGAGATACGGCGCATCGACCGAATGGCTCACCTCGATGGTGGCCGGCTCGCCGTCGACTTCGATGCTGCGCCGATATGATTCGCCATCGACGGATTCCACTCCTGGAATCGCACGCAAGCGCAAAAAACCGAGTAGCGAATCCCAAGCAAGCGGCGGCCTGTAGGCCAGCCGCATCGTCAACGCTCCGCCTTCATACCCCGTTCGTCGCGCCTTGCGGCGCAAGTCGGTCGGCGAATCGCGGAAGGATTCGAGAATCGCCTGGTTGAAACGCCGGATGCTGTTGAAGCCGGAGGCAAATGCGATCTCGGTCATCGGCAAGTCGGTTTCGTCGATCAGCTGGCGAGCGAGGTGGAGCCGCTGCGTGCGCAACACCGCGATCGGAGCAGCGCCGAGGTGTTGCATGAACAATCGCCGTAGGTGGCGGCCCCCGACACCGACACGACCGGCGAGCTGTTCGACGTTGGTCTCGTCGAAGTCGCCTTGCGAGATCAGTCGCAACGCGCGCGCAACCGTGGTCGATGTTCCTTCCCATGCCGGCGTGCCCGGAGCCGTTTCGGGCCGGCAGCGGCGGCAAGCGCGGAAGCCCGCTTCCTCGGCAGCGGCGGCGCAGGCGTAGAAACGAACATTGCCACGCTTGGGTGTCCGCGCCGGACACACCGGGCGGCAGTAGATGCCGGTCGTCGTGACGGCGACGAAGAAGCGTCCGTCGAAGCGACGATCACGCGTTCGCAGCGCCTGATAACAGAGGGCGGGATCGATGTTCATGAAAGCAAGATACACCACGCACGGTGGTGATACTGGCAGTTTTCGGACATGGTCGTCGAGGACCGACCGAGTCGTGGCGCAGAGTTTTCGGATTCGTGTCTGGGTGCAGGGCCGCACCGATGTGCGCCCCTACGATCGACAAACTCCAAGTTGGTTGGGCGTCAACCCGCGGACGGCGCACTTCGTTGTGCCCCGGCCGCGAGATGCTTGATCAATTCGCCCTGTATGAGGCGCCGCCCGGGCGCCAGGCGGTGCGACAAGCCGTTGAGCAGAAGCATGGTGCGCAGCACCAGAGCGAAGTCGTTCGGAATCTGCCGGATGCGTGTTGCACCCAGCACACTGGCGAGATCGTCGCCGCCGTCGGAGTCCCCCATGATCGCGAGCATCAGCGAGCGCAGGTGGTCCGGGCGGATCTCGTCGATGTCGAACGATAGTGCCGATGCTGCGCGCAACGCTCCATCGCTGTCGCCGATCAGAGCACCGACGATCATCTGAGCCACCAGGTTTGCAAAGTTTGCCGGCAACTCCTTGCACAACCCGAAGTCGAGTAAGCCGATCCTGCCATCGGGCAGCACCAGCAAGTTGCCCGGATGCGGATCGCCGTGGAAGAAGCCGTACTCGAACAGCATGGCGCCGTAGAGCTCGCCGATGCGGCGCCCGATGGCGCTGAGGTTGTGACCGGCGCCGCGCAGCGCCTGCGTGCGCGTGACCTGGATGCCGTCGAGGTATTCCATCACGATCAGTCGATCGCGCGTGTACTCTTCGTGGATCCGCGGCACGCGCACATCGGTACGCCCGGCCAGAATGCGGCCGAGCCGTTGCGTTGATTGTGCCTCGCGTCGGAAATCCAGCTCCATTTCGATGAACCGCGTCACCTCGTTGGCCATGCTCCGCAAGTCGAGGTTGGACTGCATGTGTTGGATCAAGCCCGCGACCCGGCGCACCATCGCCAGGTCCAGCGGAATGACGCTGCGCGCCTCCGGGTATTGGATCTTGATGACGACGTCGGAGCCATCGCGCAGACGCGCGCGGTGAACCTGCGCCAGCGATGCCGCGCCGAGCGGTTCTCGATCGATCGATGCGAAGATTTCATCGATCGGCCGGCCGAGCTCCGCCTCGATCACCGGGGCGAGAGTCTCGAACGGCCGGGCAGGCACGTCGTCGTGAAATTGGCTGAGCTTCTCGATGAAAGGCCGCGGCAGCACGTCGGCACGCGCGCCGCCGATCTGCGCCGCTTTGATCAAGCCACCCTCGAGGGCGAGGGCGAGGCGCCGAATTTGTTCAGCCGCGGCTTCGTGAGCGCGATTCCATGACGCTTGCGGAGCCGGCCATCTCAGCAGACTGCGCGCCATGAGAATCCAGTAGCGCGGCAACACCCACGCGAGCGCCAGGCCGATGCGCAAGACCCGGTAGGCACGAACGCGCTTCAACATCACGTGCTCGCCTTGGCGCCGAGTACGCCTCGCAAGAAGACTTGTGAGATCGTCGATGTGATGTCGTCTTCGGCGACCGGCAGTAAGCGGCCGGCGCCAAGGATCTCCTGCGACAGGAAAACCATGATCGTCATGCCGATCAATCCGCGACCGGCAATGACGAGCGAGATCTCGTGTGCGCGCTGCGCGCCCAGCCGTTCTTCCAAGTAGTGCGCGAGCAACTGGTTCGCGGGTACGAGGACGCGCTCGATCGCTTCCTGCGCTTGTTCCAGATGGCTGGGCAATTCGCGCAACGCCAGCAGGATGAGATCGCGATGCTCGCTCAAGTGCCGCCAGGCGGCGCGAACGAACGCGTGCACAGCTTGTTCGAGCGAGCTGCCGTCCATGCCCTCAACCAGGGTGTGGATGCTGGGTAGAAGCGAGTATCGGCGCAAAACATCCTCGAGCAGTGCCTGCTTGCTGGCGAAGTAGAGATAGAACGTGCCTTTCGAGATCCCCGCGGCTTTGGCGATGGTGTCGACCGACGTCGCGTCGAAGCCCTTCTGGGCCCACAACCGGACCGCCACGTCGGCGAGCTCGGCACGGCGAGCCTCGTAAAATGTGTCTCTTTCGCTTGCAGCAACCTTCGCCATGCAGTAGCTTTATGACCGAACGGTCGGTCATTTTCAAGTGGAGGTTAAGCCATGGCCATCGCCCAACCCGACGCTTCGAGCCCGAAGGAATTCGACCTCTTCCTGCCGCTTCGCAGTCGAGGAGGTCTGGAAAACCCGTTCGCGATCTACTCCCTCCTGCGCACTGTACGGCCCGTGATGAGGATGCCGATCGAGGGATACGACGGACCGGGAGTCTGGCTGCTGACCCGATACAAGGATGTCCACGACGTCCTGCGCGACCCGCGTTTCCTCGTCGAACGCATGCGCGCGACGATCATTCGCGAGAACGTCGAGCGCCTGCCTGCATTTCTGCGGCAGACCATGCGTTCGATGCTCACAATGGATCCCCCCGATCACACCCGCGTACGCAAGTTAGTAAACAAGGCATTCACACCGCGGCGCATCGAGGCTCTGCGCGGTCACATCGAGACGATCGTCGACGACTTGCTCGCGCCGGTGATGAGCGCGGGCCAGATGGATGTGATCGACACGCTCGCGGCGCCGCTGCCCGCCATCGTCATCGCCGAGCTGCTCGGCGTTCCCGCCGAAGACCACCGCCAGTTCAAGTCCTGGGCGTCGGAGATTGTCGCTTCGCTCGGGCAGTCGACGTTCAGTACGCGTCGTACCGATGCGTTTCCCGCGGTGCAGAAACTGTTCGCCTACTTGAGCGGCATTATCGCAGATCGCCGCAAGGAGCCGCGCGACGACTTGATCAGCGCCATGGTACAGGCGCAGGAAGAGGATGATGCTCTCACCGATGCGGAGCTATTGGCGACAAGCAACCTTCTGCTGATCGCCGGGCACGAGACCACGACCAACTTGATCGGCAATGGGCTGCTGGCGTTGCTGCGCGAACCGGATGAGCTCGAGCGGCTGCGCAGCGACATGACGCTCCTGCCTAGCGCCATCGAAGAGCTCCTGCGCTACGACGGGCCGGTGCAGGCAACCGTTCGGGTCACTCGCGAGGATCTCGAGATCGACGGTCACCAGATGGAAGCCGGCTCGCTCGTGCTGGTCGGCATCGGCGCCGCCAACCACGACCCTGCTGTCTTCCATGACCCGGAACGTCTCGACATCGGGCGCGATCCGAATCCGCATCTGGGCTTCGGCTTCGGTGCGCACTTCTGTCTCGGAGCGCCGCTGGCCCGTCTCGAGGGTGAGATCGCGTTTCGCGTGCTCCTGGAGCGCTTCCCGAAGCTGACGCTCGCCACTGAAACGCCGGAGTTTCGTTCCAACCCCGTGCTCCGGGGCTTGGTGTCGCTTCCGGTCTCGTTCTGACGGCCGTCGTGTTCTGGTAGTGCCTCAGTTTCGTTCGACCCCCTCCCTAACCCTCCCCCGTTGCCGGAAGTGGGGCTTTGCCCGAAAATTCTCCTTATCTGTTTCCGGTTCCCTGCTTCCTGTTCGCCGGTTCGTCTGTCCGGTGAGAACTCCAGCGAATTCAATCAACCGCGGAACAGGAAACAGAGAACCGGGGACCGAGAACAGGGAACAGCGGAGC
>Ga0187892_10003868_pt1 | contig 26384 bp, 23 predicted proteins | sample MA1701073metaG_FD_139345 | JGI IMG/M metagenome (GOLD analysis project Ga0187892, IMG submission 139345) | Bio-ooze microbial communities from a basaltic lava cave in the Kipuka Kanohina Cave System on the Island of Hawaii, USA - MA170107-3 metaG ... | reverse complement strand
TTTTGACGTTTTGACGAACGTCCCCGTCCTCTGGTCAGAGCAGCTCGACGGGGTGGACGACGCGGGCGCGCAGGCCGCGGGCGCGCGCGCCGGCGGCGAGCTGCATCAGGCAGCCGGGGTTGCCGGTCGCGATCCAGTCGGGGTCGGCTGCGGCGAGCGCGTCGAGCTTGCGCGCGAGCACGGCCTGCGACGCCTCCGGATGCGTGAGGTTGTAGATGCCCGCGGCGCCGCAGCAGCTCGCCGGGTCGTCGTGCGGCACGAGGCGCAGGCCGGGCACTCGCGCGAGCAGGCGCCGCGGCGCGGCCGCCACGCGCTGCGCGTGCACCAGGTGACACGGGTCGTCGTAGCAGACGCTGCCGGCGTGCGGCGGCGGCTCGGCCACGAGCCCGACCTCGTCGAGGAACTCGCAGACGTCGCGCACGCGGGCGCCGAGCGCGCCCTCGCGCAGCGCAGCGCCGCAGCCCGCCGAGTTCACGACGATCGCGTCCACGCCCGCGAACGCCGCCACGTTCGCGTGCTCGAGCTCGTGCGCGGAGTCGGGGTCGCCCGCGTGCAGATGGAGCGCGCCGCAGCAGCCCTGGCCTTCGGGCACGACCACCTCGAAGCCGTTCCTCGCGAGCACGCGCGCGGTGGCGTCGTTCACGGCCCCGAACAGCTCGGGCATCAGGCAGCCTTCGAACAGCAGAACGCGGCCGCGCCGCGCGCCCTCGGCGGGAAACGTGCGCGGCAGCCGGCGGCGCTGGCTGCGAGGCGGCACCTCGGGCAGGAGCCGCCACGCCTCCGCGAGGCGCTTCGGCAGGAAGCGCGCGAGGCGCCCGGCTCCGCTCTTCTGGACGAGCGCGAGCAGCGAGAACGCCCACGCGAGGCGGCGCGGATGCGGCAGCAGCGCACGCAGCGCGAAGGTCTCGACGCGCTTCTCGGGGCCGGTGCGCAGCCCGGCGTGCTCCACCGCGGCGCGCGTCTGCTCGAGCAGCGCCCCGAAGCGTACGCCCGACGGGCACGCCGTCTCGCACGCGCGACAGCCGAGGCAGAAGTACGCCTCCTCGGCGACGGCGGCGCCGAGCTCGATGCGCCCCTCGGCGAGGCCGCGCATCAGGTAGACGCGGCCGCGCGGCGACGACGTCTCGCGACCTGTCAGCCGATACGTCGGGCAGGCGGGCAGGCAGAGCCCGCAGTGCACGCAGTCGAGCGTGCCCGGCAGGAGCGCGGCCAGCTCGCTCTGCCCTTCGCTCACAGGCCCCCCGCGAAGCGGCCCGGGTTGAGGATCCCGAGCGGGTCGTACTGCCGCTTCACGGCGCGCTCGAGCGCCAGCGTCGCGGACGTGCCGCCGAACACCTCGCGCCCCTCGCGCGCCGCGACCGGCGCCGCCTCGAGCAGGCACGCGCCGCCCGCGACGCGCGCGGCCTCGCCCGCGGCCCGCAGCGCGCCTTCCGTGCCGCGCTCGTCCTCGGGTCCGTCGAGCGCGAAGCGCGCCCAGAGCAGGCCGCGAGCAGGATGGGTGAGCACCGCGCCGCCGCCGGCGCGCAGCACGGCCGCAGCGTCGGCGAGGCCGCCCGGCAGCGCCGCGATGCGCACGCGCAGCGGGCCCGCGCCCTGGGCGTCGCGCAGCGCGTCGATCGCGCCCGCCTCGGCGCGCGCCACCCCGAGCGCGCTCGCGAGGGCCCGCTCGTCGTCCTCGACCGCGGCGGCGTCTCCCGCGAGCTCGACGACCAGCGCGCGGGACGCGCCGTCCGGCAGCGCTTCCGGCCAGAGCGCCGCGTCCACGACGGCGGCCGCGCGCGCGCTGGGACGCCGCGCTGCAGCGAGCGCCGACTCGTCCGCACCGGGCTCGAGCGGCGCGACACACACGCGTGTCTCCTCGGGGACGGGACGGAGCCGGAGCCACGCCCATTCGATCACGCCCAGCGTCCCGTAGGACCCGACGAAGAGCTTGGCGAGGTCGTAGCCCGTCACGTTCTTCACCACGCGTCCGCCGCAGCGGATGCGCTCGCCGCTCGCGAGCGCGACGCCGAGGCCGAGCACCACGTCGCGCGGCGAAGCGAAACGCGGGCCGACGGCGGAAGCTGCGAGCGCCCCGCCGAGCGTGGTGCCGGAGCCGGGCGGGTCGAGGGGCAGCTCCCAGCCCGAACCGGCGAGGGCGCCGCGCAGCGCCGAGAGCTTCGCGCCGGCCGGCGCGCGAGCGACGCCCTCCTCGACGTCGATCTCGAGCGGCTCCTGGAGGCCCTGCGTCTCGAGCAGCACACGCGCGCGGCACGGCACGTTCGCCGTCCCGAGCCTCGTCCCGCCGCCGCGCACCAGCGCCGGGAGCGCCTCCTCCGAGAGCAGGCGCAGCGCCGCCGCGAGCGCCTCCCCGCCCGCGGGCCGCAGCGTCGCCTCGAGCTTCGCGCCCTCGACCGCGCGCGGCTCGTGGATGAACACGGCGTCCGCGCCGAGCGCGTCGATCAGCTTGCGCAGCGCGGCGCTCACGCGAGCTCGACTCGGTCGTAGCCGCGCGCCTTCGGGTCCGACTCCATGCAGAAGCGCGTGCTCGGGAAGATCTTGCCCGGGTTGCAGACGTGGTCGGGATCGAACGCCGCGCGCAGCCGGCACATCGCGGCGAGGTCTGCGTCGGAGAACACGAGGCGCATGTAGTCGCGCTTCTCCGTGCCGATGCCGTGCTCGCCGCTGATCACGCCGCCCGCCTCCACGCAGACGCGCAGGATCTCCTCGCCGGCGGCGGTCACGCGGCGCAGCTCGTCGGGGTCGCGCCGGTCGAACGAGATGTTCGGATGGAGGTTCCCGTCGCCCGCGTGGAATACGTTCGAGAGCCGCAGCCGGTGGCGGTCGCCGATCTCGCACACGCGCTCGAGAATCTCGGGCAGCTTCGCGCGGGGAACCACGGCATCGTGGACGTAGAGGTCGGGCGCCAGGCGGCCCATCGCACCGAACGCGCCCTTGCGCGCGCGCCAGAAGCGCTGGCGCTCCTCCGCATCGCGCGCCACCGCGACCTCGCGCGCGCCCGCCGCCGCGCACAGCGCCCGCACGCGCTCGAGCTGTCGCGCCACGGCCCGCGCCGGGCCGTCGAGCTCGACGAGCAGCACGGCGCCCGCGTCCTGCGGCAGCCCCGCCGCGTAGACGCTCGCCTCGACCGCTGCGATGGTGCGCTTGTCCACGATCTCGAGCGCCGCGGGCACGAGGCCGCTCGCGATGATGGCGCCCACCGCGCGGCAGGCCGAGACCACGTCGCCGAAGATCCCGAGCAGCGTGTCCGCCCGCTCCGGCGCGGCGCAGAGCCGCACCGTCAGCTCGGTCACGATGCCGAGCGTGCCCTCGCTGCCGACCACCGCGCCCACCAGGTCGTAGCCGGGCGCCACGCCGACCGGCGAGCCGAGCCGCGCGATCTCGCCGTCCGGCAGCACCAGCTCGAGCGCGAGCACGTGGTTCGTGGTGGTGCCGTACTTGAGCGTGTGGGGGCCGCCGGAGTTCTCGGCCGCGTTCCCGCCGAGCGTGCAGGCGAGCTGGCTCGACGGGTCGGGCGCATAGAACAGGCCGTGGGGCGCCACCGCCTTCGACAGCTCCGCGTTCACGACGCCGGGCTGCACCACCGCGATGCGGTTCTCGGCGTCCACGCGCAGGATGCGATCGAGGCGCGAGCACTCGATCACCACGCCCTGCTCGAGCGCGATCGCGCCGCCCGAGAGCCCGGTGCCCGCGCCGCGCGGCACGAAGGGCGTGCCGTGCGCGCGGCAGGCGCGCACCACGCGCTGCACCTCGGTCTTGTCGCTCGGCAGCACCACCGCGCTCGGCAGCGCGCCGTGGACGGTCAGGCCGTCGGCCTCGTAGACCAGCAGGTCCTCGGGACGCGACAGCACCGCGCCGGGGCCCACGATCTCGCGCAGTGCGCCGAGCAGGGCCGCGGAGGCGCCCTCAGGCAAGGCCGAGGCGCTCGAGATCCTCTTCGTCGAGTCCGAGGTAGTGGCCGATCTCGTGCTTCACGGTGATCTGGATCTGCTCGACCAGCTCCGCGTGCGTGCGGCACACTTTCTCGAGGTTCTTCTTGTAGAGGATCACGCGATCGACGTCGCGCGCCTGCGCCGTGACGGCCGCTTCGGTGCGCGGCACGCCGATGAACAGGCCGAGGATCTGCGGCGAGACGCGCTCGCTCCGGATCAGCTCGTCGTCCGGGAAGTCGCGGATCAGCACCGGCACGTGCTCGACGTACTCGCGGATCGAGCGCGGCAGGTCGCCGAGCGCTTCGGCGGCGATGCGCTCGAAGGCGGCGTCGTCCACCGCGGTGGGCACCGCGTAGTGGTCGGGGTCGAGCGCGTTGGCCTGCGACAGCGCGCGCGTGGCCTCCGCGCCCTGGCCGAGCCGCTCGAGCGCGAGCCCGAGGTGGTAGAGCGCGTGCGCGGACTCCGGGTCGAGGGCCACGGCGCGCTCGAGCCGCCGGCGCGCCTCGTCGAACTGGCCGAGCTCGAAGCAGATCTGGCCCTCGAAGGCGCGGTACACGGCGACCTCGGGCGCCACGCGGATCGCGCGGCGCACGAGGAACAGCGCGCCCTCGAGGTCGTCGAGGTAGAACAGCGCCTTCGACTTGAGGTAGAGCAGCTCCGCCTCGGTCGAGCGGTCCGGCCGCGGCAGCGGATCGCGGCCCGTGAGCAGGCGGTCGCAGTAGGAGATGGCCTGCTCGTGCTCGCCGAGCTCTTCGATCAGCAGCTCGACCCGATTCAAGTGCGCGGTGACGAACTTCGGGTCGGCCTGGGTGGCGAGCTCGAACTGGTAGCCCGCCTCGTCGATGCGGCCCTCGTCCCAGAGGATTTCGCCGCGACCGTTGTGCGCCTCGGCGCCGTTCGGCTGCGCGCGCAGCGCCTCGTCGAGCCACGCCAGCGCGTCGTCGGTGCGCCCGCCGTGGGAGGCCTCCATGGCCCGGTCGAGGCAATCCCAGTAGCGGTCCTTGTCGTTCATCGGTGTCGGGGGTCCCAGCCGCGGCGGGGCGAAAAAGGACGGCCGAGCTTAGCAGAACGAGGGGGGCGGACGGCGCGCGGGGTTCCGTCGGAGCCGCCCCGCAACTCGTTGGAATCGTTGAAGAAAAGCAATGCCACTCGATTCTCTTCGGCAAGCCGGGCCGTTCGCAGGAGGGGCGCGCAAACCACCGTTTCGCGAGCCCTTTCCGGCGCCTCGTCTTGACAGCGCAGAGTGCCCGCGGTGCCTTGTGCGGCTCGCGGAGGTGCAACGCGTGATCCTACGAGGCAAGACCGTGATCGTGTCGGGCGTCGGGCCCGGGCTGGGCGGCGAGGTGGCGCGCATCGCGCTGCGCGACGGCGCGAACGTCGTGATCGGCGCGCGCAACGCCGCCAAGCTCGACGCCATCGCGAAAGAGCTCGACCCCTCGGGCAAGAGCGTGGCCGCGCACGCCTTCGACATCACCGACTTCCCGGCGTGCGAGGGCCTGGTCGCGTTCGCCGAGCAGCGCTTCGGCGGCGTGGACGCGCTGGTGCAGGTGGCTGCGTTCGACGCGGTGTTCGGCACGCTCGCCACCACGAAGGCCGACGACTGGCGCCGCGTCATGGAAGTGAACGTGATCGGCACGACGCAGCTCTGTCGCGCCGTGGTGCCCGCGCTCGAAAAGCGCGGCGGCGGCTCGCTCGTGCTGATCGGCTCGCAGAGCTACTCGCACCCGCCCGACACGCCGCAGCTCGCCTACGCCTCTTCGAAGGGCGCTCTCATGTCCGCGATGATCCAGATGGCGAAGGACCTCGGCCCGAAGAAGATCCGCGTGAACACCGTGGTGCCGACCTGGATGTGGGGCCCGCCCGTGCAGGGCTACGTCAAGTGGCAGGCCAAGGAGCGCAAGGTCTCCGAGGACGCGATCAAATCGGAGATCACGAAGAAGTTCCCGATCGGCGAGATTCCCGCCGACGAGGACGTGGCCGAGGTCGCCGTCCTCTTCTGCTCCGACCGCATGCGCATGGTGACCGGCCAGTTCCTGCGCGTGGACGGCGGGGAGAAGATGGGCTGACCGCCTACGGGATCCCGATCGTGTAGCTGCCGGGTGACGCCTCGAAGAACGTCACGTGGGTGGCGTAGACGCGAGTCCCGATCGTGACCTCGAAGGTCAGGTGCGCCTCGCCGGCCGAGATGCCGGTGAGGTCCAGCGCCGAAAGCGTCACCTTCATCGCGCCCTTGCTGCTCGAGTAGCCCATCGACACGCGGTTCGTGAGCTCCGTGTCGGAGATCGTCCTGAAGGCGTAGGTCGTCCGTCCGGTGTTCGCGTCGAGCCCCAGCTTCGCGACGCCGCCGAGCGCGGTGAAGTTGCGGTCCATCAGCTCCGTCGCGCCCTCGAGGATCCGGAAGCGCAGCGTGCTCACGCCGCCCTCGTAGGAGAAGTTCGGGTCGCCGAGCAGCAGCGTGAGCTTGGCCGAGTCGAGCCCCGGGCCGTCTACCGAGAGCGATCCCTGGGAGAGCACGAAGGCCGGCCGCTCGAAGCCGAGCGCGGGCCGGAAGCCGCCCTTCTCGTCGAAGCGCAGCAGCAGCCGGTAGCCGGCGTCGCCGATCGTCACGCGCTGCGACAGCACGCCCGGCACGGTCTCGGTGAAGGTGTCGCTGCCCGTGGACCACGACAGGGTCTGGCGGTCCGGCACCAGGCTCACGCTCTCGCTGGGCGGGCCGTCGCTGCTGAACGACATCGACTGGTCGTCGCCCACGAACTCGCCGGGATCCACCTGGAGCGTGCGCGTGCCGAGCGCGGCCCGGAACAGATCCGTGGTCGGATCGAAGCGGTTGCCCGTGCGGCGGTCGGCGTTGTACAGCGCCGAGACGCGCCAGGACTCGCTGCCGTCCGTGCCGAGGCGCAGCGACGCGCGCGACACCCAGAAGTTGACGATGATCTGCGAGACGTCGCCGCCCGTCGCAGGCAGCACGATGAACGAGACATCGAGCGTGATGACGTTGCTGTTTCCACCGTCGCTCGCGGTGAACGTGACGGGGTACTCGCCCTGCTGCGTGGGCGTGCCCGCGAGCTCGCCCGAGCTGGCGTCGTAGCTGATGCCGGACGGCAGGCCCGTGGCCGAGTAGGTCACGGCTCCGGCCGCGCCTTCCGCGGTGAGCACGATCGGCGGCAGGCGGTCGTAGAGGACGCCCACGAGCGCCGCTGGCATGCCGAGGAAGTTCCAGTGGAAGTTGCTGGCCGAACTGGGTGCGATCACCATCGACAGGTTGGTCGTGATGGTGTCGGTGCCGTCGTTCGCCGTCACCGTGACGAGGAAGGTGCCGTCGACGGTCGGCGTGCCGGTCACGGCGCCCGTCGCCGCGTCGAGCGCGAGGCCGGCGGGCAGCCCGGTGGCGCCGAACGTGACGACGCCGCCGAGCGCGGGGTTCTCGACCACGTACTGATCGCAGAACGGCGTGCCGACCTCGCCGTTGTTCAGGAACTGGGTCACGAACGCGAAGGTCGAAGCCGCCGGGAAGATCCGGATCGGCACGACCGCGGTGCCGATGTTCTCCTCGTTCGGGGGCATGTCGTAGACGGTGAGGCTCATGAAGTAGGTGCCGGCCGCCGTCGGGGTGCCCGAGACCGTGCCGGTGGCCCCGTTCAGCGTGAGGCCGGGCGGGAGCTCCGAGCCGCCGAACACGAACGGTCCGTCTCCGTCCGGAGTCACGGTGTGGCTGTAGGCCGTGCCGACGGTGCCGTCGGGGAAGACGGGATCCGCGAGGCCGGAGCCGCCGTTGCCGCCGCCGCCGGCGGAGCTGACGCTGAACGAGACCGACTTGCTGATCGGGGTCTGGACGCCGTCGTCGGCGACGAACTCGACGTCGTAGTTGCCCGACTGCGTCGCGAGGCCCGTGATCAGGCCCGAGTCCGGGTCGAGGGTGAGGCCGTCCGGAAGGGGGTCGTTGCCGCCGCCCAGATCCAGCGAGAAGGACACCGTCCCGTCCGCGTTCGCGACCACGAGCTGCCCGACGAAGACCGGGCCGTTCGTGCTCAGGTCCGGGAACTCGGTGTTCAGGAAGCGGAACGTGCCGTTCGTGTCGGTGCACACCTGGCCGGCCGAGGGAGCCGGAGCCAGCGCCACGAGACCGGCGAGGATGAACGAGGGGAACGCGAGGAGCCGCATGCTCGACCCTCCTTGTGGAGGGGGCCATCGGCCGACCGCAGTGGGGGCTGGAGCGCAGTTGCGAAAGCGTCACTCGGCTGCCGCCGCCTTCCGCACCGCCGCCTCGAAGTTGCGCCGGTGCTTCTCCACGACGACCGGCGCCTCCCGTTCGGCGGCCGGGATCTTCTCCGCCACCACGAACAGGTTCGACGACAGCAGCAGCGCCAGCGAGAACAGGTCGCGCTCGATCTCGCGGTAGATCTCGGGGCGCGGGTTGCGACGCTTCGCCTTGCGCATCGCCCCGCGCGAGGCGAGCCACACGAAGGGCACGAGCGGCAGGAGCGCGATCGACGTCCAGCTGAAGCGGTTCCGCACCACCTCGACGATGCGGAGCCCGCTGTGCCAGAGCAGGTAGCGGAGCTGGAGGTAGCTGATCAGGAAGGCGTGGCCGTGGTAGATGCGGCCGCCTTCGTAGCCCCAGACCGAGGTGATCTCGTCGATCCACGTCTTGAACGCGCGGTTGCCGGTCAGCATGAACGCCGCGCGCGCGCGCAGCGACAGCAGGTTCGGCGTGGTGAGGAAGAGCTTCGCCCGCGGGCGCAGCACGCGCGCGCACTCGCGCAGCATGGCGAGCTGGTCGGGCAGGTGCTCGATCGCCTCGGAGCTGAGCACGTAGTCGAAGCTCTCGTCGTCGAAGGGCCAGCGCGCGGCGAGGTCCGCCGCCACGCACTTGACGCCGATCTTCGAGTCGAAGGTCTCGGGGAAGAGATCCGCCGGCACCACGTCGTAGCCGAGCGCGACGAGGCTGCGGCTGTCGTCGCCCCTGCCGGCCGGGACGTCGAGCACGCGCCCGCGCGGCTGGCGCGCGAACCAGTCCGCCTTCCAGAACGCGATGTCGCGCTCGCGCAGGTGACGGAGCAGTCCAACCATCCTCACCCCCTACCCACCAGCCGCGCGGAGGGTCGGGCGCGTGCTGGAGCGGAAGTCAAGCGCAGCAGGGAGCGCCACGACCCACCTCGTTCCGATCCGGCCGTTCCGTACGGGGCGACCGAGCCTCGTGCGAGCCATGGAGCGGAAGCACGTGCCCGACCCTCCGCTGCTCAAGCGAGCCAGCGCCCGATCGGCGTGCCCCACAGGAAGCGGATGAACTTCTGCATGCCGTCCTCGTTCTTCCGCGAGTACGGATAGCCGCCCTGGATCGGGCCCTTGCCCTTCCTGTCCGCGAGGATCGGATGCACGTGGCAGTAGCCGCGGATGCCCTGCGCGCCGTTCACCTGCCCGACGCCGCTCGCCTTCACGCCGCCGAAGGGCGCCTCGGGGATGCCGTACGTGAGCGCCATGTCGTTCACGCAGACGCCGCCCGTCGCCATGCGCTCGGCGAGGCGCTGGCCCTTCTCGGCGTCGGCGGTCCAGACGTTGCCGTTGAGGCCGTACTCGCTGTCGTTCGCGAGGCGCAGCGCCTCGTCCTCGCTCGCGACCTTCTGGATCGCGACGATCGGACCGAAGGTCTCCTTCTGCATCAGGTCCATGTCGTGGCGCACGTCCACCACCACGGTGGGCTCGTAGTAGAGGCCCGTGAGCTTCGGGTTGCGGCGGCCGCCGACGAGCACCTTCGCGCCCTTGGCCACGGCGTCGGCCATGTGGCCCTCGATGATCGTCAGCTGCTGATCCCAGAACACGGCGCCGACGTCGGTCTCGCCGCTGTCGCTCTGGCGGAGCTGCTTCGCACCCGCGACGACCTTCTCGACGAAGGCGTCGTAGACCGTGTCCATCACGTAGATGCGCTCGGTGCCGCAGCAGTAGTGGCCGGTGTTCATGCACGAGCCGAGCAGCGCGCCCTGCGCGGCGCGTTCGAGGTCGGCGTCGGCGCACACGATCATGGCGTCCTTGCCGCCGAGCTCGAGCGTCACCGGGATCAGCCGCTTGCCGCAGGCCTCGGCCACGCGGCGGCCGGTGGCGACGCTCCCGGTGAAGGAGATCTTGTCCACGCCCGCCTCGATCAGCGCGGCGCCGGTCTGACCGTCGCCCTGTACGACCTGGTAGAGGTCGGCAGGGAAGCCGGCGGCCTCGGTGAACTTCTTGACGACGAGCGCGGAGAAGGGCGTGACCTCCGACGGCTTGTGCACCACCGCGTTGCCGGCGAGCAGCGCCTGCACCAGCGGGTTCACCGCGAGCACGACCGGCCCGTTCCACGGCGTGATCAGGCCGACCACGCCGAGCGGCTTGTAGACCACGCGCAGCCGCTTCGCGAAGCCCATCAAGCCGTGGATGCGGCGCTTCTCCGGCGCCAGGAACTTCGGGGCGCGCTTGGCGTAGAACGAGATCGAATCGCAGCAGGCGAACACCTCCATGCCGATCGCCTCGGTGCGCGCCTTGCCGGTCTCCTCCAGCACGGCGTCGATGACTTCGTCCTGGCGCTTCACGAACTGGTCGAGCAGGCGCCACATGTAGGCGGTGCGCTGCTTCACCGAGAGCTCCGCCCAGGCGGCCTGCGCCTTCCGCGCGCGCTCGACGGCCGCGCGCACGTCGTCGGCCGTCGCAGCATCGAACTCGCCGATCGGCGCGAGCGTGACGGGACTGCTCACCCGATACCGCCGCCGCGGCACCTCGCTGATGCGCTCATAGATCGCCATGACACCTCCGAAGCGGGGACGTTCTTCGAGACGTAGAGAAGTTCAGCGGGGCACCCTAGCGGAACTTGACGTCTCGACGAACGTCCCCGCTACTCGAACGTGGGCTTGGAGCGGGCGCGGCCGCCGGGGCCGCTATAGGAGAGGGTGTAGCCGGGCGGGCGCTTCCATTCGACCTCGGGCAGCGTCGCGAGCGCTCGCCTCCACGCCGCGACCAGCTCGTCCTCGGCGGCGTAGTCGAAGGGATCCTGCAGCACGGTCTCCTCCTGCCCGCCGGGCGCAGGCGGGTGCGCGGCGAGCCAGCGCGCGGTGAGCGCGAGCGCCTCGCGCGCCGGCACCACGTCGCGGTAGCCGAGCTCGCTCCGGAGCTTGCCGAGGTCGAACACGCGGTGCGTCGGCAGCGGCTGCGCCAGCAGCGGACGCGCGGGGGTCGCCAGCTGCCACGGCATCGACACGATCTCGAGCGGCCGCCCGAGCGCGCCCGACACGATCTCGACCACCTGCCGCAGCGTCAGTACCTCCTCGTCCGCGCAGTGATACACCTGCCCCTTCGCGGCCCCGGGCTTGTCCACGGCGAGCAGCACGGCGTGCGCGAGGTTCTCCGCGTAGCCGTAGTGATGCAGCGTGAGCCCGTCCTCGGGCAGCACGATGAAGGGCCGCCCGTCCAGCACGCGGCGCACGATGCACCACTCCCGCGGAACCAACTGGTACGGCCCGTAGACGTACGGGTAGCGGAAGTGCGTGGCGTCGGGCTGCGCAGCGAACACCGCGCGCTCGGTGCGCACGATGCGCCAGCCCTTCGCGTCGTCCGCCTCGCGTTCGACCTGCGCCGCGTCCTCGCGCACCGGCACCGGCAGGCCGGCCGGCGCGAACAGCTCGGGATTCATGAAGCCGCGGTAGGCGGGCACCCCGCCGATCGAGAGGAAACGCCCGCAGCGGCCGATCATCGCCTCCGCCACGCGGCGCAGCCGCCCGTACGTCGCGATGCAGACGTCGAACTTTCGCGCGCCGAGCGCCGCCTCGAGCGCGCCCGGCGCGAACGGGTCGCCGTGGATGTGCTCGACCTCGGGCGGGATCTCGGCGAGCTCGTGGCGCCCGCTGTGGAAGATGGTGACGTCGTAGCTGCGCTCGCGGAGCCCGTTGACGATGAAGTGGCCGGTCGGTCCCGTCCCCCCGATCACGAGGGCCTTCACGGGCTACTCGATCGCGAGCAGCTCGACCTCGAACAGCAGGGTCGAGTCCGGCGGGATGGTCGGCGGCGCGCCGCGCTCGCCGTAGGCGAGGCTCGGCGGGCAGGTGAGCTTGGCCTTGCCGCCCACCTTCATCTGCTGGAGGCCCTGCGTCCAGCACGGGATCACGCGGTTCAGCGGGAAGCTCGCGGGCTCGCCGCGCTGCACGCTGCTGTCGAACACGCTGCCGTCGGTGAACGTGCCGTGGTAGTGCACCTTCACCGTATCGGTGGCCGCCGGCGAGCGGCCCGTGCCCTCGCGCTCGTGGACGATCTGGAGCTCGCCGGGCGCGGAGACCGGCGGAGCCTCGACCTCCTGGCTCGCCTCCGAGCACGCGAGGAGGAGGGCGGCGAAGGCCGCGAGGACGAGAGCGCGACGCATGAGGACTCCTGGTTCGGGAGGCGCGGAGCATACCCTACACTCGCGCTCTTCCGGAGGAGCGCATGAAGGCCTGGCGCGTCCACACATTCGGGGAGCCGCGCGACGTGCTCGTCGCCGACCAGGTGGCGCCGCCGCGGGGCGCGGACCTGGCGCGCTACTGCGTGGACCTCGCGGGCCTGCGCCCGTGCGATGGTCCGGCGGATGCCCCGGTGTCGGACTGGGTGATCCTGCGCGTGACGGCGGCCGCGCTCGGCCTGCCGGACGTCACCATGGCGCGCGGCAGCTACCCGGTGCCGATCGGACGGCCCTACACCGCCGGGCTCGAAGCCGCGGGGATCGTCGAGGACGCGGCGCCCTCGATGCGCGCGTGGCTCGGCAAGCGCGTGGTCGGCTTCACCCCGCAGCCGTTCGGTGCGCTCGCCCCCGTCGCCGTGGGCATCGGCAGCGCGCTCTACGAGGTGCCGGCGGGCCTGTCGGACGAGGAGGCCGCGGCGTTCCTGATCGCCTCGCACACCGCCTGGCACGCGCTCGTGCGCCGCGGCGGCCTGCGCAGCGGCGAGACCGTGCTCATGCTCGGCGCCGCCGGCGGGCTCGGCTCCGCCGCGGTGCAGCTCGCGGCCGGGGTCGGCGCACGCGTGCTCGCGGTCGTCGGCGGAGAGGAGAAGGCGCGCTTCTGCGTCGGCCTCGGCGCCGAGCGCGCGCTCGATCACCAGTCGAGCGACTTCGCCGTCGCCGCGCGCGAAGCCACGGGCGGGCGCGGCGTGGACGTCGTGTTCGACCCGGTGCAGGGCGAGATGGGGGAGCGCGCGCGCACGGCGCTCGCGCCCGAGGGTCGCCACGTGCTGTGCGGGCACGCGGGCGGCATCCGTCCGATCGACCCGCGCTCGTTCTACATGGCGAACCTCACGCTGGTGGGCGCCACCATGGGCGCGTATCCGCCGCCCATGGGCCGCGCCATCGAGGAGGACGCGCAGCGCGCGATCCTCGCCCTGCTGGACGCGGGCCGCTTCCGCCCCGTCGTCGGCCGCGTGATCGACTTCGACGACGTGCCGAAGGCGCTCACCGACATGTCCGAGCGCCGCACCCTCGGCCGCGTCGTCGTGCGCCTCTAGACGTCTAGACGGGGACGTTCTTTGACTAGTTGACTCGTTGCTGCGGCGTCCTGTGCCGATCTGCGAGCAAACGAGTCAACTAGTCAAAGAACGTCCCCGTAGCCGAGCTCGCGGAGTAGGTCGCCGGCGGCCTTCTCGACGGTGGCGCGCGCGTCGGGGGCGAGCTGGGCGCGCCAGCTCTCGCTCTGTTCGAGCCGCTCGGGGATGCCGGCCAGCGCCGTGTCGTCGTCGCGCAGGCCGGCGAAGCGGAACAGCTCGCGGTAGGTCTCGCGCGGCCGCGCGCAGAGCGTCTCGTAACGCACCTCGGTGTAGGCCGGACCGAGCACCGCACGGGCCTCGCGCACGGTGCGCACGATCGCCTGCCACTGGAGCGCCGTCTGCTCCGCGAGGTCGTCGCGCATGAGCGCGCGCCAGCCCGGCGGCTTCGCGAAGCCGCCCATCGGGCGCTTCTGCCGCCGCTCCTTGCGCCCGATCTGCGACAGGATCGAGCTCACCACCGCGCGCCCGTCGCGGATCACGTGGATGAAGCGCGCGTCGGGGAACACGCGCCGCAGGTAGCCGATGCGCAGCGAGTTGCGCGGGTGCTTGTTCACGAAGCGCGCCTTGCCGTGACTCTGGCGATACCACTCGCACCAGCGGTGGAGCCGCCGCGCCTGCACGGCCGTCACCTGCTCCGCCGTCCAGTAGTGCTCGGCCTCGGGGTCGTGATAGTGGATGGGATCCCAGAGCCGGCCGGCCTCCGACCAGTTCGCGACGTCGGGATGCGCACCGAACAGGTTCACCGCCAGCGTGGTGCCGCTGCGCGGCGAGCCGACCAGGAAGATCGGCTCGACCAGCCGCGCGGTCGGGTGCAGCGCGCGCCAGGCGAGCGACCGGCTGGTCCAACGCGGCGCGCGGAAGAAATCGTGCACGCCGTACGGCAGATGCGGCATCGAGCGCTCCCTCGCGGGCGGAGGGCGCGCATGGTAACAACGTGCGCGTGCCGGAGACACCCGAGCGGCTGCGCGTCGCACTGCTCGACTCGATCCCCGTCTGGGGCGGCGGCCAGAAGTGGATGCTCACCACCGCGCAGGCGCTCACGCGGCGCGGCCACTTCGTCGCGGTCGCGTGCGCGGCCGGCAGCGTGCTCGAGCACCGCGCGCTCGAGTCGGGGCTTCCGGTGTGGGCCGCGCCGGTCGGGCGCCTCGGCTGGCGCTTCGGCAGCAGCCTCTCCTTCGCGCGCTTCCTGCGCCGCGAGCGTATCGAGTGCGTGATCGGGAACGTCGGCCGCGACCTGCGGCTCGGCGTGCTCGCGTGCGCCTTCGCCGGCGCGAAGCTGCTGCAGCGCCGCGGCATCCTGCGGCCGGTACCGCGGGACCCGTGGAGCCGCTGGCTCTACGGACGCCAGGTGCGCCGCGTGATCGTGGACTCGGAGGCGCTGCGCCGGCACATCGTCGAGCGCGCGCCGTACCTCGGGGAGCGCGTGGTGCTGCTCCCGAACGCGATCGACACGAAGCGGCCCCTCGGCGGCGACGGCGCGAAGCTGCGCGCCGAACTCGGCATCGAGGCGGGCGCGAAGCTGGTCGGCGCCGTGGGCCGGCTCGCGCCGATGAAGGGCTTCGAGCACCTGCTGCGCGCGTGGCCCCTCGTGATCGATCGCCATCCTGACGCGCGCCTCGTCGTGTTCGGCGGCGGCGAGCTCGAGAGCCTGCTCGCCGAGGAGGCCGCGCGGCTCGGCGTCGGCGCCTCCGTCGTCCTCGCCGGCTTCCGGCCCGACCCCGAGAACCTGTACCAGGCGCTCGACGTCTTCGTGCTGCCCTCGGTGAAGGACGAGACGGTGAGCAACGCGGTGCTCGAGGCGATGGCGCACGGCAAGCCCGTGGTGGTGACCGACTACGCAGGCGGCATCGCGGAGCCCGTGAAGGCGCGCGGCGCCGGCCGCGTCGTCCCCGTCGGCGACGCCCGCGCACTCGGCGCCACGCTCGCCGCGCTGCTCGCCGACGACGCCGCGCGCGCGCGCATGGGCCGCGCCGCGCGCGAGACGATCGAGGCCGAGCACTCGCTCGACGGCTCGATGGCGCAGCTCGAGGGCTTGCTGCGCGCGGTACGGAGCGAACCCTAGCCGTCACGAAGGGGACGTTCCTTTTTCGTCACGAATGCAACAAGTGACCGAAAGGGAACGTCCCCTTCGTGACGGGCGCTAGGAGGGGGGCGGCGCGCGGTCGAACGTCTCGTCCCGCTTCGGCAGCTCGTCGCGCGCGGCGACCACGAGCAGCGCGCGGTCCGCGCACGCGACCTCGACGCCCTCGGCGCGGCGCGCGAGCACGCGGCCGGGCGGCGCGACGATCGTCTCGTCGAGCCGGCGGGTCTTCTCGAGCACCACCTTGCGCCCGCGGTGGAAGCTGAACGCCCCCGGGTAGCTGCCGGACAGCGCGCGCACCAGGTCGTGCACCTGCTGCGCGGTCAGCGCGCGCCAGTCGATGAAGCCGTCCTCGGGCAACCGCCGCGCGAAGTAGCGGGCGCCCGCCGGGTCCTGCGCAGCGGGGCGGAGGGCACCGCGCCGCTTCGCGTCGAGGACGCCGAGCAGCAGGCGCTCGAAGCGCGGCAGCGTCTTCGCCACGACCTCGTCGATCGTCTCGTCGGGTCCGAGCGGGAAGGCGTCGCGCGCGAGCAGGGGGCCGGTGTCGATGCCCTCGTCGGTGAACATCACGGAGATGCCGATCTCGCGCTCGCCGCGCAGGATCTGCCAGTTGAGCGGCGAGCCGCCGCGATACGCCGGCAGCGGGCCGCCGTGCAGGTTGATCACGCCATCGGAGAAGGCGTCGAGGAAGGCCTTGCGCACGATGCGCGAGTAGCCGGACATGATCGCGAGCCGGCAGCCGAGGCCCCGCGCCCACGCCAGCGCCGCCGGCTCGTTCGGGCTCTTCGGCGCGAGGTACGGCAGCCCGGCGCCCGCAGCGAGCTTCGCCGCCTCGCTCGCCTCCGTGCCCCCGTGCCCGAGCACGCCGGCCACGGGCTCCTTCGCCGCGAGCAGCGCGCGCAGGCAGTGGACGCCGCGCACGCCGTTCGTGAGATAGAGGATGGGCGCCGCGGCGGGCAGCTCAGACTCGCGCGGTCGTGGCCAGCGCCCAGCGCAGCGCCGCCACCACGTGATCGACGTCCGCGTCGGAGAGGCCCGGATCCATCGGCAGGGTGACGATGCGCTCGGCCACCCGCTCCGTGTGCGCGAGGCCACCCGGGCCCACCTTCGCGTCGCGGTAGCGCGGCTGCAGGTGGACGGGCGGATCGAAGTGCACGGAGGCGCCCACGCCGACGGAGCGGAGCTTCCGGAGCAGCTCGGTGCGGTTCGCCTCGCGCACGATCGCGGTGAACATCTGCCAGACGTGCGTGCGGCCGTCGGCGATCACCGGCAGCTCGAGCCCGTCGAGATCCGCCAGCTCTTCGAGGTAGCGCGCGGCGACGCGGCGGCGCCCCGTGTTGAACTCGTCGAGCCGCTTCATCTGCTCGACGCCGAGCGTCGCGAGCAGGTGGCTCATGCGGAAGTTGTAGCCCGCGAGCGTCGCGGCGCGGAGCCACGGCTTCTCGGCCTTCTCGCGCTCGAGCGTGGTGGACTCGATGCCGTGCCCGATCAGCGCGCGCGCCTTGCGGTGCACCTCGGCGTCGTGCGTGGTGAGCAGGCCGCCCTCACCGGTGGTGATGTTCTTGGTCGGGAAGAAGGAGAAGCAGCCGTCGCCGTAGCTGCCCTGCGGCCGGCCGCGGTAAGAGGCGCCGATCGTCTCCGCCGTGTCCTCGATGAGCGCGAGGCCGTGCTGCTCGCAGGTCTTGGCGATCGGCTCCATGTCGGCCATCTGGCCGCCGTAGTGCACGACCATCACGGCCTCGGTGCGCGGGCCGACCGCCGCCGCGATCGCCTCGGGATCGGCGCAGCGCGTGCTCGGGTCGATGTCCACCAGCACCGGCGTCGCGCCGGCGGTGACGACCGCGTTCGCGGACGCCACGAAGGTGAACGAGGGAACGATCACCTCGCCCGTGATGCCTCGCGCCTCGACCGCGAGCTGGAGCGCCGAGGTGCACGAGTTCATCGCGACGGCGTAGGGCGCCCCGGTGAGCGCCACGAACTGCTTCTCGAGCTCGTGGTTCTTCGGCCCGTGCGCGAGCCAGCCGCTCTCGAGCACCTGCACGACGGCCTTGGTCTCGGCCGGGCCGAGCTGCGGGCGGCAGAGCGGGACGTCACGATGGGCGGGCGGCTTCACGCGTCTCCCTACTTCTTCTTCAGCTGTCCGCTCTCTTCGAGCGTGCGGCGCACGAACTCCACGTAGGGCGGCATGCCGTCCTCGAGGTCGGTCTTCGGCTCGAAGCCGAGGTCTTCGCGGGCGCGCGCGATCGAAAGCGCGTCGCGCTCGGGGCGCAGCATGTCGGGCGGCTTCTCCTCGAAGCGCGTGCCGGGCACCAGCTTCGCCACGATCTCCGCCAGCTCCTTCAGCGAGCGGCCGCGTCCGCGCGTGATGTTGTAGGTGCGGTTCAGGCTCTTCTCGGAGAGCGTCGCGCGCACGAAGCCGTCGGAAACGTCCGAGACGTGCGTGAAGTCGAGCTTCGAGACGCCGCCGTTGTGCAGCACGATCGGCAGACCCTTGAGCGCGTTCTCGACGAAGATCTGCGTCACGCGCCGGTTCACGTCCGTGGGGCCGTAGACCGCCGAGGGGCGGATCACGGTGAACGGGATGTCGAAGCGCCGCCCGTACGCGCCCACCATCACCTCGCCGGCCAGCTTGGTGCCGCCGTAGACGTCCTTCGGCGCCTTCGGATGGTCCTCGTCCGCCGGCGCGTACTGGAAGTCGCCGTACACCATGCTCGACGAGGTGTAGACGAAGCGGCGCAGGTCGCGGAGCGCCTGCACGGCGTCGAGCAGCGTCACGGTGGCGATCAGGTTCGCCTCCATCGCCTCCTCGGAGAAGCGGTTCGAGAGGTCGGCGATCGGCAGCGCGGCCAGGTGGATCACGCGCGTCGGCTGGTACTCGTCGAGCGTCCGCTGCAGGAAGCCGCGGTGGCGCACGTCGCCGCGCACGATCTTGAGCGTGCGCAGCTCGGGCGGGAAGCGCCGCTCGATGTTCGCGCCGTAGTTCACCTGGAAGGGCGACATGAACGCCGTGAAGCTGTCGTAGAGCATCACGTCGTGGCCCAGCGTGGTGAGCTGACGCGCGATGTTCGAGCCGATCAGGCCCGCGCCGCCGGTGATGAAGATTCGCTCGTCGCTCATGACGCTCCTTCTCAGTGAGTGGGCGGCCGCAGGGGCGCCGCCGTGCCGCCGCGGCCGTCGAGCACGGCCAGGCGCTTCGTCCGCTCCGCCAGCTTCTCGGCGTTCTGCATCTGCCACATCTTCGTGTAGCGCGAGAAGACGTAGAACGCGCCGAGCACCGACAGCACGAAGCCAGGGTAGCCGTCGAGGAAGCCGTAGCGCAGGAAGTACGTGCGCAGGAAGCGACCCGGCGGCGACAGGAAGCGATCCACCCAGCGCACGCGCTTGCCGGCCTTGATGCGGTCGCGCGCGGCGGCGGAGGTGTAGCGGTTGAACTTGCCGAGGTAGTCCTCGAGCGTGGGATACGGGAAGTGGAGCAGCAGCCCGTCGAGCGGCTCGATCTTGCCGTCGATCACGATGCCCGGGTGGATCTCGCGCTCGCGCGGGCCGCCCTTGCCCTTCTTGAAGCAGCGGTACACGAAGTCGTTCTGCCAACCGCTGTAGCGGATGCGGCGGCCCATGAAGTGCGAGCTGCGCTTCATACGGAAGCCGACCGCGCCCGCGCCCTCGGCGTCCACGCGCTCGCGGATCTCCTTGCGCAGCGAGGGCGTCAGCCGCTCGTCGGCGTCCACGATCAGGAGCCAGCGGTGGCGGGCGCGAGGCATCGCGAACTTGAGGAAGGTCCGGTAGTCCACCCACGGCCGCACGTAGACGCGGTCGGTGAAGCGGCGCGCGATCTCGACGGTGCGGTCGGTGCTGCCGCTGTCCACCACGATGATCTCGTCGCAGATCTCCGCGAAGGAGGCGATGCAGGCCTCGAGGTTCCCCTCCTCGTTCAGCACGGGCACGATGCCCGTCAGGCCCGCGAGCTCGGTGCCGGGCGCGGGGATCTCGTCGCTCTCCCCGCCGAGCGGCAGCGCCGGCTGGTCGGCTGTCGCCTTCACGCGGCCTCCGCGAGCAGCGCGCGGTAGCTCGCCGCCACCGTCTCGACCTGGCGCGCGAGCGAGAAGCGTGCCTCGGCGTCCTTGCGCGCAGCCTCGCCCATGCGGCGGCGGGCCTCCGGCTCGTTCGCGAGCGCGACCAGCGCCTCGGCGAACGCCTCCGGCGTCTCCTCGAGCACGCGCCCGCTGACGCCGTCGCGCACCAGCTCCGGGAGGATCCCGCGCCGCGTGCACACCACCGGCAGCCCGCACGCCAGCGCCTCGCGCACTGCACGCGCGCTGCCGTCGGTGCCGGGCACGAGGAACAGCTTCACGTCGAGCGCACGGAGCACGTCGACGTAGTCGGGGCCCTCGAAGTAGCCCGGGAAGAACACCACGCGGTCGAGCAGGCCGCGCTTGCGCGCGGGCTCGCGCGCGACCGCCTCGAGCTTGCTGCCGCGCCCGATCACGACGAGCCGGAAGCGGGGCTCTTCGCGCGCCACGCGCTCGGCGGCGTCGAGCAGCAGGTCGAAGCGCCGCTGCGGCTGGACGCGCGCCACGATGCCGGCCACGAAGTCGCCCGGCGCGAAGCCGAGCGCGCGCCGGCGCGCGGCGCCGTCGCCGGGCTGAAACCGCTCGAGATCGACGGTCGCCTCGAGGTGCACGATGCGGGCGGGCGGGACGCCGCCGTCCGCGAGCGCGCGCTCCACGCCGCGCGCGAACACGAACACGCGCCGCGCCGCGCGAACGCCCTCCCAGTCGAAGGCCGGGATGCGCTCGGGCTCCGTCTCGTAGACGCTCCGCACGAGCGGCGTCGCGGAGCCCGCGAGCGCCCGGCGCGCGATGCGCGTGTCGTTCGCGAGATGGCAGTGCACCAGGTCGAAGCGCTCGGCCGCGAGCCGCGCGCGGAGCCGGCGGGCGTCGCGCCAGTCGCGCCAGGGCTTCCTGTGCTTCGACAGGTCGAGGTCGGTGAGCGGCACGAGGCCGCGCGCAGCGCCCCGTTCCGCCACGTGGTTCCGGGCGTCACCCTTCGTGTAGCCGGAGCTCCGGAACACGACCTCCAACCCCCGTTGGTGCAGCCCGCTCGCCAGTGCATGCGCCGGCTCGGCCGGCCCGGTCCACTTGTAGTTGCTGAAGAGGTGGAGCACGCGCAATGGCGCCCGATTCTACCCGCAGGGCCCTCGCGATCCAGGCAGCACGCCACCCGCGGGGGCCCGCGCTCTTGCGCGGCGGCGCGGGAGGTCGCGAGACTGCCCGGCCGATGCAGGCTTCCGCCACGACGCCCCGCGAGCGCGGCCCCGACTTCGTGGGCGTCGGCGTCCAGAAGAGTGGCACCACCTGGGCGGCCGACGTGCTCGCCCAGCACCCGGGCGTGCTGATCCGCCGCAAGGAGATCAGCTTCATCGTCCGCTACTTCCACCGCGGCTGGGGCTGGTACGAGAGCTTCTTCGATGGCAAGCAGGGCCGCCTGGCCGGCGAGCTGTCGGTGAACCACATGTACTCGCCGCGGCCGGACATGAGCCGCCGCGAGTTCTACCCGGGCTGGAACCCCCGCCGGCAGCTCTACTTCTGGCGCCGCTATCCTTCGGCCCGAGACGAGCTCGCCGCGCGCTACCCGGGGCTTCGCGTGTTCGCGCTGTTCCGCAACCCGGTCGAGCGGGCCTGGTCGCACTACTCGATGTGGCGCCTGCGCCGCGAGCGCAACGGCAAGCGCGTGGTGCCCTTCGAGCGCATGTTCGCGGACGACGGCCGCTGGATCCGCACGCAGGGGAGATACGGCCACTGGCTCGACTACTGGCGCGAGCGCTTCCCCGACTTCGGCGTCTTCCTGTACGACGACATCGTGAACGACCCGAAGACGCTGGCGCGCGAGCTGTACCGCTTCGTCGGCGTCGATGCGTCGTTCGAGCCCGTGCTGGACCGGCGCGTCAACGAGGGACGCGCGAAGGAGCCCATGCCCGAGGCCGTGGCCGCGCTGCTCCGCGAGAGCTATCGCGACGACATCCTGCGCTTCCAGGCGCGCATCGGGCGCGACCTCTCGGCCTGGCTGCGCTGAGGCGCTAGTCCTCGGACGGCGGCGCGTCGCTGCTGGTGGGGCAGGCCAGCGCCGTGATGAAGTCCTCGGGGAAGCCATCGGGCATCGGGTCGCCGTTGTGCTTGACCGTGAGCGTGCCTTCGACGAGGTCGAGCTTGACCACCTTCTTCTTGCCGAGAGCGGAGGCGACCGTCGCGACCATCTCGGCCTGCGTGATGTCCGGGCCGCACGGGAAGGGCGGCGGCGTCGCGATGCCGCAGAGCGGGGCCGGCGTCGTGGGGGGAATCGCGAACGCGGAGAGGTTGGGGCCGACGTCGCAGCTGAGCGTGACCTTGTGCTTGTCCCCGGACTTCAGGACCGAGCCTTCGAGCTTGCAGGTCGGCTGGATGGTCTGCTGGAAGATGGGCGCCTCGAACGCCACCACGGACGGGTGGTACAACACGGTGAGGGTGAGATCGACCGTCACGAAGGTCCCGTCCACGCGGGTGGCGGTCTCGCTCTCGATGTCCCCGAGCGAGTGGATCAGGAACTCGACGCGGCGGTTCGGGGTGGACTCCTGGTCGGTGTAGGCCACGCGCGCCGCGAGGCAGTACTCGTCGAAGGCCTGGTCGATGTTGGCTTCGCTCGTGATCTTGTCGAAGCTCGTCTTGTCCACGAAGAAGAACTCGCCGTCGGGGAAGCTCGGGGTCTTGCCGCCGGCCGAGGCGGTCGTCGGCGCCAGGCACAGCACAGCAGCCAGAGCCAGCACGAGTCTCATCGGGCGCATCGAGATCCTCCTGTGGAGCCGGGCCGTGGGCGGACCCGAGCCGTCCCCCCCGAGGGCGGAGCGGCGCCCAGCCTAACCGCGGCGGCGTCGCGGAGTCCAGCGAAAAAGCCCATGGCCCCGGGGGCTTCCCGGGGTTCAGCCGAGGCCCGGCGGGTCCGCCAGCTCGACGCCGGAATAGTCCGGGTCCCAGACGCACTTGCGCGCCCGGCTCCGCGCCTCGATCGCGCGGAACCAGCGCGCGCGCTCGGCGCGCGAGGCCTCCGGCGCATAGCGCGCGAGGAAGCGGAGCCGCTCGCGCGGCGTCACGGCGAGCGGGGTGGACGCGCTCAGCTGGGCGAGCGCCTCCATGCGCTCGGCCTCGCCCACCGCGCGCGGGAACCGCACCGCAGCGAGGTCCACGAGGAACAGCTCGAAACCCGCGTCTCGCTCGCGCACGAGCAGGTTCGAGCCCTTGAGGTCCCGGTGCGAGACGCCGCGCGCGTGAAGCGAGGCGAGGAACGAGGCCACCGCATCCACGAGCGCACGCCGCCGGGCCGCCGTCGCGCGCAGTGCGTAGCGGTTCACGCCGGGCACCGGGCCGAGCGACTCGAGCACGAGGTACGCGCTCTCCCCGCCGAGCGGCGTGGGCAGCGCGAGCGCGTACGCGGCGGGCGCCGGCACACCGAGCTGCGCCAGCCGCTCGGCCGCGCGCCACTCGCGCAGCGGCGGCGCGGGCCGTAGCAGGTCTTCGACGCGCCGCGCGAGCGAGCGCGGGCGGTACTCCTTCACGCACGCTTCGCGGCCGCCTCCCAGCGTGACGATGCAGAGCTGCGTGCGCTCGCCGCGCTTGAGCACGCGACCGGGGCCGCCGGCCAGGCAGCGCGCGTGGCGCTGCACCGCTTCGGCGAGATCCTCGCGCGAGAAGCCCTGCGCCAGGCGAGTGCGCGCTGCGAGCACGCGGGCGAGTTTTGCAGGGGCCTCCCGCCGCGGCTACACCAAGCGCCGTGGCAGGACCTTGGCGCGTGCGGCTCGCCGAGCCGGCCCTCGCGGGCGCGCTCCAGCCCGCACTCGACGCGCTGGCACGCGGCGAAGAGCCCGCCGGCGCCGTGCGCGTGAAGCGCAGCCGCGCGCGCGACGTGCTGCGGCTGCCGCTCGGCGACGGCAGCGAGGCGTACCTCAAGTTGTCGCGCGAGGGCCTGCGCTGGCGGCCCGGCGGAGCCGCACGGGAGTTCAAGAACCTCGCGCGCGTGCGCACGGCCGGCATCTCGGCGGTGGAGCCGCTCGCCGTCGCGGAGCGGCGCGTGGGCCTGCGCCGCGAGACGGTGCTCGTGACGCGCGCCGCGCTCGGCGCGACGCCGGTGGCGGATGCGCTGCCGCGCCTCGACGCGGCCGCCGCGCAGGCGCTGCTCTGCGCCGCGGCCGCGCTCGCCCGCCGTCTCCACGACGCCAAGCTCTGGCACCGCGACCTGCACGTCGGGAACCTGCTCCGGAGCGGCAACGCCCTGCTGCTGGTGGACCTCCAGAAGCTGATCGCGCTGCCTGCACCTCCCCCGCTCGCGCTGCGCGCGCGCGATCTCGTCTGGCTGGTGAGCGACGGGCGGCTCGGCATCGCGGCGTCGGCGCGCGTGATCGCGAGCGCGTACGCGGCCGCCGCGCCGGGCGGCCCGGACCCCGAGCGGCTCACGGCGCTGCTGGCGCGCGCCACCACGCGCGCGGCGCGGGCGCGCCTCGCGAGCCGCGAGCGCCGCTGCGTCGTGCCCTCGACCGGCTTCCGCATCGAGTCGCGCGGCACGCTCCGGGTGCTGCGGCGGGCCGACGTCACCACGAGCGCCGCACTGCGCGTCACGAGCGCGGCGCCGGAAGGCGGGCCCACGCGCATCGAGTCGTTCGCGGGCGGCCCGCCGCCCGGCCCCGCGCCCGAGCCCTTCGAGCGTGGACAGGGCGCGGCCGAGCCCAGCGCGCCGGCCGTGGCCCCGGCGTGCGTGCGGCGCTTCGCGGGCGGCCTCGCCGTCCGCGAGCCCCTCGCAGTCGCGCATCCGGGGCTCCGCGCCTGGCGTCTCGCGCACGCGCTCCTGCTGCGCGGCCTCGACACGCCCGCTCCTCTCGCGCTCGTCGAGACGTGGCGGCTCGGCTGGGTGACGGGCTCGCTGCTCGTGACGCGCTGCGTGGACGACGCGATCGAGCTCGCGAAGGGCGACGCTGCGCACGCGCGCGCCGCAGGCGCGGCGCTGGCGCGGCTCCACGCGCGCGGCGTCGAGCTCGCGCGCGCCGCGCTGCGCCTGCACGCAGGCTCGGGAACGCTCGTGGCCCTCGCGCCCGAGGGCGCGCGCATCCACACCGAGCTCTCGGCGGCGCGCGCCGCGCGCGACCTCGAGCGCGTCGCGCGCGGGCTCGCGCCCGCCACCCGCGAGGCGCTCGAAGCCGGCTACCGCGAGGTCGTGCTGTCGTGACTCCGTTCGCCTGACGGCTCACTGCGCGCCGGGCCGGGCCCGGCTTGCGAGCTGAGCCTCGAGCACCCGACCGACGGCCCCCGCGATCCGTGCATGGCCGGCGTCGTCGGGATGGATGCCGTCGGGCAGCTCCTCCGCCGGCACGAGCGCTGCGCCCGGCACCAGCGCGAGCCGCGCGTCGCCCGCTGCGATCCGCTCCCGCACCACGCGCTCGAACGCGGCGCGCAGGTCGGCGAGGGTGGCGCCGAGCCGATTCGGCTTCTGCTCCGCGTCGAGGCGCAGGATCGGACTCAGCGCCACGATCGGCGTGCGCGGGTGCCCCTCGCGCACGATCGCGAGGAAGTCGCGGAGCCCCTCCGCGAACAGCGCGGCGCCGTGCGGCGTGCGCGTCCAGCAGTTCGTGCCGTGGGCGAGGGTGATCGCCGCGGTCGGCAGCGCGGCGATCTCTTCGGCGGACGCGAGCTCGCCGCGCGCCGCGCCCGCGTAGCCGAGGTTCACCACGTCGAGGCCGTGCCGGCGGCCGAGCTGCGCGGGCCAGGCCCAGGCCGGCGCCGACGCCTTCCAGCCCTCGGCGATCGAGTCGCCGTAGCAGAGCCAGCGCGGCTGCGGCGCAGCCGGCGTGAAGGCGCCACTGACGGCGCGCAGCGCGAGCAGCGTCGGCCGCATCGCCTCGGGCAGGTGGACGATGGCGCGCGCGGGGCCGCGACCCGCCGCGAGGCGCACCGTGCCGGCGCCGAGCACGGCGGGGGCTTCGCTCACGAGCGCCTCGCCGCGGAACAGCGCGAAGCCCGTGCCCGCTCCGGGCCCGCGGTGGCCGAGCGCGTCGGTCTCGGTGCGGTAGTCGATCTCGACGGCCTCCGCCTCGCCCTCGAGCTCGAGGCGCACGCCCACCGGCAGCGCGGCGGCGGCGCGCGTGTCGGCCGGCAGGCGCAGGCCGCCCGGCCCCGGGTCGCAGCGCGGATACGGCATGCCCGGCGCGGCCGGCCAGGCGCAGCCGCGCAGGAACGGCTCGAGCTCAGCGGGCCGCGTCATTGCAGGAAATCGGCGGCTTCCTCCGCGCGCTCCCGCACGGCAGGGTCGGAATGCTCGAGCGCGGGCCCCAGCTCTCCGATGATCGAGGCGTCGCCGAGCATCTCGAGCGACTCGAGCGCCGAGATCACGACGCGTCCGTCCGGGTCGGAGAGCGCCCCCACGAGCGGCCGCACCGCGCCCACGTCGGCGCTCGACAGGCTCTCGGCCGCCGCGGCGCGCACCGTCGGGTCCGGGTCGTTCGCGAGGCGCTCGATCACCGCCTCGTAGCCCGCCACGGTCGCGATGTCGGCCCACTCGACGCCTTCGACGCGGTCTCGCGGATCCGAGGACTCGAGCTTCGCGAGCGCTTCGTCCTCCATCTCCCGGACCTGCTCCGCTCGCTCGGCGCGCGCGCGGGGGTCGAGCACGCGGCGCGGGCTCGGCGCCCGTGCCTCGCGCTCCGTCTCGGGCCCCGGCCGCCCGCGGCCGACCAGCAGCGTGACGCGCGCGCGGCCGTCCGTGTCGAGCGGCTCGATCGAGAACGGCACGCCGGAGAGGGCGCGCGCGAGCACGACCTCGATGGG
>Ga0187892_10003867_pt1 | contig 26387 bp, 18 predicted proteins | sample MA1701073metaG_FD_139345 | JGI IMG/M metagenome (GOLD analysis project Ga0187892, IMG submission 139345) | Bio-ooze microbial communities from a basaltic lava cave in the Kipuka Kanohina Cave System on the Island of Hawaii, USA - MA170107-3 metaG ... | reverse complement strand
TTATGGTTGGGGTTGCAACGCCTCGATGACCTGACGGCGATGTGGAAGATTGTGACGGCCCGGCCATCGTCACCAAACCCGGAACGCGCGGTGTCCAGTGAAATATTTATGGACGATGGTTAGATTACATCACGGATTATCGGCGCTATTTCAATTTCGGCCATCGCTCGGTGTTGGCGTGGCGATTCGTGGGCGCTACAAGCGTCGGACGCGATGCGCAAATTTTCAGCGTCGGCGGCCCATATACTTATCGCGGCGCGAATTATGACACGTTTTTCGGCACGAAATTTCTGGTCAGCAATTTGGAATATCGCTTCCCCATGCTGCCGTTTCTGCCGGCGAGCTTTGATTTTCTCAGCGCCGCCGCGTATTACGATGCGGCCGCGGCTTGGGGCATCGATATACCGGGCTACAGCAAAGCGACGTTTCAACCTTTTGCTTCGGAAGGCGGTTTTGGGTTGAAAGATTTGAACAGCGCGCTGGGCATCGGCGCGCGCTTGAATATCGGCTATTTTCTGCTGCAATATGACGTGGCCTGGCCGACGGATTTAAAGAATTTTGGCAAGCCGGTGAAACAGTTTTCGATTGGGACGTTTTTTTAATGGAGAGGGAATCACATGAAATTGATCGATCTCTCCCATCCGTTGGAACACGGGCAATTGAACTTTCCGTGGGATCCCAAAATCAGCGTGGTGGTACACAACAGCGTGGCCTCCATCGGCTACAACATCACGCAAATCAGCATGTCCACCCATCAGGGCACGCACCTCGATGCGCCGTTTCATTTTTATGACGACGGGAAAACCGTCGATCAAATGCGGCTGGAACAATTTTACGGCAAAACCACGCTGATCGATCTCGCCCCCGGCAGCGCGCTGGCGCCGAAAACGCCTTTGACGATCGCGAGGTTTGCGCCGCACGCGGAAAAGTTCCAACCGGGCGCAAAAGTCATTTACCGCACCGGCTGGGATCGCCAGTTTGGCGCTGCCAAGTATTTTGTGGAATTTCCCACTTTAACATTGGAAGCGGCGCAATGGATAGCCGACCGCAAAATCGGCATGCTGGGCATGGACACCCCCACGCCCAGCACCGCCTGGAAAGAATGCCATTACATTTTATTGAAAGCCGGCGTCGAAATCGTCATCGTCGAGGGGCTGACGCGTTTGGAGCAGCTTCCGGAAACCTTCATCTTCATCGGCTTCCCGTTGAATATCAAAGGCCGCGATGGCGCGCCGATTCGAGCCGTCGCGTTGGTGGAAGATTGAGCTGGCGCGGCTTGACAGTCGAGGTGGCCTCGTTCATTTGCTTTCCTTAATAACATCTGTCAAATACTGATTGACCACATTCTCCAGCTTTTCCTGCTGGGCCGAGCGCATTTCCGGCTCGCCGTTTTCCAACACATATTTTTCCAATTCCGCGAATGAGGCTTGGCGCTTCTCGATCTTCGCGCCGATGCCGGAATCGTAGCCGGCGTATCTCGTTTTGAGATGATCGTGCAAAACGCCATCTGCAATCATCCGGTGCGCCACCTTCAACGCCAAAGCAAAACTATCCATGCCGCCGATGTGCGCGTGAAACATGTCGGCCAGATCGGTGCTCGTCCGCCGCACTTTCGCGTCGAAATTCAACCCGCCGGGCGCCAAGCCGCCTTGTTGGAGAATGACCAGCATGGCGGAAATCGTATCGTAAATGTCCGTCGGAAACTGGTCGGTATCCCAGCCCAAAAGCAGATCGCCGCGATTGGCATCGACGCTGCCGAGCATGCCGTGCGCGGAAGCCAGCGCCAATTCATGCTGAAAACTGTGGCCGGCCAGCGTCGCGTGATTCGCTTCGATATTCAATTTGAATTTGTCGGCGAGATCGTAAGTTTTCAGAAAGCCGATCACGGTCGCCACGTCGAAATCATATTGATGCTTGGTCGGCTCTTTGGGTTTGGGCTCGATGAGAAACTGTCCGGTGAAGCCGATTTCTTTGGCATAATCGACGGCCAGATGCATAAAAGCGGCGAAATGTTCCTGCTCGCGTTTCATGTCGGTATTGAGCATGGTCTCGTATCCTTCGCGGCCGCCCCAAAAAACATAATTTTCGCCGCCGAGCAGTTGCGTCATTTCCAGCATTTTTTTAACCTGCGCGGCTGCGTAAGCAAAGACGTGCGGATCGGGATTGGTGGCGGCGCCGCACATGTATCTCGGGTGTGAGAAAAGATTGGCCGTGCCCCAGAGCAATTTTACGCCGGTATCATTTTGCATTTGCAGCGCCAGCTTGCACATCTTTGCCAGATTCTCATTGCTCTCTTTCAGCGTGCTGCCTTCCGGCGCGAGATCGCGGTCGTGAAAGCAATAATACTTGGCGCCGATTTTGGTGAAGAACTCAAACGCGGCGTGCAAGCGCTGCTCTGCCGCGGCCATCGGTGAAGCCGCACGGTTCCACGGCCGCTGCAACGTCGGCCATCCGAAAGGATCGAGGCCTTCGCCACAGAACGTGTGCCAGTAGGCGACGGCAAAACGCAGATGCTCGGCCATCGTCTTCTCGCCGACTTTTTCTTGTGCGTTGTAATATTTAAAGGACAGCGGATTTTTTGAGTTCGATCCCTCGTACTTAATCTTCTCGATGTTTGGAAAATATTTGTTCATCCTTCGACCTCATTATTTGTGTTCGCTTCGGCCCGCTCCATCATGCTCTCCGTGTTCTTCATCGCGGCCATGTTCGCTGCTGCCGATTTCCGCATGGGCGGTCCAGCCGATAAAGCCCTTGTTTGTTGCCGTTAGTTTGACGGCGTTCTTTTCACCAGGCTGGAGATCGGCCGGCGTGGTGGGACCGAGTTCCATGCCGTTTGACAAGTGCACTTCAACGCGAACTCGTTTCAAGATATTGTCCGTGGTGTTTTCCACCGTGCCGTTAAAGGAATTGCTTTGCGCGTCGTAGTCCATGACCAGTCGAACACCGTTTCGGACCATGTCGCAGCCCTCGTTCAAGGCAAGTTCTCTGCCTGATTCTTCGCCTTCCTCACCACGAGATTCACCGCCATCGCGCTCGAGTTCGCCCCGGCTCATCGCGAGGCTATCTGAGTTTTGATTCTCAGCAGTTCTGTCATCGCTTGAACAGCCGCTCATAACGGTTACAAAAATAAACGCAATCGCGGCAAGAATTTTAAGAACGTGATTCATGAATGCTCTCTTTTCTAAGATGTCTAACGTCGCGTTTCATAGGCTTTTAGTCAATATAGCGGCTTTACTTGCTCGTTCAATTTTAAATACTTTGCATAAATCTCGTCATAGATCGCTGCGTTTCGGGCAGTTGGCTTGGCGGCAGTCTCCGCATCCAGTGAAACAAAATCATCGGTGATTTCTTTGAGGCTCGCCTTTTCGCCTTGCGCATGCGAAAAACACCACAAGGCTTGCAGCGCCGCGCCCAAGGCGCCAGCTTCCTGGGTGATCGGGCAAATCACCGGACAGTTGAAAATATCCGCCACGATTTGCCGCCAGATTTTGCTCTTGGCGCCGCCGCCGACCAGGCGAATCTCACTCGGCGTGATGCCGTTGCGCTTGAGCACATCCAGACCGTAGCGCAGACCGAACGTCGCGCCTTCCATCGCGGCGCGGCACAAGTTTTCCGACGTATAATTCGTGCTGCTCATCCCGAAAAGCGTGGCGCGGGCATTCGGCAACGCCGGCGTGCGCTCGCCATTGAAATAAGGCAAGAGCAGCAAACCTTCAGCACCAACACTGGCCTTTTCCACATTTTTATTCAGCGCGTGAATATCCATGTTGAGCAGGCTGCGGGTCAGCTCGGTTGAAACAGTGACGTTCATCGTGCAAACCAACGGCAGCCAATGTCCGTCGCTGGAGCAAAATGCGGCCAGCTCGCCTTGGGGATCAACGACCGGTTGATCGGCAAAACAGTAAATCGTTCCCGAAGTGCCAAGCGACGCGGTCACCACGCCGGCGGCCACATTGCCGGTGCCGATGGCGGCCATCATATTGTCACCGCCGCCGGACGAAACCAGAACCGCGCTATCAAAGCCAAATTGCTCGGCGATTTCCGGACGAATTTTTCCCACCGGCTCGTCGGCTTGCACGAAAGCCGGCAAGCATGCTATCAACTTTCCACTGTCGTCGATGGCGCGCAAAACTTCCTGCGACCACTTGCGCCGACGCACATCGAAGTAAGCAGTGCCGGAAGCATCGCCAAACTCGGTTTTCCTTTCACCGGTGAGCCAGAAATTGATGTAATCGTGCGGCAGGAGAATGGTTGACAATCTCGCATAGTTCGCCGGCTCGTGCTTTTTCAACCATTCAATTTTGGAGGCAGTGAATCCGGCGGCAATGGCATTGCCGATTAAATCGACGACTTTCTCCTCTCCGCCCAAGCGTGCAGTCATGGCATTGGCTTCGGCAGCCGTCGCCGTATCGCACCAGAGCTTGGCCGGACGAATGACTTCACCGGCTTTATCGAGCGGCACGAATCCGTGCTGCTGGCCGGACACGCCAATCGCCCGCACCTCTTTCGGATTCAGCTTGCTTTTTTTGAAGGCGTCGGCCATCGCTGCCGAGATCACCGCAATCCACCAACTGGGATCCTGCTCGCGCTTGCCGTGATTGTCTTCGATCAGCTCGTGGGCGGCGTAGGCTTCCGCGACAATCGCGCGCTTTTTGCGCTCGATGATCAAAACTTTCGATCCCTGCGTCCCGCTATCGATGCCGACGAATAGCTCGCTCATTTTTGCTCCAAAAGTTTATCGCCATAATATCGCTCAATTCTTGTTCTTGATAATAACAATGTTGAGAAAAAAATCAAGGAAAACTTTTTGGATTGAACAAAGCTTCAAACTTTTTTCTCTTTGAGCCGTCCAATACTAAAGTGAAAATGCGAAAGAATGTTTCAATATATATTGTCACCAAATTATCTATGCCAGATTTTCAGACGAGCCTGCGGCCGTAGGCTGAAAACTGGAGCCCCTGCGGGCGTAGCCTGCGGGCAGCAAGAAATTCAAAAGATTTTTTAAAACACAGAGCAACGGAGTTGACGGAGCGTCGCGGAGAAAAGCTTTTACAAAACATTTGTTCTCCGTGCTTTCTCTGTTTGCTCAGTGGCTCCGCGTTTAATTGGATTTTGAATTAGGAAAACTTTCTGAATTTTTTTCTGCGTTTGACGGCGTTAACGCCTAGCCATGAATTGTTGTGATATTCTTTCATTTCGTGTCATTGGCGGGCTGAGTGAAAGAATTTCGATAAATGGAGCCAGCTTATGAAAAAGAAAATACTCGGCATCATCTTGCTGATTGTCGTGCTCGGCGCGGTTTGGAGCATTTATGCTTCTTTTGGCCGGAACAAAACCGCCAGCCAATACCAATTCGAGGAAATCACGCGCGGCAACGTGGAGAATACGGTTTCCAGCACCGGCACCATCAGCGCGGTGGGAACCGTCGAGGTCGGCACGCAAGTTTCCGGCACCATCGCGCGTCTCTACGTCGATTTCAACGACAAAGTCAACAACGGCCAATTGCTGGCGGTGCTGGACACCGTGCTCTTGCGCGCGACGGTGCTCGATGCCCGCGCCAGCGTCGAGATCGTGCAGGCGCAAATGGAGCAGGCGCAAGCCGACTACAACCGCAATCTCGCCTTGTTTGAAAAGAAACTGCTCTCCGAAGCCGAGTTCCTGCCGTTTCGCATCAAAATTAAAACGCAGCAAGCCTCGCTCAAAGCCGCGCAGGCGACTTTGGAGCGCGCCCAGCACAATTTGCGGTACGCCGTCATCCGCTCGCCGATCAAAGGAACGGTGATTCAGCGCAACGTCGAAGCCGGCCAAACCGTTGCCGCCAGCCTTTCGGCGCCGACGCTTTTCATCATCGCCGAAGATTTGTCGCAGATGGAAATTCACGCGCTGGTGAACGAGAGCGACATCGGGCAAATCAAAGAAGGCCAAAAAGTGCGGTTCGAAGTGCAGGCGCATCCGGATAAATCTTTTTCCGGAACCGTGAAGCAAATTCGCTTGCAGCCGAGCAACATCCAAAATGTGGTCAACTATACCGTCGTGGTGAATGCCGCCAACGACGAGGGGCTGCTGCTGCCCGGCATGACGGCCACGGTTGATTTCGTCATCGAGCAGAAACAAGACGTGCTGCTGGTTGCGAACGCCGCGCTGCGGTTTCAGCCGACGCCGGAGATGATGGAAGAATTGCGCAAAAGAAGAGAAAGCCAGGCCAATGCGATTCCGGATTCCATTCGCGCGCAGTTTCGCGAGCGGATGGGAAATCGCGGCGGCGAATCTGGCGGCAATTTTAGGCGCGGCGATTTCGGCGGTTTTCCCGGCATGGGCGGCGGCGCTTTCGGCGGGCAGATGCCGCGCGACCGCGGCCGGCTCTGGTTTTTGGATGACGCCGGCAATCTCACCGTGGCGATGATCAGAACCGGCGTCACTGATGGGCGGGTGACGGAGATCGTCATGGGCCGCAACATTCAAGAGGGCATGAAAGTGATCAGCGGCGTTTCGCAGCCGGATGCGCAAAGCAATGCCGCCGCCAGAACCAACACCACGCCTAGGTTCGGGCAAGGATTTGGGCGACGGCCGTTTTAAGGCGATTCGCCGAAAAAATCTTTCTGAAAGTTTGTGGCAAGATAATTTGAAATGATTTTGCCATTAAATTATCTTGCCTCAAATAAACTTGACAAAGCGCTTGCCAACAACTCAATACTTGCGAATTTTCTCAGTAAAAGAACACGGCGAGAACACCACGCTCGCAACCCTGCGCGGCTTCCTTTTAGTAATGTTCATTTTCGGCGTGCTCGGCGCCGGCGCGGAGCTGCTACTGCTCGAACACACCGAAGATCTGAAGCAATGGATTCCACTGGCCTTGATGGGCCTCAGCCTCGTCGTGCTCGGGTGGCGCGCCCTCGATCGCAAGCCCACGAGCCTGCGCGTCTTTCAAGCGGCGATGCTGCTTTTCGTGATCAGCGGATTCGCCGGACTCTTTCTGCACTATCAGGGCAATGTGGAATTCGAATTGGAAATGTATCCCGCCTTGGAAGGGTTGGCGCTTTTTAGGAAAGCCATCAAAGGAACAACGCCGCCGACGCTGGCGCCGGGGACGATGATCATGCTCGGGCTGATCGGATTGGCGTATACATATCGACACCCGGTCTTCAGCAAATCGGCCGGAAAAAAATCAAACCATAACGGAGAAATAAAATGACGCGGAGAAGAATGTTGACGTGTGTAACAATGCTATCGTTGGCGCTCGCAATTGGTGTGACAAACGCGCAAGTTGGAAAAAATCAGGGCGTGCTGAACCCGAACTTAGCCGGCGAAAAAGAGCTGCTGGCACTGCCCCACCTCAACGCGAAGCTGGTGAAAAATATTCTGGACAAACGGCCGTTTCTGAGCGTGGCGGCGCTGGATACGTTGTTGCGCCAATCATTGAGCCAAGAGCAATTGACCGAGCTTTATCAAAAATTTTTCATCCCCATCAATCTGAACACCGCCACGCGCGAAGAGATTCTGCTCGTCCCCGGCGTCGGGCGGCGCATGGCGCACGAATTCGAAGAGTACCGTCCCTATCGCGCGATGGCGCAGTTCCGCCGCGAGATCGGCAAATACGTCGACGAAAAAGAAGTCGCGCGTTTGGAGCAGTTCGTTTTCGTGCCGATCAATCTCAACACTGCCAGCGACGAGGATATTCTCAGCATTCCCGGCGTCGGCAAACGCATGCTGCATGAGTTCAAAGAATATCGCCCCTACAAAAATATCGAGCAATTCCGCCGCGAAATCGGCAAGTACGTCGATAAAAAAGAAGTCGCGCGGCTCGAAGGCTACGTCACGCTCGAATAAACGTTCGTAGTTTCGCCTTCAGGCGTCAAAGCTACCGGCGAAAACATTAAGCTTTCTTCGTTGCAGTTCCCCTGCGGGCGTAGTCTTTTCGTTGCAAAAATTTATTAAGTTGATCATTTGATGAATAAATACTTCACCGGCCTCTTTTCCATCGTCCTGCTGTTCCTGTTCTTTTCAATCACAGCCTTTGAAGCCGGAATAGCGACGCTTCGCAATTCCTCAACTTCAAAGAGCAAGCATCGCGGCGTAAGTTTCGTTGCCGGCCGCCAGGTTGCCGAAGACGATTTCATCAAACTGGCCGAAAACCACGTCGATTGGATCGCGCAGATGCCCTTCGGCTGGCAGCAGGATTACAACTCGCCGAGCTTCGCAATGGCCACCGATGGTCGAGTGCTCTGGGGTGAGCGCGACGAAGGCCTCGAGCTCACCACCCAAATGGCGAGAAAGCACGGCATCAAAACGCTGCTGAAGCCGCACATTTGGCTGCGCAATCGCAGCGACGGCAAATGGCTTTCCGACATTGCCATGAGCAACGAAGCGGACTGGCAAAGCTGGTTTGAACACTATCGAACTTTCATCTTGCATTATGCGCAACTGGCCGAGAAGAACGGCATCGAAGCCTTCAGCGTCGGCGCCGAGCTTCATGCCGCGATCAAACAGCGGCCGGAAGATTGGCGCAAAATCATCGCCGAAGTGCGAGAAGTTTATCGCGGCCAACTCACCTACGCCGCCAATTGGTATCAGGAATTCGAAGACGTCACGTTTTGGGATGACTTGGATTTCATCGGCATTCAGGCCTATTTCCCGTTGAGCGAAAAGGAGAACCCGACGATTGACGAGCTGAAAAAAGGCTGGCAAGCGCACGTGGAGGCCATAGAGAAAATTCGTAAGAAATACCGCAAGCCGGTGGTCTTTACCGAAATCGGCTACCGCAGCACACCGGACGCGGCGATCAAACCGTGGGAATGGCTGCGGTCTGCTTCCGAGGTTTTCAGCGACACCGAGCTGCAAACTCAGGCCAGTTGTTACGAGGCGTTCTTCCAAACGTTTTGGAAGAAAGATTGGTTCGCCGGCGCGTATATTTGGAAATGGTTTCCGTCTGCCGGCCGCGGTTCTCGCCGGGGCCACGATCCCTTTACGCCGCAGAACAAGCCGGCGGAGAAGGTGATGGCGAAGTGGTATGGGAAAGCGGCCGGTTAATTCGAACAAAGGCAAAACGATTTAGTCACTTTGAAGTTGAATTTGTGCAAAAAAGCAAGGCCTGCCCCGCCGCAGGCCAGGGATTTTTTCGATGAGTGCTATATCGAGCAGTATTTATGCGAGTTTCATGACATTTTTAAAAGTCTCCAACTTTTAGCGCCAACGGATAGATGAACCCAACTGTAAAAGCTTTATCCGTTGGGTTCATCCATCCGTTGGGCAATATTTTTTTTAAACCTGTTTGATTAAAACTCACTCGCATTGAAGTTTCACCAAACGCAGCATACAGACAATTCTCATGGCCAAAGTCATCGAAACCAACCAGCTCACCAAAACTTTTTACATGGGCGACATCGAAGTTCGCGCGCTGCGCGGGGTCAACTTGACCGTGGAAAGCGGCGAGATGGTGGCGATCATGGGCGCATCCGGCTCGGGCAAGTCGACGTTGATGAATCTGCTCGGCTGTTTGGATCAGCCGACTTCGGGCGATTATTTTCTCGACGGCCGCAATGTCAATGCGCTGAACAAAAACGAATACGCCGAGGTGCGCAACGAGAAAATCGGCTTCGTGTTTCAAGGCTTCAATTTGCTGGCGCGCACTACGGCGCTGGAAAACGTCGAGCTGCCGCTGCTCTACGACCGCGGCCGGCGCATCAAAGATCCGAGAAAAGCGGCCATTAACGCGCTCGAACGCGTCGGCTTGGGCGACCGCATGACGCACGAGCCGAACCAGCTTTCCGGCGGCCAGCAGCAGCGCGTGGCGATTGCGCGGGCGCTGGTGAATGAGCCGGCCATTATTCTCGCGGACGAACCCACCGGCAATCTCGACAGCCGCACCTCGCTGGACGTGCTCTCGGTGTTTCAAGAACTCAATGCGCAGGGCATTACGGTGATAATCGTCACCCACGAGCACGACATCGCCCAACATGCCAAGCGCATCGTCGAGATGCGCGACGGCCTGATCAAACGCGACACGCCGGTGCAAAACCGCCGCAACGCGCAAAAAGATTTGGCCGAATGGCGCAATGAGGAAATAGCGAATGATTAGCAAGGAAAAATTATGGCAAAACTATTTAGGGCAAGACAATTAGCGAATTTAACTCTATTAACCCAGAATAAAAAAGCCGCCCACAGAAATAGAAATCCCACAGAAATTAATCTGTAACAAGTGATATTTTTGCAAAAAAAGCAAAGACTTTTAATGGTATCCGGATTTGCCGAATCGCCCGGATTCAAGCCGTTAGATTTTTGATCCGGGCGATTCGTAAAATCCGGATACCAAAAGTTTTATCCTGTTTGGTTCCGGCTCGTCCGGGTTGTGCTTTTCGAATTCAATTCAGTGGGATTTCAAATTCAGTGGGCGAAGGCTTCAAATAGTTTTGCCCCAAATTGTTTTGCCATTAGTTTTGCGTCATAATTTTGATTTGTGAGGTTTCACAGATGCTGCAGCTCAAAAACTTGTTGAAAGTCGCTTTCAAGAGCATTCTCAAAAACGGCATGCGCAGTCTGCTCACCTCGCTGGGCATCATCATCGGCGTTGGCGCGGTGATTGTGATGGTGGCGATCGGCGAAGGCTCGCAAGCGCAAATCGAGAATCAAATTGCTTCGCTGGGCACCAATCTCATCATCGTTTTCCCCGGGGCCAGCCGGTCGGGCGGCATCAGCCGCGGCGCCGGCAGTTTCAACCGCTTCACGTTCGAAGACGTGGAAAAATTGCAGCGCGAGGCCCGATTGCTCAGCGCGGTTTCAGCGGTGGTGCGCTCCGGCGGGCAAATCATCGGCGGCGGCAAAAATTGGAGCACGACGATTTACGGCGTTTCGCCGGAGTACATGGCGATCCGAAGCTGGCAGCTCGAGCGCGGAGAATTTTTCACGGCGCGGGACGTGCGTTCGCAAAGAAAAGTCGCCCTGCTGGGGAAAACTGTTGCCGACGAGCTTTTCGCCGGCCAGGATCCGGTCGGCGAAAAAATTCGCATTCGAGATACACCGTTCACTGTCATCGGCACGCTGAAACCCAAAGGACAAAGCGGCATGGGGCAAGATCAGGACGACGTGGTGTTGGCGCCCTCGACGACCGTATTCTATCACCTCAAAGGCGGGCGTTTTATCGACATGATCAACGCCAGCGGCATCGCGACGAACCGCATGGTCGAGGCGCAGGAAGAAATGCGCGTGTTGCTGCGCGAGGCGCATCGTCTCGAGCCGGGCGACGACGATGATTTCACGATTCGCAACCAGGCCGAGATTACCGACGCGGCTTCGGAAACTTCAAAGGTGATGACACTGCTGTTAGGATCGATTGCCGGCGTTTCGCTGGTGGTCGGCGGCATCGGCATCATGAACATCATGCTGGTCTCGGTCACCGAGCGCACCCGCGAGATCGGCATTCGCCTGTCCGTGGGCGCGCGCAGCAGCGACGTGCTCATTCAGTTTTTGGCCGAAGCCATCGTGCTCAGCTTGATCGGCGGCATCATCGGCATTTTGCTGGCCGCCGGCGTCGTCTTCGCGTTGAACAAGCTGACGGACTTGAATGCGCTGATCAATCCCGGCATCGTGTTTTTGGCGTTTTTCTTTTCGGGCGCGGTGGGCGTGTTTTTCGGTTTTTATCCGGCGCGCAAAGCCGCCGGCCTCAATCCTATCGACGCGCTGCGGTATGAATAGCGGCAAAAATGGAAACAGTGAAACAAAATCTTATGCTGATAAACACAACCTGGACAAGCCTACGGCCGTAGGCCACAACCAAATAGGTTTAAAAAATGCCCAACGAATTTAAAAACGACCAACGGATATTTTCCCGCGGATTAAAGAAGCCCGCCGATGGAAAGCTTTATCTGCGGGCTTTTTTAATCCGCGGGAATTAAACACAAAAAAACTTTATATCCGGTGGTCGTTTTTTATCCGTTGGGAAAAGTTGGAGACATTTAAATGTTACACCAAACCCCTATAAACATTAGCTAAAATTGAAGCCTTTAAAAATCTTTGCTTTTTTTGCACAGATTTGACTATTAACAGACTAAAACCAATAACCTAACTTCGGAGATGCGTATGAAAACGGAATTCCAAATTGTCAAGCGGCTGTGCCTGTTCTGTGTGCCCATGCTTTTTCTTCTCGCCGAAACCGGCTTCGCCCAGCCGCCGCAAGGAAGAGGACGGGGCATGATGCCCGACTCCACACGAACCGCGGCGATGGTGGACACGCTGGCGAAAAAACTCTCGCTTTCCAAAGAGCAGAAGGAAAAAGTCGGCAAGATTTATTTCGCTTCAATTGCCGAAAGCCGCAAGGCCTTTGAGAGCAACAGCGGCGACTTTCAGGCCATGCGCGAAGCCCGCATGAAGATCAACGAGAAACGCGACAACGACGTCAAAGCGCTGCTGAACGACAATCAGAAAAAACTCTACGACAAGTTTCTGGAAGAACAGCGCGCCCAGATGCAAAGGCGGATGGGCGAACGCATGCGAAATTGAACGGCGCATCAGCAGAAAATATTTCGAGCGCAGACAGAATTATTTTCATATTTTGACATGGGGATTTTTGAAAATAATTCTGTCTTATTTAGAGCAGGCTTGCAGCACGTGCGGCTCGCCTAAATTAGCTCCGGCGAGCTGCCGCAAAAAATACCAATAAACTTTAAGGAGAAGTGCATGCGAAAATTAATCCCAGTCATGCTCGGTCTGTTAACACTGCCGGCATGCCAATCGCCAGCACCCCCTCCACCAGGCTCTCGGGAAGCGCTCATTGCCAAGGGGAGGGAAATTTTCTTTAACGAGGCGTTCAATGGCAACGGCAGAACGTGCGGGACTTGTCATCCGGAAGAGAACAACTTCACCATCGACCCGGCTTTTATCGCCACTTTGCCGGATGACGATCCCCTCTTTGTTGCGGAATTTATCCCGGCCTTGAAAGAAAATTTCGAAAACCCCAAACTCATGCGCGAGTTCGGGTTGATTTTGGAAAACCTGGACGGTTTTGACGATTTGGAAAATAAATTCGTCATGCGCGGCGTTCCGCATACCTTGGCGCTTCGGACCTCGATTGACAGCCCCGGCGGTCCGCGCACGGGATGGTCCGGCGATGGCGCGCCAGGCGACGGATCGTTGCGCTCCTTCGCCATCGGCGCCGTCATTCAGCATTTTACCAAAACTTTGAATCGCGTTCCGGACGTCGATTTTCGGCTTCCCACCGATCAGGAACTGGAGGCTTTGGAAGCCTTCCAGCTTTCCTTGGGGCGGCAGCAGGATTTGACTTTGCCTTTGCCATTGAAAGGCACGGTGCCAAAACGCGGACAGGAAATATTTCTCGATGATTCGCTTGGCAAGTGCAACCTCTGCCACTTGAACGCCGGCGCGAACGCGAGTCTTGCCGGACAAAACCTTGGAAATGCCAACTTCAATACTGGGGTTGAGGAGCTTCCCGACCAACCGGCCGATTTGACCGGCGAGCTGGTTCCACCTGATGATGGATTCGGCATACCGGGTGACGGCACGTTCAATGTCCCACCGTTGGTGGAATCGGCTGATACCGGCCCATTTTTCCATAACAATGCCATCGAAACCATCGAAGGCGCCGTCGCATTTTATGATGGAGAAGCCTTTAACAATTCACCTTCCGGCCGTTTTCTGGCGAGCATCGATCCGAATGGCGTGGGCATCGAGCTTGACGGAACGCAAATCGTGGCGATGGCGGCGTTCCTCAGGGTTCTTAATGCCGTGGAGAATATCCGGCAAGGTATGGCGTTCTTGGAAGCAAGCGCGCAGAAAGCCTTCTTCCAACAGAAAGAAGCGAAAGCGTTGCTGCAAAACGCCTTGGCAGAAACTGATGATAGCATCACGGTGTTATCAGGCGCCGGCTTGCATCCTGAGGCCGTGGCCCATCTGAAAGAGGCGCGCCGGTTCACGGAGGATGCCATCAATAATAATTTTTTCAGAAGCAAGCTCACGCGGCAGGCCATTCGCGAGCAAGAGCTGGCGCGGGCCCAGCTCGTCGAATAACTTTCTCCCTCTCACGTCAAAATGTGAAAAAGAACGGAGGTTTTGACCATGTTGAAACTTTTAAAAGGCGCCATCGTCGCCATCACCTTGTTTTGGTTCATACCGAACGTTTACGGACAAAAAGCAACGGAAATCTTTATCCCCGTCGGGAAGTCCCCCGGCCTATCCGGGAAGTATACCAGCCTGGGAAAAATCACGGCCATCGATGTTCCCAATCAGACCATCACTGTCGCCGATTCATCCGGAGGCTATACCGTAAAAATCACCGGACGCACGCAAATCTGGTTGGATAAGAGCAAGCTGAAATCAACCAATCAAAAAGGCGCTTTTACGGATCTCCGGAAGGAACTCTTGGTCGAAGTCAAGTACGAAGGCAATCAACGCCGGGATAAGGGTTTGGCAGAATGGATCAAGGCGCAACTCACTGAATGAGTGAAATAAAATTTCGAGACGTGATTTGAAGCGAAAAGTGATGGGGTATTTGGCGAAATTTTCGTATTCTTTTAAGGAAAAGAACGTTACTCAACTATTGAGGAAATTTCGACGTGGAAAATACTCAAAAGCAAACTCGCAGAGAATTTTGCCTTCACGCCTGTCAGGCTGCCTCGCTGACTGTATTCGGTAGCGCATTCAGCGCCTTCTTGGCAGGCTGTGGCTCGGAGAATCCGGTTGATTCCAGCGGCGGCAACATCGCCAGGATTCAGGCGGCGGTGGCCAACAATACGATCACGCTGACGATCGACGCCAATTCGCCGCTGGCCGCGGTCGGCAGCGCCGCGCTCGTGCAAGCTTCGGGCAACTCGCTGCTCGTCGCCCGTACGGCGCAAGATTCGTTCACGGCAGTGACGGCGATCTGCACGCACCAAGCTTGTGTGATCACCGGATACAACAACCAGATTTACTCCTGCCCCTGTCACGGCTCGCAATTCAACACCAGCGGACGGGTCGTGCGCGGCCCGGCAACGAGCGCACTGCGGACATTTCAGACACAATTCGCCAACAATCAGTTGACCATCTCGGTGTGATCAGGCGTGTATATAGCCAGTGCAGCCGGGACATTGTCAAAATCAAAACGCCACTTGCTCGCAGCGATGAGCAAGTGGCGTTTCGTTTTTTAATGCGTAAAACGTAAGCCGTAAAAACGTAATGCGTAATTGCCCATTTTACGCATTACGTTTCACGTTTTATTCTTTCACTTCACCAACGCCATCCGCCGCGTCTGTGTAAACACCGCTTCGCCGTTTTCTCCGGTCACCAGCAGTCTGTACAAATACACGCCCGCCGCGACAACGTGGCCGGACTGGTCGCGGCCATCCCAGTTGATCACGTGCCTGCCGGCGCTCATCTCGCCTGGCGCGAATTTGCGCACGAGCTGGCCGGTGATGTTGTAGATCGACAGCGTTGCGTGGCCCGGCCGCGGCAACGCGAATCTGATGGTGGTTTCCGGATTGAACGGATTCGGATAATTCTGCTCCAAACCGAAGTCCTTCGGCAGCTCTTCCGCTTCGTCAACCGAGGTCGTGACTTCGGCATTAAAGATCACCGGTGCGGCAACGGTGCCGCGGGAAGCATCCACCTCGAAGGCTATGCTCTCGCCGACCTTCAGCTCGACTTCGGCATCGGCGTCGAAGGCCTTGAACACCACGGTTTCGCCGGCGGTTTGATTGCTGTGAATCATCAGAAAAGCTTCATAGCGATTGAGCGCATCGATGAACTGCGGCTGCGCCACGCCGCGGCAAACGCCGTCAACGAACGCGGCGATCATGTCATTGGTGTCGCGCGATTCAGTGCCGTTGATCTTGAGCGCGGCAACCACGGTCATATTAAACTGATAGTCATTGGGGTTGACCGACCAATTCGGCCTGCCTTGGGTTTGACCGGCAGTTTTGGCTATGCCGTTGGCGCCGGACTTTGCCGTCATGCCTTCTGCGGCTTCGGACTCGCCTCCATCCGACCTTGCCGAAATGTCAGCGGCTGGCCCCGACACCGGATAGTTAAACTTGCCGCCCGTTTGATTGGCTTTGGCGAGTCTGAGCCGATAGCCCAGACCCGGCTGCATGTTTGGCATGCTGCCGAACCATTTCGTGGTGCCGCCTTGCTTCACGTATTGCGCGAAGGCATACTGGCTCTTGATCACATCGCCATCGTTCGCCTTCAGGTTTGCCAACGCGGCGTTGACCTCGATCGGCGCTTGCGGCAGATAGCTGATCCAGTTCCAGCCATCCACCACGGGAATCGAAGTGGTGCTCGGGTTTACGGCTGTGCCTTCGATCGTCAACAGGCCGGAATTGCTGAGCCGGATCATATAACCGCTGGTGTTGTTGAGCTCCAGCAGGGTTCCGGCCCAACCGGCAGTGGCGTCGAATTGGCTGAACTGCGTTTGTGATTTGATCAAGTCACCGGTAGCCGGTGTCAGATCGGACAGCACGCCAGGGGTTGAAAAATCCGTCGGCGTGATATTCATCGAAAACCACGTCCAGCCCGGCGCAACGCTAATGTTTTGCAACTGGCCGGAGCCGCCGCTGAGAATGGCGTTCAGCGAGGTCGGCGCGTTCGGGGTGCCGATCGTATTGTCGGCGGTGAACGTAAAGCTCTGCTGGGTAGCGTCGTACAGCAAGCACTCGGAATTGTCCCAAACCTGGAAGCGCACTTTCTCGCCGGTGGAAATGTTGCTGTACACCGTGAGAAAAGCCAGGTACTTGTTGAGCGTGCTCTCGTACTTGATGTTGGCCGCGCCGCGCAGTTGATTGCCGACGTAAGCCGCGACGCGATCGTTCAGATCAGTCGTGACCGCGTTGTTGATGAGCACCTGCGCCACGATGGTCATGGTATGCTCGAACTTGCTGGCATCAACGCTCCAAACCGGTGGTACGCACAAAACCTCCAGATTGACGTTGAGTTGAGCATTGGGCAAGCCGGAAGCGCTGGCCGTCACCGTGCCGGTGTAATTGCCGATGGCCAGGGTTGGCTGGATCGCAAAGCTGATCTGCTGCCTGCCGTTGATGGCAAGCGTGCCCGAAGCCGGCGTCGGGGTGAGCCACGACGGCGTGCTGATGGTAAACGCGGCTGCCTGCGGGCTGCCGTTGACCAGCTCCGCGGTGAAGCTGCCCGGATTGCGGAACGGCGCTTTTTGGGTGAGGCTCAATTGGCTCCAGGTAAACGCGTTGCGGTTCACCGTGAAAGTCCAACTGCGCGACGCCGCCATGGGGTTGCCCAGCAGGTCTTGAATGCCGGAAACCGTTACTTGCAGGGTCTTTCCTTCCAGGCCGGCAAAACCTGCGGTCGGCTCGATGATGATCGTTTGGTTGTTGCAAACGGTCTTGACGGCGATCGGCGTGCCCGCGTCGATCAGCGTCACGTTGGCGGCGGTGATGGAGCTGCACTTGATCGGCTCGTTGAAGGTGATGCTGATGTCATCACCGAGAGCGAGCACTTGATCCGCCGGCTGCGGCGTGCCGAACACCAGCGGCGGCTGGCGGTCAATGGTGCCCATCGCGACCGCGGAATAACTCTTGCCGGCAGTACACTCGGTAAAGGCGCGCAGCTCGTATTTGCCGTCGAGCAGCGAGGAGACGTCCCATTGCACGGTTTTGCTCACGCCGGCTTGCAGAAATCTTCGCGTGGTCCGCGAACCTGGCACGGGAAGCCAGACGTCCGTGCCGGCCGGCCGGTACTCCGCGCCGATGGCGTCGATGCTGTCGGTCTCGCTGATTTTCAGCTCGAAATCGCTCAAAATCAGCTCCAGCTTGTTAGCTTTGCTGGTTGCCTCCGCCTGGTTGAAGCTCCAATTGGGCAGGGGCCGGAACAGCGTAATGTCACTACACGGCGCCTTGAAGCTCACGTTGAATTGCAAGGATTGGGCGATGCCTACAGATTGAGCAAACTCAACTTCCTGGCCGATTTCACAGGCAGGTTCTGCATCCAAGGTCAAGCCGTTATAGATGTAACGCCGCGGACCACGTTCAACCGACAGGGTGATTTCTTGCGTGGTGTTCGGATTGATCGAAAAAGAGAGTCCTTGATGGATGGGGCTGCCATTGGCCTTGATGATGGCGCCGCCCGGATTGGAGGTGTTGTCCAAGCTCAGGACGTAAGTTCTGGTCTCGCCGGTGGGGCTGAGATTCGCCAAGCCCAGCGTAAACACCGCGGGTTTATCCGGTGGGACGTTTAACAGCACCGGCGGCGTAATGGACAAATTCAAACCGTCACGCGGTATCATCCTGGCTTTGCCGGTTTGCAGGTCGGGCCAAGGCTCCCACGGACAGGAGCTTCTTCCCGCCCGCACGTCAAAGATCGGCGTGGGGTAGCGATCGTCTTGCTTCACGTCGACGGTAAAGTCGTCGCCGCGGTCGTCGTCGCTCAACACGTATCCGACCGTGAGCGCGGCGCCGCTTGAGCGTTCATCCAAACCGATCACGTTTTCGTGATGGATTGTCGAGGGAACCGTGACGGCTTTCTCAGTGCCATCCGCGCCTCCTTCGAATCCCACTTCCAATTCATTGTCTAAAAAGAAAGTCGTCGTGGTAGAGAAGGCCGTCGTGGTGTCACTGGTAAGAGAGAATTGAAAGTCCGCGCCGGCGCTGAATGAGCGGTTCTCCTTCAGCTTGGCGGTTTTCTTTAAATCTCTGTTCGCGTCCAAGGTCTTCTGCCATTCATCGCGGTAGGCGATGAAAATAGCAGCCGAGTCCGTGATGCCCAAGCCGCCGTAATAAGCGGCAAGCGCGTCGAGCTCGGGGATCAGCGTCGACTCGATATACTGGTGCGTGAATGCAAAGGTGGTGTTGAAGCCGTCGGGCTGGAAGCCAACCGCCTTCGACTGCACGACGCTGCAATTCTCGATCTCGATGACGCCGACTTCGGCGAAAATATAATTCATTGCCGCGCCGATGAAGACGTCGCCGTTTTCACCGATAAAATCGGGATTGGCCGAGGTCGAATAATTCTTGGTCGTGCTCAGACAGACTTGCGTTCTTCTGTCCTTCGTCACCGTTTGGCCCATGGTGAGCGATTCGTTGACGATGGCTTTACCTTTTACATTGACACTGGTGCCGGCACCGACTCCAATCCAAAAATTTTTGTCAATGCCGAATTTTCCCTCAAACTTCAGGCCCGAGCTGCCGCCGGTGGCACCGATATCGTAAGAGATTGTCGTGCAGGTGCTTTGGCCTTGTTCGAGAAAGGCGTAGGATCCGTCACCTGGCGGGTCACGCAAAACAAAAAGCGGCAGCGGCGTCGAGGTGGCGGAGATGAATTTGCTTCCTTCCGGCGCGACGTGGCCTTGAACGATCACCCACTGAATCGCCGTCACCGGCGCCTGCCCTTTGACCTCGGCGACTACCGAAAGCGCCTTTTGAAATGAACGGTTATTTCCCTGCGCATCCACCCGGCCGGCAGCCAGGTTCGGGGTGCTGGCAAACGTCCGGTACACGGCTTGGCCATTCTTGACCGTCAGCACCACCGGATTGCCTTCCTGATTCGAAATCTCGTCAAAGATGGTGACCGTGCCGCTGTCGACCGGACACAAGTTGCCGCCGCCATAATTTTCATAAACCCTGATGGTCAGCGGCACATTGGTGTCCTCGCCCTGCTTGAGAACGGGCACTGCCGGAATTTGTGCGCCGCCCGGCAAGGTGAGATTGGCGCAGCCCGTAGCCGGCAAGCCTTCAATATTCACCAGCAGCGGCGCGCGATAAATAAAGTCGAGCGTACCATTTGCCCCGGTGAGATCGACTTCCCGGCCGCCAATATTGTCGAAGAATTTGAGAATCGCGGCTTTGTCCAAACCGGCCGGCGGGGCAATGTCTTTCAACCGCACGAAATACTTCTGCGGCGGCAGCAGGATTCTATAATTGCCGCTGGCTTGTATCTGCGTGGTGAGACACCCGCTGTCGGTGAAAATCTCCAGGGTGGCTGTGCCGATGTCGATGTTGCAGCCGCCGCTGATGCGGCCCGAGAGCGTGCGCGTTTGGGTGTCGGTGATATTTATCCCGCTGATGTCGCTGAAGACGGGCAACGGAATTTGCGCCGGATCGAAGGTGTGGTCTTTCAATCTGGCTTTCAGCGTGTGGTCGCCCAGCTCCACGGATACCGCGAACTTGCCGTTCTTGTCCGTGGTGCCGGCGATCACGTCGTCAACCAAAATCTCCACGTTCTCAACAAAGCAGTTGTGCGGCAGCCCGGCAAATTCCCTGAACTTGACAAACCCCGAGACAGTAAACGAGGAAACGTCGATGAAGCCGACTTCGTTTTGCACGGGATTGCCGGTGCTCAGCGTAATGGTTTTGAACGCCGGCTCGAAGCGGCGCACGCCTTGGGAAGGTGTGACCTTGAAGGTGGTTTCAGCGCCATAACGCAAATTCGCCAAAACATAGTTGCCTTGCAAATCCGTGGTGGCGCAGAAATTCACCGGCGCGCTGTTCTCAGTCCAGTAGGCGCCGCCGTCAATCAAGCCGTAATGCGCGCCGGCCGCGAGGTCCGTAATCGCGCTGCTCACACCCTCGTCCAGCGGCCAGTAGCCGAGCAGCCCGGCCTCGCTGCCGGTAAGCGGCTGGCTCATCGTCGCCTGAATATCGGCTTGGCTGCGGCCCAGTTTCCAAATACGCACCTCGTCGAGTTGTCCGCCAAACCATTGGCTCGTCGACGCGCCGCGCCGGCCAAAGTACAGCGCGCTGCTATTGGCCAGATTGCCCAAGCTCGTGTAGCTCGCGCTGCCATCCAAGACGCCATCGACGTAAATCCGAAGCTGTTTGTTTGTCGCATCGTGCACGCAGGCAACGTGATGCCAGTTGTTATCGTTCAGATTCGAACGGTTGGTAAGCACAAGCGAGGAGTTGATACCGTCATGTATATGAAAGACGAGCCTGCCCGGAGCACTGTTTGAAACGCGCAAGGCAAACGGACTTCCGTAGGTGCCGCTCCATTTTTCAATAATGGGTTTGTCGGCAGTTCCCGATCCGCCGCCGCCGGAATACTTGATCCACGCCTCAATGGTGAAATGATCGGAGGAGGCAAAATCAAAGGTATCGTCGTCGTCGAATGACGACGTTGCCGCCGATCCCGTCGAACAACAAGGCTTTATTCGGCGCCGGATCGAGGCAAACCGTAATGCCCTGAGCAGCGCTGCCGGCGCGCGTGGCAATGCGCCCGGTGATATTGCCATCCGCCGGCCGCCAGCCGAAATCGGTGAGGCGGTTGCTTTCACCCCATCTCTCCCGGAATGCGGCCACAGCGTATTCATACGTGCGTCCCGGCTGCGCTTCAAAATCACTATAAGACTGAAAATTGGGCGCCAGCGTTTCGATGAGCTGGCCATCGCGGTAGATGCGGAAGCCATCCTCGAGCGCCGAGCGATCTTGCCATTTGATCTGGACGCGATTTTTGAAGGCACCGTCCGAGGCGGTCATCTGGCCCGGTGACGGCACCACCTCGAGCACATAAGCCGAGCCGGCATCGTTGCCGCCGTTGTTGTCATCATTATAAGCCCCGACCATGGCAAACTCGCCGCTAATTGCCACCGCGTTACCTAACCTATCAACGGCGCCGCCATCACTGGCGGTGAGCTTTTGTTGTTGCGTCCACGTGCTGCCAATGCGCCGGAAGAGATAGGCCGCGCCGGCGTTATTAGCCTTGTCGTCATCACCTATTGCCCCAACGATAATGTAGTCACCGTTGATCGCGACCGACTCGCCAAAAGCATCACTTGCAGCGCCATCGCTGGGGATAAGCTTTTGTTGCTGCGTCCACGTGCTGCCACTGCGCTGGAAAATGAACGCCGAGCCGGAGGCGCTGCCCATAGGATTGTCGCTCCAATCCCCGATAATGGCGTAGTCGCCGCTAATCGCCACCGTCTGGGCGAATTGGCCGAATCCGCCAGTATTCGCCGTGAGCTTTTGTTGCTGCGTCCAGGTGCTGCCACTACGCTGAAACACATACGCTGAGCCAGCGCCATCACCCTGTGCCCCGATAATGACGTAGTCGCCGCTGATCGCCACTGCGGCGCCGAAAATGTCATTGGCGGTGCCGTCACTGGCGGTAAGCTTTTGTTGCTGCGTCCAGGTGCTGCCACTGCGCCGGAAGATATACGCTGAACCGGAGGCGTCACCGTTGTCGTCATCAGCAAACGCCCCGATGACGGCATAGTCGCCGCTTATCGCCGCCGACCAGCCGAACAAATCACCTACTGCGGTGCCACCTCCGACGCCATCGCTGGCTGTGAGCTTTTGTTGCTGCGTCCATCCCGATCCATCGGGACTGCGCTGGAAGATATACGCCGAGCCTTTGCTGCTCTCGTCACCATGTGCTCCAATGATGGCATAGTCGCCACTGATCGACACGGAGTAGCCGAACTGGTCACTTGCGGCGCCATCGCTGGCGGTGAGCTTTTGCTGCTGCGTCCAGGACCCGTCGGCGTTACGCTGGTAAATATATGCCGAGCCGGAGTTAAAGCCCTTGTCATCATCATTCGGTGCCCCAATGATGATATAATCGCCACTAATCGCCACCGAGTTGCCGAAATTATCACTTGCGGCGCCGTCGCTGGCGGTGAGCTTAAGGTCTAAATTCAGTGTCGGTGTAATAGTTGGCGGCGCCAATAGTCTGGTGCCGCTATCGCAAACTTGGGCCGAGACCGCTGTGCCACTCACCGTCTCCACGCAGTAAGTGGAAGTGGCGCCTGCCGTGACCACATTGTCCGTGTACGAAGTCACGTTCGCCGCCGTGGTGGTCAGCAGCGTCCCGGCACGGAAAACTTTGTACCCGGTTTCGATTTGCGAAACATCGACCCAGGTCACCACGACTTTATCGGTATAAGCCTCCGAAGCGTTAACCGAGACCGGCGCCAGCAGCGCCGCCGAACCGGCATCAGAAGCGCTCGCCGATTCACCGTAAGCATCAAAGGCCGCCACGCAGTAGGTACTCGTGACGCCAACACTCGCGCTGTTATCGATAAAGGAAATCGCGTTGTCCGCGGTCGTGCCGATGAGCGTCGTGCCGCGATAAACACGATAGCCGCTCTCCGCGTTGGAGTTGTCCTTCCAGGTGATCACCACCCGGTTTTCATACGTGCCGTCGGTGGCTTGCACGTTGGACGGCGCCAGCAGCGTGCGCCGGCCATTGTCCGCGCCCACGATCGATTTGCCCGGTGCGCCACCCGCCGTATCGAAAGCTGCGACGCTGTAGCGATACGTCACACCCGGCGCGCCGGTCTGATCGAGAAACGAAGTGCGGTTGGCCTCGCGCGTGCTGATCAACACCGAATCCGTGGCCGTAAGCGCCCGGCGGTAAACATAATAGCCGTGCTCAAAAGCGGAGTTGTCCGCCCACGCCACCAACACGCGATTCTCCGCCACGTCATCGTCCGCGGCCACGCCGGTCGGCGGCTTCAGCGTGCGGCTGCCGGCATCAACAGCCGCTGCAGATTCGGTTTCCAACGCCGTCACCGCTTTGACGCTATAATTGTAAGTCACGCCGGCGACGCCGCCGAAATCGCTGTAGAAGCGAGTGGCATTCGGAACGGTTTTGATCAGCGTGCCGTTGCGATAAATCTTGAACAGCACGGCGGTAGTGGAGACGCTTTGCCAGGTGATGTCCACACGGTTTTCGAACGTCCCGTCCGTCGCCTGCACTTGGGTTGGCGCCAGCACCGGACTGCGCACGCCCGTATCACAAGCTTGCGCCGAAACGCCGCCCTGGTTGCTCACGGCTTTGACGCAATAGTTATAAATGGTGCCGGCCACCGCGGTGAAATCGCTGTAAGAAGTGGCATTGGCCTTGGTGGTCGCGAGCACGACGCCGTTGCGGGAAATTTCAAAACCATCTTCGAGCAAGCCAGGATCGCTCCAGGTGATCTCGACGCGATCATCGAAGGAGTTGTCGCTGGCGCTCACGTTCGTCGGCGCCGGCAGAATGCCACGTCCGCCCGCGTCGCACACCTGAATGGATTCAAGCGCGCCCGCGCCCACAGTCGTCACGCAGTAAGTATACGTCACGCCGGAGGCGGCGGTGAAATCTTCATACGACGTCGCATTCGCCGCGGCGGTGAAGATCAGCGCATTATCGCGGTAAATCTTGTAACCGGTTTCGTTGGTCGCTTGGTCAGTCCAAGTGATCCGCACCCGATCCGGAAACTGGCCGTCGGTCGCGGAAACATTCAACGGCGGCAAAATGAAGCCGCGAAAGCCGTTGTCCGCCACCGCTTGCGATTCGTTGTTGCTCGCATCGAAGGCGATGACCTGATAAGAATAAGTGGTGCCTGCCACCGCCGTCGAATCCCGAAACAGGGTGGAATTGGCGTCCAGCGTCCGGAGCAATGTCCCGTTGCGTTTAATGCGGTAACCGCTCTCGATTTGGGACTGATCGCTCCAGGTAATCCGGACGAACAGATCGAACTGGCCATCGGAAGCCACGACGGTTTGCGGCGAAAAAATAATGCGGCTGCCGTTGTCACAAACCGGCGAGCTTTCCAACCCGGCCATGTCTTTCACCACCACGCAATAGCTGTAGACCGTGCCCGGCACGCCGGTTCTATCGGTATAAAGCGAATCGTCGCTGGACACGACGGAGAGCAGTTGCCCGTTGCGCAGAATTTTATAAACGATGGCGGCGAGCGGCACTTTGGACCAGGTGATCTCGACGCGGTCCTCGAATGTCGCGTCCGTCGCCCTCACACTGGCCGGCGCCGGCGGGTTGGTCGTGAGCGCCATCACACTGGCGCTGCGTCCTTTCATCCCCTCCAAAGCGCTCATCACGCTGCCAGTCTGGCCGGCTTCTTCTGCCGCCGGCGTGATGTCGCTCATCGGCATTTGGGGTTGTTCCTCCCAAGAGTTGCCGCTGCGCTTGAATCGATACGCCATGCCCGCATTAGGTTTTGTAGCGTCAGGCAATCGGCGGCCGATCGTGATCACGTCGCCGCTAATGGCTACGGTGTGCCCAAACTGATCGTCCGGCGCGCCATCGCCGGCAGTCAGTTTTTCCTGCTCGATCCAGTTGTCGCCGTTGCGTTTGAAGACATACACCGCACCCTTGAAGTTGTCCTGCCAGGTTGCGCCGACGACGGCATAATCGCCGCTGATCGCCACCGCGCCGCCGAAGTGATCGAATCTTCCCAAATCACCCGGCGACAGCTTGTGCAGCTCGACCCAATTGCTGCCGTCTCGCTTTAAAATGTACGCCGCCCCTTTGTAGTTATCGTGCCACTGCGCGCCGGCAATGGCATAGTTCCCGCTAACGGCAACGATATAGTTTGTCTGTTGCCGTTTGCCGCTGGCCAATGGCTGCGCCGGCAAGATGGCGCTGAAGCCAAAGCCCAGCATCAGCAGAAGCGCCAGCGTGGCAACGCTGTTGCGCCGAGTCGCGCGCCTGCTCGGTGGATGTGTAAGAGTGGTTCGCATGGCTACCTCCTTCTTGGTTAAGAGCTCGTCAAACTACTTTTGATTTTCAGGTTATTTTTGACAGTCAACCACAAAAATGCTCAAATGACAGAAAAATGAAGGGCAGAAAAATATTTATGGCCTGCTCGTTGCTCTACGGTGAGCATTGTTTTGATGATACCCAACGGGCGCAGCCAAACTTTATTTTTCTGTCATTAATTTTTCTGTCTTTGCTTTTGTTTATTGCGATTTGGAATTTAATTCCAATTTCCGTGTGGCGACAAAACCGTTCGCTTCGAGCCGGTATGTATAAAACCCGTCCGCCAAGCGTTCCCCATCTGCCGACGTGCCATCCCAAACGAGGGTATGTTGCCCGGCCGGCGCGGGACCGTCGTGCAGCACACGGACCAACTCGTGCTCGCGGTTATAGAGCAGTAGCCGGACGTGACATGCTTTCGGCGTGGCAAATCGAATCGTCGTGCTCGCGCTGAACGGGCCACGCCCGAAGGGATTCGGCTCATTTTGATACAGCCGAAAATCCTCGGCGCGTTGATTTTCCGAAATTTTCACCGGCCTTTGCAGCATAATCGGCGTTCTTTACGTTCATGATTTGGGAAACTTCGGATCGACCGGCTATTCAGTTCCGGATCGATTCCTGTTGCTTGTGGAAGAAAAGATAGGAAAAATGCCGGCAGAAAGCTTTCGGCTAAACGACTTTGTTTGTCGCCATTCCGACGTGGCTTTCGTTAATCCGACATTTTGTTTCGTCAATCCGACATGGGGGATAATTAGCAGGGAGAGTGGGTGCAAACGTGCTGAAACTCAGAAAAAAAAGTCGCCCACAGAAATAGAAATTCCACAGAAATTAAGCTTTTTAAATTTAATGAGTGTGTAGCATTTCACAGGAGACGTTAAGCCGCCATTCGATATGAATCTGCATACAAGCGATTCTTTTCGGAGGCAATGTAGAATTGCCAGAACGCCTCCCAGTCATTGTTCTTTTTA
>Ga0187892_10003866_pt1 | contig 26409 bp, 28 predicted proteins | sample MA1701073metaG_FD_139345 | JGI IMG/M metagenome (GOLD analysis project Ga0187892, IMG submission 139345) | Bio-ooze microbial communities from a basaltic lava cave in the Kipuka Kanohina Cave System on the Island of Hawaii, USA - MA170107-3 metaG ... | reverse complement strand
AGATCTTGGACTGCATGAAACCGTAAAGCTTGGTTCCGGCACCATTGTTCTCGATACTAGCAAGAAATACGAAATTGGTGATGATATACGTCTTTTGAATGTTCCAAAATCGTTACTTAATACGGTGCAAAGAATAGTCAAACATTCTTCAAGTGTAGAATTCCCGCTTGATATACAGATAGACGATTTCGAAGAATACGAAACTATACAAGAGGTTAGAGTTGCAATAGCTTACTGCATCGATCTTAGTTCGACCATGCGCTATTCATCCATGATGGGAGAGATGAGCAGGATCGAGGCTGCGAAACGAGCCTTATGGAGCCTGTATGTCTTGAACAGAAAGTTCTTCCCTACAGATACAATCTATGTGGTTGGTTTTGGTGCACTTGCCTCAAAGGTCTTGCCACAAGATATACCGTATCTGAAGACATTCGAGCCTGGACATGATTTTTTGCACTACACAAACTATCAGGCAGCATTCAGGCTGGCAAGCAAGATTCTACAGAGAGATGGCGCTCTTAACAAGAGGATCGTGCTGGTTACTGATGGTCATCCAAGCGCATGCTTCGTTGATAACGATTCAGAAAAAGATAAGATACTTTCCGCAAGGCCATATTCGCACTTTTACAAACCTGACAAGGATACACTTGAAACGGTTAGAGACAAGCAGGACATGAGTTTGGATATAACAAGTGGAGAACTAGTGTATCTATGTTATCGCTACAGACAAGTTGATCCATATATTGCTGTGAAAACGGTTGCCGAAGCCAAGAAATGCAGAAGCGTAGGAATGGAGATCGATACGTTGATGGTAAGTGAAGAGGATGCATTGCTAAGTTTTGTGAATGATATGGAGAAGCATCTGAAGGGGAGGTCTTATTACATTAACCCTGCGAATATTGATAGATTACTCATAACCGATTATCTGCTAAATAAGAGACAAACAGTTAACACAAGATCATACTAGATAGCAAGTTTTGGATTTGCTTTCTTTACCTTCTCCCAGTCATCAAGAAACAGGTTAAGACCCTTATCCGTCAAGGGATGCTTGATCATCTTTTCCAAAACATCTGGAGGCATGGTTACAACATCTGCGCCTATCTTCCCTGCCTCTATGACATGCAACGGATGCCTTACACTTGCTACCAACACCTGCGTTGAAAAGTTGTAGTTTCGAAATATCTGTACGCTTTCTCTTATAACATCCATGCCTACCTGACCAGCATCATCAAGCCTACCAATAAACGGACTGACATATGATGCTCCAGCTTTCGCCGCAAGAACTGCTTGATTAGCAGAAAATATCAACGTGCAATTTGTGCTTATACCTTCTTGTTTTAATGCTTTCAATGCCTTAAGGCCGTCAGATATCATAGGTATCTTGATAACAACGTTTGAACCGAACTTTTTCAACCTATGAGCTTCCTCGAGCATTCCCTGAGTATCAGTGCTCACCACTTCAAGGCTAACTGGACCTTTAACGATCCTAACAATCTCTGCCATTATCTCCGCAGGATCACCTTTCTCTTTCGAGATCAGGGTAGGGTTGGTAGTTATACCGTCTAGTATCCCCATGTCGTTGTACTTTCTTATTGCATCAAGATTTGCTGTATCTAGGAATATCTTCATGCTAGTCTTACACACAATCAGCCTTCAGCCATTAATAAAACTTATCACTTTTACATCAACATTATGAAATCTCGAGCTACTCTAAACATAAGCCAAGTTCCTCGACATGTTTTCCATGAATCTCTTGCGAGGCGCTCCCGTAAATACCCCGTTCCACGTTTCAAAGGGCTCACCAATCTCAACTCCGTTTGAAGTGATCACGAGTTCTCTGAGATGCTTGTCGTGATCGCTACCTCGCATCTTAACTACTGCGATCGCCCTTCTAATGGCAGACTCGATTTCAACATATCTCAACTCGATCACCGAGTCGACAAGAAAAGCAAAGCTCTGCATTACTGATGCAAGACTCTTGCCTACTTTAGCCTCCGATTCGTATAACAACAATGAGGTCAGATTATTGGTTTTAAAGAATCTAATTAGTCTGTACACGTCTGTACGGGTGTCACCTTTTTTTAATAGAGCATAGTGGCTTATTGAGTCCATAGCCAGCCTTCTGGGATTTATATCGGAAAAAATGTTTTTGAAGAAACTATCGCTTTCATCTATCAAATCTGCTGATGTAGAAATTATGCGAATCTTGTTTTCAGCTTCCAGTCTTTCCAGATCCAAGCCTATAGTCTTTGCATCGCGATATATCCTGTCAGGCATCTCCTCGAACGATATGTAAATTCCGCTCTCCCCATACTTCGTAGCACCATTGTAAAGAAACTGAAGTGCTAGATTGGTTTTGCCAGTTCCAGCAGCACCAGAAACCAAAACTGCATCACCGGCCATAAACCCACCGTTAAGCATTTTATCAAACTCAGTAATACCTGTAGGAGCGCGAATAGGATCCATATGAAATCTTATCCTATTAATTGAATCCTGCCTGTAAACAAAGTTCTCTTAGACACGGTATCTATTTCTTCTGCTCTTTTCTTGTCCACATATAATATTGGTGTTTTGCCAACATATTTTGTTTTTAATACTCCCAAGTTGACAAGATTAATGATATCGAAATCTATCTTCTCCTTCGTTGTTCCAAGCCGCTTGGCTAGACCTTCCGCGGTGTCAATAATGTTAGGGTTGTTCTTGAATAGCGCCATCATCTCTAACGTCGTGGCAGTTAACAGATTATTGTTGATACTTTCGTTTGATGAAACCATTGTTCATTTATCAGTATTCCAGACACGTATTAAAGGGACAGTCTGTAATACTCTCATACATCTCAAGAAGTTCGTATAAACTCTGGGATTTTTACGAAGAAAATTTATCTTTTCTTTACCTTCACAAGTTCCTGAACTGTGCGCACTATGTCATTTGCTGTCAAACCATACTTGGCTAACAATTCTTCGTGCTCGCCTGATTCGCCAAAGGTATCTTTCACACCAATTCTTTTCATGAGTGTGGGCGAGTTCTCGGCCAGAACTTCTGCAACTGCCGAGCCTAGTCCTCCGTAGATATTATGTTCTTCTGCTGTAACTATCGCACCTGTCTCCTTCGCGGCCTTTACTATAGCATCCTTATCAATGGGTTTCAGCGTAAACATATCAATTACCCTGCAAGAAATTCTCTCTTTCTTCAACATCTCGGAAGCTTCAACAGCTTCAGGAACCATAAGACCACAAGCGATTACTGTTATATCACTACCATCCCTTACCATAACGCTCTTTCCTATCTTTAGATCTACACCATTCTTTTCATAGACAAGAGCACTCTTGGGTCTTGTCAATCGCATATACATTGGACCGCGAGTTTCTGCAGCCAAATACACTAACTTTCTGGTAGCTATTTCATCTGCAGGTACGATTACTTGCATGTTAGGTATTGCTCTGGTAATTGCAAAATCTTCGAGCTGCTGGTGTGATCCTCCATCAGGACCGACACTTAGACCACCATGTGAAACTACAAGCTTTACATTCAAGTTTCCATAAGCTATAGCATTTCTAATCTGGTCAACGCACTTGCCCGGAATGAATGCGGCGTAAGTGCTTGCAAACGGAACTTTGCCAGAAAGAGCCAGACCTGCTGCTATGGAAACAACGTTTGATTCAGATATACCTACATTGAAAAATCTATCTGGATACTTGTCTCCAAACAAACTGGTCTTCAATGACTGTGTGGTATCGCCTCCGACAACTACCACATTCCTGTTTACTGCACCTAGTTCTACAAGTGCTTCACCATATCCAGTTCGCATTTCACCCATAGCTTTTGACATTTCTCATACCTCCTTTATTGCAGGTAATGCCTTAGCCTTCAATTCTCTAATAGCCTTCTCAGCGTCAGGTTGACCGCAGACAGCGTTTCCAGCCACCAGTATTCTTGCACCCGCTCTTACGAGTTCGTAAACGCTTGAAGCATCTACGCCACCATCTGCTTCTATTATTGCATCATAGCCTTTGTCACGAATAATTTGGTCTACCTTGGACATCTTGGGAAGAACTTCTGGCATGAATTTCTGCCCTGAAAATCCTGGTTGTACTGACATTACATTGATCAAATAAAGAGAATTCAGATTCCTGATAATCCAGTCTGGAGTTTTAGTATCAGGATTAATTGCTACGCCGGCCTTTACACCACTCTTATTCAACATCTTCAATACCTCATCAAACTGCTTATCCGTGCAAACCTCTACATGAACTGAAATGATGTCACAACCAGCATCAATGAATCTGTCCAGATATTGCAATGGATTGGAGATCATTAGATGAGCGTCAAACGGTAATTTACTGTACTTCCGCAACGATTTGATAGTAGCCGCGCCAAAGGTTATGTTTGGAGCAAAGTTTCCATCCATGACGTCCAAATGAATAAGATCAGCGCCTCCATTCTCCACCCGCTCAACTTCGCCGCGAAGATTGCCGAGGTCGCCAGCAAGTATAGATGGCGCTATCTTGACGCTCACAGACCCAGTTCCTCCTTGATTATTTTTTGCAGCAATTCCTTCTTTGGTGCCTTGCCGTGCCATTCCGGTGACCACTCCATGAAAGATACACCCTTGCCTTTTGTCGTATGAGCTATTATCACCGTTGGTCTGTTGATCGTACTCTCTGCATTTTCCAGCGAATGTATTATCTGTTCAAAGTTGTATCCGTCGATCTGTATAACATTCCAGTTGAACGCTTTCCATTTTGCAGCCAACGGTTCCAGAGGCATTATCTCTTCAGTTAGACCGTCCTGCTGTATGCCATTTCTATCGATTATCGCAGTAAGGTTATCCAGTCTGTACTTTGCTGCTGTCATGGCAGCCTCCCATACCTGACCCTCCTGCAACTCTCCGTCGCCCAATAAAGCGTATATTCTATGACTCTTGTTGTCAAGCCTAGCAGCAAGTGCCATTCCCACTGCAACAGACAATCCTATACCCAGAGAACCTCCCGGGTATTCCACACCTGGAGTTTTGAAATCTGGATGACCTTGTAATCTGCTGTTGATCTTTCTGTAGGTCTTGAGCTCTTCTATAGGAAAGTATCCTGCCTGTGCAAGTATTGCGTACATTAATGGTGAAGCATGTCCCTTTGAAAGTATGAATCTGTCTCTATCCTCCCAGAGTGGATTCTTGGGATCGTGTTTCAACTTGTAAAAGTACAGCGTAACGAGAATCTCTACAGCTGATAATGATCCGCCAGGATGACCTGAGCCCGCTTCTGTAACGGCTTCAAGGATAAGTTTCCTTGTATTCTTAGATATTTCTGTAAGTCTGACCAGTTGCTGGCTTTCCAAAAAAACTCACCTGTGCAACGGTACCTGCGAGACTGGCTGCTGAAGCTCCTTGCCCTCATAAAGAAATTCTTCAAAATTCTTCATTGAGAGAATGAGGGTTGTCGCACCTACACCACTTACGGCAGCCGTTATGTTGCTCAGGATAGATGCCTCTAGAATATTAGCACCCGCTGTCAAAGATAACGTCAGAACTGCCATCATAGCATCCCTTATACCTATTGCCCTCCTGAACTCTTTCGACGGAGCTAAAGCTGGCAAATGCATCATAGTATTACCTTCAAACACTGTCAGTCCCTTACTTCCCCTTGTCAACACAAGCGATTTGCATTCGAGTTTGCTTAAAAGATGAATTCCTATGTTGCGCAGACTGGATTCGTTCATTATAGATACACCCGTAGCTTTGCTTGCCTCCCTAAGGTTTGACTTGATACAATTGAAACCTATGAAGTCCAGGTAATGATTTACTTTTGGCTGTCCATAGATTGGAATGTTTTGCTGCTTGGCCAGTTTTACTGTGCTGTTGATCAATCTTGGTGTTACCGTGCCCTTGTCATAATCAGATATAGATACACAGTCAACCTTGCCTATGTTAGATTCAATGCTTTTGAGCAATTCATTGGTCAAGTTCTTGTCAATGTCGGTCCTAGTTTCCCTGTCTATCCTGAAGTGCTGTCTATTGTCTAGAAAATACCTAGTCTTTAGCGATGTCGGTCTAGCGCAGGTCGTTATACCTGCAGTATCGATGCCCTCCTTTGCAAGAATCTCCATAAGCAGTTCACCTTCGTAATCTTTACCAACGATACCGACCACTGCAGCTTTCCCTCCGAGCGAAACTATGTTGCTTGCTAGGTTTGATGTACCGCCGGCGAAGGAATTTTCAGCAACAACATCGCTAACAGGAATTGGTGCTTCACGTGACAATTTCTTTGCAGCAGTTTCAACATAATGATCCACCATGAGATCTCCTATAACAAGAACCCTTTTGCCAGCAAATCCCTTGAGAACATCCTTCAATCTTTCTTTAGAGTTAAACGCCACTTATATCACTGATAAGAAACACTTCCCTCAGGCAAAATAAAAAGGTATAGTCAAATTGCAAAAGGTACCGGCACTGCCGCTTCGCGAGTGCTTCCGCAACTCACTAACACGACAGCGACGACAGGTTTGACTTCTGGGTTCGGAATGGGTCCAGGTCGGACCCTGTCGCTATGGCCGGCTTACCATGAACTTGCAAGCTGGGTTAAATTAATCTTCCCATAATGAAAAAAATCTAGATAGAGATATATGATATAAAACCGACGTTCGTCATCATGAGCCACAGAGTTGCTGTAGTGGATAAAGAAACGTGCAAGCCAAAGAAATGTGGTTTGGAGTGCATAAAATTCTGCCCTGTGAACAAGTCTGGAGCAGATTGCATTGTTTTGAGCGAGGAGGACAGAACCAAAGCCGTAGCCGTTATAGATGAAAATATCTGCAATGGCTGCGGAATATGCGTCAAAGTATGTCCGTTCGATGCAATAACTATAGTAAATTTAGCGCAGGAACTGGGTGAACAAAAGGTTCACCAGTATGGTATAAACTCGTTTAGGCTTTACAAACTTCCAGCACCAAAGAAGGAAGCCGTAGTCGGTTTGCTGGGAAGAAATGGGATGGGCAAGACTACGATCGTCAATATATTGTCAGGATCATTCAAGCCTAATCTTGGTTCATATGAGAAGGAACCTGAATGGAATGATGTTCTAAAGTACTTCCATGGTACAGAGCTAAAGGGACACTTTGAAAAGATCGCTGGTAATAATATCAAGGCTTCAATAAAACCCCAGAAAGTGTATATGATACCCAAGGTTTTTCAAGGAACAACTAAAGAGCTCCTGACAAAATATGATGAAAGAAATGTTACCAACGAACTTGTTGAAGAGCTAGGACTGAAGGACTCTTTAGATAGAAATATTGAAGAACTTAGCGGAGGAGAACTCCAGAGATTAGCTGTTGCCATAACTGCCAACAAGGAAGCTGATTTTTACTTCTTCGATGAACCTTCTTCATACAACGATGTTTACCAGAGACTTGCAGTTGCAAGAGTAATACACGGACTTGCATCCATAGGCAAGAGCGTCATGGTTGTTGAGCACGACGTTGCACTCTTGGACTATCTAAGTGACTATATCTACGTGCTCTACGGCGAACCGGGGGCATACGGCATAGTAGCTGGAGTATTGAACACAAAGGTTGGCATAAACGTGTTCTTGGATGGCTATTTACCAAATGAGAACGTAAGGTTTCGTGACAAAGCATTCAGGTTCGAGTCTACTACGAGCACTGAAGAGTTCATTCAGCAAGAAAAGGTAGCAGAATATTCTGATCTTGAAAAAAAATATCCTTCTTTTACACTGAAAGTTGCTTCGGGAAACATAAGGAAGGGCGAAGTTGTTGGCATAGTTGGTGCAAATGCATTAGGAAAGACTACGATGATGAAGATGCTGGCTGGCGTAGAGAAGCCCGACAGTGGAAAGATAGATGTCAAGGCGAAAATATCGTACAAGCCGCAATATTTGAGTCAAGAGTACGAAGGTGATGTTAGATCATTGTTAGATGCTGCTTATGAGAAACCCGTTGAAGGCACTAGCATCGAAGAACAGATAGTTATGCCGATAGGGATCAAGAAATTCTATGACAAGATGGTAAACACATTAAGTGGTGGGGAGCTGCAGAAGGTTGCTGTCGTCGCATGTTTGTTGAGGGATGTCGATATCTATGCACTGGACGAGCCCTCCGCGTTTTTAGACGTCGAAGACAGGATCGCGCTTGCTAAGTTCATACAGCGATTTGTTAGGTCTCAGGGCAAGTCTGCAGTTATAATTGACCATGACATGCAGTTGATCGACCTTGTAGCTGATACACTCGTAATATTTACGGGTAAGCCAAGTGTTGAGGGTGCTGCTACGGAAACTTTGTCAAAGGAGCAGGGAATGAATATGTTCCTTAAAGGTCTGGAATTAACGTATAGGAGAGATCCGGATAGCAACAGGCCAAGAGTTAACAAGATAGGGAGCAGGTTGGACAGAGCGCAAAAGGAATCAGGCAATTATTATTTTGTAAAGTAACAGCCGGGTCAGCTATGGGAAAATTTAAGTATAATTATTCCCTATAAAAAGTGGGAAATATGGAAGCGCGAATACAGGACAAAGGTAGGATAACTCTTCCTCGTAAGATAAGGAAGGCATTGGGAATTAAGGACAAGGATTGGGTGATGATTGAGGTTCAAGGAAATAAGATAGTAATAAAACCGAAGAATTCGATCACCGTAGCACAGACTTTTGGTATTGTAAAGAGCAAGAAGAAGATAAAACTGGAAGACATAGAGGAGGCTGACGGCAAGGATGCGCTTTCTTGATTCAAACGTTTTCATCTATCATTTATTGAAGGACCTTAGATATGGCAGACGTGCAAGGGAGATTCTCGAATATGTAGAACGTGGTCAAGAAACAGCTGTGCCTATAATAGCCATTACGCAGGTATGCGCCTACCTGAAGTGGAGAAAATTGCCTGACGCAATTCCAATATTTATAGCACTATTGCAGTCTTTGCCAACACTTAACAAAGAAGAAACTATGTTTTCAGATTATATTTCAGCATTCTCTTTGCGAGAAAGACTGCATCTACATTGGTCCATGTGGAATGACTTGGTTATTTCTAGCCAGATGCAAAGATTAGGTATTCGTGAGATATACTCTTTTGATTCTGATTTCGATAAAATACCCATGGTTAAAAGACTGCATTAGGTCATCCAAAACAATGTATTTGTTACAGCTCTTCTTTCATTAGTAGCCATGACAAAGATGCTTAAACAGGCTTTGAAAAGCGTTCTTAGCGAGACCGAGATAAACGAAGTTTTCTCTTCCTTCGATATCATAGGTGATATTGTGATAATCAAGATACCAGATTCTATGAGTGCTAAAAAACAGTTAATCGCTGATGCTATCTTGAGCAAGGTCAAACCAGTAAAATCAGTATTCATGCAATCATCACCCGTTCAAGGAGATTTCAGGGTAAGAGGGGTGGAGTATATTGCAGGAGAGAACAGAACGTTAACTATCTACAAAGAACACAACTGCAGGTTCAAAGTTGATATATCAAAAGTTTACTTCTCTCCGAGGCTTTCTACTGAACGAGAACGAATCGCTGGTTTGGTCAATGATGGTGAAGTTATAGTAAACATGTTTGCTGGTATATGCACATTTTCGATCATAATTGCAAAGAAACACAAGTGTAGGATATACAGCATAGACGTGAATCCCGATGCGTACTCTCTCTGTGCCGAAAACGTGAAACTCAACAAAGTCACCGAAAGCGTTGTACCAATGCTTGGCGATGCGAAAGAGATCATAATGAATGACTTGAAAGGAAAAGCAGATAGAGTTTTGATGCCACTGCCAGAAAGAGCGAAAGAATACTTGGAGCATGCTGTAATGGCTTTGCAAGAAAAAGGTATCATACATTATTTTACACATATCCATTCGGATTCCAGAAAATATGCCCTAGACGTTTGTGCAGAAGAGCTGGCAAGTGCAATGAAAGTGAAATATGAAATCAAAGGAGCTAGAATTGTGCGAGAAGTTGGCCCAAGGTTTTACCAAGTAGTTGCAGATGTAATGGTCCTCAAGTGATCATCGTTTTTGGTTTTCTTCAGGGCCTAATTCTTTACTAACATCTTGTTCTTGTTCAGTTGTAGCCTTTGTATTTGTCATCGTGAGTCCTATCCAAGCCAAAACGCCGAGCAGTGTTGCCACTGCACCCAGAACTGTTAATTTCAGAACAGCCTCACTCCATTCAGAAACCAGTAACAGCCAAGCGTAAATTATGAAACCAACAATGCAGGCAATGAATATTACAACACCAACAGATCTGCTTGGTTTTCTTGTCAAAACGTATCACATCTTTATCTCGTTTTATTTATCCCTTTCCAAGTTGGTTCTGTCGTCTTGCACTGTAAAAACTATATTGGTAAAGGCTGCATTGGTAAATGTCTTACTTCAAGCATTTTTTGTAACGGGGTTAATTATATGATTTCGGGTTCTGCTAACCTACAAGGGTTTTCGTTGACTTCTTTTATTAACCGTCGTAAGTCACCCAAAACATTTGGCAAAAAAATAAAGAGGTTATAGAGAGAGCTTTCAGTTCATCATTGGCAACTATACATTCTTCACGCTTCTTTAATTAGGCGTTTCCAAATGCCACGTAAAGTATTTCTCTTGCAGTGGTGTCAGCAGTAGTCCAGTTTAACGTGAACCCGTTTGTATCAAAGCTCTGTACATCTGCCTCTGCATTTGTTGTAGAGCTACCAGCAGTCTGCGCCTCAGTAGCGAGTCTTATTACCTTTGAATTATGGAAGTAACCTGCTACATATGTACTGGAAGCTATGTTGTCTCTATCACCAGCCCATGTAGCACCCTCGGTTGTAACATGACTGAAGCCAAACGATATCCTGTTATGACTCTGAATTGAAGATGACGCTACATTGTTGAAACTTGACAAGAATAGCCCTGTTGGTTGAAATCCGACAGAGATTGACTGAGTACAGTTAGGAGGGGCAGCAGGACAGGTACCGCCTGTACCAGTGGTCAATTGGTACAAGCTACCAACCTTGTACTTTCCTCCCTTCATTGCCATATAATGGAACTTATCATTTGTATTATTCGGCAAGTCAATCCAATTGAGCGTAAATCCATCTGAATCGAATGAGACAAACTCTGCTTCTGCATTCAATGCTCCAGTGGAGGGCGTTAGTTGGTAAATTACTCTGTCGGTGCGCTGTGCTCTGAACGTGTCTGAAGTCGTTCTACCATCTTCGCTTACTCCCACTACAGCGCCCTCTTCACTAGAGGAAGTTGCGAATCCTAGGCCAAACTCCGCATGACTTTGTACACCAGTTTCATTCTGACGAGTGTATATGAACATAACAAAGTCGGGTTGGAATCCAATTCCTGTGTATGCCTTATTACCCGTTACGTTGGTTGGTGTTGGGAGTGTTCCAACCTTTACGTCCGTTAGATCTGCACCTCCTAGTGCAATATATTGAGCAAACGCACCCGAACCTATGGGATCCGACCAGTGTATCGTGAATCCATCTTCATCAAAACTTTGAACTTCGCCATCACCTTCGATGGAATTACAAAATGGTTGTAGCGTCTTTCCTATCGTCTCTGAATTTGTCCTGCAAGCGTCAGTTGGATTCGAAGCGTCTTCAGAAACCGCAGCTATAGATCGATCGTTTGTACCATCAGAGAACCCTATCTGAAGATTATACTCCGCGTCATAGCTAGGAGGGTCAGGTAGATAGGCATTTGATGTTAAAAGTATGAGGGCTTTTGGTTGGAAACCTGTGCCGTTAATAATGTTGTCGCAGGTTGGGAATGCCGCACAAGTCTCAAAATTTCCCATTTTAACTGAGAATGCAGCATATGCAGGTTTAGTATGCGTGGCAATCATCGTTATACTCGCCACCAAAATTGCTGATAAGATCAACGCTGAAAACTTCATGTTAAGATTCTGAATTACATTCTGCATTATCAGAATATGGTATTTCTAATATATAAGCAGAATTACAGTCTGCAAATTATATCATAACAATGCTAGATAATTATCACATTTATACCATACATACTTAAGATTTGAAACAACCATCTCAAAGGAAGGGATGGAGACAGTCTTACTGGAAGTCAGCAAGCTAATTGTACCATGTATTCTAATTCTACAGATTGCTAGTTTTAGTATTACGCAAGATAATATTTCGTTTGAATCCATTCTTCCCCGTGTGCTACCAGCCGACGGACATGCGGAGGGCGTATCTCTTTCGGCATCAGCCTCAATACGACCAACCATAGACGGAGTTTTGCAATCAGATGAGTGGGCAAGCGCAGATAGTCTGGATTTTGCTGCGCAAGGTGGTGATGCAAGACCTGGACCCGTTCTGGGAACTATTTACGTTATGAATGACAACAGAAACCTCTACATAGCACTCAAAATGGAGGATGGCGAAGTTGAAGAGCACCATGTAACAATATACTTTGATGACGATCATGACGGTGTTAGAGAACTCGGAGAAGATATGCTGAACACTTTTCGGAGCGAAAAATATGGAACGGATTGGCACTTGGTCTACCCCTTGACAGAAAATAACTTCGGTGCAGCACCTGACCATGCTCTCAACGGCGGAACTTCTGACGGAAGTGCTGCATGGACTAGCGATGGCACATTTGCATACTGGGAGTTCTCACATCCTCTCTGCTCTTCGGATGATCAGGACTTTTGTCTTTCTGAAGGCGACACTGTAGGTTTCCAAATTAAATACGTGATCCTGGGGTTCAGCTATACATTTCCTAACGGCAGTACTCCCTCTACTTGGGGAGATATAATTATAGCACACTCAGAAGGTGCAGAAGACGTAAGGATTGATATAAAACCCAATAGCAGTTCCAACACAATTGACTGCGATACAAAAAAAGGAAAGGTTTCTGTTGGGATCTTCACTGAAGGTGACTTTGATGCACAGACAGTGGATGTGTCATCAGTCGAGCTCGAGGGTATAACCGCTAACAAGTTTAAGCTGAAAGATTTAGATGCTGACGGTGACATAGATGCCGTACTTAAATTCAAGAAAGCACTAATATGCGAAGTCGGTACCAGCCTCTCTGCACAGTCTGTAACTTTGCAACTGTTCGGTCAAACTACCAATGGGAAGCAGTTCGAGGGAACTGACCAGATTAGAATAGTATAACGTATCACTTCTAATCTCCTAACTTTTCTACAGTCCATTAATCGTTAAAAGTGTTCAGCTATAAAAGCTCTCAACATAATCCCGCATTTCTTTAAGTAAATATCTATCATCAGGTATGGCAGCAACCAATACCAGCTTTGCTAATGCAATTTCTACAATACAAGATTGTACAGTGCCCCAAATTCATGTCACTGTTTGCCTAGAATAGATTGATCGCACTTTCTCTAATGTGTCTATATCATTGACACCCTTGTCATATCTGATGCGTTTTATTCGGGGAAATCTCAATGCGTAACCGCTGTCATGTCTGTCACTCATTTGTATTCCATCGAACGCTACTTCCAAAACTATTTCAGGCTTCACTATTATTCTGAAGCTCTCGTCTCTGATCATTAGTGATTTCAATCTGCTGGTCATCTCATCGATCTCCTCATCTGTCAATCCAGAATATGCTTTACCAATGACCTTCAGTTCGTCGTTATCATTTACAGCAAAAGTGTAATCCGACAAGACCCCAGCTCTCTTGCCATGGCCAAACTCAGCTATTACAATTACAGCATCAATGGTGTCGAGTTCTTTCTTGAGTTTTACCCAGTGCTTGCCTCTCTTTCCGGGTTGATAAGTTGATGACGGATCTTTCAAAACCAGACCTTCATGCCCCAAACTTCTACTTTCCTCGAACATTGTTGCTATGCTTTCCTCGGAATCAAGCATTGAGAACGCGGAATTTGTCAATGGACTTCTGAATTCAATTCCGTTCAGCATTTCCTTTCTTTTCGTCAACTGCTCCTTTATCTTGCTAGAGCCATCCAAATACAGTATATCATAAGCAATATAGACTACTGGGATTTGTTCAATCAACTCTCGATCTACATTCTTCCTTCTAAGCCTTCTCTGCAGATCATTAAACGGCAGCGGTTTGCGGTTTCGAAACGGAACTATCTCGCCATCGAGAATGAAATCGTTCTTGTGCTGTAAGGCGGCATCGACAACTTCAGGAAATGGTGCGGTAATGTCTTCTAGCCTCCTTGAGAATATCCTGATCTTATCACCAATCTTGTGCATCTGTGCCCTTATGCCGTCGTACTTGTATTCAGAGATCAATGGTTTGTTAAAATATTCTGCGATTTCCTTTGCATTGAACATGACATCGGCAAGCATGAAGTTTATGGGAGTAAACGGCTGCATGACTGCAGATGATAGTTTGTTGTTTTTTGCAAGAACTGCGACGTAACCTATGTCTCCGGCAACTAGAAATGCTTCTCTGACATCGTTAAGATCACGAGCAAAGGCCTCTGCAATGGCAAGTTCTACTAGACCTTCTACTAGTCCGATCCTGAACTCGTTAACCATTATCTTGGCAAGGTATTTAGCTTCAACTGGTGAGCAGTTTACCATCAACCCCATGATCATCTTCTTCTTGTCTTCGGTTGAACCTTGTCCAGTGGTGCCTGCTATCTTCTTGAATTGTTCATATATGTGGTCGAGTGTTAACTCGTTCTTAATCAAGGGCTCTATCTTTCTCTTTGCAAGTGCTTGTTCGGCGAGTTCACCGAGATCTCCGTGTTTGAGATATACATTTCTTAATTCATTTGATGTTAAGTTTGATACTTCGGAAATAACGTCCCAGATCAAACTATAACCGACATTTAGATCCAGACCTGATCCCTTTGGCAAAGCGTTACCAGAAAGAAACATGCATGAGATTCTTAGTGACTCATCATCCAACGTTTTGATGTATGTCGCAAGTATCGTTACCTTTTCGTTCTTGCTCCGCGTAGATCTTATCTGGTCGCAAACACTTGCAAATTCACTGAATATTGCCACCACATTAGTATAACGATGCTGGCTAAATTTAACTTATGCAAACTTACAACTCAAGTGCCATTAGATAAGCGTCTTCGCCGTCCCTGTAATAGCCCCTGATCTTTGTTTTTATTATAAATCCCAGTTGCTCGTACAGCTTTACGGCAGACTCGTTACTGACCCTGACTTCAAGATAAACCTCGTCGCACTTCTTGGAGCTCATGCCAGATATTCCCTCCTGTATGAGAGCCGTACCAAGACCCTTCCCCCTATGTTCTGGAATTACAGCCACGGAAACTACATGACCTTTCTTCACAAAACCTAGCTTGCGGAAGTTGGAAAATCCAAACTCCAGCTTGCACATTATGTATCCGACGATCTTGCCATCTAGTTCTGTTACAATGAAAGCTTCTGGAAGCTCCTTCAGGATAGATTCGAAGAAATAGTCAGAATAATGTTCAGGCAGAGTCGCCAGGTTGATCTCTACCACAGCATGAAGATCTTCCAGTTCACTCCTCCTTACTACGTAATTTCCAACATGTCTGAGTGCCGTCTGCAACGTTAGTGCTAGCACAAATACGATATTTAACTTTAATCAGATATGACAAAATATTAATGTGTTAAGATGCTTAAACCAATCGTTGGTATCTACACAAGGCAGTCAGCCTATTGACCACAACGTCATCTTGTCCATAGTATCACAGCATACGAAGGTCACGGATCATTATGCAAGGGAGGATGGCTCGCTAGAGTTTTCCATAGAGGATTCTCCTACACTGAAGGAAGATTTTCAGAAAATTATTAACGATTTGAGAGCGTATGAAATGATTGCTGCGCTGCGGAGAATCAATGGCCAAGGTTTGACTATCACTGTTGGAACGACGCCAGTTGGCAAGACCAAGCTCAAAACATGGATGCCGATAGCACTCTTTGCAGTCACTGTTGGTGTAGTGATGTATGACGGGTTGCTAAGATCACAGACAATGAATCTCAGTGCATACATTGCAGACCCGTGGGAGATGGCGATGATCTATACCGTTTCTCTTATGGGCATTCTAGGTATTCATGAACTCGGCCATGTAATAGCATCTAGGAAGCACAAGGTGAAGGCTACATGGCCCTTCTTCATACCTGGCATTCCTGGGTTCTTCATCAGTCCGCCTACCTTTGGTGCAGTGATCTTTTCAAGAAGCCACATGCCCAACAGGGACATTCTTTTCGATATCGGGGTAGCTGGTCCGATAGCAGGTCTGATAATAACTGTGCTGGTTTCCATCTATGGTGCAATGCTATCACCACTCATCCCCATAGAAGAAGCAAGTTCATTGATGAATCAAGCTCAACCACAGCTGATCAAGATCAACCCTAGTCTAATTATGTTAGGTACATTCTTTGCTTCTGGCAAGCTTGTGGAAGGTTTTGTGCCAATCATGTCTCCAATTGCCTTTGCTGCTTGGATTGGATTTCTCCTGACTTTCCTTAACCTGTTACCTGCATGGCAGCTTGATGGAGGACATGTGACACGGGCGGCGCTGGGTCTAAAATGGCATAGAAGACTGACCTTTGTCAGCGTAGCTATTCTTGCCGCCCTAAATTACGTCTTCATGGCGTTGTTCATATTGATGATGAATAGCAGATCGCCTGATGTAAAACCGCTTGATGATGTGTCTCCACTATCTAAAAAGAGAAAGGTGATCTATGTTATAGCTCTGTTCTTAGCGTTTCTATGCGCGCCCCTGCCCTTTCCAATTAATTTTTAGGTTTCAGCAATACCTTGCTCGCATCAGAGACAACAAGAACCTTTTGCCTTTGCCCATGTGTATTCAATATATGATGTAAGGCGTCTTTTATCCTGCGAAATGTCTTGAAACCCAGTCTGCTCTTTGCATAATAATCCGGAAGTGTTGATATCAATGCTAGTTCATACTTTTCACCGATTCCGTCCAGATAGAGTAGGTTTTCAAGCCCATCTACATACTCCGCTAGATTGTGAGCATCATCAATCTCGATCTTTCCTTCTACGAGTCGCTCAAGCGCGCTTGAACCAAAGCCATCCCTGCATTCTGCAAGCAACGTAATGCTTCCATCTTCCCTCACAGCGTCTATGCAGTTCCATAGTGAGTTCAGTGCGTTTGAGAGAGTGGAATGTCCGTTGCCCGAGCTTATTATGGAAGTCCTGCCCTTTTCAACCTCGACCTTGCCAAATGATTCCAGCTTTGCAATGGCAGTCTGATGCGCTTTTGCAGGTTTATCCACAACGATGTCTGCAAACCCATGGGTAGCAATTACTGTTTCAATCGAAGTTCCATCGAACCTATCCGCATACTTTTGTGCGATAGAAAGTGCATTGTTCGCTTTGCCAGAACTTGGAACGTTGCCATTTCTTGCCTTGTACGCCTCGAACATCTCTTCCTTTCCAAAATGTCGCAGTAAGCGAGTTGGGGCACCAGAGTAGCCAAACAGTGGATCAAAAGCTGTTTGTGACACAAATACAGGATTACTAGAAAGTTTTGAAGGATCGTCTGGAAGCTCGTTTACACGTATTCCTTTGTCTTGGTAAGCGTTTCGATATGCATTGAAGACATCAGAAGGAGCACATATGCTAAACGATCTGCCCTTTTTCGTCAAGCCGTCAACGAGCATAGAAGCAAGTTTTGCGACATATTGTGAGGTATCAAGTACAACAATCTGTGTAACATTCTTTGCAGTTACCGCTTCCAGCTTAGAACTGATCTGCTCGTCGCTCAGCTGCTCGATCTCCTCTGTAACATAGTCAAGGAGGTTTTCTGACTTTATGTCTAGAACAACTTCAGTGCTACCGTACTTGAGCCATATCTCTGGCATATCTGCGCATAATATAATCAAAATAAAAGAGTGGTGAGTTGCTAAACATTCACCCTCTAGCTACCTCTTTCTAACAATGGCCATGAAGAACAAGACAAGGATCGCTAGGGTAATCCCTAACATAACGACGTCGTTGTATGGTGTTTCAAAGCCTTCAACTGAGTCTTCTAAATAGTTAAAGAATATCTGCAGTGCGAATAAGCCAAATGCAATGGCTGCGTACACTATGGCTTTGAGCCGGGTTTTTCTGTAGGCCGAGATGGAAAGTACAAGAAGAAGGATCGAAAATGCTGTAATTCCTACCTTGATCATTTGTTCTATTGGTTTGTACGGTTCATACTCTTCTGTTGGTACAAGTTCTGCTTCTTCTGCTCCTACCTCCTCTTCTTGTGCAGTTCCCACTTCAAGTTCTTCCTCTTCTTGTTCTTCCTGAGCGTTAACGTCAATTCTATTCTCCACCTGCAATGTCAAAGACAGGAGAAGCAAGAGAGGTAGATAGAAGAGATATTCTCTCATGACTATTTTTCTTCCTCCCTAGACAACGATAGAAACACCTCTGCTAGTCTGTTGCTCCATCTATCCCAAAGTGACGGATAATAGTTCTTCATTATTGATACCAAATGCTTAGGATCACCTCGCAGCTGATACCGCCTGTACTTTCCTTCCTTGATCTCAGTAATTATGGCAAGTTCAGCTAATCGTTTAACATGCCAGCTTATGGAAGCCGCTGACACACCGATCCTGTCCGCAATATCCATCTGAGTGGGATTTATCCGCTCGATAATAAACATCAGAATATCTCTTGCGGTTTCATGACTTAGAACTTCCAGAAGGTTCTTTTCATTATCATGGAAAATTCCGACAGGAAAATAATATTTGAACAGCCCGCGTTTATTTGACGTTACCTTCCCCGCTTTCTCCAGTTTGTCAAGATGGTACTGGGCCGTTCCCATAGAGATTCCCAGTTCGTTCTTTATCTTTCGAAGGTGGCAACATGGATTTTCTTGGATAAACAGAAACACCCTCTTTGTGTTCCCCTCTAGGTCTTCAGCAGCCAAAATCGACCGACCTTGCGGTGAAGGTAATATGTAAGGAATTGCTGACCGTCCTAGTAATACCTCTACTTGTTGTATATCTTGACACTACCCTAATACTAGGTTGGCTTGTATGATATAATGTATTCTGGTACAAGTGTCTAAGCCATTCAAGTTTTCACAATTCTATATGCACCTTTCGATTAGTAGATTGTATCACATTTGTTATTTACTATGTCAACAATTTGTAGATAATGAATGCTAGAACAAGAATATTCTTGCTGGCTGCGGTACTTGCAACTGCAGTTGTGGGAGTATTTGCTAATGGACAGTTAATAGCCAGAGCAGAAGAAAATTCACACCAGGGCAATGGATTTATAGAAGCCCCTGAGGACTGCACTTTTTCATCCACGGGTTCTAACGAGTTCTTCATTTTAGAAGCTGGTTATCGCCTGGTATTGACAGGAGAAGGAGACCAAGGCGAAGATGTTCGACTTATAATAACAGTGAAGGACAAAACGAAGGTAGTTGATGGTGTAGAAACAAGAGTCGTAACAGAAAAACAAGTTGAGGATGGTGAAGTGGTAGAAATTTCAAGGAACTTCTTTGCTATGTGCGAACAGACAAATGATGTGCTCTATTTTGGAGAGCAAGTTGACAACTACGTAGATGGCAAGATAGTTAACCATGATGGTTCTTGGCTTGCTGGAGTAGATAATGCTAGGGAAGGTATAATCATGCCTGGTTCACCCTTTGTCGGACTAAAGTACAAACAAGAAGTAGCTCCCGGTGTTGCAATGGATAGAGCCAAGATAGTCAGCATGGATAAAACGGTAGATACGCCTGCAGGGACATTTGAAAACGTACTCAAGACAAGGGAGACCACGCCGCTAGAACCTGGTTTTGTTGAATTCAAATTCCATGCCCCAGGCATAGGACTGATTCAAGACGGAGATTTAAAGCTGGAAGAGTACGGATTCATTGAATGAGCATGCCAAGATAGCCACTTCCTCCTTTTTTCTTTTTGATATTTCCTTCAAAACCATGATGTGTAATTAGTCGATGAATAGTTAAAATAAATGTGTGTTTGTAAATTGTGATGTGGATTTCGTTAAACAGTTCGCAACCTTTCTTGTGAAGAGCAGTGCTCTCAAATTCGGGGTCTTCAAGCTGTCAAGCGGGAAGGAGAGCCCGTATTACATTGATTTGAGAGTTCTGCCCAGCTTTCCGCAGTACTTCAAACTTGCCATAGATGCGTATAGAGACACCATAGAAAAGCAGGTAGGATTAAAATCTCTGGATTATTTATGCTCCGTACCCACCTCCGGGCTAGTGTATGCCTCTGCGCTTTCCTATGAAATTGGCAAGCCATTTGTGTATGTAAGAAAGGAGGCAAAGGAGCATGGAACAAGCAAGATGATCGAAGGTTATCTAAGCTCTGGTGCAAAGGTGATGATGATAGATGACGTTGCCACTACCGGAAAATCAGTCATAGAGGGTGTCGAAGCCATAAGGAGCAATGGCGGCATAGTTGAACATGCGCTGGTTCTTGTAGACAGGCTGGAGGGTGCAAAGGAAGCCTTAAAAGCTCAGGGCGTAAAACTGCTCTCGGTAGCGAAGATAAGTGAGATCACAAGCGTCCTCTTCAAAAACGGAATGCTTGAAGAGAATGTCCTAAAAGCTGTTCAGAACCAGTTCAAAGGCAAGACCTAACTCTCGTATATCATCAGTGTCTTCTCTTCCAACAGCGTATGTAAATTATGCACCGCCCTGTAGACCTCGCTCTCCTTCTTTGCTCCAGTGCAGACAAGTTTGCCGCTTGCAAATAACAGTATGACAGTCTTTGGATCAAGCATCCTGTGTATCAAGCCCGGGAACTGTTCCGGCTCATACATGCTTCTGGGTAGCACTCTGGCAGCCAGTTCAAGGTGTATTTTGCCTCCCAGACTTGCAGAGGCTACGATATTCTGAATTTCGATCGAAGGCTCGCTCTCTATCTCTATACCTCCCTTCTTCAGTTTTATTACGACGCTCTTTACGGCCTTTATAGCCTGATCCTCGGATTTTGCGCCCGTACAGACCATCTTTCCGGAACTGAAGATCAAGGTAGCTGTCTTGGGTGATTTTAACCTGAAGACCAGACCCGGAAATTGATCAGGATGATATTCCACGTCAGGAAAGATCTGCGTTATAAGGTTCAAATTTACGGTCTGATTTACAGTTGCAGAAGCTACAACATTTTCAATGCTAACAATAGGTTTCGTCTGCGGCATGCTTACTTCCCTTATAAAGGGGGTATATATATGCTAAACAGGTCCCGAAGATCCCGGTGGAGCTTTACTTCCGTCAGAGGGCGGTGCGTCTGATCCAGTTTCAGATTTTGGTTTCTTTGAACTTGCTCTGTTGAAGAAGAGTATTGCAAGTATTATTGCAATGATTATGTAATTCACTGGAGGGTTGATCAATCTAGTCACATAACCGATCTTTGGTATGACGTAAACAACTTCGCCTATGTAGTCATCCTTTGTTATTGGATAATCGGTTCCTGGTATAGATGCTGGATTTGCGTCGCCTTTCGTGGTAATCTGTCTCTCGCTGCTCTCCTTGATATCCACTATTCTATGCACTATCACCCTATCGTGAACTTCTGGTCTGTTGAATACAATGATGTCCCCGCGTTCTACCTTTTCAAACGTAGAACCGTCCTTGACGATCAAAACATCATATACATTCAAAACGGGCTCCATGCTCCCGCTGGAAACAACATAAAACGGGTTGTCTGTTGCAAACGCAAACCGCAAACCCATCCAGACAGCGAGGACGCCAATGATCACGATAACAACGTCTTTTATGGCATGCGATACCTTCGGACTCAGCATAACGCTATCTATCAAGTTATTTTACATTAGATAAACCTTACGAAGGACGGCAGCTCAGTCTAATGCCTTAACATCACAGATCAGTGTAACTCTGATTCTTCACTGCTGCCTAGATTACAAATACATGTTAATTATTTTAATATTCTGAACGCTTGAGGGTGAACAACGCCTGACAATTAGCGTTTTACTTCCCTAATATCCTTCCAGCCTTGTTTTCTTTTGTAGGGATCCATACATAACTTACATTAGCATAATTCTTGGCGATGTTACGAATTGACAGAGCGTAGCTTCTAATATCTTCTTCATTCATGTTATATTCGCCTTTCAGCTGCTTGACGACTGCTTCGTTGTCGCACCTTATCTCAATCTCATCTCCAGCTTTCAAAGACTTGTTATTTTGTAATGCATGCAGTATGGCCAAGTATTCACAGCGGAAGATGTCTTTGGCTTGGCTTCTGCTCGAAAATTCCTCGTTTGTAGTCTCATCAACCCATGCAATGAAGTTCCCTTCCTTCTTTGAAGCACCGTCAGTGTATATTACATGCTTCATAGCGTTCCACATCTCCTGCGAGCCTGTCTACACATGGGTATCATGATTCAACTCAACAACGCATATCACTACGAATAATAGCAAGCATTTTAGGTATTGACCTACATATTAGTTTGGGTGATAGAAGATTATACTATTCAGAAAGAAGAAAGAAGAGAGGGCAAAGGAAGTAGAAGAGGTAAGAGAGGAGATAAGTGAGATCGCTTTTGCAGATCTGGAAAAGTGGATAAAAACAAAGACTGACTCCGAACTGGAGTCAATTAAGCCGCAGCTCAATCAAATTAAGAGTAGGATGCAGGTCGTAATGAATTCGATAAAAGCACTTGGAGATGAGTTGAAAAAAGTTGAGATCGGCAAGGAGCAGGTAGCTGATCAGTACATGCCAGTGATAAACGATGCAAAGTTTACACTTCTTACAGCAATACAAAAAGAAACTTCTGAACAGTTACCTGAGATCAGAAGCTTTGATGATGTTTTAATCGTACGTGAAAGAACAAACAGAATGTTGAATAGGCTCGGTGATACGAGCGGCTCCCATAGCCGCGTGATCCACTCCTTCTTTGGAAAATATGCAAAGGTCTTGAAGTTTCAGCTCGGATTGATGAGCAAGGAGGTTAAACATCTTAACGAGCTAATCGAAGGTTACACTGAAAAGACATCCTCTTTCTCTGAATGCAAAACTAGCATCTCAAAGATCAGTATGGCGTTGAAGGAGAGCAGTGAACTAGCAAGAAAGAGTGAAGAAACAAGAAATGAATTAGTGATGCTCACGACAAAGGAGACAGAATTTGTTAAGAAGATCGATAATATACACAACATGGAAAGTTTTGGTCAATACAAGAAAGACAAAGAAGAACTTGCAAAAGTGAAAAATGCTGCTGAGAGCGTTCTATCTGAGATCAACGCTGCGTTTTCAAGGATCTCCAGGCCAGTGAGTAAATATACGTATGAAGTTGGGCTGGATAAGGAGAGCAACTATCTTGTACAATCGGTCATGGAGAACTCGTCAAAGCTGGTTCATGATACAAAGGTGGAACATCTAATTGAGATTCTAAACAAAGTCAAGGCAGCTGTTCAGCAGAGCAAGATATCTGTAAAGAATCCAGAGAAGGACATAGAAAACATAAACGCACTGATAGCTAACGTGCATCAATACATAGATGCGTATAAAGGGCATTATGATAAAATACAAATATTAAGTGCAAAAACATCGCCTATAGATGCTGAGTTGGATAAACTTCGCGGCGCTCTTGAACAGGTCAAAAGTGATGTGAGGCAAAAGGAATCTTTTCTAAATGACTATACTAAAAAAGTGGAGCATGCAAAATCTACGATAAATTCTGAACTGAATAGCATTACCGAACGTATAGATGGAGCCACTGGCTCGAGAATAAGAGTCACGATATAGGTCTATTATAGGCAATTTTTATGAGATTGTTTATGGATATTTGCAAAATAAATTCAAGGGTGGGCCCGAAGGGGTTTGAACCCTTGACCTACCGGTTTCTCATAATTATTATGAGCCGGTCGCTCTGCCAGGCTAAGCTACGGGCCCCAAATGCATTCAATAAATTAGGTATAAAGGTTTTGCAAATCACATGGATCTAACATATTTTTCGCAAACCGCATCCAAAAGCATGTTCTGTGCAACTAGTGATGAAACAGAAGCGTTGAACGCATCATCATATCTGTTATTTGGTAAGTGTTCAAGCATACTTCGCCACACAGCTGCGTGCTTAACATCAACGGTTGAATGTATCCTCTGATATTCTGTAGCATCATTGCTTGTTATGTTATAATACTTTGCAAGACCGTCGAGTTTAGTCCTGCTTATTTTAGGAATTTCGGCTTCATACGCATACATGGCAGCAACACCCTTATCAAAAGTTGAAGCAAGATCAAGTAACATGTTCACAGAATCGCTTGTCTTTTGAGCAACTTCATACTGCTCCAGTTCTTTCCTATTCACGCCTAACGCACCTGCGAACTTGATCCAAGGTTCAATATGCTCTCTTTCCTCTTGAAGGTTGGTCATAATGTTCTCATCGTTATTGTGAACAGCTATCTTTTCAACTATGCTCGGTACTGCCTTTACTAGGTGAAAATACTCTTTCGCATAACCCTGCAGTGCTTCCAAGTTCAGTTTACCTTCGGACCACATCTGGTAAAACGGATGCTTTAGGAGACTGCGCTTCTCTATCTCCTGATCGATTCTTTTCACTAGATACATGAACTAGCATGCAAATCATCCTATAAAAAAATCTTATGCTGGAAAAGATTTTATTGCAACAGGGTATGACGCTTGAATGTGCTCCGGTGGTGTAGAAGCAAAACTGCACAGCCCGGTCAAGCATAGCGGCCTTTCGAGTCGCTGATCGCGGGTTCAAATCCTTCATGGTGAAAATCCCGCCCGGAGCACACCACTTACTATTAGGTTGCCTTTTGAATTTGGGAAAAGGCATTAATAACATGTTGGTGACTATGCTCACAGTGCTGGGTAGTGAACAGGAGAGCAAGTAAGGTTAATCCCTTGCAGGAATCCTTTGGTGATCACCTCACGAGGATCGAGGAAGCGATAAAGCGTGAACTTAACCTTTATTCATGGTCTGAATTTTACGCTCCTTTGAAGTATGTCTGCGAAGGAGGTAAGAGGATCAGGCCACTTATACTGGTTCTTTCGGCTGAAAGCGTTGGCAGGTGCAATGACGATGCATATTTGGCTGCATCAGCAATTGAATTGCTGCATACTGAATCGATAATTCATGATGATATAGTTGACGAAGAGAAAGAGCGAAGAGGTAAGACATCTTTTCACATCAAGTACGGCTACAACATGTCCATACTTACTGCGGACTTTGTTTTGGGAATGATACTTAACATTGCATCAAAACTAAAGGACCCAAGAATGGCAAGCGAACTTGCCAACGCTGCGCTCAAGATGAGCGAGGGAGAAATGCTTGAAGTTAGAATCGGATCAACACGGTCAGTACAGCTTGACGACTACATCAACGTGCTCACCTACAAGACTGCATCGATCTTTGAAGCATCATCAAAGATAGGTGCGATAATTGGCGGAGGCAATGATGAACAAATAGACGCGCTTACAAACTTTGGTAGGTTCATCGGGATAGCGTATCAGATACACGACGACCTTGCAGACTGGAACAACGAGGATAGGCTGTTCAATACTTTGCTGAAAAATAACGGTCATTCAAAAGACTTTACTAACAAGATGGGAAACATGCTACTCGATTATACGGAGAAGGCAAAGAACGAGTTGCGCCTTATTGCTAATGGTGAGGCCAAGACGCGTCTTGCAGACCTAGTCAGCCTGACCATGTTAAAGTAAGAAAGGTGATCGTAACGACTAATTTTTCATCTTGGAGTGCAGGTGATGGCTTCGCCATCTGACGATAAGTTTTCGCACAATAAGACAGAAACAGACGGACGAGCTGTGAACATCAATCCTCTTGCACTGCCGAATCCTTGGTGGTACGAGCTGTACCAGAGAATCAAGCTTACTCCGTGGTGGCTTAGCTACAATTTTGGTGTTGCGAAGGAAGCTGTTCTGAAGGACAAAATCATCAAACTTGCGACCGATTTGGGTTTGCAGGAAAATTGGGTCAGGAGAGTCGTGAGACATGCAGTGTCAGAGTTCTCGAAAAAAGGTTTGGGACATGACTATTACGGCTATCATACAATAGATCATGAACTTGAAGCTACCTACTTCGCTTTGCTGGTGTCAAAAGGTCTCAGAAATAGCAAACTTAGCGATAGGGATATCAATTATCTTTTTGTATCGGCACTCTTTCATGATTTTGATCCACTTAAAGAATTCGACAAACCCAACGAGGAATCAATTGAATGGTTTCTCAGACACGATCCTAGGATAGAGAATTTCATAAAGGAAGCTGGGATCAGTATCGATGTTGTGATGGCACTGATACATAGAACAGCTTACCCATTCCAAGGCGAGATCAAGGAGAAGACAATGCGTAGAATTCATGACTTGCTTACTAGCGCGGGCATTTCTGAGCAGGACACAAACACTAGACGACATTATGAAGATCTTGGGTGGCTTTTGTCAGTCTCAGAACGTGTTGCTGGATATGCTTTGGGAGATTTTACAAGATCTACTGAACTCGCAAAACGCAATGCCCATGCGCTGGGATGGCATCCTTCTGT